>Ga0315904_10002390_pt1 | contig 29160 bp, 25 predicted proteins | sample LakEriMetagenome_6_FD_203529 | JGI IMG/M metagenome (GOLD analysis project Ga0315904, IMG submission 203529) | Freshwater fungal communities from buoy surface, Lake Erie, Ohio, United States - Buoy 12 MA120 | ecosystem: Environmental > Aquatic > Freshwater > Lake | place: USA: Lake Erie, Ohio...
CTTCTGCCGTATTCGTAGTTACTTGCAGACGTGCGGCAAGCAGGGTTTGGATCGTCTTGACTGCCTACGCTCGATCTTCGCGGGCGAGCCTGTCATGCCGTCATTCAAGAACGCCTAACCTGTTACGAATCGGACACTCACGCACTGGAATCAGCTTGAGACGGTGACGGCGGACCCGGTGACTCTGCCGGATGGGACGACGCGCGATGGGGCGCAGGACTTGGCGACGAGTATTCAGAGTGTGGAAGCGGTGCTGATGACGGCACGCAATACGCTCTCGGTGGCGCAGGGGGCACGGCAACCAGGCACGGGGAGCGCTCTACCCGGCGGCAAAGCAGGCGCGTAAGTCGCTACGAGGGCTGGCGAAAAATGTCCCTGAGGTGCTGGGCCTGCCCACGGTTCCGCCCGTCACCAGTGCACCCGCCGTGTTCGTGGCCGCACTAGAGGACATTGCCGATGTCTGGGGACGGGTCAATGCCCTGCCACAAGCCAGCGTCCCCGCCGCGCGCCTGCCGCTCAAGATTCCACTGACGGAGAACAATGCGCTGGTCTCTCTGACTCTGGAGCAGTTCAATGCCCGTCTGGCGGCGCTACGGACAGCGGCGCAGGCACTGACCCAGGCGGAGGACGCGGTGACGGTGGGCATTGGCACCCGTGATGGCCTCCATGACCAGGCCGCTGCGGTTGTCAAAGACTATGGCATCGTGGCACGGAGTGTTTTACCCGAGGGCCACCCGCTCCTGAAGACCATCCCGACACTGACGGGAGGATAGGGCTATTCTTCTGGAACAGCTCGACGACCTAGCAGATTCGTCCGCGCTTGGCGGCGAGGCCGTGTGCGATGGGTTTTTCGCCGTTGGGGCCCTTCATCCAGCGGTCGTCCACGGGCGCATCGGCGCGCTGGTAGCGCGTGTCCGACGAAAGCCTAATCGTGTCGCCTTGGTTGTCGAGGCTAGCGTGTATCGTCGCCATGGAGAAGACCAGCAGATCGCCCATCTTGTAGTCTGTGGTCAGCCAGCGACCGCCAAGCTGCTTCTGGAGGGCGGGAGGGTCATGGGAAAAGGCACCGTCCCAGGCTTCGTGGGTCTCGGGGTGCTCCCAGTGCAGCTTGCCCGTGCGCACCGCCTCTGCCGCCGGGCCGTTCTCGCAGTAGGAGTCCACGTCTTGGGAGAGATAGTCGCCCGTAATGTCGCGGCGCAGGTGAGAGTTCTCTAGCACGATCAGCCCCCCGACCGAGAGGGGAATATCGCCTAGAGGAGTCCAGGCGGTATAGAGCTGCTGGGTTCCACGGCCCATGTAGACCACATCACAGTGAGGAGCCGTCCCACCGCCGGGCGTGACGGCACGCATCCAGGTGAAGTCGTAGTGGAGTACAGGGCCATCCAAGAGCCGCCCAAAGATCTCCATCATCGGACCGTCGTAGAGAACTGTGAGGAGCGGGGCATTTCCCTCCGCCAGATCGGCCCAGAAGTACGAGCCCTCGCCACCTCGCCGAGGAATGGCCTCCATCATGTCGGTCTCTGGCTCAAGGCGCCCCGCGTCTGCGAGGCGCCGGACACACTCGCGCCGTGCCTCTTGGACACCCTCGCGACTCAGTGCCCCCCGAAAAAAGAGATAGCCGTCCTCTGCCATGCGCTCACGGAGGGCGGAGCCATCGAGTAGTAGCTGGTTCGACTCCTGAAGCTCCCCGAAAGCGCTTGCCGCAAGCTCCAGCTCTTTTTTCTGGGCGGTGAGCTTCATGGGAGCAAGTCTTGGTGGTAGAGAAGCGGGTTGAGTGGGCTCGCAACTTTCTCGCCGGGCTTTTGGCCGGGGAACCAGCGCTTCAGATCGTTCTCGCGATTGGCGTGATCGGGGACACTGATCGTGGCATCGTCTTCCAGATAGATAATGGTCATCACTTCACGGGTACGCTCCAGGTCGGCGTTGCCCGGCGCACCGTGGAGAGTCCAGCCATTGTGAAAGGTCGCATCGCCCGCCGCCATGTCCCCGGCGTAGGAAAGCGCGTAGCCTTTGTCTTTAATCAGGTTATCAAAGCGTGCCTCAGAGTCATCGGAGATATTCTCATGGCCAAGATAGCCCAGCGCCTGTGAGCCTGAGGCAAAGCGCATCGTGCCCATCGCCGCCGATGCATCCACGAGGGGCATCCAGAGTGTCACGCACTTCACCCCGTCCAGGGGCCAGTACTGCTGGTCCTGGTGCCAGGGAGTGTGGCCGCCCTTGGGCTCTTTGTAGAGCGCCTGGTCGTGGTAGAGGCGCACCCCCTTCACGCCCATCAGCTCGGCGGCAATCTTGGCAAAACGTCGCGCCATGACAAATTTCTTGACATCCTCCGAGATCTCCCAGATATTGGAGAACTGGATAAACGCCTTGCCGTAGGTATCGCGCTGCTCAATCGGTGCATAGCGCTTGGCAAACTCATTGGTCATGCTGGTGATGACCTCACGGTAGGGCATCACTTCATCGGGGGCAGCGACCGAGCGTAGCAAAGCCCAGCCATTTGTCTGGTAGTGAGCAACTTGCTCAGGGGAAAGGGGGTAGTCGGAGTTCAGGTCTGGCAACATATTAGTAGGATAACAAAACAAAGTGACCTCCGCAAGCGCGGAGGCCACTAATCAGGATGCCTTTTGTTCGTCTACGGGGCAGGCAGCGGCGTTGGGATTGCCACGGCGGGATCTTGTGGGACGAACTGGAAGGTATTCTCTACGCCACGGACACGCACCAGGCCGGGGGTATCGTCTGCGTTCGCACCTGAGGCGACGGAACCGATGGTGATCGAGAGATCCGAGTTCACAACCGCCATGTCGTTGACGCCAGGCAGAATCACTGTATTCACGGTACCGTCTGCATTAAGAACAGGGGTGACATTGCTCGCAATGATCGTCCCATCCTCGCGGAAAGCAGGCTGTGCGGAGTCTTTCTTGACAAGGCCCACCGGTTGTGAGATCGGGACAAAGGTCATGGTGTCACCAGATAAGACGACACTGTATACGGTACGCTGAGGAGCCTGAGCGGGCGCGAGATTCTTCAGGTACGTGCCATTGATGGCATCGCGGACGAGGGTCAGGGTTGAGCCTGTTAGCACATAGCTACCATCCTCCGTGCCACGCAGGCCGATAAGACGGTAGCGTCCCTTACCCAGCGAGGTTGCCGTTCCGAAAATCAGGGTCTCATTGCTACCGCAGGTATCGACTACCACACTGTTAATGGTCAGCTCACGGGTATTCGGAGCCAGAAGCGACTTCGGATCCGGACAGCTCACGCGAGTGCCTTCAATGCCTATCTGGGTACGTCGCCAGATTCCCGCAACACTACGGGATAGAGTTGGGGGGGGGACCGCAGAGTCACTGCTCCCGCCACTACATCCCGCCATAACGACGGAAGCCAAGCCGAAGATGCTCCAACCAATACGGGCTCTCATGGAATATGCCAAACTATGCCTCCTCAAGATTCGTCCTAATATACCACGCCTTGTGCGCAAATCCCTCCTAAAAAAACTAGGAATTTTTTTGAGGATTTTTGCAAAGGAAATCGGGGCGTGGGGCGTGAACTTTTTATCATGACTATCCTAGAAGCACTGTATGAGCTGGGTGTCCGCGACGATACCCTGAGCGTTGAGGAAAAAGCACAGCTAGATCGCGAGGGGTTTCTGGCGCTTCCCGACATCCTTGATATGGCGACGGTTACCGCGATCAACCAGCGGCTGGAGGAGCTTCTTCATGAAGAGGGGGAAGAGGCGGGAAAAGAAGTCCATCAGGAGCCTGGAACCAACCGGCTATCAAATCTGGTGAACAAGAGCGCACTTTTTCTGCCGTGCTACACCCACCCACGCGTCTTAGCGGGAATTGCCCATGTCCTAGGAGGAGATCTGAAGCTCTCGTCGCTTAACCACCGCGCGGCACTACCCGGACAAGGGCTGCAAGGGCTCCACGCCGACTGGAGCGGGGCAACGGCTCCGGGCGAGTTTTATGTCTGCAACTCGATCTGGCTCCTCGACGACTTTACTCTCGACAATGGAGCCACGCGGGTTGTGCCGGGCTCGCACAATAGCGGCAAGACCCCAAGTGATGAGCTGGCGCACCCAACAGACACGCATCCCCGAGAGCAACTTATTCAGGGGACTGCTGGAACCGTCGTGATCTTTAATAGCCATACCTGGCACGGAGGGACGCTCAATCGCACAAGCAAACCACGCCGCGCACTGCACTCCTACTTCACGCGCCGTGATCAGCCACAGCAGACCAACCAGCAGGCCTCTCTGCACCCTAAGACCGTCGCCTCTCTCTCTGAAGCGGCCCGTGCCGTCCTTGATGTCTAGCGAATGAGCCGACTTATATCCTCAGGGAGACCGAATGTTCGGTTCATCTCTTCACCTTTCCCACGGCTATCGCGATAAGATATTTGAAATTGAAGAGAGAATCCTGGTTCTTTGGGGTTATGAAACAATCGTACCACTGCGTCGTTGAAATGTTCCAGATAGGGCGAAACAGGCACTCTAACAAGTTTTTCTATCACAGGCATACAATGAAGTAAGCCTGTGATTGCTAACAGGTCTAGTGTGCCATCAGGAATGTCTTTACTCATAATCCGTGTTGTTGTCTTGTTGAATAAAGGTTCTATGATAGTGCGTAAATCCTGCATTGCTGTTAGAAACATTGGGGATTCAACAGGATTATTTAGTAGCCCCTTCTTAGAGGCGGTTTCTATATAGTTCTGAAATGGAGCTGGTATTATATGCCGAATTTCTATTGGTATTCTGTGTGGTTCGACAATAATACGAGAGTTAAATGGACTTAAATATATATCATTGCCAATGTTAGAAAAATTGAAATTATATAATTCCGAGGTGTATTTGAGAAAGATAACAGGGTTTACTAACTCGAATCCAGCAAAAAAAAGGGGTTTCCATGATATTTTAGGAGAGAGATGGATGTTAATGTCAGGATTTTTTTGCTTTATTATTTTACATGTACTTTCTATACTATGAGCATAATTTTTTTTGAATGAAATTTCCCGTAATGGGGCTGGTTCAGTTGGATCTTTCCTGAGATATTTTATCTCTTCTAAGTCATTTATATAAACATCTTTATCATCTCTTCGTATATTATTACTTCCAGTAATAGAAGTGTATAAAAAACTTGAAAGGGCAATGTCTATAGGGTAAGAGATTCTATTATACGGATAATAAAAATTATTGACGTAGTACGTAGGTATATGATAGATTGTATATATATTTCCGTGTAATTTTTTCTTGGTAAAGTAACAGGATTCTCTTTTAGCTTGAATAAGTCGTTTTAATAATGTTCTGATATACTCAATACCCGAATAGTCTAACTCTGTAGCTAGTTTTTGAATTGACTGAGTTTCAAATGGAGATATTTTCGAAATTGGTATTCCTGCTTCATAGAGTTGTTTTTTCTGTGGGGATAAAGAACGATAAAGTTCTATTGCTGTTCTTGCTGATTCAAAATCACTGCCAGTAAATTGGAGCGCCCAATCAATATCTCGTAATAATTTTGTGACTTCATCATAATTGGTAGAGAATACTTCATTTTTAAGTATATAATTTTTATTTAATAAAAAACATTTGTCATAAATTTTAAGCGAGTAGTTAAATGTATTACAAAATTGTTCAATATTTTGGATTGAAACAAGTTTTTCAGTTGTGCTATTTACGCCGCTGATATCATCAATGATGATGCATTTTTTATATTTTTGAGATAGATCTCTAAATTTTTTGTTTAGAATTAATTCTTGATCTTTTGGATAGCTGGTCATTTGGTTTCTAAGTAGAAAATGATTGTCTATATGCCAACACCCATCTATAATAAACGATAAGTGCTGGCGGTTAGTACAACTATGTTTTCTTGAGGTAAGAAGTTATGGGCCTATATTTATTTTCGCTGAAACACTATATCTTTCCTCTGTAGGAGTGATTGTGCGACTAAAATCAATGTTCTTGAAATCCGACGGGGACCCTGTAGGAGATATTGCTGTTGCTGTTTTATTTGCCGCTGATATTTCTGCTTTAGATACTACACCTACCAGATTAGAATTTGAAGCAAATGCTTTTATGACAACTCTTGGAAAAGGAGCAGTGCTAGGAACGATTTCATTATGTCCAGTGGTTGAGTATATCTTTAGTTCTCCATCAAGTTCAACATCGAACCCTCCTGTAGAATTATCTACTTTATATGTTTTCCCAGGAGCATCTCTCCCTGGAAGAGAGCTTGAATTTAAGTCGTAGCCGCTTCCGCGTGCATCACCTGAAATTTTTGTTTTTAGTGTGATTATTGTGACTATACGGTTGTCTGAATAAAAGGGGGTAAAGGGAACTGTGAAACGATGTGCTTCAACCCTTGCATTAGGTACAGCAAGACCAGGAAGTGGTGTGACCTCATCGTCTTGAAGAGATGTAGCCAATATGAAAAAAGGGAACAGTATCATAATGAGCCTCGTTGTGTAGATGCCGTCTGGCTCGTAAAGATGCCGTCTGGCTCGTAAAGATGCCGTCTGGCTCGACAGGCATGATAACGTAAAAATATACATTAGTCAAGACAATGAATCTATTTTGTATGGTATGACCGTAAAGATACCGGGGCACTCCACCGAAAACTGAAGTGGAGAAACTCAGAAATGACGGTTTTACGTATCGAAGAGGGGGGAGTGGGGGCAGCCGCACTCGGTGTGAAGGGGCTCTCGGTAGCCTACAAAAGTGGGCTGTTCAAACCCGCAAAGCGTGTGGTTCACGAGCTGTCATTCTCGGTGCAGCCGGGTGAGGTCGTTGGCTTTCTGGGGCCCAATGGCGCGGGGAAGTCCACGACCATTAAGGCGATCATGGGCTTTGTCCTACCCGAGGCGGGTGAGGTATCAGTCTTTGGGCTACCTGCAGGAACCCCCGAAGCCAAGGCACGCATCGGCTATCTACCAGAGGTGGCGCTCTACTATCCGTTTTTAACGCCGCTGGAGACCCTGCGCCTCTACGGGAAGCTTCAGGGACTCGGTGGCAAAGCACTGGAGACAGAGTCGCTGGAGCTCTTGCGCCGCGTCGGGCTAGAAGGTCGGGAGAAGCAGCAGCTACGCACCTTTTCGAAGGGCATGCAGCAGCGCTTGGGAATTGCACAGGCCCTCTTGGGAAAGCCCTCTCTGCTGGTACTCGATGAAGTCTCTAGTGGCGTGGATCCGATTGGCCGCCGCCATCTGCGTGAGCTTCTTGGCGAAGTGCGGCAGCAAGGAACCACGATTTTCTTTTCCTCCCACGAGCTCGATGAAGTGGCGCAGCTCTGTGATCGGGTGATCCTTATCTACGGAGGGCACGTGGTGGACGAGCATAGCATGGACGCGCACCTTCGCTCTGGGATTGGCTCTCCGCTAGAGACCTACTTTGTGGAGACGATGGAGCAGGCCGCCCAAAAAGCCGCTTAAACCAGCTCAATCAAAAAAAGCTCCCCCGGTTGTTAGTGACAACCGGGGGAGCTTTCTTTGATTTAGTCGTTGATACTGATCTTGTAGCGGAAGGTCTGGGAGTTGGTGACCTTCTCACCATCGCGCAAGGCAGGGCGCCACTTCCAGCGCCGCATCGTCTTGAGCACGAGCGCATCAATCTCACTATCACCACTGCCCTGAATGAGCTCTTCCTCATGGCTACCATCGGCGTTTACGGTAACCCGGACGCGCAGGTTCGCATTGAAGGAGCGCTTCTTCATCTCGGCAGTAAGCTCAGGAGCGGGATCCGACGTGCGCTCGGCATCTTTGTTGATCTTGGTGATGTCTCCTGCACGCTTGACATCCACGACCTCGCCGTCTTTTTTCGTGAGTTTTTTACCGCTGCCACCCGCGCCATCGGAATCTACGCCCGCATCGCCGCCGCCTGAGGAGCGTGCCGAGGCACCGCCGCCGCCGCCACCACCGGCACGGCCTGCTTCACCCTTGGGGCCACTGCCACCGCCGGTTCGTCCACCGGTACCTGCTGCACCTGCGGCATTCCCACTGCCTGTTGATAGGCCGGAGCCACGCCCACCCTCGGATGCCTCCCCAACACTGCCACCCTTGCCGGAGCTATCCGAGAGACGGCTGTTGCCCGTTGCGGGGCCACGTCCACTTCCTGAGCCCGAGCCCGATACCGAAGCATCGCCGACACCGGAGGAGCCTAAGTTACGTCCGCCCCCCGCGCCTGCTCCACCGGTGGACTGGCCACTGACCACCCCACGACCCGAGGAACCCGTTGCGGTGGCGGCACCACGGCCACCACGGCTTGTTTCCAGACCCGACTCACGTCCACCCTCGGATGCTTCTCCCACACTGCCTTTACCAGAGCTATCAGAGAGCCTGCCTGCCGCGCTGGCCGGGCCACGTCCTTGTCCGACGCCGGCACCGGAGACAGAAGCCTCTCCCACGGTTGTGGAGCCCGTACTGCGCCCACCGCCCACACCGGCGATTCCTGCGGACTGACCACTCACCCCACTACGACCCACGGCAACCGATGTTGCGACGGTTCCCCGAGTGCCTTGAATCGTTGCTAGGCCGGGGTTCGCGCGTCCTTCCTCCGACATCGCGGAGGTCAGAGTGGCTTTGGAGTCTGAGGAGAGCGATGTGTTGCCAATGGCAGGGCCGCGCCGTCCTACAAACGAGGGGGCCGAGATCGAGGCGACTGAGGCGGCGTTGGGGGAGCTGCTGGCAAAACCACCACTTCCTCCGCGAACGGAGCCACCGCTTGTGCCTGCAACCCCAGAGCTGCGAGAGATATCGGAAGGTCGGTAGTTGGAGGCGGCGGGTGTACCTCCTCCGCTAACCGACATTGCCCCGGAGTCCGCTCGCTCACTGGTTGCGGAGACCCCCGAACGCGAGCCGCCCCCGGCAAGAGTCGCTCCGCCTCGTAAAGGCTGCCTGTCTGCGGAAGCGCCACTGGAGGCACTGATTCCCGCACTCAGCTCACTGTTGCTTGCCGCCTCGCGGGAACCGCCTACGGTTCGCGCTGCGGAGCTGCTCTGGCTTGTCGCGCTTCCCCCGAGGCTACCCGGAGCGGCACTGGAGATGCTCGATGTCGCCGAAGCGGCATTCGCAGAGCGCACCTCACCAGGCCGTCGCTCTGCCGCCGCAGTGCGCAGAGCGGTCTTTGTTGCGGGCTTGGAAGGCTCCGCGCTCGGGTCGGGCGTGACGGGCTCTGGCACCGGAGTGGGCACGGGCTTGGTAGCTTCCGGCTCAGGCGTCGGCTCGGGCTTTTCCGGATCATCGGGCTTCTTCTGCTCCGGCGCGGGCTTCTTGGGATCGGGCTTCGGCTTTTCTCTCTTTTCGGCGACCTTAGGCTTCGCGGGAGTGCGCTTAACACGCACCTGTCGCTTGGGAGCCGGTGTGGGCTCCGGCTTTTTCTCCTCAGGGCGGATCTGGGTGCGGTCATCAAAGACCAGGTCAACGGGTTTGGCGACAACGGGGGCGGGTGGCCTCTCCGGTTCGCCATGAAGCACACTGGCGACATTGATGCCGACCATTGCGGCGACATTGATGCCAAGAGAGGCGAGTAGTGACTTGAGAAAACGTCGCCCGGAGTCATCCTCCGGGATATTGATAAGCTGGGCGATTACGCCATGGTCAAGGTTTGCCATAAAAGAACTCCTGTAGATTTAGCCGCCCGTGAACTTCGGGTCGGTTGCGATGGAGAACTTGCGAAACTTGACGCGGCGTGCTGCGTCAATGCAGTCTCGAACTAACGAGTAGTGGATCTTGCGGTCTGCGTTGATAACGACGATCGCATTCTCCGGAGTCAGGGGCAGGTTGTTTGCATCCACCTGTCCCTGAAGCTGCTGAACTAAAATGCCCTGAAGCTCCTCAAGATCTTTGGCAATGATTGTCTTGTCAACAATCATCTCTCCATTTTCTCGAAGAGTAACGGTTACACGTGCCACTGCCTGAGGGTCTTGATTGGTTGACGAGGGAAGTTTTACCTGAGCGCCTTTCATATCAATGACATTGAGCGAGGCTAGGATAAAGAAAACCAACAAAAAGAACATTGTATCAATCATGGGAATGATCTCAATCTTGGTCTTTTTGATCTGGCGGCGTTTGATGTAGGGCATTTGTGTAGACCGTTCTTAACGGATCGAGAACTTCTCGATCTGAGCGCCCCGTGCATCATCTACCGCATTGATGACATTCTCATGTGCGGTTTCGGGGTCGGGGGAGATCACGACCGTAACTTTCTCAACGTCTGAGGGGCGTGCGGGTCGCCCAAGCTGCCCGTCAATGAGCTTCAAGAGATCAGCGCTGCAAGAGAGACCCTTCGCGAGCTTGATGGGAGCTTGTTTCGTCCCACCATTGAGGGTCTTGTTGCCGTCTTTATCTATCTCTATCTCCAGCTTGACATCCTCCGCTTTTTTAGCCGTAGCCGAGGGAGGGGCTGCGGGAGGCAGGTCCAGGTTGAGGCCGCGGAGGTCTATGATATTGAGTGAAGCCAGGACGAAGAACACGAGCAGGAAAAACATCGTGTCGATCATGGGAATGATCTCGATCTTCGTGTGTTTGGCTTCCCGTTGACCGCTGAAACGCATGACTATCTCCTTGAGAAAACACGAACAGCTCGTTTAGCGTGCAAACGTTCCGCGTGCTTCCAGGGCATTGATCAGCTTCGTCGCCGCTTGTTCGGACTCCGCGATAATCCGAAGGCGTCGGGATGCAAAGTAATTGTAAGCGATAAAGCTCACGATCGCAATAAGAATTCCACCTGCCGTGGCGTAAAGTGCCGTTCCAACACTCGGTAGAATTGCCTGTTTTGTCTTGTCATCGTTTGCTGCCGCGTACTGGACAAAGACTTGGATCATACCGATGATCGTCCCAAAAAGTCCCCAGAGAGGAGAGAGGGTGGTGATCGTATCCAGAATCGGCAGGTATTTTTCGAGAACTAGGAAGTACTCCTCAGCCGCTTCCTGAACCAAGCGCTCCACCTCATGGACGGGCCGCTTGGCATTGGAGAGAATGACGCGGGCAATGGCTGCGACAGGACCGGGTTGATCGTTAACAGCACGGAGGGCCTCATTGTCACGCCCTGCTTTTACCAGATCAAGCGCTTCTGTCATCAGTCCTGAGTTGGTCGCACCGTACTTGCCGAAGGCGATCACTCGCTCGATGATGACCATCAGACCAACCACAGACATCATCAAAAGCACGATCGCGATAAATGGCTCGCGTTTGAAAAACTCAAACAGCGGATTGGAGCCCATAATGAATCTCTCCCTAAATTGCCTCGACACTGCGAGACAACACTACTTTAATTTTTTATTAGCTTTGGCAAGTCCAGGGAGAAAGTTCAGGCTCCCCCTGGAATCATAGGAATTTTAGAACTTGCCTAAGAGTGTTAACACCAACCGACGACCCTGCTGAAAACGCGTCCCACCGAGCGAGGTAGTCCCCGTCGCAGCGGCTCCCTGAGCGAAATTGAGAGCGTTACGTGAGTTTGTGACGTTCTCAACGCCAAACTCGATCGTATGCAGGTTGCTGATGAGACGTGGCCGTGCTCGAAGACGCAGGTCGAGCTGGTCAATAGGAGCACGTGTGCCTCCGAGAGCCGTTACCGACGAGCGAAGCCCACTGCCATGGTAGTAGGTCAGCGCTAGCTGTGACTGGTCTCGTAGCTGGTAGCCCGCGCCGACATTGACAGTCTGCTGCTGATCGAACTCTTGGGGAACCATTCCGCCACCCGCAAGAGCGCGACGCTTTGCATTGCTACTGGTGTAGGAGACATACCCACTGAGCCCTGCACTAATGGCATCAAGCGCGCCGGGCTGCTGATCCAGACTTCGTGGCTTGAGCTCATAGAGCATCTCAAAACCATTGACGGTGGCATCACCTTGATTGACCATCGAGAATGCACCGGCTTGAGGACCTTGAATCATCTGCTGCCAGCCATGCGCATTTTTCAGGTCTTTGTTAAAGCTAGAGAGTCGGATGGTCTGACCGCGAAGCTGCTGCTCGACGCTGAAATCTAATTGGTCGTTTGTCTGCGCGGCAACCGGAAGGGGTGTGGTTCCTGTCTGACCAAGACCGATAGCCCCTTGTCCAATCCCGGGCGTGGTGACAACACGGTTGTAGCCAAAGCGAAGCACCATCGGCTGATCTTTGCCCAGGCTCTTGATAAGGCCCTTCGGAAAGAGATACAGAGCATTCAGGCGCGGAGACACCATGCTCTCAGAGCGCTTGGTATCATAGCTCGCACGGGGATCTGAGGCGGCAAAGCGAATGCTCTGGTCCTGGGAGAAGTTCTCTACGCGAACCCCCACGTTCAGGCGAAGCTGTTTCGTTGCCGTGTAGGTATCCTGAAGGTAAAAGGCGCTATAGCCACCCGTACGACGGATCAGCATGGAGGGCGAGGTGGTGTTGTCGGAATTGGCACGAAGGCTATTGCCGACATAGGGAAGCGCTGTGGCTGCATTGGCAGCCGCTTGGCTCATTGGAGTGAACTGATAGGTTTCGTCACCTCGCAGATCCTGAGCGATTACGCCAAATTTGTAGGCATGCTGGCTGTCGCTGTCTCCATAGTTAAAGTCAGCCTGCACCTGACTCTGCGTGAAGTTCAGTGCGGTATTGGGGTTGTACTCGATGGAGTAGTTTGCGGGAAGTGTTGAGGTCGAGTACGCCGCGCCGGTTGTCAACGGAAAACCCAGCACGTTTCGGTTGGTCGTATCCTGGCGGGTATCTGCGCCCCCTATGGAGATCGTCCCCTTTAGCTTGGATGTAAATGTCCGGTTAAACTGAAGGGCATAGAAGCTATGGTTATCTGACTGGCGGACATTGTTGCCCAGGATTTCCTGGCTTGCCGCAAAGTTGGTACCATCTTGGAAGCTCACTCGGGGGAAGTTCGTTGCGTTGCTGTTGCCCCCAAAGCCATAACCCTGGCCGCGATTAATAAATGACGAGGACAGTCCCTGTCGGTTGGCGACACCGTTTCGCGCACCGCTGCTTCCAACAAAGGCGGAGGCCTCCGTTTTCTCATTGATCCGGTAGCTGAACTTTCCGAGCAGGCTCTCCGAGGTTCCATTGTTGTTTGACATCTGCCGCTGTGGCTGCGGAGACTCCAGGAAGTTATCCGTGTCTCGGCGCGAGTAGCTCAAGACATAGCCTGCACGTGAGTCGGGGTTGGTGACTGCCTTCCCCGAAGTGTCCATGTGAGTGCCAAGCTGACGGCTGAAGGTGAAGGTCTGTGACGTTCCCCCGTACTCTTCCCCGCCAAAAGCATATTCAAAGTTGGGGGCCAGAGGACTTTTTGCCGCACCGATCGCAGGGCGCAGCGAGGTCTCCAAAATCGTGCTACCACCCCCAAAGTTGGCTGCCAGGTTTCCCGTGCGCACCTTGATGCTCTCCAGCATATCCGGCGTGAGGATCTGTGCGGCGCGTCCTGACAGGAGCGAGGGGAGCTGGAAGCCGTCAATATAAAACGTCCCATTGTCCGACTCGCCACGTGGGTGCAGGCGGTTCTGGCTATTGGGAACCATGCCAGGCACAGACCGCAGTGCCTTACTGAGGCTCTGGCGGTTCCCCACGCCATTGGGGAAGAACTGGAGATGCTCACGGTCACGCGATGTATAGACACTCGGATCGGTAATGTCAATGCGCAAAACACGAGCTTTTGTATCAATAACAATCTCGCCTTTGGGCTCTAGCTTTAGCTCTACCTCAATGGTTTGATTGTCTACAACGGCAATCTTGCCCGTTAGCTCTTTATAAGAAATACCGTTGACGATGGCGGTAATTTTGTACGTTCGCTCCCCTGAGTCCAAGTCCCCTGTTGTTACTAGACCATTGGCGGCGGTGTTAAACTGGATGTCATCCAGGTCACGTGGTCCCGCTTTGATGACAATAGTAGCCCCAGGTAGAACAGCACCGTTTTTGGCATCCACGATCTTAAACTTGATCTGGCCATCTGCCCAAGCCGAAGCAGCGGGTAGCAGAAGACTGAGGGCACTCGCAGTTGCCCAGATACTGCCACGGCGGGCAAAGCATTGGTGTGTGTTATGTTTTTTCATTGTGGTTCCTGGCATCAGAAACTCCCCTAGGCAAAAATGGATTCCGGTAATTGTACGAGTACCCTAGGGTACTGTCAAGCACACTACTCTCTATGTTCTTTGTGCGCGACGAAAACTCCTGCTTGTTTTGTGCCGAATCTAGCTTCAATGAGGTATCTCACACCTGTGTGACAAACAATAAAAGCCAGGCCGCAGTGCCTAGCTTTTCCAAGGGAGATGGCTCTAGTGTGTACTCTAGTAAGCTCCACGTCCTAGAAGGATGGCAGGGATCGCTCGTAGCAGAATCATCAGGTCGGTGCGAAACGAGTGGTGCTTGACATACTTCATGTCGAGCTCCAGCCAGCGCTCAAACGTCAGACCCGAGCGCCCTTCCACTTCGCGGAAACAGATCAGGCCAGGAGTGACACTCAGACGCTCCATAGGATAGTCGGGATAAGAATCAATCTCACTCTTGAGATGTGGTCGAGGCCCAACGAGAGTCATATCGCCCTTGAGGACATTCCAGAACTGAGGCGTCTCATCTAATGAACTTCGTCGTAAAAGACGGCCAATCCTAGTAACACGTGGGTCATTTTTCATCTTGAAAATCGGCCCCGAGGCTTCGTTTTGAACGGCTAGGCGCGCCTTCAGAGCATCGGCATTGGTTACCATGCTCCGAAACTTATAGAACGTAAACTGCTCACCATTCTTCCCGACACGCTTCTGACGGTAGATAATGGGGCCACGATCTGTGGCATAGATAAGAAGTGCGATCAAGGACAGAAGGGGTAACAACAGAAGTAGAGCAAGTGATGCCACTAAAATATCAAGAGCGCGTTTTGCACCGCGAGACACACTTGAACGCTTGGCACGCGTTGGAACCGAGAGAAGCTCTACGGACACAGGCATGTTTCCTTTCTGATTCTGTCTAGTTTCATCGTTATTTAATGAGCAAGGGGGCGAGCTTTCTAAGTGAGGCATGTATGTCGTCCGTGCTATTATCCCCCAATTCTCTTCGGTTTCAAACTTCGATTGTGGCACAGTGTGAAGAGTTCCTCAGAGGCGCTCGTTTTTTTTCTCACGCGGCTGAAGGTAGACGGTCTCACCTGGGCGATGATAGCCTCGTGAACGGGCTATGGCTTCGATCCCTTCGGCGGACTTGAGATAGGCTAGGTGTTGAGCATATCTTACATTTTCTGCATGCCGGTCACGGAGTCTTGCTTCGAGCTGACGCACCTCGCGATTGGTCTGCGCTCCTAAGGACCAAGGGAGCGAGAGCCACCGAACATAGAGACCGAGTGCTAAGACTATGCCAAGAGCACCGCCCAGAGTGCGCCAGAAAATATTGGACTGACGCCGCTGGCGCTGGGGACGAGGTTTAGAGAGGTTCGCCAAAAGAGTGTACCTTGATAAGATTGGTGCTTCCAGGTTTTCCCAACGGAGTGCCTGAGGTAAGCACAAAGAGACTTCCTGTCTTCAAATAACCTGCCGCCGCCGCTGCCGCCGCACTCTCGCTCAGGAGACCTTCGACACTGGTAGGGACGGGCATGAGGAGAGACTGAACCCCCCAGAAGAGAGCCAGGCGTCGACAGGTCTCCAGCGAGGGAGTGACAGCTACGACTTGTGTCTTGGGGCGGAATTTCGCAACGGAGCGTGCCGTTCCCCCAGACTCAGTGGCGCAGAGAATAGCCGCCGCCTGAAGATCATGGGCAATGGTGACGGCTGCCTCTGCAACCGCATCGGTGACGCTCTCGCGGCCAAAGATTGCCGTTTTCTCCCGCAAGAGCTGGTCGTAGTCTAGCTGCTCTTCCGTACGGCGAGCGATCCGTGCCATGGTCTCGACGGCCTGAAGGGGATGGGCTCCCACCGCGGTCTCCCCAGAAAGCATCAGTGCATCCGTGCCATCTAGGATCGCGTTGGCGATGTCGGTGACCTCGGCGCGGGTGGGACGCGGGTTGCGGATCATGGAGTCGAGCATCTGGGTTGCCGTAATCACGGGCTTGCCGAGGCGGTTACAGGCACGGATCAAGCGCTTCTGGACCATGGCCATCTCCTCGACCGGTAGCTCAACTCCCAGATCTCCGCGCGCCACCATCGCGCCATCTGCCGCTTCCAGGATCGCATCCAAGTTTTCTAGCGCTTCTGCTTTTTCGATCTTGACTAGGATGGGAACCACACGCCCCGCCTGCTGCATGAGCGTGCGGAGCCGGTGGACATCGGCCACGTCGCGGACAAACGAGAGGGCGACATAGTCCACTCCGAGCGCTAGCCCAAATTTAAGGTCTGCCTCGTCTTTCTCTGTCACTGCCGCGACCGGTAAGGGGACACCGGGCAGGTTGACGCCCTTGCCTGAGGAGAGCGCTCCCCCTGCAATCACGCGACAGATAACCCTCTCTGACTCTACTGTTTCGACCTGCAGCTCCAGAAGGCCATCATCGAGCAGCAGGCGCATTCCGGGAGCGGCGACGGCAAAAAACTCCGGGATGGGAAGGGGGATGCACTCCGCAGTGCCTATCGCCGATGCCAGGGTGAGGGTGACTTGCGCTCCCTCATCCAAGATGACTCCCTCCATGATTGTCCCCACACGGAGCTTGGGCCCACAGAGATCCTGCATGGCTGCGACGGGCTTGCCGACACGAGCTGCTGCCGCCTGGAGCCGTGCGAAGCGCTCTGCATGCTGGGCGTGGCTACCATGCGAGAAGTTGAAACGGGCAACATCCATCCCAGAGCGGATCAGGCGCTCCAAGGTTTCTGGGGCATCTACAGCAGGCCCTAGCGTACAGATAATTTTGGTTCGTGGCATCTAAGCCCGTATTATAGCTTGCATTTCAAAAAAAATGTACGGGGGGTGGACGACTCATTTTTGTCGTGATAAACTCCCCTGTGCTACGGGTCGGTAGCTCAGTGGTAGAGCAGTGCCCTTTTAAGGCATTGGTCGTGGGTTCGAGTCCCACCCGACCCATATTATTTTCATACTAGCGATTCACGACGGCGAAGTCGGTGCGTTTTCGCTTGACAAGAACGGTGTCGTGGCGCTCACTTTCCTGGGCTTCGGGGTAGTTCAAGGTGGTATGTAGCCCCCGGGACTCTTTGCGCTGCTGTGCGGAGCGGATGATCAGCTGCGCCGTCAGCGCCAGGTTCCGTAGCTCTAAGAGATCCTCGGTTGGGCGGCACGTGGCGTAGAGGCTCTCGACCTCGTCCATGATGACACTCACTGCGACATCCGCTTGGTGGAGGCGCTCGTCGTTGCGGACAATGCCCACGAACTTTGTCATCGCCGCCTGAATGCGCGTCTTCAGTGCCTCCGTGTCTGCGATACGCACGCGACCTCGGTAGGGGCGAAAGGGAGGGACATGCTCCAGAAGAGGCGGGGTATCGTCTAGGTCGTGCAAGAATAAGTCCGCGGCTCGGTGGGAGAAGACCAGCCCCTCCAGAAGCGAGTTGGAGGCGAGCCGATTGGCCCCATGGACGCCCGTACAGGTCACCTCACCGCTGGCAAAAAGCCGTGGTAGGCTTGTGCGTCCGTAGAGATCCGTGACAACCCCACCACACATGTAGTGCGCCGCAGGCACAACGGGGATGGGCTCGCGTGTCATGTCAATGCCGTAGCTGAGGCACCGTGCGTAGATATTGGGAAACCGATGCTGAATCTCCGTAGCGCTGATATGGGTGGCATCCAGAAACATACACGGCTCGTTTTGTTTCTTGCACTCTGCGTCAATGGCCCGTGCCACAATATCGCGTGGCGCTAAGTTCCCGCGCTCGTCGTAGTCATTCATGAAGGCGCGCCCGGCGGCATCCCGGAGAACTCCGCCCTCACCGCGCACTGCTTCTGAGATCAGAAAGCTACGGGCCGCAGGATGGTAGAGCGTCGTAGGATGGAACTGGATAAACTCCATGTTGGCCACTTGTGCTCCCGCCCGGAAAGCCATCGCGACCCCATCGCCGGTTGCAATGGCGGGGTTGGTGGTATGCGTGTAGACAGCACCGCAGCCACCCGTTGCCAGAAAGACCGCACGTCTCGCCAGAAAGGTCGTGATCTCCCCATCAAGCGTGTCTAAAACATACACACCACAGATCCGCTCATCATCATCTTTTGACTTGGCCAGATCAATGGCCATGTGGTGCTCAAAAACCTGGATCGAAGGGTGTGAGTGGATACTCTCCACCAGGGCGCGCTCGATCTCACGGCCGGTTAGGTCGTTGTTGTAGAGAATTCTGCGCCGCGAGTGGCCGCCTTCTTGCGTGAGAGCGAGCGCGCCTTTTTGGTCTTGTGTAAAGCGCGTCCCGAGGGCAATCAGCTCCCGAATACGAGTCGGCCCCTCGACGACGAGTGTCCGTACCGCATCTTCGTGACAGAGGCCAGCCCCTGCGATCAGCGTGTCATGGATATGGAGATCAAAGGAGTCGTCAGGTGCCATGACACCCGCAATCCCCCCCTGAGCCCAGTTCGTGTTCGAGTCTGATCTGTCTTTTTTTGTGATGAGAGCAACCGTGCCAGCATCCGCAACTTTCAGCGCAAAAGTCAGGCCCGCGATTCCGGAGCCCATGACGACAAAATCAAACAGAGGAGCATTGGTATTTTGAAATTCTGCCATTATAAATATAGTATACCTGATTACACAAGTGAATAACTATGAAAAATAGATACCCTGTGAATTACTTAGATTTAGACATATTAATGACAGGACTTTGAAATACTAACGCAACTAAGTTGGATAATACTAACTTATAAGATTTTTATTCTGCTTGGAAGGGCGACTGCTCCTATACCAATGAAAGAAGCGACGCAGGCAGCTGAAGAAGGTCTCTTGGGTGATCTCTCCCAAAACCTGTGCACGGGAAATGGGAAACGCCCGCTCTGCCCGCTGCTGTGGATTTACCGGAGCAGGATGAGCCCCGCCATGACCTGCTCTCGGCGCTATGGCGCTTTCGGGTCTGTACCACGATTGCGGTCCCACTTGCTGATCACAAAGTGAATCGAGAGAGGACGATCTCTGGCCGTACGTAGTGTAGCCGCGATACGAACGAGTATCGGAGCGAGCTCCTGCGATACCCACTCCTTGGCTTCTTCGTCCGCTCCCATCGCAAGCAAGAGCCGAACACCGTTTCATTTTCTCAAGACATGTTTGGGGGAGACTTGTTTGCGCGGTGGGACTTGTTTGCGCGGTGGGACTTGGTTGCGCGGTGGGGCTTGGTTGCATGCAGTTATCTGAGTCTTGCTCTCCGAGAGCACCGTAAGCCCCAGAGCCTTGAGCGCCGCTGCCATTGCTGTCTCGGTTGGGACTTCTAGCTCATACGTGGCGCTAGTGCCACTCCAGGAGCGCTTTAGGGCTTTGAGGACACCAGGCAGGGCTCCGAGACGGTCACAGAGCGCCTGGGCAGCATCAGCGCTGGCGATGCCTGTGACGACGAGCTGGACGGGCTGGGTGAGGCGTGAGGGAAGCACGAGCAAGTCCTCCGCCAGAAGTCGGGCCAGTTTTTCCACTGCATCATCCACAGCTTGCTGCCGTGCGGTTTCCAGGTTAATATGCCGTCCTAGCTCGGTCTGCACCCGCGCTGCCACCACCTCAGAGCCGCGCCTTGCCCGAGCCGTGACCTCGCCACGCACGGTGTACATGGTCATGGGGCCGACAGCCGTTTGCAGAGGGAGCTGGGTGACCGTGGTGAAGCGAGGAGTGACCGCCACCGTGATATCTGTCTTTTTCTCGTCTTCTTCCACCGTGAAACCCGCTTCGATAAGCGCTTTTTCCAGTGTGGGATTGAGAGTCTGTACCCGCCAGGCTCGCGCCAGTCCCAGAGCACGGACTTGCTCGGTAAGAGGGCGGAGGGAGACTGTGGCACGAACAATCACGCGAATTTCCTGGGGAAGCTGCTCCACCCGCACGATGTCGTTGAGGACGGCATGGCCGTCGCTGCGGGTTAGCACCTGGTCGCGCAACAAGGCGTAGTCTTTTGTAAGGGTCTGCCCCGAGACATAGACGCCTAGCGTCTTTTCCACTGCGTTTCGCAGCGCACTGGCGATCGCGGCTCGGCGTGCACCCTCGATGTCGAGGCTTGTAAGAGCGGCACGGCCCTCGGCGAGCACGACACGGATCTCGGGACTCTGTGGTGCTTGCGCGACAGTGGCAAAGACCATCATTTTGCCTGCTCCACGGGCAGGCCGGGAATCAGCCGTGCCTTGATCTTAGCGCTGGTCTCTGGCTCAAACGAGGCATCGCAGCTACGGCCCCGGACTTTTGTGACGATCAGACGGAGAGCCGTGTTGTCTGGAAAGCGCACTAGGAGCACATCGCCCTTCTTGATACCATCGCCACTTCCCAGGCCGATCAGCACGCTCTCGGAATCGGTGTCGAGAACCGTGGCTCGGGTAAGTGACGCACTGGGCTCTGCGACAACGGCGCTACTGCTGGGGAGCAGAGCCGTGAGAGGTAGCTCGGTGAGGGCGCGGCTCAGGGCCGTCTCTCCGGCACGTAGTGCGACTCCTTGAGGCGGCTTTGTGGTGCTGGGAGGCAGGTCCAAGGCACGGGGGGCACTCTCTTCACCCAGAGTGGTAATCGTGCGGGTCGTGGCCGCAGCCTCCCCCATCTCCGTGGCCTGCAGGGGCGCTTCCCAGAGTACCGCACCATCGCTGAGGCTGACTAAACGAACGCTCCCCCGGATACTGGCCGATCCTTTCGAGGCGATTCTCTCCTGCCAGGAGATACGCCGGTTGCGCCTCTCCTGCTGGTAGTTGTAGAGAGCACGCTCCCAGGCAGGCAGCACGCGAAAGCGGTAATCGTCCATTGCCTCCGCGTACTCGCGCGGGGTGCGATAGCCTACTTTGCTTCCCAAAAGCGCTTCGGCAGCGGCACGGGCGAGGGGGTCGGTGCCGACATCCAGCCTGAAGCGTGACGGCTCCAGAGGGCGCTGTGGAGCCTGCCCCTGTTTGGGAGTCAGGCGCTCATGGCGGGCGGAGTAGACCGTCTCTCCGCTTGCCTCACTCAGCTCGACGATTAAGAGCGTGTCAGCGGCGGCAAGTGTCTGGAGTTTTTTACGAGTTGGAGCTTCGGTGATCCCGGCTTGCGAGAGGGCAAGCTCCGAGAGGAGGGCCGAGAGTCCCTCGCGCTCCAGTACCTCAAAGGCTCCTATGTTTCGCAACCCGATGGCAGCACGGGAGGCAAGCTGGCGGGCAAGCTCGCTATCCTCTCCGATCCCACTCACGGCGACGCGGCGGACGCTGCGAAGGTCTTTTGCGCTGGAGACGACCGTGGGGGCTTCCGAGAGGCTCAGAGGATCTCCCAGGCGCTTGAGAGCCCCTTCCAAAAGAGGGCCACTGGGGGCGGCAACCACGGCGCGGGATCGCCCGCCGGGAAGGCTCTCCCGCCAAGCGAGCGTATCGAGAGGCCCACAGATAGTCCCCTGTGGAAGCGCGACGAGGCCGCCGGGAACGGAGCGATCCCACAGGATAATCTCGTCCCGGTTTCCCACGGGCGAGGAAGCGTCCGCCGCGGCGAGATGGCGCACACCCGTGAGGAGAGGCGTTGCCGCCGCGAGTGCTCCGGGCCCGATGGGAATCACCGCCACCGAGCGCACAGACCGACGAATGACCTCTTTAGGGGGCTCTTTCAGGCGGCGAAACTCAGCGATGAGCTGGCGCAGGTTCCCCGAGTCGGGGGCGGAGAGGTTGACGATCCAGCGATCCCGCTTGGGGCGCTGGATGGCGATCACATTCTCGCTACTCTCGGGGGTAAGCAGGAGGCGCACCGTCGTCTCCGCCTGCGCTTCAGAGCTCACCCGCTCTTTGACCCCCGAGCCCGCCAGAAGTGCGTCGGCGAGGGGCATCAGCTCGGGCGCGGCTTGGACGATCACGCGCTTTTTCTCAAAGAGCTTGAGGATATCGCCCTCACGTGCCGCAAAGCTCGGGGCGGCGATCACGATTGCTGCCGGGAGGGCAGTGAGGGCAAGGAGTGCGCTTCGCATTCGCATTTCCATCGCGTTCCTATCGAACAGGATCACACAGCAGGATGACGCGGCATTTCTCTAAAAAGCCATCACGTCGGCTCTCTTCTAGTATCCGCTTGCCATCCTCATTGGAGAGCACGACATCTATCTTGCTGGAGTCTTTGGCCCGTAGCGCTCGAACGACAAGGGGCTTCTCTCCCGCTCGCTTGCTTGCGAGTGCCTCTTCAACTGAACGCGGGTAGCCCACAATTCCAATCTCAATGGCGTAGTCCACGTCCACGTTGAGTGTGCCGTAGACCTCACGGCCATTCGTGTCGTAGATCTTGGGGCTCATCACGGCTTGAATGCCTAGGCCACGGCAGTCTACAATCACCGACGTAAAGGGGCCTTCCTCAATGGGGGAGGTGATCGGCAGGTGGTAGTTCTTAGGCTCCGCTTTGGGCTTGCGCGGCTCGACCTTGATGGGCTTTGCCCCGCCGCGCGGCTCTTTAAACGGATCGCGTGGGTTGGTTTTGATGCCACGCTCCGGGAGTGGGATCGGCTCGGGTTCTGGCTCTCTTCGCACAGACTCTCTGCGTGCAGGCTCACGCCGTGGCTCTGGCTCAGGCTCGGGCTCTCGGCTTGGGGACTCGCGTCGGGGCTCCATAATCGCTTCCGCCATCACCGCAGAGGCGACGGAGCCTCTGCCGTACATTGGGATCTCAACCGTGACAGACGCCATGCCATCTTTGCCAACTATCTCCGAGATAATCCGGGCGTTCTGCAAGATCGCGGTAACTTTGGTCTCGACGGTGTCGCTCTCGGTGACATAGTTCTTGACCTTGGTGGTTGCGGTGACTTGGATCGAGCTCACGGCCATCGCGAGATTGCGTAGCGCATCGGCCTTAGCCGCACCCATGGCCATTAGCCGGGCCTGTGCGGGGTTTTGTGACTTGGTGGGTGGGGCACCGTAGCCCGTGGCCTTCACCACTCCAGCAGCGTAGTTGATCCGGCCCTTACCCTGTGCGACGACATCCACGTAGGGATCGCCATCAAGCTGGGCTTGCGTGGGCAGGGTCGGCAGCGACAGAAGCGTGAGCGAAAGGGCAGCCAGAAAGACGTTGCGACGTGTCATATAACTATCTCCTGTCTTATATAGACGCTATGAATGCTATTTTTGTGACAAGTTTTTTGGCGGAAGAAGGAGCTTGCCAAGCTCAGGATAGTCACTCATCTTCCAGATCAGGCCATCCACGAAGTAGTGGAAGATCACGACCATGGTAAAGGGGATAAACGCCCACATCGCCCAGCTGTCTGGTTGGAGCAGCCCCTTGATCTCGATCATCCCGACAATACACCCGTAGGCAAGCGCTGTCGCTCCCCATTTTAGCGCGACATGCCGGATGCCGGGAAAGCGCCGCTTTTCGTAGTGGGCCATCCAGGCGTGGTACTGCACATCGTGGTAGGCGGTCTCCAGCGCCTCTGCGACTAAGAACGGTGTGGCGGTCGCAAAAAAGACAAAGTAGTGCGTCCCGAGTGCCGAGAGCATCAGGAGTATTTTGGGGAGATTGACACGGTGCCCCAGCATGGCGCGGCCCACTTGGCGAAACCCAAAGAGCGTCAGGAGCACCAAAAACACTACCCAGAGCCCCTCACCCCACTCGCCCGGCAGGTTTGGGACACTGACTTTGACGCTACCGTAGACCACCAGAGGGCCGCGCACATCGCCGTAGTCGTTGAAGAAGCAGGCGAACATTCCCGTGAAGTAGGTCAGGCCATCCAGCCAGTTGTCCAGAGGCGCACGGTCGTCGTTGAGGGCTTTGTAGATCTTGAGGAAGCCGTAGTGCTGCCGCATGATATGCCACGTGCCATAGACCGCCGCCCCCACAATTAAGTACGCTTCCCACTTCAGGGCCACGCCCACAAAGCCCGCCGCGATAAAACCCGCAAGGCCCCAAGTATAGAGCCCCTTGCGTTTTTGAAACTCGTCTTTGTCGGCGTGGGTGCGGGCAAAGGTCTGGAAGATATGGGGGTGATCAAAGAGGGCGGTGAAGAAAAAGTAGGTGATGAGAATACTGTCGCCATGTAATAAAAAACCGAAGTTATGTGCAGTGCGGTAGAGGCCATAGAACGCGAAGGTGAGAGCGCACGAGCCGATAAAAAAGGCAAGGTCGTAGCGAGCAGAGACGATCCAGCGCGGCTTCACTAGCCACGCTCCAGGCGACGGATCTCAAAGTGGCCCTCGCCGAGAGCGCTACAGAGCACAGTCATGGCACGGTCGGCACCTTCGGGGAGGCCACAGGTAAAGCAGTCGGCGGCGATATAGCCACGCTCGGGGTAGGTGTGCAGCGCTAGGTGCGACTCGGCGAGCGGCAGAAACGCGGTCAGGCCCCCACCGGGAAAGACATGCACCACCGGGGCAGAGAGCGGCGTCATCTGGGCCGCAAGTGCCGCCTCAGTGAGTGCCTGTGCGAGCCTCGGGGCATCCGTTAGGTGGCTTGGAGAGATCTCGTAGGCATCGAGGAGCAAGTGGATACCGATTGGCTTTACTCCCAACGCTTGGCTCCCCGCTCGTAGTGACGCACGACTTGAGGGCGATCCAGGGTAGACGCCGAGACAACGGTGGGTTTTGAGTCCGCATCAAAAACGGTCAGTGTCGAGAGAAGCTCCGGGGTGAGGTACTTGAGTGTCAGGCCCGAGAGCCGGGTATCGGTGAGCTTGGGAGAGGCAACGCTGTCTTTTGCCAGAACGAAGCCCCAGTCACCGAAACTTGGCACGTAGACATGGTAGGGCGTGGTCGAAAAACCTGCCGCGGCGACCGTGCGCTCGATGCACCAGAAGGCATCGCGCGAGAAAAGCGGCGAGGTTGCCTGGGTCACAAACGCGCCACCGGGGGCAAGCCTGCGCCGGATCATGCTGTAGAACTCACGGGAGTAGAGCTTGGCGAGCGCCTCGCTGTTCGGGTCGGGCAGGTCGCCGATGATCACCGAAAAAAGCGCTCCCGTCTTGTTGAGGTAGGTGAAAGCATCTTCATGAACTAAAGTGACACGGGGGTCATCGAGTGCGCCGCTATTCTGGGCTTTAAGGCTCGGGTAGGTGCGGGCAATGCGGGTCATGGCGGGGTCAATATCCACCAGCACCACTTTTTTTACCCCGGGCCACTTGAGCACCTCGCGCACGCCTAGCCCGTCGCCGCCGCCTAGCACCAGCACGGACTCCTGACTTACCGAGAGGCTCAGGGCAGGGTGAACCAGAGCCTCGTGGTAGCGGTACTCATCGAGCGACGAGAACTGCAGGTTGCCATCCAGAAAGAGCCGTAGGTCTTCCCGAAAGCGCGTCACCACGATTTTCTGGTACGGAGTCTGCCGTGCAAAGAGGATCTCGTCGTCGTAGAGCCGCTTCTCGAAAAATCGCCCGGCCTGGTCGGCGACCGCCAGCCCGAAGCCAAGAAAAGCGGCCAAAAAGACGCAGAGGAGCACGATCAACCGAGGGTTCTTCAGCTTGGCACCAAAGACCCGCAGGTTCCACACCGCGATCCCTAGGTTGAGGAGCCCCACCACAAAGGCCGTGCGGGTCATGCCTAGGGCAGGCAGAAGTACGAGGGGAAACGTGACAGAGCCTAGAAGTGAGCCCACGTAGTCAAAAGAGAGTGCCTGTGCAATCGTCTCTTTGAGCGCACCATAGGGTGAGAGCAGGCGCGTCAGGAGAGGCAGCTCAATACCGACGAGGCCGCCGATAAGCCCGATCAGCACAAAAAGCGCCCCGTAGTAGAGGCCGCCGAGATACGAGTACGCGCCAAACAGTGCCCACGCCGAGACCCCACCGACGACGGCTAGGAGAATCTCCACGGTGAGAAACCAGCGCAAGAGATGCACTGTCACGAACTGCGACAGATACGAGCCAATCCCCATTGCCCCGATAAAGACCCCTATGCACAGGGAGAACTGTGTCACCGAGGAGCCGATCAGATACGAGGAGATCGTCGCCAAGAGTAGCTCATAGATCAGGCCGCACGCCGCCACCAGAAAGACACTCGTGAGGAGGGTGAGAACTTCGCGCCGGTCTTGCTCGCTCATGAGTTGCTTTAGTTAGGAGTGAATCGTCGCCGCGACGATCAGCGCAATTCCCAGAACCACTGAACCTGCGAGAGTGGCAGCCGCCATGTTTTTGTTCTCAAAGATCTCTTTTTCGATATTGGCTTTGATGGCAAGATCAAATACCTTAAAGCCAATCACGGCTAAGACAATGCCAATCACGCCATAGATCAGGGTGGAAAGAATGCCTTCGGTGAGGCTTTGGCGGGAGCGCCCTACTGACTCCTGGGCAAGTGCAGGAAGAGTGGTCGCCACAAGCAGCGAGAGCGTTGCGAGTATTTTATTCATAGTTATTTTCCAAAGTGGCTACCGCCACCGGTGATATGCGTACCGACACGGGCGCTTGCACGGCTATGGATGGTGTTGCGCTGGGCTGTGGTGGTCGCTGTATGGGGGAGAAGCCAGCCAAAGTAGGCCGCGCCACAGGTGAAGGCAAAGCTCAACAGCAGGAGCAACGTCGCGATTCGATAGCCCCAGGTCTTCACGAGTCTTGCATCGCCTCCGCAAAGCTCTTACGGGCACCAGGCGCTCCAGAGAGCCAGAAGCAGGTTCCTAGCACCAGCCCGATTCCTCCAAACCAGGCAAGTGGGGTGGCATGTCGCACATCCTCATAGACACGCACCATGATCGGAACACTCGTGGCGGCGGCTTCGGGATCGGCATAGACACGCACGCGGAAATCTCCGGCTTTCGCGAGTCGAAAGTCGGTGTTGGCGTCCGTGACCCACTCATGCCACGGGCCATCGTCGTAGCCGGTCTCGTCCCAGAACTCCTGCTCCGCTTCAAAAACCGCGCCGCCCGCATCTTCGAGCACTCCTTGCACCCAGACGGATGTCTGGCTGAGCCCACCGGACGCGAGAGACAAGCGGTGCGGGAACTCAATGTGCTTGAGAGGAAAGGGCCCGACGAGACTTCCTTCATCGGCGACTTGATCTGCCGTGAGCTGGGCGCTAAAAACTTGTTTGCCGTTGGTGCTGGAGGCGATTGCGCAGAGAAAGAACGCAAGCAGGGAGAGATTGAGCCAGAGACAGCCAAAGCGCCGTCGGTCGGTCTGGACGACCTCTTTCTGCATTTCTTCGCGTACTTCTTCTTTCAGGTCAAAGAGAGTGTAGACTTCTGCGGCATCTAAGCGACGTCCACGGAACCACTCAATCCCATCGCTGGCTTGCTCGACAGAGAAGATCGTATCGCCAGAGCCAAAGTCGGCGTAGGGGCTGCTCTCGCCCACGGAGACACGCCAGGGAATCTCACCCTCCACCCCGGCCACGCGCATCATCCCAACCGAGGTGACGATATAGGTCTTGCCACCCAGTGTCACGGGCTGGCCCTCGGTATAGTCACCCACTCGCACGCTCTGACTGCCCTCGGGCCAGTAGCGTGTCAGGCTCCACTTGCCCTCATCGAACTCTAGGTACTGTGCATCGCCGTCTTGCGAGAGAAGCACCCACTCTTCCCAGGCGTAGCCCTCGCTGTCACGAAACAACAAGCGGCCCACCGCGACATACTCACGCCCACCGAGCTTCGCTTTCATTCCGATGCGAATCGGTGAGGTATGGGCAAACGTGCCCCCCGGATGGGTGAAGGGCAGAGGAGGGAGAGTCGCTCCACAGTAGGCGCATGTACTCTGGCTGTTTTTAAAGACACGCGCCTGAGCGCCACAGCTCGGACAGGCAAGCGAAGGGTCAAGAGTGCGCTGCATTTGGACTGTATTATAGCAAAAGTGGGAGCGCAAATCTTGCGCTCCCACTTTTGCTCTATTATTTTTATTTTTCGTCGTCTTTGACTTGCTCTGCCAAGTGCTCAGGAGGCCGCTGCTCAGAGTGCATCGGGATTCCCCCGAGCTTCTTGGGATTGGCACTCACTGTCTCGGACTTCTCGGGCTTATCGGGGAGGTCTTTCTCCGATTTTGGCCAGGGCTTTCCTGCCATACGGCCTTTGAGAAGCTCGATTCCCTTGGCGATCTGAGGGCTGTACTTGGCCGCTGCACGCCGGTCAAAGGGCTTGTCACGGAGCGCGACCCACTGCGCCTCGATATCTTTATCCGTCTCGACCAGCACCAAGTCCGGCTTGACACCCCCTTGCTTGGTGACAGCACCCGACTCATCCCGAAACGTGTTGATATCGCGCTTGCCCCGTGTGTAGTAGCGTTGTGTGGTGATCTTGACCGCACCCTCGCCATCTTGCAGAGGGATAATGGTCTGCACCAGCCCCTTGCCGTAGGTTCGTGTTCCAATGAGGAAGCCCGAGCCACCGTCTTGGATCGCCCCTGAGACAATCTCGGAGGCACTGGCGGAGCCGCCATTGATGAGCACCACCGTAGGGATTTTGCCCTGTGCAAGTGGCCCACGGCGCTTGGTGACATCAACATCGAGCGAGCGCATCTGCCCGTTTTTCTCTTTGAGCCAGGTCACGGGGCCGCTCGGTAAGAAGCGTGCGCTCATGTCCTGTGCCACGTGGAGCATGCCACCTGGGTTGTTGCGCAGGTCAAAAATCAGGGCCTTCATGCCTAGTTTTTGGAGACGCTCTAAGGCAATCCCGAACTGGAGATCGGCTTCCTCGCTGAAGAGATCCAGGCGAATGTAGCCGATCTTGGCGACATCGTCTTGCATCCAGGAGTCAATCACCGGTGAGTTGACCTGTGCACGGGTGAAGACATAGTCTTTTTTCTCGGTACCACGGCGAATCCCAAGCCGCACTTTCGTGCCCTCTTCGCCTTTAATGCGCTTGATCACGTCGTCTAGGTGCTGCGAGTCCGAGATCAAGGCGGATTTACCATCTACTTCCACGATCACATCGCCGGGTTTGAGCTTGGCGCGCCAGGCGGGGGAGTTCTCAATGGGCTCGATGATCATCGGGAACTTCTTGTCTTTGGTGACATCCAGCTTCGCCCCGATCCCAAAGAAGCGCCCCTGGGTGTCTTCCATGTTACGCTTGAACTCTTCGGGGTTCCAGTACTCGGTGTAGCGGTCGCCCACAGCCAGCACCATGCCGTCAATTCCGGCGTAGCTAATCTTGTTGCGCCACTTGCTTAGCTCCGTGGGAGCCGTGGGTGGGGTGCCGTACTCTGTGAGAATCTTCTGGAGCACACTGTGGTAGGTATCAATCGGAGCAAGCTCACTGGTGCGGGCTTTCGCTTCTTTGGGGCGAGTTGCCTC
>Ga0315904_10002391_pt1 | contig 29142 bp, 19 predicted proteins | sample LakEriMetagenome_6_FD_203529 | JGI IMG/M metagenome (GOLD analysis project Ga0315904, IMG submission 203529) | Freshwater fungal communities from buoy surface, Lake Erie, Ohio, United States - Buoy 12 MA120 | ecosystem: Environmental > Aquatic > Freshwater > Lake | place: USA: Lake Erie, Ohio...
GTTCTCGGTGAACCCGGTCGTGCGCGCCGACAAGGTGATGCAATCCGGATCGAGCCGCTGCACGACCTCGGCCAGCAGACCGTGCAGGTCGCGGCGGTGCACGTGGTAGTAAGGCGTGCCGTGCAGGCGCTCGTGGGTGCCGTCCTCGTTCAGCGGCACGCGATGCAGCATCTCGCCGGTGTCGAAACGGCGGAACTCGTAGGCGAGCGGCCGCACCGCCACCGCATCGAGCCGCTCGCGCAGACCGAGGGTGTCCAGAACCTTGACGGAGTTGGCGCTCAGCTGGATGCCCGCGCCGACCTCACCGAGTTCCGGCGCCTGCTCGTAGATCCGCACCCGGTGGCCGCGCTGGATGAGGCAGGCGGCCGCTGTGAGGCCACCGAGACCGGCGCCGGCGATCAGGACCTTCATGGCGTCCCGTGCGTTCCCGCGTCGAGGGACTTCGGCAGGTAGCGCTGTACCCCCTCGAAACAGGACTTCGGCCAGATAGGGTTGAAGATGTCGATCTTCACGGGGACAGGGCTCCTCGGCGGCGGATTCCATCATCCCCCAAACGCCGTGCAGCCAAACGACCCGGGAAGACCTTGCACCCGCTTTCTCAAATCAATCGTCCGATTCTGTAAATGTCCATCGACCGCCGTAGAGGCGCCCCGTCCGTGATCGATGCGTGATTGAAATGACCTCTCCGGAGTTGCATCCTTCGCTCCCATGAAACGCCAGACGCCGCGGGCTACCGGCCCGGCAGACGATCATGCCGAGGGCTTCATCCGCACCCTGCTGGCGGGCCCGAATGGCCGCCTGTCGCAGGCGTTCGAGAACGCCTGGACCTCGCCCCACACCTCCCGCGTCGAGGCCAACGCCGAACGCGGGGTCACGCGGTTCCTCGTCGACCGCAGCCTGCCGCAAGCCTCGGGCCGATACGAACTGTTCTCGATCCGCGACCAGATCCGCGTGGTCATCGAGGACCTCCAGAACACCGGGCCGCGGCTCGAGCGGGCACCCGGCGAGAACCTGATCTCCTTCCGCATCCAGCTGGCCGGCGAGTTCATCGCCGGCATCGGCGGCAGCGACCCGGTGCATTTCCATTGCCCGCATCTCGGCGCACGCTTCCAACCTCGCGGCACCTCGTTGCGCCTGTATTTCCCGCCGGCGCCGCTTGCCCGCTCGGTCACGCTGTTCTGCACACCGCAGTTCCTGCTCGGCAACCTCGTCACCGAGCGCGACACCCTGCCGCCACAAGCGCAGCAGCTGCTGACCGCCGCGGCCCCCGATTTCAGCTATTGCCGTCTCACGGTGACGGCCGAGATCATCCAGTGCGCCGCCGCGCTGCTCAACAACCCGGTCTCCGGGCTGCTGCGCCTGCCCTACGCCGAAGCGAAGGTGCTCGAGCTGCTGACGCTCTGCGTCGCGGCCTTCGGCCGGCTGGAAGCTGCGTCGGTACAGCAATTCTCGGAGGCCGATGTCGCGCGGTTCCACAAGGCCCGGGAGATCCTCGCCACCAAGTTCAGTCCGCCGCCCACCATCGCCTCGCTGGCGCGTGAGCTCGCCATCAACGAAACGAAGCTCAAGAGCGGTTTCAAGGCGCTCTTCGGCCATACGGTGTTCGAGTACGGGCACGAGTGCCGCATGCAGCATGCGCTGCATCTGCTGCGCGACAAACGGATCCGCATCAGCAAGGTCGCTGAGGCGGTGGGGTACCAGCATCAGGGCACCTTCGCATCGGCGTTCAAGGCGCACTTCGGCATCCGCCCGAAGGACGTCCGGCTGCCGCCCGAGCCGGAGGTCGGTCAGGCGCCCATCATCTCGACGAAGTAGACGCCGAGCGTGCCGGATGTACGCTCAAGGCAGCGGCCGGATCTTCGGTGCGCGACCAGGCGGATACAGCGACGGGATGCGTAGTCCGCCGAAGACCTCGTAGGCGGTCAGTTCGTTCGGGTCCTCGATGATGGCCTCGAACAGCACGTCCTTGGTCGCGTGGTCGTACTCGCGGATGCGGCCATAGCTCGGCACCTCGTTGAGGTACTTGCCGGCGTCCGACTCGTCCACACCGAGACCGCGCTCGCGGTCGGCGCAGATGGCGTCGACGATGAACATGTTGCCGGTCTTCGGCAGACGCCGCGCGTCGCTCATGGCCCACGAGAAACACGAGCCGGGGACCGGCCCGTCATGCGACGACCAGACCTGCCGCACCGTCATCGCTTTCTCGTCGACCTTGTACTCGACGCCGCGGCTGAAGGACTTGTCGGGCGCCATCCAGGGTTCGGGCGGACGCGCCCGCAGGAAGCCGTTGTCGTAGACCACGATCGTGCCGAAGGCCGTGAGCTGCGGATTGTGCTGGTGCGACGGCCAGAGGAAGGGCTGGCCGACGGGGCGCAGCACCTTGTCCTCGAGCGCGCCCCAGCCGCCGGGACGGCCGAGGATCCACTTCACCTTGCCGCTCTTGCGGTCGATCTTGAGGATCGCTTCCTGGGTGCGGAACGACACCAGCACCGAATCGTCGGCGGCGTCGTACGACACGCCGTTGCCGTGCGTCCAGTCCGCATGGTCGGGGAACCCGCGCGTCGGCCAATAGGCGTTGGTCGCCTCGTAGCCGATGCGGAACGGGTCGATATGGTCCCAGGCGCTCCAGCGCCACAGCACCTTGCCGGTCTTGCGGTCGATCTCGATGATGTCGTCGCCCATCACCATGCGGTCGCGGCGCTTCGAGAGGTCGAAGGCGTCGTCGTAATAGCCCTTGACCATGCGCGCGTTGGCGGTGAGCGCGAGGAAGTTGCCGTTCGGCATCTCGTGCGGCTGGTGGTGCAGCGTCTGCACGTCGATGCCCACGCCCGCGCTGGAGGTGATATCGGGGTTGCGCGCCGCGTACCACTGGTTCACGACGTTGCCGAGCAGGTCGATCTCGAGCGTGCGGTTGTCGGCGCGGTGGAACAGGATGTTGCCGTCCTCGAACTGGTCGATGCCCGAGATGCGCGATTCGGATTCGTAGCGCCAGACGATGCGGCCGTGGTCGTCGAGGACGACCAGCGCGCCCCATTGCCGCATGAAGTTCATCTGGCCCACGCTGCGGTACGGCGGACGGATCGGCACGGCGCGCCGCAGCACGAACAGCGTGTAGCCGGGTTCGGTGCGCGCCGGGGAGGTCTTGGTGACCCGGATGCGCGGGCCCGCGTAGGCCGCACTCGCCATCGGCTGCGGGACGAAGACGAGCTTGTTGGGGAAGCGGGCGGTCTCGCCGGCCGCGTTGCGCACCGACACGAAGATCTCGTGCCGCACATCGGCCTCGAGACCGAGCAGCGGGATGCCCTTGCTCGGGTCCCAGGACGGATCGAACTCCATCTCCCAGCGGCGCGAGCGGTCGTCGATGCTCACGATGGTCGTCACGGGCTGGTCGGCGGTGAAGCGCAGCATGCCGACCATCGGCGCACGCAGGTTGGCGTTCGGCCCCACCGTCGGACGCTTGGTGAAGGTCGGAGCCGCCGCCTCGAGCGCGCCCGGCAGGCAGAGTGCCGCACAGGTGGCGAGAAGCAGGCGGGCGGAACGGAACATGCTGCGGGGTCTCATGTCATCACCTCGGCGGAGCGGTCACAGGGACTTGAGCGCGGCGTCGATGCGCCGCAGCGCATCCTCGAGCTCCGCGGCGCTCAACACGGTGGAGACGAAATAGCGGTCGCCGCGTCCAGGGTAGAGCCCCTCGCGGATCAGCAACTGCCGGAACCGGCGCGCCTTCGGCAGGTCGGCATGCTGTGCCAGCTCGCGCGGCGAATGGGCGACAGCGAGATCGGTGAAGTGCACACAGAACACGCCGCGCACACCCTGCACCAGCGCCGCATGGCCGTGCCGCCGCGCGCGCTCGCGGATGCCTTCCATCAGCGCAGCCTGCATGGTGTCGATACGGCGGAACGCCGCGCCGTCGTCGCGCTCGAGCATGGTGAGCGTGGCGATGCCGGCGGCCATGCTCACCGGCGCCGCATTGAAGGTGCCGGCATTGACCACGCGGTTGACCCGCAGCAGGTCGAGGATATCGCGCCGTCCGGCCACCGCCGCGAGCGCCATACCCCCTGCCAGTGCTTTGCCGAAGGTCGAGAGGTCGGGCGTGACGCCATAGTGCTGCTGCGCGCCGCCGAGACCCATGCGGAACCCGGTGATGACCTCATCGATGCACAGCAGCACACCATGCCGCGTGCACAGCTCGCGTACGCGCTCGAGATAACCCGGACGCGGCAGGCAACAACCGCCGTTGGTCATCGCCGCTTCCATGATGACGAGCGCGATCTCGTCGCCGCGCTCGCTCAGCAAGGCTTCCAAGCGCTCAATGTCGTTCCAGGGGATCTTGAACGACTCCTCGAACGCCACCGGCGAGCGGCCCTCGGTATGCATCGGGTCATCGACGCTCTCGATGGCGTGCGGCGCGGCGCGCATGTCCGGGTTGCTGCGGCCGCCGAGCACGTTGTCGATCCAGCCATGGTAGTTGCCGTCGAAGCGCACGAAGCGCGGACGGCCGGTGAAGGCACGCGCGAGGCGGATGACGAGCTGCACCGCCTCGGAGCCGCTGGTGACGAAGCGCACCTGTTCGGCGCAGGGCACATGCTGCACGACCTTCTCGGCGAGCGTCACCTCGTGCGGGGTCTGGAGCATGCCGGCGGCGACGTTGAAGATCTGATCGAGCTGCGCATGCACGGCCGCGAGGTACTCGCGGTTGCCGTGGCCCCAGATGTTCGGGCCCATGCCGAGCGCGAGGTCGATCAGCTCGCGGCCATCGACATCCCACATCCGCTGGCCTTCGCCGCGGACCACGAACACGGGCGGCTCATCGGCCGCGCGCAGATTGCTCTGCCGGCCGGGCATCACCCGCCGGGCACGCTCGGCGAGGGCCTTGGTGGCCGGACCCAGCTCCCATCCGCCGGACTGATCGGAAGTCATCAACTCGCCCCCTCGATGAATCGATGCACCGGAAGCCTATGACCGGTCTGCGACCGGCGGCGCACCCAAGCCGGCGACAGATTTCAGTTTTTGGACGGAGCGGCGGCGCTCGCGCCGATGCAGCGGGTCTCTGCGCGCGCCCGTGCTGCTATCCTCGCATGATGTCACGCCCGCACTTCGAACATGTCGGCCTGACCGTCGGCGACCTCGACCGGATGGTCGCGTTCTTCACCGAGATGCTGGGCTTCGAATTGAAAGCACGGCTGCAGCCCATCGACCCCGGCGCCGTGGCCGGCATCACCGGCATCGGCAGCGCGGTCGTCGCGGAGATCGCCTATGTGGCCAAGGGCGATACGACCTTCGAGCTGCTGCAGTACCGGGAACCGGCGCCGACGCGGTCGGGGCTACGGCCCTGCGACCCGGGCTACATGCACTGGTTGGTCACCGTCGACGGGTTCGCGGCGGGCGTCGCCCTCGCTGCGCGCTACGGCTTCGCGCCCGTCAGCGAGCCCTACCTGATCGCGGCGGGACCCAACGCCGGCAAGCTCGGCACCTACCTGCGCCACCCCGATGGGTTCTCGCTCGAGGTCATCGGTCCGCAGATCCCCTGACGCCCTCGGCCGCACCGGCCGCCGCGGCTCACCTCACGCCGATCGCCGCGCGAGCGGCAGTACATCGACGAGCGCGAGCCGCTCGCGCAGCAGCCGCTCCATCAGCCCGGCCTTGACGCGCGCCGCACCGGGGTCGTTCCAAAGATTTTGCAGTTCGTGCGGGTCGGCCTCGCGGTCGAAGAGTTCACCCTGCGGATCGCCGTGCCACAGCGTCAGCCGCCAGCGACCGTCGACGAAGGTCGTGAGCCTCGTCGGGCCGAGCTCGCCCATGTGGATGCCGAGTTCGTCCTCTTCGATGACCACACCGTCGCGCCCGGTCTGCGGCTGTAACAGGTCGACGCCCTGCACACCGACCGGCACCGGCACCCCCGCCCGGCCGAGCACGGTGCGCGCAAGGTCAAGCGTGCTCGTCGGCCGATCGACCACCGCGGGCGCAAGGTCGCGCGGGTCCCGCCACAGCAGCGGCACGCGGATCAGGCCCTCGTAGTGGAAACCCTGCTTGAAGATCAAGGAATGGTCGCCCATCAGGTCGCCGTGGTCGGAGGTGAACACCACCACGGTGTCGTCCGCGAGGCCGAGGCGCTGCAGCGCGGACATGACGCGCCCGACGGCGTCGTCGACCATCGTGATCGCGCCGTAATTGAGCGCGATCGCCTGCCGCACCGCGGCCTCGTCCACGAACTGGGTGCAGAAACGGCCTGGCACGAAGCCCGGTTGCGAGCGCAGCGTGCGCAACCTTCGCAGCAACGCCGGCTCCTCGGGATCGACCTTGCCGAACGACGGTGGCAGCGCGACATCAGCCGGGTCGTACAGGTCCCAGTAGCGTCCGGGCGGCGTGAACGGATGGTGCGGATCGGGGAACGAACACTGCAGCATGAACGGCCCGCCGTCCCGCGCGGCGGCGAAGCGCTCCAGCGCAGCGATGGTGCGCTCCTCGACGAAGGTCGTCGGGTAGAGTTCCTCGGGCACCGCGGTGCGCCAAGCCTGCGGGGCCTGCGTGTCCGCGGGCAGGGCGTTGGCGGGCCCGATCAGCGCATCGATGCCTGGCAGCCGCTCGCGCGCCCAGGCGCGGTAATGCCCGCTTACCTGGTCGGCGTGGCCGCAGGCGAACTCCACCTGCTCGAAGCCGTAGTACGGCAGGTCGACGCTGCGCGACGGGTCGGCCGTCCACAGCTCTTCGCGTTCGGCGAGGTAGCGCGGGTCGTCGGAGAGATCCGGCACCGCGGTGGGCCAGGCCTCGCGCGCCAGCCCCTCGGGCCGCATCGCGGGGAACAACAGCGGATCGGGCACTTCGCGACGCGACTGCGTCTGCAGATGGGCCTTGCCGATGAGCGCGGTGCGGTAACCGGCGCGCCGAAGCACCTCGGGGAAGGTCACCGCCCCGAGCGGCAACGGCACGCCGTTGTGCCGGACGCCGTTCACCGAGGGCATGCGGCCGGTGAGCATCGCCGCGCGGTTCGGCATGCAGATGGGATTGGTGACGTAGCAGCGCTCGAAGCGCCGGCCCTGTGTCGCCAGCGCGTCGATATGCGGGGTGCGGACCAGCCGGTTCCCATAGCAGCCGAGATGGTCAGCCCGGTGCTGGTCGGTGATGATGAACAGGAAGTTGGGGCGTGCCACGGACAGACCATAAACCATCTGGTCGGGTCATTGGACCACCGATCCGGCTCGCGGTGACTTGCGACTTGCGAGGAAGGGCCATTGTTTTCGGAATTGGGATGGGCGGCGCACGGCCGAGGCCGCAGCACCGACTGGACAGGCGACACTAGGCAGCGCGGGATCCGCCCCCCGAGGGTTCCGGCTGTATGGAGGTACACCCGACATGGACCATGACGATCTGCTCGGCGCGTACCGCCGCCTGCGCCTGCTGCGCGAGTTCGAGGAGCGCACTCGCCTCGAGTTCCAGACCGGCCAGATCGCGGGCTTCACCCATCTCTACGCAGGGATGGAAGCCATCGCCGTCGGCGTCTGCGAGCACTTGACCGACGAGGACCGCATCATCAGCACGCACCGCGGCCACGGCCACTGCCTCGCCAAGGGCTGCGATCCGGCCGCCATGATGCTGGAGCTGTGGGGCTCCACCGACGGCCTGTGCCGCGGCAAGGGCGGCACGATGCACATCGCCGACTTCAGCCGCGGCATGCTCGGCGCCAATGCCGTGGTCGGCGCCGGCGCGCCCATCGCGGTCGGCGCCGCGCTCGCCTCCGCGATGACCGGCGCATCCTGGGTGGCGGTGTCGTTCGTGGGCGACGGCGGCACCAACATCGGCAGCGTCTACGAGGCGATGAACCTCGCGGTGGTGCTGAAGCTCCCGAAGATCTTCGTGATCGAAGACAACGGCTGGGGCGAGATGACGCCGATCGCCGATGTGGCCGGCAACCGCGACCTCGCCGCGCGGGCCGCCGCGATGGGCATGCCGGCGGTGTCGGTCGATGGCGTGGACTTCTTCGCGGTGCACGCCGCGGCGGGCGAAGCCATCGCGCGGGCGCGGCGCGGCGGCGGCCCGTCCACGCTCGTGGCGAGCGCACCGCGGTTCTACGGCCACCACGAAGGCGACCCGCAGCTCTACCGCAGCCGCGAGGAGATCGCCGAGCTGCGTCGCCGCGAGGACTGCCTGCCGCGCTTCATCGAGCGCGTCACCGCCGAAGGTTCGCTCACCGCCGCCGAGATCGCGGCGGTCGATGCGGACATCGCGCGCATCATGGACGACGCGGTCGCGAAGGCGAAGGCGGGTCCGCGGCCCGTCCCCGGAGACGTGTTCGATCACGTCTACGCCCGTTACCGCTGAAGGCGACAGACATGACCATCAAGAGCATGCGCGATGCGCTGAACGAGGCCCTGCACCACGAGTTCGAGCGGGACCCGCGGGTGTTCCTCATCGGCGAGGACGTCGGCGGCTTCGAGAAGGACGGACAGCCGGTCGAGATCGGCGGCGTGTTCGGCGTCTCGAAGGGCCTGTACCGCAAGTACGGCCGCAAGCGCGTCATCGACGCACCGATCTCCGAGGCGGCGATCATCGGCGCCGCGTCGGGCGCCGCGCTCTGCGGCATGCGCCCCATCGCAGAGATCATGTTCGCGGATCTCACGGCGGTGTGCTTCGACCAGATCGTCAACCAGATCGCCAAGTTCCGCTACATGTTCGGCGGCCAATGCGCCTGTCCGGTCGTCATCCGCATGACCACCGGCGGCGGCCGCAACGCGGGCGCACAGCACTCGCAGACCTTCTATCCGATCTTCACCAGCTTCCCCGGCCTCAAGATCGCGGTCCCATCGAACGCCTACGATGCCAAGGGCCTGTTGATCAGCGCGATCCGCGACGAGGATCCGGTGCTGTTCTTCGAGCCCAAGGTGCTCTACACCGAAAAGTGCGAGGTCCCGGACGAGGCTTACGCCATCCCTTTCGGTGAAGCCGCCATGCCGCGCGAGGGCGAGGACGTCACCCTCGTCGCGTTCGGCCAGTCGGTGAACTGGGCGGTGCAGGCCGCCGACGAACTGCGCAAGACGCGCGGCATCCGCTGCGATGTCATCGATCCGCGCACGCCCTCGCCGCTCGACGAAGAGACCATCCTTGAGAGCGTCGCCGCGACCGGGCGGCTGGTCGTGATCGACGAATCACCGCCGCGTTGCGGCCTGACGACCGATGTCGCCGCATTGGTCGCCGACAAGGGGTTCCGCGACCTCAAGGCGCCGATCAAGACCGTCACCGCACCGCATACGCCGGTGCCCCAGGCGCGCGAGCTCGAGCGCGCCTACCTGCCGAACCCCCGCCGCATCATCGCCGCCGTCGAAGAGGTCCTCGCATGAGCGCACGCATCGTCGCTGTCGTGGTCCCCAAGTGGGGCCTCGAGATGACCGAGGGGACGGTGTCGTCGTGGCTCAAGCAGCCCGGGGACATGGTGGCGCGCGGCGAACCGCTGATCGAGATCGAGTCCGAGAAGATCGTCAACAGCCTCGACGCGCCGGCGGAAGGCATGTTGCGCCGTATCCTGCTCGACGCCGGGAACATCGCCGCCGTCGGCTCGCTGATCGGCGTGATCGCCGATGCGGCGGCCTCCGAGGACGACCTCGACCGTTTCATCCGCGATTTCCGTCCGCCCGATACCGGGGATGCAGCGGCATCCCCCGCCGTGACGACGTCGGCCGCGACGCCCGCCAGCGCCGCGCAGACCGGTGCCGCGCCGACCGGTGCCGCGCCGGACGCCGGCGTCGTACGCGTCAGCCCGCCGGTGCGCCGTTTGGCGGAAAGCCTCGGCGTATCGCTCGCGGGTCTGCGCGGCAGCGGCCCGAACGGCCGCATCCTGCAGGAGGACGTGGAGCGCGCAGCGCGTGGCAGCGCGCAGGGCGACGCGTCAGGCGACGCGTCGGGCAGCTCAGCGCCTGCGAGCGCAGGTTCCGCCCCGAACGCCCCGGCCGCCCCGACCGTCGAGACGCCGCGCCTCGAGCCCTGGAACGCCACCCGGCGCGCCATCGCGCGCCGGATGCAAGACGCCGCGCGCGACATCCCGCACTTCTATCTCGTGACCGATGTCGATGCGGCGGCGCTGCTCGCGCTGCGCGAGCAGCTGCGCAGCGGCGCGGAACCGCCCTCGGTGAACGATCTCATCGTGCACGCCGTGGCACGCACGCTGCTGCGCCATCCGCGCGTCAACGCGCACCACTCTGACGACGGTTCGTTCGTGTTCGCACACGCACATGTCGCCGTGGCGATGGCGACGCCCGACGGCGTCGTGGCGCCGGTGGTGGCCTACGCCGACCGCCTGCCGCTCGCGGAGCTGTCCGCGGCGCTGCGCACGCTGCGCGAACGCGTGACGCAGCGCAAGCTCGGCAAGGGGGATCTCGAAGGCGGTTCCTTCACCGTCTCGAACCTCGGCATGTACGGCGTGCGGGAGTTCACCTCGATCATCACGCCGCCGCAGAGCGCATCGCTTGCGGTCGGTGCCGTACGAAAGGATGGCGCGGCGTCGACGCTCGCGCTGACGCTGTCCTGCGACCATCGTGCGCTCGATGGTGCGACCGGCGCCGCGTTCCTGCGCGACCTCAAACAAGACCTCGAGAGGTCCTAGGGCGCCGCCCTGCGCGCCGTGCCGGTGGCGTGCAACCGCGAGACCAGCACCATCACCACGCAGCACACCGCCGCCGGTAGTGCGAGCGTCGAGATGATGCTGTCGACGGACATGCCCGCGGCGATCGCCGCACCGCCAAGCAGCGGGCTGGCGATCGAGCCGATCCGGCCGATGCCGAGCCCCCAGCCCACGCCGCGTGCGCGCAGCGCGTCCGGATAGCAGGTGGAGGTGAACGCACCGAGACAGAACGACGCGCCGACCACCGTGAAGCCGACGAGGAACGCGAGCGTGTAGGCCGCGAGGTCGCTGCGTACGCCGGAGCCGAGCAACAGCAGGCTGATCGTCGCGAACAAATACAGCAGCGCGAGCAGCCTCGACAGCGGGACGCGCGAGGCGAGCCATGAGGTGATGAGCCCGCCGATGACGCTGCCGAAGTGGAACAGCCCGGTCGCGTAGATCGCCACTCCGATCGAGAATCCGCCCTGCTTGAGGAGCGTGGGCAACCAGCTCGAATTGAAGAACACCAACGCCTGCGTGCCGATGAAGACGACCCACAGCATCGGCGTCACCCATTGCAGCCAGCCGGCGAAGAGCTGGGTCGACGGCACCGCTGCTGCCGCCGCGCCTTGCTGCACCGTCAGCGCCCGCCGCAGCAGCTCGTCCTCGGCGGAGCGACCGCTGAGGCGCTGCAACAGCCCTGCAGCACGCGCGGGATCGCGTCCGCTCGCGATCAGGAAGCGGACCGATTCGGGCAGAAGGAAGAACGCGACCGCACCGATCGCCAGCGGCAGGACGCCGCCGACGACGAACATCGACTCCCAGCCGAACCGCCCGATGAGCGGCGCGGCGATCAGGCTCGCGAACACCGACCCGACGGCCGCCATCGAGTAGACCAAAACCACCAGGAACGGCCGGCGACGCTTCGGCGAGAATTCATTGACCAGGGAGATCACGTTGGGGATGGTGCCGCCCATGCCAAAGCCGGTGATGAAGCGGAACGCCGACAGCGTGGTGAGGTCGGCGGCGAACGCCGTGAGCAGGCTGCCGATGGCGCCGATGACGAACATCCACAGCAGCGTCGTGCGGCGTCCGAACCGGTCGCCCATCCAGCCTGCGATCGCCGAACCGAACGCCACGCCGATGAGCGACGCGGAAAGCGCGAACCCGAAGCTCGACGGTGGCAGGCCCCAGTCGGCCGAGATGGCCGGTACGACGAAACCGAGCAGCCCGAGGTCGAAGCCGTCGAGCGTCATGATGGCCGCGCACATCAGGAAGATCCGCCAGTGCAGACGCCCGAGCGGCGCCTGGTCGATCACCGCCGAGACGTTGTCGTCGGCCGCAGCGGCGCCTGCGCCGGCCATCAGGTGTTCACCGAACCGCCGTCGACGGCGATCGTCTGGCCGGTGACGAAGTCGCTCGCCGAGGAAGCGAGGAAGACCAGCGCCCCGAGCAGGTCCTCCGGCACCATGTCGCGCTTGATGGCACGCTGCTGCGTGGCGTTCTGGTGGTAGCGCTGGATGTGCGCGGTGTTCTCGAGGATGGTGTCGCTCATCACCGCGCCGGGCGCAAGCGAGTTGACACAGATGCGGGCGGCGCCGAGCTCCCGCGACAACGCACGCGTCATCGACATCAGCGCGCCCTTGCTGGCGGTGTAGTGGACCATGCCGGGCAGACCCTTGTAGGCCACACCCGAGGTGATGTTGATGATCTTGCCGCCGCCGCGGCGGGTCATCACGGGCACCACATGCTTCACCATCAGGAAGCTGCCGCGGACGTTGACCGCCATGACGCGGTCCCAGAGGTCGACATCGATGTCCGTGACGTCGGCCGGCGGCAACGTGGCGAAGAGCGCTGCGTTGTTGACCAGGATGTCGATGCCGCCCACGGACTCGCAAGCGGCAGCCACGGCCTTGGCCACCTCGGCCTCGACGCTGACGTCGAAGCGCAGCCCGAGGACCTTCGCGCCGGGGATCGCGGCCCGCAAGCGCTCCACACAGGGCGCGGGATCGACGATGTCGGCCACGACCACGGTCGCGCCGGCAGCAAGCAAGGCCTCGCAGTACGCCACGCCGATCCCTTTCGCGCCACCGGTGACCAAGGCCACGCGGCCATCGAGAATCTTCATCGCCGACACTCCTGCCCGATCCGCCGTACGTGATTGACTATGCCGTGCGCGTCGGCGCAATTTGGGGGTGTTTCTTCGGGAATCGGGCCTTCGATCCGCCGCTCATGATGGCGCTTGCCGCTGTTCATGGTTCCATTCCCACCTTGACTCGAACCTGGAGCCCGCATGATGGAAGGCCTTGCCCGACACTGGATCGCCGGAGAGTGGACCGGATCGGCCGACCGCAGCGAGGCGATCACCCTCGATCCTGCGGACGGTAGCGAGGTCTGCCGGTTCGCGGACGGCTCGCGGCCCGAGGCCGATGCCGCGATCGCCGCAGCTCGCCAAGTGTACGACGGCAGCGGCTGGGCGCACGACCCACGCCGGCGCGCCCGCGCGCTGCTCGAGATGGCCGATGCGCTCGACGCCCGGCGCCCGCAGCTGGCCGAGACGCTCTGCCGCGAAAACGGCAAGCCGCTCGGTGAGTGTCTGCACGAGGTGACGATCTCCTCGTCGGAGCTGCGTTTCTATGCAGGCCTTGCGCGCGCCAACTTCGGGCGGATCATGGAGACCGAACCCGGTCAGATGTCGATGATCGCCCGCGAGCCGATGGGCGTCGCCGGCATCATCGTCCCCTGGAACGCGCCGCTGATCCTGCTGGTCCGCTCACTCGGCCCCGCGCTCGCTGCCGGCTGCACCGCAGTCATCAAGCATGCCGCCCAGACCGCCGGCACCAGCGCCCTCGCCTGCGAGGCCTTCGCAGCCGCCGCCTCGCTGCCACCGGGCAGCGTGAACGCGTTCTCCGAGAGCGGCACAGCGGGCTCGAAACAACTGGTCGCTTCGACGGACGTCGATGTACTGAGCTACACCGGCAGCACCCATGTCGGCAAACTCATCATGGCGGACGCCGCCGGCACGCTGAAGCGGCTCAACCTCGAGCTCGGCGGCAGCGCACCTTGCATCGTGGCCGAGGACGCGGACCTCGGCCGCACCGCCGCCGCGCTCGTCAAGGCCGGGATGATCATGGCGGGCCAGCAATGCGTCGCCGCTTCACGGGTCATCGTGCACGAGAAGGTCTTCGATGCCTTCGCGCGGCTGCTGAAGGATGCGCTCGCGGCGATGGTGATCGGCCGTGGCAGCGACCCTGCGACGCAGCTCGGGCCGCTGATCGACGCCCGCAGCCGTGAGCGCGTGGAGGGGATCGCAGCCGACGCCGTTTCGGGCGGCGCCCGCCTGCTGCTCGCGCCCACGCGCCCCGCCGGCCCCCTCGCCCGAGGCTCGTTCCTCAGCCCCGGTCTGCTGCAGGTCGACGATCCCGCTACGCCCATCCTGCATCAGGAGATCTTCGGGCCGCTGCTCACGCTGCAGCGCTTCGCCACCGAGGCCGAAGCCGTCCGCCGCGCCAATGACAGCCGCTTCGGCCTCGCCGCCAGCGTCTGGAGCGCCGACCTGCGGCGCGCGCAGCGGATCGCGCAGCAGATCAAGGCCGGTACCGTGTGGATCAACATGCATGGGCGTCTGGCCGCCGAGATCGAGACCGGCGGCTACAAAGAAAGCGGCCTCGGCCGGCTGCACGGCGTGCAGGGCCTCGAAGAGTTCTTGCAGACCAAGCACGTCGCCTGGGAGCTGGGTACCGCCGCACCGTGATGTCCGCCGCCGTACCACGCCTGCTGCGGAAGATCGCGTTGCTGTGATCCGCATCGACTGGCGACCTCTGCTGACCCGCGACAACCTGCGGCGGGACGCCTTCGCGGCCCTGACGACGACCAGCGTCATGGTGCCCCAAGGCGTGGCGTTCGCCGCCATCGCGGGTCTGCCGCCCGAGTACGGTTTCTTTGCGGCACTGCTGCCCCCGATCGTCGCCGCGGTGTTCGGCTCTTCCTGGCAGATGGTGTCGGGGCCCACAGCGGCGATCTCGGCGCTCGTGTTCAGCAGCCTGTCAGGGGTCTTCGAGCCGGGATCCCCGCAGTTCATCTCCGCCGCCATCGTGCTCGCGTTCATGGTCGGCGTGTTCCAACTGGCGCTCGGGCTCGCGCGCATGGGGCAGTTGGCGAACCTCGCCTCCACCTCGGTGTTGGTCGGCTTCACCACGGGCGCCGCGTTGCTGATCGTGCTCGGACAGCTGCAGTTCGCACTCGGTGTACCGATGCCCCGTCCCCAAGACTTCAGGGCATTCCTGTCCGGCCTCATGGCAGCCGTCCGTGGTGCCGACCTTGTGGCGGTCGCGGTGACCTCGACCACGCTTCTCGTCGCGGTCGGCATCCGTCTCTGGCGACCCCGTCTGCCGCACTATCTGGTCGCATTGGCGGCCGGCACGCTCGCCGGAGTGCTCGCAACACGCTGGGGCCATCCGGTCGACACCATCGGTTCGCTGCGCACCGTGCTGCCGGGCTTCGAGATCCCCGCACTGTCGGTCGACACGATCCGGACACTCGCCCAAGCGGCGCTCGCGGTGGCACTGGTCGGATTGCTCGAGGCAGTGTCCATCGCCCGCGCGATCGCCGCCAAGACCGGCCAGAACATCGACCCGAACCGCGAGTTCGTCGGTCAGGGACTCTCCAACTTCGTCGGCAGTTTCTTCGGTTCGTATCCGGTCTCCGGATCGTTCACACGCACGGCCGTGAGCGTCGACGCCGGAGCTCGGACACCCATGGCCGCCATCTTCGGCACCCTGGCCCTCGCCGTCGCGCTGTTCGGGCTCGCGCCCCTGTTCGAGCATGTGCCGATCGCCGCTGTCGCCGGGGTCATCGTGCTGAGCGCGTTCGGTCTGCTGCGCTTCGACGAATACCACCGTCTTCTGAAAAGCAGCCCGTCCGACATGGGCATCGCCGTGATCACGCTGGTCTCGACCTTGCTGATCGGTCTCGAGTTCGCGATCTACATCGGCGTGTTGCTGTCGCTGATGCTGTTCATCCGCTGGACCACCAAGCCGTATGTCGGGATCGGCGCGCCGGATCCGGCGACGCCCGGTCGCATCTTCCGCAATGCGGAAGCGAACCAGCTGCCTGAGTGCCCTCAACTGGTGATGGTGCGCATCAACGGGCCGCTCTACTTCGGCGCCGCCGGACACCTGCGCGAGCGCCTGCAGCAGATAGAGATCACCCGACCGGACCAGCCGCACATGCTGATGGTGATGCGCGGCATCGGCGATCTGGATGTCACCGCCGCCGAGGTCCTCGAGGATGAAGCGGCTCGGCGCCGGGCACGCGGCGGGCGCCTGCACATCACGACCCGGCTGCCGAGCGAGGTCGAGCGGTTGGCGCAGATCGGCGTCACGGAAGCGATCGGCGAGGACGCGCTGCATGAGAGCAAGGGCGCGGCCATCGCCGCCATCCTGCCGAGCCTGGATCCTTCCAGATGCGCCACCTGCACCGCGCGCATCTTCCGCGAATGTCCGACGCGCGCTATTGCGTCACGACCGCCCCGTCTTTCGGGTACAGGGACTTGATGCGCTGACCCCCATAGACCATCCACGACACGATGTCGGACGGATCGCGCACCACGGCCTCGAACAGCACTTCCGGCGTCGCGGTGCGCGTGTATTCCCGGATACGGGCGCCGTTCTGGGCCTGGTCTTCCGGCGACGGTCGCGACTCGTCCTTGTCGTTCCAGGTCATACCCGGGCGATTGCGCACGCACAGGGCGGCGACTTCCAGGATGTTGTCGGTCTGTGGCAGTCGCCAGGCGTCGCCCATCGCAATGGCGCTGCAGGAATCCTCGTCGAGCTTGTCTGCGGATGCCCAGACCTGCCTGACGGTCATTGCCTTCTGGTCGATCTCGAACTCGACCGACCGACTGAAGTGCTCGCTGGGATCCATGGGCTTGCGGAAAGGCCGAGCACCCCAGGTCCCGTTGTCGAACATGATCAGCGTGCCCGCCCCGGTAAATCTCGGGTTATGCGAGTGATAGGGCCAGCGAATCGGCCCCACCGGCTTGAGAACCTTGTCGGCCAGCGGCCCCCAGTCAGTAGGCTCGCCGAGAATCCAGCGAATCTTCCCGCTCTTGTGCTCAATGGCGATCGTCGCATCCTGGTGCCGGAACGAAGCAATCACCAAGCCGTTCTTGTCGTCATACGACAAACCGTTGGCATGGGTCCAGTCGAGCGCTTCGGGGAACCCGCGGGTTTGCCAATAGGAGGCGGTCAACTCATAGCCGATGCGGAAAGGGTCGAGGTGATCGAAGGTGCTCCACGACCAGACCACGCGCCCGCGGGAGTCGAACTCGAGGATACGATCACCGATGACGAGCTGCTCCTTTCGCGGCGCGCCAGCATCGGTCTCGCTCGTGTAGTAGTTTGGAATCCGCTGCGACTCTGCCGCGTAGGTGAGGAAGTTCCCGTTCGGCAACTGGAACGGCTGATGATGCAGCGCCTCGGCACCCTCGATCGCGACCGCATCCGCGCGGCGTGATCCGGCAAGGACGCCATCCTTCCGCGGTGGCGCCTTGGCGGGATACCACTGACGCAGGATGTTGCCCTGCAGGTCCAGCTCTGTCGTCGTCGAGTCGGCGCGGTTGGCGAGAATGTTGCCGTTGGCCAGCTGCTTGACGCCGGCGAAGCGCGAATCTCCCAAGTAGTACCAGACCACCTGCCCTTCCGGATCCAGGATGACTATGGCACCCCATGCGCGCATAAAATTCCTCTGCGCGGAAGTCCGCCAGGGAGACCGGCCTTGCGAGGCGCGGCGCACGCTCAGCAGTGTGTAGCCAGGCTCCATGCGCCGCGTGTCCGCCTTGGTGACCCGGATCGGCGGGAAACCATGGTCGGTCAAGGGCAGCGACGGCGTATGAAACTCGACCCAGTCACTCCACGCGCCAGCGGCGTCTCGCGCGTCGACGAGTTGGACGCGCATACGGTGCGCGGTGTTGGCGCGCAGGCCGATGATCGGTAGTTCGCGCTTGCCGGACGCCGCCTTCGGAAACTCCACCCGCCAGCTGCGAGCCGGCCCGACGACTTCCACGATGGCACGTGATGGCTCGGACGCTTCCAATGAGAGCAATGCCACGAGGGGCGCACGCTCGTTCGTATTCGGCCGCACGCTCGGCTTCTCGATGAATGCGGGCGCGGCGAGGGCCATGCCGCTTGCCAGGCAGGCCATCAACCCGCCAACCAGGATCCCGAGACGCCGATTCGCAGCAGCGACTTCTTGGGGAAAGCTCATTTCTCAACCTCCGGGAATGATGGCAAGACGAATTGTGGGGCCAGCGTTCCCTCGAAAGAATCAGGGAACCCGTTCAAAGACTTCGGAGTTCTGGTGTGCATGCCGCCTGGGCGGCCGGCCGGTCTGTATCGTGATCACGCCGCCGGGTAACGTCCGGCGGGTGAGGGGCAAAGTCGCATTGGTGACAGGCGCAGGCCGAGAGATCGGACACCAGGCTGCAATGGAGTTCTCGAGACGTGGCGCTGCCGTGGTGGTCTGCGACATCGATGCTCAGGGCAGCGGAACGGGTGACGTGGGAAATTTCCGACGCGGGTGGACGCGCAGTCGCCATACGCGCCGACATCCGCGCCGAAGCGGATGTCACGGCGATGATGGACACCGCGGACCGCCGAGCGTGGAGAGCCAGGATCCGCACTCGTTGAGGAGCCTCACCTGAGCAATGACGCCCAAGCGGACGCCGCCTGCGGCACCTTCGCGCTGGATCAATGGTACGTAGCGGCCTACTCCAGCGAGTTGGACGCAGCGCGACCGTTGGCGCGCAAGCTCTGCGGTGAACCGGTAGTGCTGTTCCGCGATCCGAATGGAATGCCGCACGCGCTGCTCGATCGCTGCTGGCATCGATTGCTGCCTTTGTCGCTCGGCGAGCTCGACAGCGGCCGGATCCGCTGCATGTACCACGGACTGGAGTTCGACGGAAACGGTCATTGCGTCAGGATCCCCGGCGTCGAGCGGATTCCGGCGACGGCCAGGGTCCGTCGGTTCCCACTGCTCGAGCAGGCAGGACTCGTCTGGATCTGGCTCGCCGCACAGCCACCCGACCAAGAACGCCCGCCGGACCTTCCATGGCTTGGACGTCCCGATTTCGCCGTGTGCCGTTCGCAACGCCGCGTCGCTTGTGATTTCCGGCTTCTGATCGACAACCTGATGGACGCTTCACACCTCGCATTCGTCCATCGGGACACCCTCGCCGATCCTGCCCTGCTCGACGTGGTCCCGGAGGTCGCCGCGGTCGGCGGTACGGTCTCGGTGAAGCGCTGGATCGATGACTACGTGCCGTCGCCGTTCTACCGGCGAGTGCTAGGCGCCGATGCGCCCTGCGTGCGCTGGCAGCACACTCAATTCAGTCTCCCGGGGATCGTCATCAACGAGGGTCGCGTTGCGCGGCGGGGCGAAGTATGCCGGTCGACGCCTGGCGATGCGGGACTGGGAGGATACTTCATCAATGTGCTGACGCCGGAGACCGAGAACAGCTGCCACTATTTCTATAGCTATGCGCGCAATTGGGAGACGGGGGACGTCGGGTTGACCGATTCGCTGCGCGAACAGCTCGAGCACATCATCGGGGAGGATGTGGTGCTGGTCGAAGCGCAGCAGCGCGCGATGCTCGAGACCCCGGAACTTCGCGTCGTGAACCTCGGCGTAGACGCGGGAGGCCAGCGCGCGCGACGGTTGCTGCAGGCCGCGGCGAGCGGCACGCTCGGATTCGGGTTCTGAACCAGAGTCGGCGCTGCTACCAAGTTCGCGCGTTGTGTTCGGAGGGCATCTGGCGAGGCGCCGACACATGTCGGACAGTTCCTCGCGAACGCCGACGGAGTCGATGTAGTGGATGACGACCGGATGGAAGATGTAGGTGTTCATGTCGCCATCGTGGGTGGCGATGTCGACGACGCGCTCCTGCATGCCAGGTTTCCTGTTCCGTATGTTCGCGGCTCATGTTGCAACCAGGCCCGCGGCGGCACCGCGGGGGAAGCCCGCCCAGATCTCCAGTTCAGCCCCGCCAGGGATCGACCGGCGCCACCACGCCTTCGGCCGCCTCGATCACCTCCCCCGCGTCCAAGCAGAGTTCTTCGCGCCAGCGCGTGGCCATGATCTGCACGCCCGTGCGCAACCGGCCGAGGCGGCCCACCGGCACCGCCAGTCCCGGCAGGCCCAGCACCGGCGCGACCAGCGACGCGCGTATCGAGTCCAGCGTCGCGCGCTGGCCGTCGGTCGTGACATCCTGGCGTTGCACCGGCGGCAGGTCGCACAGCACCGGCATGATCAGCAGCGGCCACTGCTCGAACCAGGCAAGCCAGCGCATCTGCATTGTGTCGCGCTCTGTCAGGGCCGCGGTGTAACCGGCGAGGTCCGTGCCGGCGTGATGGTCGAACCACGCGCCCATCGAGGCCTGGCCGTCCGCGTCGCCCACCTGCTTCATCAGCGGCCACAGGCTGCCGAACACGTCCGTCACGCAGATCTGGTGCCACAACTCGATCACGCGCGGGATATCAGGCGGCAGCACCTCATCCACCTGGTAGCCCGCGGCAGCCAGATGCCGGCCTGCCGCGCGCACTGCGTCCGCCTGCGCCGGGTGTGTCGCCCCCCCCGGCACCTCGGGCACCAGCGCGACGCGAATGGGACGCGCGGGCGCGGGGCCCGCCAGCGGCATGTCGGCCCACTTCCAGTCTCGGCGATCGCCGCGCGCCATCGCGGCCAGCGCCAGCCGCGCGTCGCGCACGGTACGCGTATGCGGACCCTGCACTGCCATCAGCTGACCGCCCATCGGGCGCCCGCCGGGTGCGCTCAGGTTGAACGCCGGCACGCGGCCAAAGGCGGTGCGAAGCCCGACGATGCCGCAGCAAGTGGCAGGGATGCGGATGGATCCGGCGATGTCGTTGCCGTGGCCGATGGCGCCGATACCAGCGGCAATTGAAGCGCCCGCGCCACCGCTGGAACCACCTGGCGTGATGGCCGGATCGAGCGGGTTCAGGGTGCGACCATGCAGCCCGTTGTCGGTGAAGAAGCGCATCGAGAACGCCGGCGCATTGGTTCGCCCGATGATGATGGCGCCCGCGTGCTTCAGGTTGGCCACCACCGGGCTGTCTTCGGCGGCGATCAGGTCCCTGTACGCCACGACGCCGTTGTCGGTGGGATGACCTTTCTGGTCGACGTTGACCTTGGTGGTGACGGGCACGCCATGCAGCGGCCCGAGTTCTTCGCCACGCGCACGCACGGCATCCGCCGCGTCGGCGGCAGCCAGCGCTTCGTCGTCCATGCGGCGTACGATGGCGTTCAACGCCGGGTTCACGGCGTCCATCCGGCCAAGGCACGATTGCACGGCTTCGCGCGCGGAGGCGCGACCGGTGCGGATCAGGTGAGCGAGTTCGGTAGCGTCAAGTTGCCAGAGTTCCATCGTCAGTACCCCATTGACCGGCCCGTTTTCTTTGGCCCAGATTTGATGTCAGTTTACGCCGCCCTGCATTTCGGCCGAGTTGTCCGAGGCAGTGCTGCGCGCTCGACGAGGCTGCGCAGCCGCTCGGCCAGCAGCTCGCGACAATAGGTGGCGCGGATTCCCTTAGCCCCTCCCGTCACCAGCTCGCCACGGCAACCGGTGCGGCCTGCCTGCGACGGGGCATCCGTGAGGAGATCGCCGCATAGGAGGCGACTATGTGGCCTTCACCCGAGCAGGCCGCGGCGCGAAGCCACTTCGAGGGTCGCATCGAGCGCAGCGCGCGTGCGCTCGACGAGCTCGTCGGCCTCGCGGCGCTGGAGGATGAGCGGGGGAGCGACGATCATCGTGTCCCGCACCCCCCGCAGCACGACCCCGTGCTCGAGGCACAAGTCACGGCACAGCGCGCCGACCGTGCCGGGCGGGTCGAAGCGCTCCCGCGTGGCCGCATCGCGCACGAGTTCGAGCGCGCCGATCAGGCCGCACATGCGGGTCTCTCCGACGAGCGGGTGGTCGGCGAGTTCACCCCAGCGCTCGGCCAGATAGGGCCCGATCTCCTCGCGCACCCGCTCGACGATGTGCTCGCGCTGCATCACCTCGAGCGCAGCGATGGCGACGGCGCAGCCTACCGGGTGACCGGAGTTGGTGAATCCATGGGCGAATTCAACTCCTGCATCGATCAGCGCCTGCGCGACGGTATCGCGTACGAGCACCGCGCCGATCGGGAAATACCCGGAGGAGAGTCCTTTGGCGACGATCATCAGGTCCGGCTCGATCCCGAAGCGCTGCGAGCCGAACCAATGTCCGGTGCGACCGAACCCGCAGATCACCTCATCGGCCACCAGCAGCACGCCGTAGCGGCGGCAGATGCGCTGGATCTCGGGCCAGTAGCTGTCCGGCGGGATGATGGCGCCGCCCGCACCCTGAACCGGTTCGGCGAAGAACGCGGCGACGCGCTCCGGGCCCTCGCGCTCGATCGCAGCCTCGAGCTCCCGTGCCGCGTCGAGACCGAACTGCTCGGCGGTGCGTCCGTGGGCAAGCCCGAACCAATACGGTTGTGCGATGTGCACGATGTCGGGCACCCCTGGGCCACCTTGGGCGCGCATCGGGCCCATGCCGCCCAGGCTCACGCCTGCAACGGTACTACCGTGGTAGGCATTCTCCCTGGCGATGATGACTGTGCGCCGCGGTTCGCCGGCGAGTGCCCAGTAGTGGCGCACCATACGCAGCGCCGTGTCGTTGCCCTCGGACCCGGAGCCGGTGAAGAACACGCGCCCGAGCCCGTGCGGAGCGAGCGCGGCGAGGCGGCTTGCAAGCTCGATCGCCGGGGGCGTCGTGCACTGGAAGAAGCTGTTGTAGTACGGCAGCGTCCGGAGTTGGTTCGTGGCCGCCTCGATGAGCTCCTTGCAGCTGTATCCGAGGTTCACGCACTGCAGACCGGACATCGCGTCGAGCAGCCGCCTGCCATGCGCGTCCCAGATGTAGATGCCCTCGGAGCGCACGATCACGCGGGTGCCGCTCGCGTGCAGGTGCCGATGATCTGTGAAGGGATGCAGCAGATGCTCGGCGTCGAGAAGCTGCCACTCCGCGAGAGAATGCTTGTCCACGAGTCGTACTGTAGAGTGTCTCGTGCCGAGTCCATTCGAAATTTCGACGAATGATTTGCGATTCCCGACGTAGCCGGCCATCGGATGCCGCCTTCCGGGCCAGCGCGCCGCGATGGAAGCCGGTAAAGACCTTGGCATGCAATTCACACCGAGCCAAACCGCAGGGCTCGCGTAGCTTGCAGGAATCCGAAACGGGCCTTGAATCCTCGCCTTACAGTTCCGGTCCAGCCATCGCCATCAAGGACGCCAACGCCCGCGTGGCAAATAGGGCGGCCGCGGCGAGCGGCTCGCTCGGATTGTCGCCGCGGTCGCGGAGTCGTGGAATGCCGTGAGCCGCCGACGCAACATTCCGAGGATGACAACGGCCGCTGCACAAACGGCCGCCGGGATGATGGCTGCAGAAATGATGGCTTCCGTCGTCCATCCCGCCCCGAGGGCCGCGCCTGCCAGCAATGGGCTCGCGATGGAACCGGCACGCCCGACACCCAGACCCCAGCCGAGGCCCGTCGCCCGCGCCTTCGGTGGATAGTAGCTGGCGGCCAGCGACCCAAGGCAGTACGAGGCACCGATGATCGTCGCACCCGCAAAGGTGCAGATGACGTAGGTGCCGACTACCGGACCGTGGAACGACGCCAATGCGGCCAAGGCCAGTACAGCGCCGCCGTACGCACCTGCCAGCAGCCATTCAGGTGAGCGTCGGTCACTCTGCCATGCCAGGACCCATCCGCCGGCCAGCGATCCCAGGTTGAAGAAGGACAGGGCATACAGCGCCTGATCTTGGCCGAAGCCGCGCGCGACCAGCAGGGTCGCAAGCCAGCCGCCGAGAAAGAAGACTAACGCCTGCGTACCGATGAACATCAGCCAAAGAAGCAGTGTCGAGTAACGCCGGACGCCCTCGAATAGCAGCCTGATCGGAGCGACGTCGGCGACCAGTTGTTTGGCCCCGCCAAGGAGCACGACATCCTCACCCAGGGCAGGGTCGATCTGCCGAACGATCCGGCGGGCGCCGTCGTGGTCGCCTCGACGCAGCAGCAGGTGCAGGGGATCCGGCAAACTGACGTAGGCCACCAGGGCGAGCACGAGAGGTGCGATGCCGCCGATGACGAACACGACCTGCCACCCCCACGCGGGCATCAACGCAGCAGCGAGCAGGCTGCCGACGACCGAGCCCATCCCGGCGGCGCTGTAGACGAGTACGGTGAGGAACGCCCGCCGCTCGCGGGGCATGTACTCCGAAACCAGGGCGAGTATGTTGGGGATCACGCCACCCATGCCTATGCCAGTGGCGACGCGCGCCGCGACGAGTTCGGGCAACGTCTGGGCCTGTGTCGTGGCCAACGCGCTGAGACCGCCAAATACGAAGAACGAGATGATGGCGCGCCTTCGCCCCCAGCGATCCCCTACCGCGCCGCCAGCCATGGATCCGAGGGCTATGCCGATCATCGCTCCTGAAAGCGCGAGTCCAAAGGCCGACGCCGGCATTCCCCAGGCAGAGGAAATCGCCGGAACCACGAACCCCATCGCCGCAATGTCATATCCGTCGAAGAGCATCACTGACGCCGCAACGGCAAGTAGGCGGTAGTGGAATGGCCCGAGCCGCGCGCCATCAATCACGGACTCGACAGACACGGCGCCAGCTGTCGCGCTCATGACGGGTTGACCTCCCAGGCGGTGTGCTTGCATTGCAGGAACTCGTCCACGGCGTGCACGCCGTGCAGCCGACCGAATCCACTTTGCTTGTATCCCCCAGCCTCGGCTTCCGGAATGGGGCGCCCGTGGTCGTTCCCCCACACGACCCCGCATTTCAGCCGCGCCGGCAGGCGTTGTGCACGGGCGAGATCCCGCGTCCATACACTGGCAGCCAGCCCGAAAGGCGAGTCGTTGACGATGACCAGCGCATCGTCGTCGGATCCGAACACACTCAGGCTGAACAGGGGCCCAAAAACCTCCTCGCCTGGCAAGCGCTTGCGGTCGGCGACGCGCAACACACCTACACTAGAACTTGAATCGTGCCTGCAACGTGTACGTGGCGGGCGGATCCGTGAAGGACGCGATCGAGAAGAATCCTCCCGGGATCGTGTTCTTGAAGGCCGCGGTCCTCTCATCCGTCACGTTCCGGGCCACCAGCGCCACCTGCCAAAAGTCGTCGTCGCGGCCGAACGCGATCCGCGCATTGACCTTGGTGTACGACTGCTGGAACGCGCGCGGGTTGATGTCCGTCAGGGTCGCGAACTCGCCGGTGTAGAACACGTCGGCGCCCAGGCTCAGGTTGTGGCTGCCCCCGACGGGCAAGGTGTAGTCCACAGCGGCGGTACCTGACCACTCCGGCGCGTAGGGCGTGACGACACCGCTGAGGTTCTGGACCTGCGAACCCTGGGCATTCGGAGCACACCCCGTGCCCAGGGCGACCTGACCCGCCCAGCACGGCGAATTCCGGAAGTCGTCGTAGGCCGCGTCGAGATACGAAACGTTGACCGCGAAACGCAGACGGCTGGTCGCGGCGTACTGCACCTCGGCCTCGACGCCCTTGTTCTTGGCAGACGCGGCATTCGTCGTGGTGAAGAGGTTGCTGACCGGGTCGAATGAGGAGACCTGCAGGTCATCGTACTCGCCCTGGAACACCGTCAGGTTGAGCATCATCCGGTTGTCGAGCAGTCGCGTCTTCGCGCCTGCTTCCCACGCGGTGACATGCTCGGAGTTGAAGGGACCGGCATCGTTGTTCGAGAAGCCGCCGGACTTGAAGCCCTTCTTGTAGCTCAGATAGAGCAGCACGTCATCGAGGGGTCGATACTCGAGCGTGGCGGAAGGCGCCAGCTTGTCGTCCTTGCGCGATCTCATCGCCGTGGCCGGGAGCGTGTTCACAGGCGTGCAGGTGGGGTAAGGCAAGGTTCCACAGCGCCTGTAGTCGATGTCCTTGTCGACTTCTTCGTAACGCAACCCGCCGCGCACCGCAAAGGTTTCGGTGATCTCGTACTTCGCGTCGACGAACGCTGCCATCGACTTGGCGGACTCGCGGACGTCTTGCAAGAACCCGTTCGTGTTGTTGACGACGAACGCAGGCGTCCGGTTCGTCTGGGGCGGTACCGCCGGCGGAGTGAACGGCAGCAAATTCCGCGCGTCGAACGATTGCGTGCTCACGACATCGTTGTCGTTGGAGTCGAAGTAAGCCCCCACCGACCATTGGAGCTTCGTGTCTTTCGGACCGAGAAGCCGGAGTTCCTGGCTCATCTGATCGTAGTTTTCAGTGAATGTCGACACCCCATAGTTGGCGACACCCTGGTCGATGTCGATGTACTGGTAGTTGTCGTACTGGTAGTAGCCGGTGACCGAGGTCAACGACAGGCCATTGGCAAGTTCCCAGTCGATCTGCAGCGTCGCACCGTAGGCCTCCATGTCGTTGAGGAACGGGCCCCCATCGGCGTCGCGCCAGAGATCGGGACGCGCGGCTTCGATGTCAGCGGGCGTCTGCGAGAACGACGCTTTCTTGTCGTCGAACAGGCAGGGATCCTGCGCTGCGCTGGAGGTGTCGCGTCGGAAATTGGGCTCGCAGATCGTGCTCTGGTTGTTCCGACCTTTGTCGAGATTCGCCGCGTAGTAGCCGATCGCGGTGACGCGGGTCGACTCGGTCACGTCTCCGACGAGCGTCAGTCTCGCGAGCTTGTCGTTGATCGCCGGCTCCTTGCGCCCCGTGACCGTGTTGGTCAGGTACCCCTCGGAATCGCGGTAGCGGGCGGCACCACGGATCGCCCATCGGTCGTTCAGAGGGACCGACGCCGCGACGAATGCAGTGACCTCTTCTGTCTCAGGCTCATAGCTCAGTTCGACTTCGCGCTCGAGCTCTCTGCCCGGACGCCGGGTCCTGATGTTGATCGCGCCAGCGGTGGCGTTCTTTCCGAGGAAGGTGGGTTGTGGTCCCTTCAGGAGCTCGATCTGCTCGATGTCGAGGAAGCCGAGGCGCTGCGTCCGGGCGCGCCCATAGTAGACGCCGTCGAGGTACATCGGCGCCGACTGCTCGAAGCCGAGGTTTTGACCGGATCCGATGCCACGCACCGTGATGGTGTCGGACATGCCGCCGCGGGACACGCGGACACCAGGCACTTCGAAGTTCTCGAAGTTCTGCACGCCCATGTTCTGCAGCATCTCGCCCGTGACGGCCTGCACCGAAATCGGCACGTCCTGGAGCCGCTCCGTGCGCTTTTGCGCCGTGACCACGATCTCGTCGAGTGCGACCTCGGCATCCGGACTCGCACCGCCCTGGGCGGATGCCAGCGAGGAAACGGCCATCAATACGCCTGCGAGGATCGTCGCGGGGATCTTCGCCGCGAACGTCGGTACGAGCGGGTTTCTTGCCTGAGTCACTTTGGTGTTCCCCCTATGCCTGATGCGCGCTAACACGCCTTTGTTTCGGTTTTACCGTAGGCCACTCGGGCGCTGAAGCGTCCGCGAGAGATTTAGACCGATTTCGGCAAGAAGGGGACTGATAAAGTAAACGGCGCGTCTGTCAGGACCTGCCCTCTCCATCATCCACGCGGCTCTGCGACAGTGAGCTGCGCCATGCCGTCGAGCGTACCGTCCAGCGACTCGATCACCTGACGCACGCGCGGCGTTTCCGGCAATGACACCAGCAGGACCCTGAGCGCCTGCAGCCGCTTCGATTGAAGCGCCGTATCACCTGACGGACCTCCATTCACCGACGGCGCGAGGAATTTTTTGTGTACGAGATCGGCCAGCGCCGCCGAACTCTCGATGAGGATGTCAGGGTCGACGGCCAGCTCCGCCGCCGCCGCACGCTGGAACAACAGATCGGTGGTCACACCGGAGACCAGAGCGGAATCGATGATGGCGAGAGCCTCTGAGACGTAGGCCTTTCTTTCCATCGAGTCGGCGGCGGCGCGCGCGGCGGCGTCCAACCGCCATTCCGCACGGAGTCTCGATGAGGCGGCGAACCAAGAGTCCATGCGCGACGTCTTCGCCAACGCGGGATCGAGATCGCGGAGGGTGCTCACGGCACCGGCGCGCGCAGCCGCCCACCCCTGCACCACCGCCGCCGCCGAGTCCGGCAGACGGCGCGCCACAGACATGACTTCTTCGGAGGCGCGGCCGCTCGCCAGAGTCACTGCATCGCGGATCGCGATGTCGAAGTCCCTGGCCTCGGAAGACCCACGCTCGATCATCGGCGTCGCGCGTGCCGATCGATCCGTGCGTGCCTCAGCCAGGCGTTGCAGGACGTAATCCGCCGCCGCGCCGGTTGCAGCGAGGTTTCGGATGCGGTCATACGGCCCTACGAGGGCCGAGAACTCCGACTCCGACATGCCCGCACCCGGTCTGCTGCGCATGGCGAGCCTGTTCAGATCATCGGTGATCGGCTTGGCGTTGGCGCTCAATGCCCGCAGGTCCCGATCGGCAAGCAGCAACGACCAGTCGAGGTCCTCGGGTAGCGTGATCCCGGCACGCGCCAGCGCCCGGGCCGACTCGTCGGTGCGCGATCCTCCGGAGGCGAACCAACGCCGTGGGTCGACTTCGGTGTCAGAGGCCAGGAATACGAGGGACATCGGCACGGGCTCGTACACGAGCAGGTGGCGATACTCCGCCGCCAGCGTGGCCACCAAACTCCGGAAGAGCTCCTCGCTCACGAAGCCCGCATTCATCCATTGCACAAAGACGCCATCAGCCGTCAGCCGACGCTTGGCCGACGCCAGGAACTCCCGGCTGTACAGGTTCGCCGAAGCCGGTGTCCACGGGTGCGACGGCTGCGAGACGATGATGTCGTACTGATAGGACGTCCGTTGCAGCGCGTTCCGGGCATCGTTCAACACCACCCGGACTCGACCATCCCTCAAGGGATCGTGGCGACGCTCGTCGGCTATGAACCGATTGGCCTCGAGCACTCGCGGCTCGATCTCGACCACATCGATCTTGTCGATCGTCGGCGGGATCCCTTCGAGAGTGACTCCCCCACCGAGACCGACGACGAGCATCGAGCGCGCGTCCGGACGCGACATCGCACCCAACGAGCCCAACCAGACCTGATCGTCGAGACCGGGCGGCGACCCGACACGGGATACCAATGCCTCGGGAAGGCCATCTCCCCGGAGCAACAGGCCGAAGCCACGCTCCTGGATCTGGATCGTCGCAGCCCGCCCCACCGCAAGGAAGCGTTCCTCGGTGGGCTGCGCGCTGTCGACAGCGCTGGATCCAAGGATCTCCCGCGGCGCCGGCAGATACCATGACATCCCGACGACCGCGATGAGCACGCCAGACAGGACGGCGATCCGTTGCGTCCGGGACGCGACGGGCCATGCGAGCCCTGCGATCACCAGCAGCAAGGTGCCCACCGCTGCGCTCAGAACGCCTTCGAACCGGATCGCCGGAAGCAGCACGTTTGCGGTGACGAGGGCGCCCACCATGGCCCCGGTGGTGCTTGCGGCGAAGATCCACCCTGTGACACGCGGATACTCCTCACCATACCG
>Ga0315904_10002392_pt1 | contig 29141 bp, 24 predicted proteins | sample LakEriMetagenome_6_FD_203529 | JGI IMG/M metagenome (GOLD analysis project Ga0315904, IMG submission 203529) | Freshwater fungal communities from buoy surface, Lake Erie, Ohio, United States - Buoy 12 MA120 | ecosystem: Environmental > Aquatic > Freshwater > Lake | place: USA: Lake Erie, Ohio...
CGGGCCGATGAAGCCCGCGCCACCGGTGACCAGGATTTTCGCGTTGGAGGAATTCATGAAGTCGGAGGTGGGCTTTCTTAGTCGCGGGGATCTGCCAACAAGTGCCGGGAACAGGACTCGAACCTGCGGCAACTCCTAGTGATTGCAAGGACTAGCAATTTGCCGCGCAACGGACCGCGCAATAGACGCTTGCAAGTGTGATGAACTGTGGTGAACTGCAAGCATGAGCAGGAAGCTGAAGCGGACGCGGATTACAGCCCCGAAAACGGCCGCAGTCAAGGTCACCATCAGGCAGGTCGTCCGCCAGAAAGGCAATAGCACTTGGACCACCTACCTCGTCCAAGGATGGCAGGAAGACGGCAAGTGGCAGCGGCGATATTTCAAGGAAGAGGCGGAGGCCCAGACCTTCGCCGCAATGAAACAGGTGGAGCGTGAGAACCAGGGCAGGGCGCAACGCATGATCCTCTCGGTGCTTACCCAAGAGCAGCATGACGCCGCTGTAAGGGCGTTCGACCGGCTTGGCAGCGCCTACACCCTCGGCGAGGCCGTCGATTTTTTTCTCAAACACCACCGGCCGCCGGAATACACGATCCGCCTATCAGAAGCATCCAAGCTCTACCTCGATGACAAGGAGCGGGACGGGCTGCGCCCCCGCACGCTGGGTGCCCTGAAAGCCAGCATCAAGCGGTTCATCAAAGCCACCGATGACCCATGGACGCACGAGGTGACGGCCGGTCAGGTCGAGAGCTACCTGCGCGGGCTCCGGGCAGCCGATGGCAAGGAAAAGGCGTCCAAGAAGTTCTGGAACAATACCCTCAACGAGCTGCGGGGATTCTTTGCATGGTGCGCCACGCCCGACAAAGCGAGCAACCGCCCGTTCACCTTCGAGGATCCCGCTGCTCCGATCCGTGCCTACGATGCTAGGCAGGTCCGTGAGCAGCAGAACGCCAGACCTATCACCACCGACCCGAAGAAAGTGCTTAGGATGTTCTCTGCCCTCAGCCGCTGGAAAAACGGAGCGATGCTCCGCTATTACGCCCTCGCCTACTTCGCCGGCATCCGCCCGACCGAAATCCAGCGCATGAACGGGCGGGACAAGGAACTCATCAACCTGAAAACCCGGACGATCACACTCCCGGCAGGCATCTCGAAAACGCGTCATGAACGCCACGTCCAAATTTCCGACAACCTCGCCGCCTGGCTGGAGGCGACTCAGGGCCGCCCTATCACCCCGCCGAATTTCCGGAAAATGCTGGAGGCATCGAAGAAACACTTCGCCCAAACCCACGACGAGGCGCGTCACAGTTTCATCAGCTTCCACGTCGCCGTAAACCGCAGCATCGGCGACGCCGCCCTCCAGGCCGGCAACTCGGAGAGCATCATCAAGCGCCACTACCTCAATCTGCACCCCCGCGAGGAGGGAGAGCGGTTCTTCCGCATTGTGCCAGACCGGGAGCGACGCCGGGCCGTGCTGGCACCTGTGACGGTTGTAAAACCCGAACCCCAACTCAAGGTGATCTGACCTCACGGCAGGCGAACAATCAAAAGACGGAAACACATTCATCACCGGTTCCCCAGACCCACCAAATCGCCCGCCCCAAGATTGATGCGCAGTGCACTGCGCCCGTTACCGAGGGCAGATCTGGGTGTTACTCTCCAGGGCATGAAGAGACCGCTCAATACTCGCCAACAGCGTTTCTGCGAGTTCATCGCTGCCGGCGAGAACCAGACGGAAGCCTACCTCAAGGCCGGGTTCAAGGTGCCGCGGGATGATGCAAGAAAGCACGCCGCCAGACTGATGACAAATGATGGCGTCCTGGCGCGAATTGCCGAACTCCGCAAGCCGCAGACAAAAGCAGCGCTCCGGATGAAGGAGGACAACCTGCGGTTTCTGGCGGAAGTGATCGCAACGCCACTGAGTCAAATCGGCCCCGACAGCCCGCTGTGTGTGGAGTATGTCGAGGAATACATTTCCGGTGATCCAGAGGGGAAACGGCGACGCGGGCACGCATCAGCAGGCAATGAGGTTGCTTCGCCGGTCATCATCCGCCGGCGGGTGAAGAAACTCGATCCGCTACGCGCCATCGAACTCTACTCGAAAATGCTGGGGCACTTTGAGCCCGACCGGACCGAAATCGCTGTGCCCTCCAAGACGCTACTCAGCATCAAGGAGCGAGCCGCCCAGATTTCGAGTGCCCTTGCCCGGCGCTATGAGGAAAACCCTTCGCCGGTTCCCGAGTGGGGGCAGAACCGGCAAAACGATTCTTCGCCGGCAGAGGTCAAAGGATGATCCCCGAAAGCGCATGGGCTACCGTCAAAGAGTTTGCACGACCATCGGAAGGCTCTCGGATTTACAGCGTGGAGAGCATGGACATAGTGAAGCCCGCAGGGATCTGGGTGTCGAAGCTCCAAGAGGAAACCCAAAGCACCCCACAAGCGGGCTTCGAGAAGAAGTTGCAGGCGAAGATCGATCAAATCAAGGGGAATCCTCCAACCCTCCAGTCCTCGCCCTCCCCCGAGTCCTCCGCCGTGCAGGAAGCGCTGGCGAAAATGCCGCCGCTGTTCCGCAAGGTGTTCGAGGACATCGAGGCCGGGGATTCCCCCGCGGTCGTGATGAAGCGCCACGGGATCACCGAGCGGGCCGTTACCAACATCCTGAATCAAGTGCGCTCGCGCCTGGCCACGGCCACCGCCGCCGCCGCGGATGCGCTCAAGCCCACCATGCAGGGCGACCAGTTCAAGGGGGCCGCCCGGATCTCGCGCTGTCCACCAATCCGACCGTGGCCGCCGTCGATCAGACCCGCAACGAATCCGGAGTGCCGGACGTGCGCGGGTGCCTCCATGATCAAACGTGGGGCTCACCCCTTGCGCAGTTCCTTTTTCATCCACTCGGACGCCTTTTTCATGTGCTTCCTCAAGGACGCGGCTTCTGCCGGTGTCAGCGGGACGGGTTTAGCCTTCGGCATCACTGCATTCACCCGCTGGACGGTCGAAACGCTCTTGCCCGTAATCTTGGCGGTGTTGCGGATCGAATGCCCGGCGCGAAGCTGCTTTACCGCATCCTTGTGCGTGGCAAGGAAGTCCTTGGGCGACATTGTGGAACCTGCCGGCCTGCCGAGCTTTCTGCCCTCCCGGCGCGCCTTGGCCAGACCGGAGTTGATCCGCTCCACGAGCGTTTCCCGCTCGCTGCGGGCCATTTCCGCCAGCAACGAGAACATGATCGAGGCCGCGGGGTTCCGTTTGCCGTTGGAAAGCAGGGTCTCGATCCGCTGGGCGTGCCAGTAGAGTGAGACACCGAGGGCTTCCATTTCCTCAAGGAACCGGTGGGCGGTCGAGTTCCGGCGGGCCAGGCGGGAGACTTCGTGGACCAGCACCTTGCGGATTTTCCCGCCCGCGGCGAGTTCCCGGACGCGGCTCAGGTCGTGGCGGTCGCCGTCCTTGGCGTTGCCGGATAGGCCCGCGTTCTCGATCACCTCGACGACATCCCACCCGTTTTCCGCGGCCACCTGTTCCAGTTCTTGGATCTGGCGGGCGGTGTTCTGCTTATCGGTGGAAACCCGTGCCAGGATGGCGACCGGGACGCTCTTGGTTTTCTTTGGCTCAGTCACGTTTAATTCTGGTCAAACGTATTCAAAAATACAAGTGTTTTATGGAATACACTTTCCGAGGGCCATTCACTGCCCGGTGGCCGCATCACACCGTTATTGCTTGGTGGAACGATTTTTTGAATACAGTCCGCTGCCGACCGCATCGGACGGCACCGAATCTCGCCGGACAAGGCCGGACACCCCTGCCTTGCCAGTTAGCCCCCACTCTGCCATGGATGCTTTGCCAAATCAGGAGCGGATTCGCCTCATGAAACAACCCGATGGACTTTGAACAACTCGTCACCCTCTGCCGGCGCACGCACGAGGAAATCCAACAGCGTGCCGTTCGCGCCGTGGACCTCTCCCTCGTTGTCCGGAACTGGCTTTTTGGCCGCTACATCGTCGAGTTCGAGCAGGAGGGGGCGGACCGGGCCGAGTATGGGGCGCGTTTTCTGCAATCCCTAGCCAGCCGCCTGAAGCCACTCGGGATCAAAGGCACCGGCCCCACCAATCTCAAGCTCTTCCGCCAGTTCTATCTCGCCTACCGGGAGATTGGTCAGACGCTGTCTGACTTTTCCGAAACGCTGCCCCCGATTGGTCAGACACTGTCCGGCGAATCTGCCCCATCTACCACTTCTTCCGCCCAGGCCACTGCCGCTTTGCACGGAAATTGCTTCCCCCTCGGCTGGTCCCACTACGTCGAACTCCTCACCATCGATTCCCCCGACGAACGCCACTTCTACGAAATCGAGGCCGCGGCCAACCAGTGGAGCGTCCGGGAACTCCAGCGCCAGATTGCCGCCTCGCTCTACCAGCGACTCGCCCTATCCCGCGACAAGGAGGAAATCCGCCGCCTCGCCACCGAGGGGCAGGTCGTGGAAAAAGCCACGGATCTCATCAAGAACCCCCTTGTCCTGGAGTTCCTCGGATTGGAAGAGCGCCCGCATTACTCCGAGCAGGAACTGGAATCAGCCATCATCGACCAACTGGAATCCTTCCTCCTCGAACTCGGCAAGGGCTTCCTCTTCGAGGCCCGCCAGAAACGCTTCACTTTCGACAACGACCACTTCTTCGTCGATCTCGTCTTCTACAACCGCCTGCTCCGCTGCTACGTCCTCATCGACCTCAAGCGCGACAAGCTCACCCATCAGGATCTCGGCCAGATGCAGATGTATGTGAACTACTTCGACCGCTTCGTGAAACTCCCCGACGAACTCCCCACCATCGGCATCGTCCTCTGCCATCGGAAAAACGACGCCCTCGTCGAACTCACCCTGCCGCAGGACGCCAACATCTTCGCCTCGAAATACCAGCTCTACCTCCCGTCCAAGGAAGAACTCAAAGCCCGCCTCGAACAAATCACCCACGGACTGGAAAGCGAAACCGCATAAAGCACACCACGGCAAAGCCATCCAGCACCCATAGCCCGCGAGAAATCCCCAGCTTTCCATGCCAACTTCTCCAATTACCTCCGGCCTCCGCGACAACCACTCCCGCGGTAGTGCAGGGCGTTTTCTTCAGGACGCCATCCGGCCGGGCAGTGAACTCTCCTTCGTTTCGGCCTACTTCACCGTTCACGCCTACGCGGCCCTCAAGGAGTCACTTGAGTCCGCTGACCACCTCCGCTTCCTTTTCGGCGATCCCTCATCGGTGACCAATTTGGAAAAGGAGAAAAAACAGGGCCGCCGTTTCGTCTATGGTAACGAGCGGCAGGAGCTGACCCTGGACAACCAACTCACCCAGAAACAGGTCGCCCGCGATTGCGCGGCCTGGATACGGAACAAGGTGGAAATTCGCTCGGTCACCCGCTCGGCTTTCCTTCACGGCAAGCTCTACCACATTCGCAAGGACGGCCTCGATCAGGCTCTCTTGGGCAGCTCGAATTTCACCGTTCCCGGCCTTGGACTCAAACCGTCGGGAAACAACGTCGAATTGAACCTCATCGTCGATTCCAAGCGCGATGTCGCGGATCTCCGTTTGTGGTTTGACGAACTCTGGAATGACTCATCCAAGACAAGCGATGTCCGCGACAAGGTACTCGCGGAACTCGACCGACTCCATTCCGACCACCCGCCGGAGTTCATTTACTACCTCACGCTTTTCCACCTCTTCCGCGACTACATCGACGGCGCGAAGGATCTCGACGACGCCCTCACCCGCACCGCGCTCCCGGACACCGGCATCTGGAAAACCCTCTACTCATTCCAGAAGGACGGAGCCAAGGCCGCCATCAACAAGATCCTCGCCACCAATGGCTGCATCCTCGCCGATAGCGTGGGCCTCGGGAAAACCTTCACCGCCCTCGCCGTCATCAAATACTTCGAGCTGAAAAACGAGCGCGTCCTCGTCCTCTGCCCGAAGAAGCTCCGCCGGAACTGGACCGTCTATCGCTCCAACGATACCCTCAACCCCTTCGACAAGGACCGCTTCCGCTACGACGTGCTCTCCCATACCGACCTCTCGCGGGAACGGGGCGATGTCGATGGCATCAACCTCGCCACCATCAATTGGGGAAACTACGACCTCATCGTCATCGACGAGTCACACAACTTCCGAAACAACGCCATCCGCGAAGCCAAGGACCCCGACGAAGCCGTCCGCCGCACCCGTTACCAGCGGCTGATGGAGGACATCATCCAGCAAGGCATCCGCACCAAGGTCCTGCTTCTCTCCGCCACTCCGGTCAACAATCAGCTTGCCGACCTCCGAAACCAGATTTCCTTCATTGCCGGCGGCGACGTGACCCGCAGCGAAATCGCCAACCAAGCTTTCGGGGACACCCTCGGCATCGCTTCCGTCAAGGACACCACCCGCATCGCCCAGAGTCACTTCACCACCTGGTCGAAGCGGAAACCCGAGGAGCGCACCACGAAGGAGCTTCTCCAAGCCATCGGCGGCGATTTCTTCAAACTTCTCGACGGTCTCAGCATCGCCCGCTCCCGCAAGCAGATCGCCACCTATTACAAGGACGAGATGAAACGCCTTGGAGGCTTCCCCAAGCGCCCGGCTCCCGTCTCTATCCATCCTCCTATTGATCTCAGCGACAAGTTTCTCTCCTTCGAGAAACTCAATGAGGAAATCGACGCCCTCACGCTGGCGCTCTATCACCCCACCAGTTATTTGCGCGATGACCTCCCCGCCGCGACACGCGCCGCCTACGAAGACAAGATTCTGGGTGGGTTCACCCAACAAGGCCGGGAAAAGATCCTCATCGCCATGATGAAGATCAACTTGCTCAAGCGCTTGGAAAGCTCGGTGGATTCTTTCCGCCTTACTCTCCAGCGCACCATCGAGAAAATCAACTCTCTCGAAACCAAAATTGAAAAGTTCGAGGCCCATGCGGATGAAAACGGGGATCTCGACTTCGATTCCGTGCTTCCCGACCAGTTCGAAGATCCCGACATAGACCCGGACCTCGTGAAAGGCTTCACCATCGGCGGGCGTCGCAAGCTCCACCTCGGGCATCTGAAGCGCGACGAATGGCTCAAGGCTGTCCGCCATGACAAAGCTCAGCTCCAATACTTGCTCGATAAGACCGAAAAGGTCACTCCTGAGCGAGATGCCAAGCTCGCTCAACTTCGAGAGCTTGTTTCCCAGAAGGTCTCCAACCCCACCTGCAACCGCGACGGCAAAGCCGTCCGCAAGATCCTCGTTTTCACCGCCTTTGCCGACACCGCCAAATACCTCCACGCCCAGATCAAGGAATGGGTGCTGAAAGATCTCGGTATCCACCTCGCCCGCGTTCTCGGCGATGGCGACAACGCGACTTCCCTCGGAACCGCCGACTACGACGACATCCTCACCAACTTCTCACCCATCTCAAAGCGTCGCGTTGATCAGAAAAACCGTTTCCCGAATCAGGAGGAGGAAATCGACCTGCTCATAGCCACCGACTGTATTTCGGAAGGTCAGAACCTCCAGGACTGCGACTTCCTCATCAACTATGACATCCACTGGAACCCGGTCCGCATCATTCAGCGCTTTGGCCGGATCGACCGGATCGGTTCGCTCAACGACTCGGTGCAGCTCGTCAACTTCTGGCCCGTGGCCGACCTTGATCTCTATCTGAACGTGAAGCACCGCGTCGAGGCACGCATGGCCTTGGCTGACCTCGCCGCGACACAGACGGACGACCTGTTGAACAACACCCAGATCGAGGACCTCATCAGCGAGGATCTCCGCTTCCGCAACAAACAGCTCAAGAAGCTCCAGAACGAAATCCTCGACCTCGAAGATCTCGACGACTCACCCAGCCTCACCAGCTTCTCGCTCGATGAGTTCCGCCTCGAACTCCTCCAGTTCCTCGAAAGCCGCCGCGCCGAGTTGGAAGAAGCCCCGCTCGGTCTTTACGCCGTGGTTCCACCACCGGAGAAACATGCGCCGCCCATCCAGCCCGGTGCTCTGTTCTGCCTCCGCCGATCATCCCATGTGGACATGAAATCCAGCACTGGCGAAAAGCTCAACCCGCTTGCCCCGCACTTCCTCGTTTACATCCACGACGACGGCAACGTCCGCTTTTCGTTCGCTCAGCCGAAGGAGGCGCTCAATCTCCTCCGCGCCCTCGCCGCCGGTAAATCCACCGCCTTCACCAAGCTCTGTGCCCACTTCGATTCCGTCACCGCCAACGGCGCGGACATGAGCCACTACGCGGATCTCGTGGGCAGTGCCTTGCGTTCCATTGAAGCGACTTTCCAGAAACGCGCAGCGGCCGGCCTTCTTGATAGCCGCAGCGGTCTCCTCCCCACGATAGAAGAATCCGTCACCGCCGACCACGGGGACTGGGAACTCGTCACTTGGCTCGCTATCGTCAAACCTTCCTGAATCCCATGTCTGACCTTCGCAATTCTATCACCTCGGTCCTCACTTCCTTCGCAGATAAACCATTGCGCGCCGCCGCCACTGGCTTCTTTACCACGCTTGGCTACCGCTCGGAGCGCACCCTGCCAATTGACACCGTCGCAGCACTTAGAGACCAGCTCGATCTCGGTAACTTCCTTCGCGATGAAAACGCCTATCTTCCGCTCTGGAAATCCGTCCATCTCATCTTCCAGCTCACAAAATCCGAACTCGCTCCATCAGCAGGAAACGATCTCGGCCTGGTCCTTGATACCCCCTTCGAACTCCGCCGCGACGGAAAAGTCATCGAGTCTTACATCTTCTTCGCCATCGATCTGCATTCCCGTCCCGACGGCCAGCCTCACACTCGCGAGACGTACGGCAACATCACCCGCGCCCTCAATCGCCTCGTCCCCCAGCCGGTACTAGTCCTCTTCCGCGAGGATGCCCGACTCTCCCTCGCGGTCATCAATCGCCGCCGCAACCTCCGCGACGGCACCCGCGACGTGCTCACCCGCGTTTCGCTGATCCGCGACATCGACATCCACTCGCCTCACCGCGCCCACCTCGATCTCCTCCAGCGTTTCTCCCTAGCCTCTCTCTCCGCTGAGTCCGCCATCCGCACCTTTGTCGATCTCGATACCGCTTGGCAAAAAATCCTCTCCGTTGAGGAACTCAAGAACAGCTTCTACCTATCCCTCGCCGCCTGGTTCCGCTGGGCCACAGAGGAAATCCACCTCGCCCAGCTCCCGGACCACACGCCTGACACGCCCGCCAACCGCACCCGTGCCACCGACGAATTCACCGTCCGCCTCATCTGCCGCACGCTCTTCACTTGGTTTCTCAAGGAAATGCGGCTCATTCCCGCCGAACTGCTCGAACTATACGACACCGCCGAAAACCGTCGCGTGCTTACCAAGGACGGCGACTCCCGCGCTTTCCTCGAAGGCAACCACTACTACCGTGGCATCCTCCAGAACATCTTCTTCCAGTCGCTTAACCGGCCCATGGACCAGCGGCGGAAATCCGGTCCAGAAGCAAGTAACGACCGCGAAGTCACCGATCCCGAACTCAAAAAACTCGTCTATGTCGGCAAACAGAACCTTCCCGCTGGGTTCGACTTCGGTCTCTTCGACCGCATTCCCTACCTCAACGGCGGCCTCTTCGACGCCCTGCCCGAGGACAATCTGAAGTTCACCCATGAGGAAGGCAATGCCTTCAAGGTGCCCAACAAGCTCTTCTACGCCCGTCGCGAGGACGGCTTCACACTTCCCGGCGAGAGTGCCCGCGCCCGTCCCCAGCCAATGGAGGGCCTCAATCGCATATTCGACCGCTACCGCTTCACCGTAGCGGAAAACACGCCGCTGGAAGAAGATGTCGCTCTCGATCCCGAGCTTCTCGGTCTCGTCTTCGAAAACCTCCTTGCCGAGATCGATCCCGACGACGAAGCCGCCGCCAAATCCGCCCGGAAAGCCTCCGGCTCCTACTACACCCCGCGCCGCATCGTGGACTACATGGTGAACGAGGCACTCCATCTCCATCTCCGCACCGAGTTTGAGAAAAACGGAGCCACCGCCGCCGACCTCCAGTTGCTTGGCCAGCTCTGCTACGACCTCGATCCCCACGCCGATTACTCGTCCATCGCCGGGCGCGTCGTCGATGCCTTGGAAGCCGTGCGCGTGCTCGATCCCGCCTGCGGCTCCGGTGCGTTTCCCATGGGCATGCTCCACCGAATGGTCGAGCTGCTCCGCCGCGTTGATCCCAAGGCGGAACTCTGGAAACAACGCCTGCTCGCCCGAATCCCCTCCATCTATCGCGCAAGGATCGCCGAGGAAATGGAGAGCCAGAGTTACAACTACCTGCGCAAGCTCGGCCTCATCCAGAAAAACCTCTACGGCCTGGACATCCAGCCGCTCGCCACCCTCATCGCCAAGCTGCGCTTCTTTCTCACCCTCGTCGTCGAGCAGGAAGTCCACCTTGCCGATCCCGCGCACAATTACGGCCTGTCCTCGCTGCCCAATCTCGAAACCAACCTCATCTGCGCCAACACTCTCGCAGATGTCGGTCACGGTTTGCTGAGCAGCGGCATCCTCACCGAACTCCGCCAAGCCCGCGAGGAATACTACCAGCCCGCCACCAGCCGCCAGCGCCGCGACGAACTGGCCACGTCCATCGGTGACAAGCTCGCATCCCTCTTCCCCGGCTTCGCCGAAAAGGCCAAGGGTGTGAAACCCGCCGGTGCCACCCCCATGGACCGCGAAAACATGCGACGCCAGCAGGATGCCTACTGGCTCGCCGAGTGGTTCAAGCATGCCACCATTGCCGCACCCTTCTTCAACGTCGAGACCTTCTTCCCCGAACTCGTCTCCGACGGCGAACGCCACCCCGCGCCCTTCCACATCGTCATCGGCAATCCGCCCTATGGCGGCACCAAGATCCCGGACGAAGTGAAAGACGCCCTCGGCCTCGGCTCCAAAGACCCCTACGGCGCCTTCATCGCCCGCTTCATGGGTGATCCGTCACGACCCAGCCCGCTCGCGGAGGGCGGTGTCCTCTCCTATATCGTCAGCGACACTTTCATGACCATCAAGACGCACCGCCCGCTGCGTGAGCAAATGCTGCGGCACCGCATCCACAAGATGGTCCGTGTCTCAGGCGATACCTTCAAGGCCACCGTCAACTGTGCTGTGATCCTGTGCCAACGCAGCGAGGCACCCGAAACGCACTCCTGCCAGATGGCCGACTTGACGAACGTCTCCATCCACGACCGCTTCGAGTATTTCATCCACCTGCTCTATCAGACCGAGGGCTTCACACGCCGCGCCAACATTTCGAATCAGACATACGCCATCTATCACTACCGCCAGAATCTCATCACCACAAACTCCAACCTGCCATTCTTTGTCGCCTCGCCCAAGCTTTTCGCGCTAATGAACGATACCACAGCGCCGATGACTCATCAGAAAATCGGCGGCAAGCGCGTGCCTGTTCGCAGAATCTCACTCAATGGCCAAGATGTGCTGGTTGTGAAACTAGGTGACATCGCGGAGGTTAAGCAGGGTCTGGCGACGGGCGACAATGATAGCTATCTTTTCCAAAAGCCTGATGCCCGAGGCTCATACCGTTCAATTGAGGATCATATTGAATATTTGCTTTCTCACGATGACCTAGAGCGCATTAGAAGCTCCGAAGAGCTTCGCAACGAAATCATTCAACGAGGAATCGCGGTTGGAGACAAAGCATCACCTCGCTACTTCGGAGGAAAATTCATCGTCCCCTACGATAAGGGTGGAGAGGGAGATGCTGAGGGGGGGTGGCTTCCTAAGTATCTTTTGCCTACAGAGTATTTCATTGATTGGAGTGAATCATCTGTCAATGCTCTGCGTTCCGATACGATCGCGGATGTTTACAAACGCCAAGGCAAGACTGTTCCTCCGGGAAAATCGAACTACAACAAAACCCTGGGATCGGCATTACGAAACCAAGACTTCTATTTTCGGCGTGGCATCACATTTTCTCACACTGGAATGTATTCCCCGACATTTCGCGAAAGCGGAAACGCATTATTCGACATGGCAGGCTCAACTCTGTTCTTGGATGGAGTGCCACAGGAAGAAATTCTAGCAGTGCTGAATTCAAGGATGTGGATTGCTCTTTTCCGCAACTATGCCAACGCCACCGTAAACACGTCTGAAGATCCCATTAAAGACGTGCCATTACCATTAAATATCCCGACTGCCGCTTCTGGTGCAGTTTGTTCAATTTTCAGTAAGCAAGAACGAGATAGGCATTACGACTACGCCAGCAACGAGCAACCAGAGATCGACCATCTCGTCTACGCCGCCTACAACTTGAACGACGCGGACATCAAGGAGGTGGAGAACTGGTATGCGCGGCGATACTCGAAACTGGCGGAGGCGCAGCGACGCAACCTCGCAGCCAAGCATGGCAAGACCGAGGAGCAGCTTCTCGACCGCCCGGTCATCCACTTCTACTGCGACGAATCCTGCCACCTGCCCGCCGATGGCGAGCCGAACATGCTCCTAGGCCTGCTGTCCTGCCCGGCGGAGCGCATTGCCGCCAACCACTCCGCGCTCCGCGATCTTGCCAAGGCCAGTGGCCTGGAACCGCACTTCGAGGCCAAGTGGACCAAGCTCTCGCCCGCTCGGCTGCCGCATTACCTGTCGCTGCTCGAATGGTTCTTCTCCCCCGAGCAGGAAGCGCTTTCCTTCCGCGCCCTCGTCTTGCCGGAGAAAGCACGGCTCTACGCCGCCTTGCCAGACACCGCCCGCGATCACCTCTACTACCGCCTTTACTACCAACTCCTGCGCGGCGCGGTGGAACCCGAGAACCGCCACCGCATTTTCCTCGACACCAAGGACACCCGCGGCCGCGAAAAAATCTCCAAACTCCGCGACCTCCTCCAGCGCGACGCCGGCGACAGCCTCCAAACCGCCAAAGCCGTACAGGACATCCAGCTCGTCCGCTCCCACGAGATCGGCCTCCTCCAGCTCACCGACCTCTTCCTCGGTGCCATCGCCTATGCCCGTCGTGGCTCGCAATCCAGCCCCGCCAAGCTCGCCTTCATCCGCGCCCTGGAGGAAAAAATCGGCTCACCCCTCACCGCCGACACCCCGCCCGGCAGCTCGAAACTCCAAATCGCCACCGAATACGATCAGGACGCCCTCCTGCTCTGAATTGCCACCCGAATCAGAGCATGAGCACGAATTTCCCCGACTGGCTGCCCGATCCAATCGAAACGGATGGATCATGGGACGAAATCCTCAACCGTCTCTGGACGGTCTTTGATTCCCAAATCGCCCGTGGCCTTTTCTTCAACGGCCGTCCCGTTTGGCACTCTATCCGGATCGAAAATGGAAAACCCGGCGGCTTCTGGCACGTTACCCACCGGGATGACCGGGTCTTTGATTCTCGTCGCCGAACCATGGTCAAGCAACGCAACTTCGATCCGGGCCGCTCCCGCTGCCTGTCCTGGTTGCGCACCATTCTTGAAAACACCCACCGCGACGAAGTGCTCGTATGGGACTACTGCGAAGACGATGGGCGGATGGTTACCTACGTCTGGCTGGAATGCTGCGACTACGTCATCATCCTTGGGCACGAACAAACCCGGCGCGGCATGGTTTACCGGATCATTTCCGCCTACGTCACCGACTACCCACGCAAACGCGATCAACTTTGGGAGAAATATGAAAATCGCGAACCTTGAAAAAAGTGAAGCCCTCGCCGTGGCGAGGGCCTATCTCCTGCTACACATGGCAGCTGAGCTGGGGAGACAATCGACTTTCTGCTTGCACGCTGCAAGCAAAATCTTTGGAAAATCGATGAAATGACCCGCCAGCATTGGCTCATCAAATTCGCGCCTTTCCGCACTTCATGGGCGGAAATCGTGGCTCACGGCGGATTCACACCCCGTGGGATCCGCAGCCCGGAAGCCCGCAAACACCTCAAATCCATGGATCTGGGAGATCCAGTGTTTTTCTTCCAAAGCCAACAGGATCAGGCCGTCATGGGATTGATGGAGGTGACGAGGACCACTTTCCCGGACCCCACCAGCGCCGATCCGGCTTGGATGACCTGCGATTTCCATCCGGTTCGGACACTCACACGGCCGATTCCATTGGCGGAAATCCGAGAATCCGGTCGATTTTCCGCCTCTCCACTTCTCCGCCAACCGAGATTGGCCGTAATGCCGGTCACCGAGGAAGAGGCTGTCTGGCTCCTTTCACTGGGCAATGGATAGTTCCTCGACACGTTGAAGACCGCCCTAATCACCGCATCCCCCAAGCAATGCCACGCGAATTTCGAACCGAAGAAAGCTACCAGGCGGAAAAAGTCACCCGTGCCAGTCTCGTTCCGTTTCTTGAAGAGCGAGGATTTTCCTCGGTGGATGATCGACGCAAAAAATACGGGAAAAACGAATCGCAGACGATCCATGCCGTAGATCCCTCGGGGCATGCGGTCTCCATGCGGGTGAAGCTCTGCTGGCGATTGGGCAGGGAAGGCAAAGGACGCGGCTATTCCGCCGCGCAGCTACTAGCAAAAGTGGACCGCCAGAACCCCGATCGGGACATGGAGGATTTTCAAGCGAAACTCGTGGCAGATCGAGTCAGCCATCTGCTGGTCGTCCAGAGTGACGGGACCAGTGTCATCGCAGCGGCCTCCATTCCCGTGAATTCCGTTGCTGAAATATGGAGGGCGCAACGCGATGAATCCGCCCGCCTCCTCGAAATGGGAGTCGCGGGACGACGAAAATCGAATCAGGCACTCAATGGCGACAGTCCAACGATTTGGCTTTCAGACGAAAAGGTTCCAAGTATCGCCCAAAAGCTATGGCAACACCCGGGTGTCGTCGATCTCGTGAAGTTGCCCGTGCTTTCCACCCAGAATCCCAGTGACGATACCTTCAACGACCTCGCCGGCCTCGATCTGGCGCTACTCGGACGTGACCAAGGCAAGCGGTTCCAACAGATAGTTTCCGGTGTGAAGCGCGACCCAGCGGTCCGTCGCGCAGTAATCAAACGGTGCAATGGGACCTGCGAGCGCCCTGGATGCGGCGCGGGCCGCGCCTATCCCGGCTTCCTTGATGTCCATCATATCCTCGGAGCCGAGAAGAGCGACCGCCTCTGGACCTGTGTGGCCCTTTGCCCAAACTGCCATCGCGAAGCGCACTTCTCTCCGGAAAGCGATCAACTGAATGCTGAGTTGCTTGAATTTGCGCGCCGGTTTTCGCCATCCAAAACAAGATAAGGAAGTTCGACACATCATGAATCCAGCACCTGACCAAAACGACGTTTCCACCGCTCTCGGCCTACTGCGGGACTCCATTTCCGAAGAGGAGCAACGCATCCGCAACGAAGGAGCCAAGGCCATGCAGTCCGGCGACTACGACACTGCCACCTCCGTCATCGAGTTTGCCAAGCGCCTGCTTGCCTTCCAAAAGAAGGTCGAAGGGTTGGTCGCGGAGTGGGGCGAGCTGGAATTGCTGCGGGACACCGCAAGTCCTGAAGTCCAGGAAATCGTCAGCAAGCGCTTCTTCGGGAAAAAGAGAAAAGGCGAGATCACTCCGCACACTGATTTCTACCCATACATCTTGCAAACACTCGTGGAGATGGGTGGTAGCGGCAAGACCGCGCTCGTTCTGGATCATGTGGGTGAGAAGATGAAGGGTGTTCTCAAGGCCCTCGACTACGCCGTGCTTCCCTCCGACGGCAAATCCATCCGCTGGCGCAACTCGGCGCAGTGGGCGCGCAACACCATGGTCAACGACGACGGCCGGATGAAGAAGACCAAGAACGGCATCTGGGAAATTTCCGACAAAGGCCGGGCATGGCTCAAGAACCATGCCAAAGCATGAGTGGTCACCTGTGATTCCAGCTTCATCCCTCCATGAAACCCAAGGATTCAAAATGCGTCGCAACTACCTCCTCGAAGTCCGAACTTGACGATTTCCTTGGAGGGAATGTCGATCTGCGGCTTGTAGAACACTATCTCAACTTGGACGACTCCAACGAGCTTGCCCGTCTCGCCGCCATAATGGCTCCGCGGCCCTCACGGTTCGACGCACGGGCACTCGTGGATGCCGCCATCACACTCCAGGAAGAGGCGGAGGTCAGCATGGTGCGCAAACGTGAGTTGCTCGCCAGTCGGATGAATTTCAATACCTTGCTGGAAACCCTCTCCGTGCTCCATGTCGAAAACAGTCTGATTTTCAGCGACGGGACAGAGCCGGAATACTCCGATCCCAAGGCCGGCCCACTGCTACGTATCGCCAGAGCGGTAGTGGTCGAATCAAATGCACTGTCTCGCGTGGAGAAGCTGGCGATATTGCAAGCCGAACTTGAGGAATTGGCCCGCATTCGCGGCATCCCATTGCCGCCGACACCGTGCGATACAATCACCGCGCTCCGCTTCGCCGCCCACGAAGACAACGCGCCTGACGGGCTCTTGATCGACGCGTTCAAGGAATTCCTGGGACTGTCTCATGACGCAGATGCTCGATGCGAGGATGAATCCACTTGGAGAGAGCTGCAAAGCGTTCAGGCCGAGATCGCCAGATCGAAGAAGCCTTCCGATCATCAACTGGCCGAACTGGAACGTCTCAAGAAGACTGTTCAACGAATCGAGGACGATCGCGAATGCCGTGAGAGTTTTTCACCCGAGAAAGGGCTTCCCGATCACCTTCGCGAGAAAGGACATGATCTCTTCGAACGCCATTGGTCGGCCATTGAGCCAAAGTTGAGCAAGCAGGACTTTCACTGGCTGGCCAAGGAGTTTCATGACTTCTGGACGCGGCATAAGAAGTCCTTCGTGAGACGATTCCGAGGGGAAGAAAAGCGGAGAAACGCAATATCAGCGAAGAGGAAGGAGGTCGCCCGTCGAGGGGCAGAGGCTCGTGAGCAAAAGAGGTGGGACTCATTGACTGTTCAGTTCTGCCAATGCCTGATCAACCGGAAAGTCCGAGCCTCACAATCCTTGCCGGCTGAACTCATGACGGAATACTTCGGCCACTTAAAGTCCAAGCCTTCGAAGGCCAGACAAGAGAAAATGCGCGACTTCTTCGGGGCACTCTGGGTGATGGCGGTCGCCAATCCACCCTCCGACGACACAAGCCCCCTGCGCCGCTGCAAAGGATTCGAGGTCATGTCTGACGAGGCGATTATGAAATGCCGCGACAAGGTGGTTTCGGCCATCAAACAAGCCCCTCGAAAATAATCTGAAAAAATTTCTTGGTGGCCCCATCGCTGGGTCAAAAGCCTGATTTTGGATCCATCCAGTCGGTCTGTCGGAAATTTTGCATCGGAAAGGGGCTAGCCGCTTCCATTTTGCATCGGTTCAGCCACCGGAAGCTGGGATTTTGCATCCATGAGGCGGAAGGGTAGCCAGTATTTGGATCGATTTCGGGTTTTGCGAGCCGGCCTAAGATCAAGGTTCCGGGTGGCATCCTGATTCCGATGAAAACATCATCCAACCACCCACAACTCGTCGGCGCAGAGGATTGCATCAAGATTGTATTCCCCTGCGAAACCTCCAGGCCCAGCCTTCGCACTTTCCGGTCGTGGCAGGCAAATGGCTACTTCGCTCACCACAAGATCGGACGCCGGACGTTCTTTGATCCAGAGGACGTGCGCCATGCGCTGGACCGGCGATTCCGCGTGAACGCCATTGAACCCCGATAAACCAACCGGGCCGCCCTCGTGGAAGGAACGACCCGGTAGCAGTAACGAACTGCCGATACCATACCTCCCACGAGTCAGGCCGCAATCACGAAATGCGCCATGACCGCACCGAGAAAACCAAAAAACATCACTCCCGAATCCATTGCCAAAGCCGCTGGAGAAGAACCAAAGACCAAGGATTACTTCGACGCCGGCTCGGGACGCTTCCTCGTTCTTAATCAAGTCGGCCGCTGGCTACCTTTGGCCCAAGCCGACTACAAGCGTTACCTACGGGCAAGAGGGCTTCATTCCAAACCGGTCGAGGGACAGCTCTTGTCAGAAATCGATGAAGCGATTCTCGATGTGCAGAACAATCGGGATGTCACTTACTACGGCCCGGTCTGCGGACGCTTTGCAGGTCTGCTCGAAACCAATGGACACCGTATCCTTGTCACCGAAGACCCCCGCCTCCCCGAGCCAATGCCCGGCAACTGGGACAATCTGCGGGTGCTCATTGAAGGGCTGCTTGCGCATGGAGAGCAAGAAGACATTGGTCGTGACCAGGTGGAGACATTCCATGGATGGATGAAGAGCGGCGTCGAGGCTCTCCGAGCCGGGACGCAGCAGCAACAGCAGGTCCTTGCCCTTTGTGGACCGCCGGGAAGCGGCAAGAGCCTTCTCCAATCCCTCATCACCGAAATGTATGCCGGGCGTGCCTGCAAGGCGGAGCGCTACTTTTCGGGAAAGACGCCATTCAATGCAGACCTTTACACCGCCGAGCACCTGATTCTTGAGGACGAGCACTGTTCCACCCGCATCGATCACCGCATGCGTCTGGGCGCGGCCATCAAGCAGCACACGGTATCGACGAACCTGACGAGCCTGCATCCCAAAGGCCGAACAGCCGTCAACCTACCGGGATGGTGGCGTGTTTCCATCACACTGAATGACGATCCCGAGGCGATGATGATTCTCCCTCCGCTGGATCAACACATCGCGGACAAAATCATCCTGATGCGTGCCGGTAGGTTTCCTTTTCCGTTGCCTATGGGCACCACAACGGAACGCTCGGACGCGTGGCGACAATTTGTGGCGGAGATTCCCGCATATCTCCATTGGCTACGGCACGAATGGGAGATCCCGGACCGCCTGCGCGATCCCAAACGCTACAATATCTCCACATTCCATCACCCTATCCTGGCCGAGTCACTCGAATCCCTTTCACCGGAATCCGAACTGCTTGAACTCCTCGATGGTTGCTACCGCGAACCCCTGGGATCGGGCCTGTCTGTGGAAGCCACGCATTCAGAAATTGAAACTGCTCTTCGAGCGCACGAGTCACGACGCACGGATCGTCTGCTGTCTTGGCGCAACGCTTGCGGTAGCTACCTCGGCAAACTCGCAAAGAAGCGGCCGGACAGGGTGCAGCCCAGAACCAACGGAGCGAAACGCTGGTGGATCATCCTGCCCGATCCTTCCTGACCATCAGACCTGAAGGTGTAAGGGTGTCAGTCTCCTGACACCTTTACACCCTCCGGAAAGAATCATTCAGAAGAACAACCAACGCCATGCCTCGCTTCCGCATCGACCCATCGCGTCTCGAAAATGCCCGCCCCAAAGGCATGGACATCATTTCCGCATGTCCAGCCTGCCGGGAAAACGGGAAGGACCGCGCGGGAAACAACCTGCGCGTTTTTCCCTCCGGAGCCTTTCACTGCATCGCGCACCCAAAGGAGCGGGAACACAATCGGCGCGTCCTCGCTCTAGTGGGAATCCGTGATGATTCCGAATCCGAATCCGATTTTGATGACCATCGGGCATGGAAGAAACACCGCATTCACGAACGGCTGCGGGAACGTGATGCGGCAATTCTTCGCGCTGCCGCCAGAAAACACCGTGCTGCCATCATCAGGCGGCATAGTTGGTCGGCGGCCGAAGTCTGGGAGGATTCCCCACAGCGCATTGATGATCCCTTCGTGGAATCCGACAGCCGACATTTCCTCGCCAGCCTGTTCCCTGGAAACGCGATCCTCTGGGCCGGCGCGGTCCATCATTCCGGCACAAGCCATGCGCGGTGCTGGAAAACCTGCTCCGAATGGCAGCTTGCATCCGAAGCACCCGGCCCCATGACCACTCCGGCGACATGGAAACCGGGCATTCACTCCAGAAACGCCGGAAACGTGCTTGCCGCGCCCTACACCGTTCTGGATTTTGATGGCTTTGACGGAGTGAAGCCAGCCACTCCTGACGATCTAGAAGCGCATTTGCAGGCTTCCCTTGCCATGATCCGCTGGCTCCGCGAGGGAATGGATTGGTCCCTTGCCGCGATCATCTGGACCGGCTCCAAAAGCCTACACGCATGGTTTCACGCTCCGCCAGCCGACGCACTTCAATCGCTTCGCAACACCGCCGCCGACTTCGGCATCGATGCTGGCCTCATCGGCAGCCCAGCACATCCCTGCCGCCTACCAGGACAACGCCACGAGAAAACAGGCGGGATGTCACGCGTGATCTGGTTGGCAGAATGTCTGCACTGAGGTGGCGGACTTCGCCCCAGAAATCACCAAACCGCCTTGCGCGCGCGTGCGCGAGTACTGCATGACATGGCGGGCGGGCCGTGGGAGTGCCAGGAAAACGCCTCGCGCGCGCGTGCGCGCGTATTGGGCGGAAAACTCCCATTATGAGGCGCAAAGGAACTCGAAAGCCGAGGACCTTGCATCAATCGGATTTCCCGCCATCGCCGGCACCGGTGGTAGCCTTCGAACCGGAAGTGCATCAGCGGGTTCAAGCCGTGTTGGTTCTAGTGTCACAAAATCCGCGAGCCGGGAAAACCCTAGCAAATCCTAACATGCGGCCGATTTAGGAATACCTGACGAAACCATACATTTACGCGCCGCCGACAGCGCCAAGGAGTATTGGCCCCGGCCACTGACTCGGTTGCCAAGTGGATATGGAATGCAGACGAAACCGGACGAAATGGACCATTTTGAATCTTGTCGGAGTGCTCGTGCTTGGTTTGAATCGTTGCGTCCGGAGAGATCCGGTCCGGGGCGTAAGAACCTCGTGTTAAGCGGCAGGCGTTGCCGAAACAGCGCCGCCTCCAGGCCCGAAAGGGTCGGGGAGGCGGTGGCGCATGTCCAGGTCTCCTCTTCGGGGGAGGCTAAAGGCCCCCGCGCTCGTCTTAACACGGGTTCTTAACTCCCCGGCCACCTTGGGAAACCGAGGTGGCTGGTTTGTTTCCAACCTGCCAAACTGATGAAGACGCCGAAATCCCCCATGCGGGCCGCGACGAGTGGCCGTTTCACCTCTGGATCACTGCTTCTTACCCTAGGGATTGGTCTTGTGGGCATGCCTACCCTTGTGAATGCAGCGTCCGGAGATCTGGATCCAAACTTCGGAACAAACGGTGTCGCGGTCGCAAGGATCGGCTCAAACGACACGATCGAAGACCTATTGCTGCAACCCGATGGAAAGATCGTAGCTGTCGGAAGCACCGCGCCGAATCCGGTGCAACTTAAGGATTCCGCGGTTGCCCGTTTCAATCCGGATGGGACACTCGATCCGACCTTCGGATTTGAGGGCAAGGCAGTCTTCGGATTTGGTGGTTATCATGACAGCGCCCAAGCGGTTGCATTGCAAGCGGACGGAAAGATTGTCATTGCTGGCCATGCAAACATCACGGAGACTTCCTCCCAAATCCTAGTTGCTAGATTAAAACAGGACGGAATTTTAGATGCTTCTTTCGGTCAGAACGGAGTTACGCGACTTGACCGGCGGCAGGGTGGTTCGACCTCCGAGGAAGCATACGCGGTTGCCATCCAACCATCTGGAAAAATACTGGTTGCTGGTATTTCGTCGGACGGTTCCTGGCCTGGGTATTCTGTGATCGCCCGGCTTGATGAAAGCGGCCTTCTAGACCCCGGTTTTAGCATGATTCACACCGCCAATCGCCTACCGAGGGCGATGTATGTTTATCCGGACGGGAAGTTTCTCGTAGCCGGTGGCTACGCTTTCTTCGGAGGACCCAGGCAGCATTGGCTAGGCCGTTACGGGGTCAATGGATCACTCGAAAGCGATATCCTCACGAATGTGGGTGGCACCGACGGTGGCTATGCCGAGTGCGTAAAGGTTGATTTCAACGGTGGAGTTTGGACATCGGGCTATCGCTACAACAACCCCAATACAGAACTGGTTCTTCGGAAGGACAATGTAACGACCATCGGGCCGAGTTTGCCCGTTAGTAATGGCTCCAAAATGGCCTTCCAGCCGAACGGCCGGCTTGCCGTCATCGGAGGGCCGTTTATCTGCCGTTACGATCAAAACATGACACTGGATGCGTCATTTGCCGGTGATGGAATCATGGATCGGCCAGAGGGAATCTGGGATCCAAGGGCGATCGAGTGCCAAGGCAATGGCAGCATCCTTGTAGGAGGGCAGTCAAATCTCGGATATTTTGCCATCGCCAGGGTGATTGCCGATGGAAACCCACCGACCGACATTTCCGCGAGTCCGGCTGAAATCGCTGAAAACCTGCCTGCCGGCAGCTTGGTGGCCTCACTTGCCACGACGGATCTGGATTCGGCAGATGTGTTCCACTACTCGCTGACGCCTGGGACCGGGGACACCGACAACGCCGCATTCAGCATTACTGGCAACCAGGTTTTCACCGCCAGCGTCCTCGATTTTGAAGCTGGTGAAACCCGCAGCATCCGCGTGCGGGCCGTTGATTCCGGCTCGAACATCTTTGAAAAGGTGATCACCGTGACGATCCTGAATGATCTGAGCGAGGACATTGATGGCGACGGCTTGAACCAGGAGCAGGAGAAATTCTACAAGACGAGCGACTTTTCCACAGATTCCGACGGCGACGGGATTCATGATTACGTTGAGATTCACACACATGGTTCCAATCCCGCTTCCCGCGATTCGGATGGCGACGGGCTCAACGACTCCGATGAACTGGCATTGGGAACTGGCATCCGCAATCCGGACAGCGACGAGGACGGTTTGAGCGACGGGCAAGAAATTGCACGGGGTGCCTTGCCGCTCGACCCTGACACCGACAAAGACGGCTTTCTCGATGGCTACGAGGTTCAAACCGGCAAATCACCCACCGATCCACTCGACAAGCCGGCGCTCGTCGCCGAGGCGAGAACGGCAATCGAGTTCAGTTTCCCATCCGCACTCGGCAAAACCTACCGCATCGAGGATTCGCCCGACATGGAATCATGGAGCATCGTGGAAGATGGAATCGCGGGCAATGGAGGGACGGTCACCCGCTTCTACTCCACGCGAAACAAGGAGAAGAGGTTCTTCCGGGTGGAGGAAAGCACTTCGCCTTGAGGTTCCCGGTGACGAGTCTGACGAATTCGATTCGCTTTGAGCAACGCCATGGAAGACTCCAATCCATATTCGGTTCCGAGCATACCCGTGTATTCCGCAAGACAGCAGGAGATGATTCGCTCAATTCTGAATAATGAACACTGGGGCAAAGGCCCCGCCCATGGAGTCCACATGCAGCCAGCATGGCGTTTGCATCATGATTTCAACAAGGCTCACATCAAGTATGTCCGCCACGCGGTGCAGTGCAAGATCTTTGACCTTCTTGGTGGCGATCCACCACCGGGACGCGAGGATGCCGCTCCAAGCTGTCTCATCTCAGAACCAGCAAGGACCGCGATCAAGATGATCACGGAAGAAAAGGTAATGCTCTCGGAAGCGTGCGCGGCGACAGACATGCACCCGAGTGATCTGCGAAAGACCTACGCCCAGGCGAGGGACGTGCTGGTATCGGCAGCGAGTCTAGCCAGCGACTATTTTCACCAACAGGCATTGGGCGAGATTCACAAACAGACCCAACCTTGACGTTCTGAAACCTATGGAAAATTGCACGTTCACTTTGATCGAAAAGTCTGCGTTGCGTGCGGTTTTGACAGGGAAATCCATTTCCTCCGCAGCGGAAGCGCACGGCCTATCAGATCGCGCAGTAAAGTCAGCTTTTGAGCGGCTTCAAAGCGCCGTGATGGCAGTCATGCGCGACTCAGGCAAAAGATTCGTCAGAAACTCCCTTGCGGCATCTTCGCCGCAGGATGTTTTTGACATTACGATGATGGAACTTGGATGGCAGTCGGACGAAGACTTCGATGACACCGCCCCGGACTACTCTCAGAAGCAGGAAGAGAAGCGAGAGAAGGAGAAGCAGGACAGCAAGAAGCTTGTAGTGTGGGAAAGCCTCATTGAAGAGATGGCTAAACAGGTGATGGCCGAACTTGGCTGGAAGACGGACGACGGGTTCGGCGACACTTCTGCCGATTTCCTCAAAAATCAGAAGCGCAAGCGCATGAGTTCGAACCAACCAGTCCTGCCGGAAATTTCCAAGGCTCTGGCGGTATCCAGAGCGATTACCGCTCAAGCGGTGAGGGAAGCCAAGGCGAAAATCCCGGCAATTATTGCCAACGATGACTTGCGAATCGACCTCGAAAATTTCGCATGGGATTTGTCCGACATCATTGAAGGCATGCCGGCCGAGCAGCGCCGCCCGTTCGTGGACGCCGCCATTGCCGACTGGCTGGAAAACAACGCTGAAGCCATTCGGAAGACATCCAAAACTAATGGATAACAGGATTGGGTGAGATAGTGCCAAAATGGGCAAAGGCACGGTGAGCACCGGCGAGGAATCAGAAGCTGGCAGGTTTGTTGCAGCTCCTTCCCGGCGGGCTGATTGTCAAACGCCGTTTCTGGAGCAATGGTCGTCTTGCGCCCCGGTTCAGCGAGTATGCTTCACTTTTCGGAGGGCAACGCTCTCATAACTGCCGGGGCGTCTTGCTTGCTGCTTGCGGTTTTCTGCGGGTAGTTGTAGGCTTCTTCCGAAGCCCGCTTGTGGGGTGTAATTCCGCCGATCTTCGGAAATGGAGGCCACCCAGATCCCTGCGGGCTTCACTTTGTTCCTCCAAGCGCACCCCGAAGACGATGCAGGCAAGCAAGGACAGCACCGAGGCTCGAAAGGTCATCACCATCATGGCCGACATCGGGAACGGGCCATATGCCTGGCTCAACGATCCTGCCGACGAGCGCAGCGGTGTGGGTGGCAACATCGCCGATGCCGTTTGCGGCTTTGGAGGTGATTTACCAGTGAGCACTGACCTTGAACGCGGATTCGCCGAGTGGGTGATGTTTTTCGAGCATTGCTACGATCAGCCTGATTTCGATTGGCCTGAGTTTCACGCGAGAGGCATGGCGCTCACCCGCCGGCTTCACTCTGAAATTGGTGACTCGTTCCGGGTGTTCTACGAGAAGCCTTTCGAGGATCCGTCACACGACATGGATTCACGGATCGAGGTCCGGAGTGAACCGGAGGAATCAGGGTAGGCTGGAAACACAAATGCGCCCCGGACGCTTTCAGCGCGTTTCCGCCGCAGAGCGACGGCAGCATACTGGCAAATCCGGAACGCACATTGAAACTAGCCCAGCATTCCGCGACTGTCAACCGGGCTGAACGTCAGTGGGGTGAGATGCAATGCGAAATAAAGACTCTGGCAGGCCGCCTTCAAGACCAGCGCAGATGCCTAGGCGGAGTTTGGCCGCAATCTACACTGTGCGCCGAATGAGAGACGGGCGGCAGTTCTACAACACAGTTGCGCTGGAAGAAGTGACCCCGGCAGTCTCTCCGGGGGATACGAATCAGCCGTGATGACATGAGAAGTAGCTCCAACAATCCGCATTCAAGACCGGTGCTGTTGCAGCCGAGGCTGGGAAGCGTGCCGGTTCTGCGGATTGTTGGAGCTAAGCATCCCCCGCGGCTTGAAGGGTCGGCGAAGTCGTCAGCGCCGATGGCGTTGACCCTAGGACAACCCGCTCCGCAGGAGACGTTGAGACTCTGGCACAGGAAATTCAGGATTTCAACCCGGAAGCTGTTTCGAGGAAGCCGCGTCTGCGGTTGTTTACTAAGCCACAGCATCAATTCATTGAACCGAACAACAGCGCTTACTGCTCGCACGCAAAGAGGATGTATTCCCGGTCCTCATCCAAGGTCCGGAGTTGCTCAAGCGCCGCACAGCCGGCGATCAGCGTTCCGTGGAAATCACAGAGAAACTCGATGATCCGAGCCTTGGTCAGGCGTGCACCGCTTGAACCCCAGTCGAGCACCTTTCCGCCATATTTCGGACTCTCAAGCAGATTCCGAGCCTCCGCGCACCCTGCGAGGCCGATGCCGCCCAAGTCCAGGATGATTTCCGGAATGTTGTAGGCATAATCGCCGCCGTCCCATTTGAACTTGGGATCGTTGGCATTGCCGATGTAGAGATTGTAGAAGGACATGGTTGGAGGGGGGCGAGGGTATCATCAAAACGAGCACGGCAGCGCGCTCCAGCGCTTCTTGTCCGGCGCAAGATCCCATCCGGTGAAGGTCGTGTCTGAGAAGTCCTCGATCACGACCTCGCGGCAGACATCGCGGGCGCATTCGGCGAATGACTCGGCAAACTGGGTGGCGACGAAGGCATCGCCATCGCGGTAGTCGGGAGTGACCTCAAAGACGCTTTCCGTCTCGGCATCGCCATCAATCCAGGTGCCGCGGCCAAGGGTGAACTCGCCGTCTTCAATACGGATCTCGATCCAGTCGGATTCGCCGCCTTGGTCGAGGCGCAGCCCCAGGCTCATGCGGACTCCCGGTGTGACCAGTGGCAGGCGGTCCATGGCAAACAGGAAGACCTTGAGCTTGGCGGCTGTTTCGAGTTCGGCATCGTCACGCACCATCAGGCTGCGGATGGAATCGATCAGTTGATCGATTGGATAGGAGTCCTCGTAATGGAAAGCGTAGCAGTTCGGGTCGTAGCTGTCCTCGTCGTTCTTTTCCCAATCGTCGGTTTCGTCATCTGCCTCCTCCTGATCATCGGAATCGTCGTCCGTTCCCATTGTTGGCATTTGGGGAACCGCGTTTAGGATGTTGATACCGGATTCCGTGAGCAGCAGGGAGAGCAACCCATCGGCATCTCCCGTTCGCGTGACTTCCCGAACGGCTTCCACGGCATCCTTGAATTGCATGTTGGAGGCATGGATCCACTGATTCATCCGCTCGATTCGTTGGCGAATTGAGGATGAATCCGGCGTTGCGGCCATCAGATCATCGACTTCGAAGATTTCGTGGAGCAGGTCATGTTTGGTGCCGATGAGTTCATTGCAAAGCGTTTCGAGTTTCTTGCGCAGAGCGTCGGGCATCCGCAGGGAGGGCAATTCCTTGAGGATGTAGGAGCCGTTTGCCATCATTTGCATGGCGCAGTTACGGGTTTGATCGAGGAAAAGGCGAATGGTGTCCGAGTCAGTTTTCATGGGATGTGACGTAGTGTTCGGGTTTGATGCGGGCCTCGCCTTTCCAGCGGTAGGCGACGAGCGGTCCGGCGGTGGCCGCGGAATGGTCGAGGCAGGCAACGTTGTGGCGCTCCGGGCGGATCGGTGACTCGGCCGGCTTGAAGTAGTGACCGAAGAAGACTGGCGGATCCTCGGGATCGTAGGGTTGGAACAGCGGCAGCGCCTCCGCCGCCACCGGCAAACCATCGATCTGGCCGTTCGGCGGGAACACGAGGTCACGGCACAAGGCGCTTTCCGACACCGCCTCCCACCACCGCGCGCGGATGTTTCTTCGGCTCGCTCCCGAGTGGTCGAGAAACGAGTGCGGATGGGGCAGGGGAACCTCGATGCCCTTGAGCAGGATCTCGATGGCCTCGCCCTCGTGCGTGTGTTTGTTCGAGCATGCGAGGAAGAAATCCGGATCTTGGAAATCGCAGCCGACAATGCGCTCGATCATCTCCGGATGCCACGCGGCGTGGACGGCCCGGAATCCACCGAGATCCAAGAAAAACGGCAACCGCTTCATCCATGGCATCCAGACCTGCCGCCATTCGCTTGCCGGATCATGGTGATCCGGAAAATCATCAAGCGTGCCCTGGTGCATGGCGATGTTCTTGCTGCCGTGCACCCTCAGCGGCTTGCCGTCCGCCCCCACGCTGTGGAAGTAGATCGCGTTCAACTCGTGGTTTCCCATGATGCAGAGGGCCTCGCCGCAGTCGCACATCGCTTTCACGGCCCGAAGCGTGGCGCGGACGCCGCCGGGGAACGGGTGGCCGGGCTTGGTGTCGATCAGGTCGCCCAAGAAAAGCGCCTTGTGGCCGGGAGGCGGAACGAAACCGGCACCGGCCTTGGAATAGCCCATGCGCTCCATCAGGGCACTGAGTTTGTCGAAGCGGCCGTGAATGTCGGCAATGATGTCGTAGTGGATCGGTTCCTTCATGCACCGGCACTATGCCCGCAAATCTTGAATCTTGTAAGTGGTAGTTTCTTGAGTAATCTGACTTTAGAGTCATGAAACAGTTCGAGAGCTTGTTTGCCGTATCGGGCCTTTCCCTGGATCGCCTGCGGTCATTTTTGCGGGTGGTGGAGGCGGGAAACCTCACCAAGGCCGCCCAAGGCGATGTGACCAAGCAGTCGCAGTTTTCGCGGCAGATCAAGGAACTGGAGAGTTTCTTCGGCGTGGCCTTGACGCGTCGGGTTGGACGCCGGATCGAGATCACCGAGGAAGGGCATCGGCTGGCCTTGATTGTTCGTCGCCAGTTCCGCGAACTCGACGACTTCCGGGAAACGATGGCCGGCCGCAGCGTGAGCGTCCGGATTGGCACGCAAGGGAGCATCCTCAACTGGCTCTTGGTGCCGAGGCTTCGGGCGATCACCGAGACTCTCGGAAACGCGACGATCGAAATGGAACCGATGAGGACCATGGACGTGGTTCGCGCCGTGGCCGACGGCCGGATCGACTTCGGCATCGTCCGCGAGGACGCGCTACCGACGGAAACCAAGCGCTGGCGTTTGGGATCGGTGGGCTACGCCGTGTTTGCTGCAAACTCGCTTTGCAAAGGCTGTGCCACGGCCGAGGACATCATCCGCAAGGCACCGGTGGCGGAATTGCTGCCCGGCGGGCAGTTCGCCACACGCTGGCAGGAATGGCTTGAGAAGGAGTCCCTCAGGCCACTGGTGACGGCGCGGGTTTCCTCCTTCACGGACATGGCGCGGGTGGTCCGAGCCGGCTATGCCGCCGCCGTATTGCCGGAAATGGCCGCAGTCGATTTCGACTCGGGAAAATTCAAGCAAGAGCGGATCCTGGCGCTGAAACCCCGCATGCTGGTCCTGATCGCAAACGCCCGGAACCTCGACCGGTCGGGAATCAGCCGCGGTGTGGAAAGAAACCTAGGTCAGGTGCTCAACGTGGGGTGAATTTACCGCGCAACAGACCGCGCAATAGAACGGGTTATTCGGCGCATTTTGGTGCATTTTAAGGGCAGCATTTGAACAGCTTTGCCAGACTCGGTAGTTTTGCTAAACGTCTTATTTTCAGATGATTACATCAGAAATTTAACCAGTCCGAAAAAGTGCCGGGAACAGGACTCGAACCTGCACACCTTTCGATACCAGAACCTAAATCTGGCGCGTCTACCAATTCCGCCATCCCGGCTTGCGGGGGAGAGGCTAGCGCCGGGGGGTGGCGGGGCAAGAA
>Ga0315904_10002395_pt1 | contig 29116 bp, 31 predicted proteins | sample LakEriMetagenome_6_FD_203529 | JGI IMG/M metagenome (GOLD analysis project Ga0315904, IMG submission 203529) | Freshwater fungal communities from buoy surface, Lake Erie, Ohio, United States - Buoy 12 MA120 | ecosystem: Environmental > Aquatic > Freshwater > Lake | place: USA: Lake Erie, Ohio...
TGGGAAGTCGTACTGGCGGATCAGGTCCGACCGGTCGGGTCGCACGGCGACCATCGTGTCACGCGGCGGCGGCCTCACGCTTGCGCTTGGCGCGTTGGAACAGCCAGCCGATGAGCACGGACAGGAAGTAGAACAGCGACATCGGCAGCGCCAGGGCGAGCATGCTGAACGGATCGCCCGACGGGGTGATCACGGCGGCGATCACGAAGCACACCATGATCGCGTAGCGCCAGCCCTTGAGGAGGGTCTGGGGCGTCAGCACACCGATGAGCTGGAGGCCGACGAGCAGCACCGGGAACTGGAAGGCGATGCCGAACGCGGCGATCATCATGCCGACGAGCCGGATGTACTCGCCCACCCGGAAGAACGCCTCGACGTCGTCGCCGGCCCAGGTGATGAGGAACTCCAACGCCTTCTCGAGCGTCCAGTAGGCCAGGAACGCTCCGAGTGCGAACAGCGCGATGCACGACCCGATGAAGGGGATCGCGTACCGCTTCTCCTTCTGGTGCAGCGCCGGGACCACGAACCGCCAGATCTGCCACAGCAGCACCGGCAGGGCGAGCAGGATGCCGCCGTAGGTGCTCACCTGCAGGCGGGTGCCGAAGCCCTCGAGCGGGCTGGTGAACACGAGGTCGCAGGTGAGGTCGGGGTTGCGGTCGCACAACCGTTCGTAGGGTGCCCGGAGGAAGTCGAGGATCGGGTTGTAGAACGTGAGCACCACCACGATGCCGACCACCACGGCGAGCAGCGCGCGGATGATGCGGGTGCGCAGTTCCGCGAGGTGCTCGACGAGCGTCATCCGGTCGTCGGGTGTCTCGACCTTCGGCTTCGGTGGCTTGTCCCGCCCGAGGGAGAGCTTCATGCCGGGCGCTGCCCGTCATCGGCTCCGTCGGCCGCCGGCGGGTCGTGGTCGGCGAGGCCGGTCGGGGCGTCGGTGGCGCCGGCGGCAGGGGTCGCGGGGCTCGTGGTGCCGCCGAACACCTCGTCGAGCGTGCGCATGCGCTGCACGTACTGGCTCGGCACGGCGGCGGGCTGGGCGGCGGTCGCGGCCGAGTCCGTGGTCGCCGCCTCTGCCGCGGCGGCTGCAGCTGCGGCTGCGGCCGCCTCGCGGGCGAAGGGCTGGTTGGCCGAGGCGTTGGCCTGCGCGATCTGCGACACCCGTGGCGGTGCGGCGCCGCTCGGGTCGGTGGGATCGGCGGACACGGGAGCGTCGTCGCCGGCCGCCGGCGAGCGCGACCCGTCCGACGCATCGGACGAATCGGAGGTGTCGGACGTGTCCGGTGCGACGTCGGCGCCGGACGCGTCGGTGGCCGCAGATCCGGCCGTCGCGGACGCGGGCGTGGCAGGGGCGGCGGTCGGGGTGCCGGCCGGGAAGGCGCCGATCGCGGCCTTCTTGACCTCGTCGGCCGGGTTGACCACGTCGAACGTGGCCGCCTGCTTGAGCATCTCGGCCGTCTCACGCATCTCGCGGACCGGTTCGTCGAGGGCCTGCTTGAGCTCGGTCTGGAAGCCGGTGGTGACCTTCTTGAACTCCGCATACGTGGAGCCGAACTTCCGGATCGCCTCGGGCAGCTTCTCCGGGCCCAGGATGATCAGCGCCAGCAGGAGCAGGAAGACGATCTCGCTGCCGCTGAAGTTGAACACGCGCGGCAGTCTAGGAGCAGGATGGAGGCGTGCAGCAGCGTCTCCCGTCCCGCCTGGACGAGCCGATCACGTTCGCCCATCGCGGGGCCCGGGCGCACGCGCCGGAGAACACGCTCGAGGCGTTCGCCCTCGCGCTGCGCCTCGGGGCGACCGGGCTGGAGAGCGACGTGTGGCTCACCGCCGACGGCGAGGCGGTGCTGGATCACGACGGGGTGGTGCCCGGACGGCTGCGCAAGCGCCCGATCGCCGAGATGCGCCGGGCCGACCTGCCCGACCACATCCCCACCCTGGCCGAGCTCTACGAGCACTGCGGGACCGCCTACTCGCTCTCGCTCGACCTCAAGGGTCCGGGCACCGGTGAGGCGGTCGTGCGCGTCACCCGCGAGGTCGCGCCGTCGATGATGGAGCGGTTGTGGCTCTGCCATCCGAGCTACGAGGCGCTGCTCCCCCTCCGCGGCACGGGCCCGAAGCTGCTCGACTCCACCCGCCTCGCCCGGATCAAGGAGGGTCCCGAACGGCGGGCCGCCACTCTCGCCAACGTCGGGATCGACGGGATCAACCTCCACCACACCGACTGGAACGGCGGCCTCGTCGCGCTGTTCCACCGCTTCGAGCGGTACGCGTTCGGGTGGGACCTGCAGCACCTCGACGACCTGCGCCCGGCGCTGCGGATGGGGCTCGACGCGATCTTCAGCGACTGGGTCGACCGGATGGTCGACGCCTACCGCGCCGAGATCGGGCGGCCGTCGATCTGACCGGCGCGCCGGCCTGGCGTCAGAGCCAGGCCCAGTCGCCGACCGGCCAGATGATCACGAAGGCACGGCCGATGAGGAACTCCTCGGCGACCGGACCGAACGCCCGGCTGTCGCTCGACTTGCCGCGGTGGTCGCCGAGCACGTAGACGGCACCATCCGGCACCACCGTGGGCGCCTGGTCGCTTCCGCACCCGTCGCGCTGCTGGACCTCGGGATCGAGGTACGGCTCCACGAGCGGACGATCGTCGATGTACACCACGCACGAGCGCACCTCGACGGTCTCGCCCGGCAGTCCGACGACCCGCTTGATCAGATCTCGTTCGGTGGCGCCGCCGCCGAACCGCTTGAGCACCACGACGTCACCCCGTCGGGGGTCGTGCAGTCGGTAGCTCAGCCGGTTGACCAGCACCCGGTCGCCGTCCTGGAGCGTGTTGATCATCGACTCGCCCTCGACCGCGAACTGCTGGACGACGTAGGCGCGAACGAGGAGCGCCGACGTGATCGCGACCGCCACCACCACGATCCACTCGACGATCGGGTTCATCCTCTTCGCCGGCGCCGCGGGGCGCGGCGGGAGGGCGTCGGCCAGGAGGTCGCGGGGCTGGACGCGATCCGGGGAGGGTTCGGGCTCGACACCCAGCTGCTCGGTCATGCAGGCTCACACCGTACCTTGATCGGGTGGACGGACGCTCGCGGCGTGCACCGCCGCCGCTGCGACCGTCCGGAACGACAGCGGGTCGCGCTCGGGTCCGCGACCCATGGTGGTCACCCGCAGCCCGGCACGATCGAGGAGGTCGGCCACGTCACCGGGCTCGACGACGTGGACGTGGTGCGGTGCGAGCGACGGGGCGTGGTCGGCGAGCTCGGGCGGGAGCGCCACCTCCACCGCGCAGGGGGTGAGCGCCAGCGAGGTACGCGTGTGGTGGCTGAGCCCCCGGTGTCGCGGCCGGGCGTCGGCCTCGCTGGCCCGTGCCACCACCACGGGTCGGGCGCCGAGCCGCTCGGCCGCGGCGGAGACGGCCGCGACCTCGACGGCGGTCGTACCGAGCGCCCGTGCCGTCCCGACCACACCGGGACCCATCGCGACCACCACGACGTCGGCGTGCTGCTCCTCGACCGCCAGCTGCAGCGCCGACGGCACGCTCACGGCCTCCAACGCGCCGCCGAACGCGTGGCCCGCCGTCACCGTGCCGGTGATCCATCCCCGGTCCGTGAGGTCGGCGACGAGGTCGCTCAGCGCGAGGGGCAGGGCGGCGCCGTCGGTCATCACGTAGCTGATCCGCCACGCAGGCTGCAGCGACCGCAGCACGGCCACGCACGTCCCGAGCTGGCTGTGCAGGCTGCCGACGAGGACGGGCACGCCTCCGAGGCGCGGCAGGCCGAGTGCCTCGGCGTCGGACGGGAGGTGCTCCTCGGCGGCGCCGGTGTCGGCCTGCAGGCTGGTGTAGCGCACCTTCATGATGTGGCCCGGACCGGGCAGATCGAGCGAGCGTCGCGACAGGTTCCAGTGCACCACGTGCCAGCCGCCGGTGCCGAGACCGAGCTCGACGGCGGTGGTGTTCACCACGACCTCGTCGCCGGTTGCGACGTCGCCGGTCAGTTGTGTGAGCACGTAGGCGCGGCTGGCGTCGTCGAGGCGCACACGTTGCAGCCCCGGGCGCTCCTGCAGGATCTCCTCCACCCGGTGCGTGCGGAACGACGGCATGTGCAGGTGGTGGCGCGGACCTCGCGGTCAGAGCGAGGCGATCAGCTTCTCGACGCGCTCGTCGCGGCTCTTGAACGGGTCCTTGCAGAGCACGGTGCGCTGCGCCTGGTCGTTCAGCTTCAGGTGGACCCAGTCGACGGTGTAGTCGCGCTTGCGCTCCTTCGCGCGCTTGATGAACTCGCCGCGGAGGCGGGCCCGGGTGGTCTGCGGCGGCACGTCGACGGCCGTGTCGATGTCGGCGTCGGTGCAGATGCGCTCGACCATGCCGCGGTCCTGGAGCTTGTAGAACGGGCTGCGGTCGCGGCTGATGTCGTGGTACTGCAGGTCGAGCAGCTGCACGCGGGGGTGGCCGAGCGGGAGGTCGTGGCGGGTGCGGAACGCCTCGATGAGACGGTGCTTGATCACCCAGTCGACTTCGCGGTCGAGCTTGAGCGGGTCGTTCTCGATCGTGGTGATGCAGTGCTCCCACATCTCGAGCGCCTTCTGCTCGAGCGGCGGGAACCCCTTCGTGTCCGCGTACCGGAGGGCTCGATCGAGGTACTCGCGCTGGATGTCGAGGGCGCTGACCTCGCGACCGTTCGCGAGGCGCACGCGCCGCCGGCAGGTGATGTCGTGGCTGATGTCGCGGATCGCCCGGATCGGGTTCTCCAGCGTCATGTCGCGCAGCACCACGCTCGGGTCCTCGAGCATGCGCAGCATGCACGCCGCCGAGCCGACCTTCACGAAGGTCGTGTACTCACTCATGTTCGAGTCGCCGACGATCACGTGGAGGCGGCGGTAGCGCTCGGCGTCGGCGTGCGGCTCGTCGCGGGTGTTGATGATCGGGCGGCTGCGGGTGGTGGCGCTGCTCACGCCCTCCCAGATGTGCTCGGCTCGCTGGGCGATGGAGAACAGCGGACCCCGAGCGGTCTGGAGCACCTTGCCGGCACCGGTGAAGATCTGCCGGCTCACGAGGAACGGGATCAGCACCTCGGCGTAGGTCCCGAGCTCGTCACCGCGGACCGTGCAGTAGTTCTCGTGGCAGCCGTAGCTGTTGCCCGCCGAGTCGGTGTTGTTCTTGAACAGGTACACCGTGCCGCGTATGCCCTCCTCGCGGAGGCGCTGCTCGGCGGACACGAGGAGGTTCTCGAGGATTCGCTCCCCCGCCTTGTCGTGCACCACGACGTCGTAGAGCGAGTCGCACTCCGGCGTGGCGTACTCCGGGTGCGAGCCGACGTCGAGGTACAGCCGCGCGCCGTTCTGCAGGAACACATTGCTGCTGCGACCCCAGCTGACCACCCGCCGGAACAGGTAGCGGGCGACCTCGTCGGGGCTCAGCCGCCGCTGGCCGCGCAGGGTGCAGGTGACGCCGTACTCGTTCTCGAGCCCGTAGATGCGCCGCTCCATGTCGACAACCTAGCCAGCAACCCGGCCGTCGTGGCGATGGTCCGCGTGGAGATCCGCCCGGTGGTCGGCGGACGTCCCGACGGCCAGGTCAGGACTGCAGGTGACCGGCGACCTCGTCGTCGGTGAGACGGCGGAAGCAGCGCCTCCCGTTCGACCGTGAGAGCACGGCGACCTCGAGGTCATCGGCCGCGAGCGACCGGTCGGGACCGCTGAGCGCCTTCGTGGCCGCCCGCACGGCGCCGGCCAGGGTGAGCGACGCCGCGTCGACCTCCGCGAGCCGCCCGTTGATCGCCTCGGCGTCGCCGCCGAGCACGCTGTACTGCCGCTCGTCCATGACCGTGCCGTCGTACAGGATGTGGAACAGCTGGTCGTCGGCTCCGTGGGCGCCGACCTCGGCGACGAGGATCTCGACCTCCATCGGCTTCATCTCGTGGGTGAAGATCTGGCCCAGGATCTGCGCGTACTGGTTCGCGAGGCTGCGGGCGTCGACGTCGTCGCGGGAGTACTGGAACCCCTTGAGGTCGGCGGCGCGCACCCCGGCCACGCGGAGCTGGTCGAACTCGTTGTACTTGCCGACGCCGGCGAAGGCGATGCGGTCGTAGATCTCGCTGATCTTGCGCAGCGTGTTCGACGGGTTCTCGGCGACGAGGGCGATGCCGTCGTCGTACCGGACGGCCACGAGTGCCCGGCCGCGGGCGATGCCCTTGCGGGCGTAGTCCGCCCGGTCCTTCATCACCTGCTCGGGCGCGACGTAGAACGGCATGCTCATCGGCTGCGCACCTCCCCCATCTGCTCTCGCGCCATCTGGGCGATCGTCTGGTAGCGCGCAGCGAGGTCGGCGTCGTCGAGCCGCTGCCAGCCGTCCGCGGTGATGGTGGCCACCACCGGGTAGATGCCGCGCAGGGCATCGGGTCCGCCGGTGGCGGAGTCGGCGTCGGCGGCCTCCCACAGGGACCGACAGGCGAGGTCGATCGCCTCGTCGCGGCTCATGCCGTCGCGGAAGCCGACCTTCACGACCGTGCCCGCGTGCAGGCTCCCCGAGCCCGTGGCCGCGTGGTCGAACTCCTCGTAGCGGCCACCGGTGACGTCGAAGCTCCACAGCCGACCGGTGCGGCGCAGCAGGTCGTAGCCGGCGAACAGCGGCACCACCACCATGCCCTGCATCGCTGCGGGCAGGTTGCCGCGCACCATCATCGACAGCTGGTTGGCCTTGCCCTCCAGGCTCAGCGCCTGGCCCTCCACCTTCTCGTAGTGCTCGAGCTGCAGAGCGAAGAGCTTGATCATCTCCACGGCCGGACCGGCGGCCCCGGCGATCGCGACGCCGCTGTGGCGGTCGGCCTGCACGACCTTCTCCATCGTGCGGTGGCTGATCAGGTTGCCGCTCGTCGCCCGCCGGTCGCCGGCCATGACGACGCCGTCGGTGTAGCGCAGCGCGACGCACGTGGTGGCGTGGGGGACGTCGAGACGACCACCCGCTGCCGCGGCGGACGCGAGCGCGGCGTCCTGGGGCCCGAGCCCGACCCGGCGCAGCAGCTCCGGGAAGTTGGACCCCGGGTCGTCACCCGGGGTGAAGAAGGGCATCGCCATGTGGACTACTGCCCGCCCTTCTGCACGTAGGACTTCACGAAGTCCTCAGCGTTGGTCTCGAGCACGTCGTCGATCTCGTCGAGCAGGTCGTCGAGCTCCGCCTTCAGCTTCTCGCCGGTCGCGGTGGTGGCGGGGGCACCGTCGACGACCTCGTCCTCGGTGCGGCTGGTGGACGTCTTCTGTTTCTGGGTGCGCTCGGCCATGGTGTCAGTGCTCCCTGCAGGTCATGCACCGAGCCGAGCGAGCAGCTCGGCGGCGGTGTCGCTGTCGGCGATCAAGCTAGCCACGTGATCGGCGGTGCCACGTAGCGGTTCCATCATCGGGACCCGGCGGAGCGGGTCGCGGCCCACGTCGAACACCAGCGAGTCCCAGTTGGCGGCGACGATGTCGGTGGGCCACTTCTGGAGGCACCGCCCGCGGAAGTAGGCGCGGGTGGTGGTGGGCGGGTCGGTGATCGCCTGCCGCACGGCGTCGGGGTCGGCGACGGTGCGCAGGCCCACCTTGGCGGCGAGCGACCGTTCGGGGCGCATGTCGTGGTACTGCAGGTCGAGCGCCTTCAGCCGTGCGTCGCCGGGGCGGGCGCCGTGCCGCGCGGCGAAGCCCTCCACGAGGCGGCGCTTCGCGACCCAGTCGACCACGTCGGCCACGGAGTCCGGGTCGTGTTCCAGGCCGGTGAGGATCTCCTCCCAGCGGCGAAGCACGTCGGCGCCGACCTCGTCGCCGACGGCCTCCAGCCCGTGCGAGCGCTCGTACTTGCGGGCCCGCTCGAGCAGGCTCCACTGGATCTCCATCGCGGTCATGCGCGCTCCCGAGCGCAGCGCCACCGACCGCTGGAGGGTCGGGTCGTGGCTGATCGCCCGGATGGCGCCGACCGGGTTGGCGAGCACGAGGTCGTCGCCGAGGACGTCGTCCTCGATCATCGCGAGCACGATCGCGGTGGCGCCGACCTTCACGTAGGTGGCGACCTCGCTCATGTTGGCGTCGCCGACGATGACGTGGAGGCGGCGGTACTTCGAGGCGTCGCAGTGCGGTTCGTCGCGCGTGTTGACGATCGGCCGCTTGAGCGTGGTCTCGAGACCGACCTCCTCCTCGAAGAAGTCCGCACGCTGGCTGAGCTGGAACGGCACGTCGTCGGCCGACGCACCGGGCAGCTCGCACCCCACCTTGCCGGCACCGACCACCACCTGACGCGTGACGAAGTGCGGGGTGATCTGGGCGACGATCCGGCCGAACGGGGTCTCGCGCGACATCAGGTAGTTCTCGTGGCAGCCGTAGCTGTTGCCCTTGCCGTCGGAGTTGTTCTTGTGGCACAGGATCTCCGCGCCGTCGGGCAGCATCTGACGCGCCGCCACCATGCTCATCCGCACGATCTCCTCGGCCGCCCGGTCGAAGGTGACCACCTCGAGCGCGTCCCGGCACTCGGGCGTGCTGATCTCCGGATGGGCGTGGTCCACGTAGTAGCGGGCGCCGTTGGTGAGCACCGCGTTCACGAGGTGGGTCTCGATCTCCGGCGCCAGTGCGTCGTCGAGGCTGAAGCCGCGGGCGTCGTTCCCGGGCCGCTCGTCCTCGAAGTCCCAACCGATCCGCGACACCCGTTGGCGGGTGTGCGCAGCGAGGTACGAGTTGATCAGCAGCGACGACGCGGTGACCGGGTTGTTGTCCGCCCCGCGTACGAGGATCCCGTACTCGGTCTCGATGCCGCAGACCTTGGGGATCGCCATGTGCCGGACCCTAGCCAGCCGTTCCCGTGAATGCGCACCAGGGCGGGCATGCGCCCGTCACAGGTACTGGCCGGTGGCCACCCGCTCGATCGCACGGCCTCCCGACTTCTCGGCGGGCTCGCGGCCCTTGACCAGCGTGCGGATGAAGACGATCCGCTCGCCCTTCTTGCCGGAGATCTTCGCCCAGTCGTCGGGGTTGGTGGTGTTCGGCAGGTCCTCGTGCTCCTTGTACTCCTGCTTGATCGAGTCGAGCAGGTCCTGGGTGCACACGCCGCGTGCGCCGCCGGCGATGACCCGCTTGATCGCGAGCTTCTTCGCACGGCGCACGATGTTCTCGATCATGGCGCCCGACGAGAAGTCCTTGTAGTACAGGATCTCCTTGTCGCCGTTCTGGTACGTGACCTCGAGGAACTGGTTCTCCTCGTCGTCGCGGTACATCTCGGCCACGGTCGCGTCGATCATGGTGGCCACGTCGGAGCCGGCCGCGATCGGGATCTCGTCGGTGAGGTAGCGGGCGAAGATCTGCCTCGCGGCCTCGGCGTTGGGGCGCTCGATCTTGATCTTCACGTCGAGGCGGCCCGGTCGCAGGATGGCCGGGTCGATGAGGTCCTCGCGGTTCGTGGCGCCGATCACGATCACGTTGCGCAGCCCTTCGACACCGTCGATCTCGGCGAGCAGCTGCGGCACGATCGTGCTCTCCATGTCGGAGCTGATGCCCGAGCCGCGGGTGCGGAACATGGAGTCCATCTCGTCGAAGAAGACGATGACCGGCCAGCCCTCCTCGCTCTTCTCGCGAGCACGCTGGAACACCAGGCGGATCTGCCGCTCGGTCTCGCCGACGTACTTGTTGAGCAGTTCGGGGCCCTTGATGTTGATGAAGTACGACTGGCCCTTCTCGCCACCGGTCTTCTCGGCGACCTTCTTCGCGAGGCTGTTGGCGACGGCCTTCGCGATGAGGGTCTTGCCGCAGCCGGGAGGGCCGTACAGCAGGATGCCCTTCGGCGCCGGCAGCTGGTGCTCGGCGAACAGGTCGGCGTACAGGAAGGGCAGCTCGACGGCGTCGGCGATCTGCTCGATCTGGTCGTCGAGGCCACCGATGTCCGCGTACGAGATGTCGGGCACCTCCTCGAGCAGCAGGTCCTCCACCTCGGGGCGGGGCAGCTTCTCGAGCAGGAGGTTGGTGCGGGGGTCGAGCCGCATCGTGTCGCCGCTGCGCAGGTGCACGCCGCGGAGCTGGTCGGCCAGCTCGCACACGCGCTCCTCGTCGGCGCGCCCGACGACGAGCGCACGGACGCCGTCGTCCATGAGCTCCTTGATCGTGACGACCTCGCCGGTGATCTCGGCGGTTCGGGCGAGGACGATGTTGAAGCTCTCGTTGAGCACGACCTCGCTGCCGCGGGCGAGCGTGTCGTGCTCGATGTCGGGGTGGAGGCCCACCCGCATCTTGCGCCCGCTCGTGAGCACGTCGACGGTGCCGTCGTCGTTGCGACCGACCACCACGCCGTACGCGGACGGCGGCTGGCTCAGCTTGTCGACCTCGTCGCGCAGGGTGGCGATGTGCTCGCGGGCCTCGCGCAGCGTGTAGCTGAGCTTCTCGTTCTGGCTCACCGCCTGGGCGAGCTGTCCCTTGGTCTCGAGCAGCCGCTCCTCGAGGGCGCGCATGCGCTTCGGGGCGTCGGCGAGACGCCGGCGGAGGTCGGCGATCTCCTGCTCGAGCACCGCCGCCTGGGCGCGGAGGGCGTCGAGAGCGTCGAGGTCGTCGCCGCGGGCCGAGGCCGACGCGTGACCGGCGGGCTGCGCGTCGTCGTGCATCTCACCGTCCGTGGGTGCCATGGCTGGAACCTACACGCGAGCGAACCGCCGTCGCACGGACCGGGGCACGGACGGTCCACACGGGTGAGCTGGTGCGGACGCGAACGGGACGCGAACGGGACACGGTGGCAACGCGACCGCAACGGGCCCGACACGTCACGGCTTCCTGACGGGGCTGCACCCCGACCGACGCCGCCCGGACCCCGGTCGCATGCCGGACGGATGCGGAGTCACGGGGACCTGTCCCTGTACACTTCGGCCCGTCCAGCCACACGCGGACGACACCCTCGAGTCCCAGGAGACTGCAACACCATGAAGGTCTGGATCGACCAGGATCTCTGCACCGGCGACGGCCTGTGCGAGGAAATCGCACCCGACGTCTTCACCCTGCTCGACGACGGCCTGGCCTACGTCAAGGAGGGCAGCAAGATCTACGCCACGGCCAAGGGCAACCCCCAGGGTGCCGACGGCATGGCCGAGATCCCCGACGGCCAGCTCGACGCGGTCATCGAGAGCGCCGAGGAGTGCCCCGGCGAGTGCATCTTCATCGAGCCCTGAGACTCGCCCCCGGGTGACCGCCTGCGGCGGTCCCGCCCTTCCGTGATCCGATCGAACGACGGCGCCCCTCGGGGCGCCGTCGTCGCGTCCGGGGTGCTGCCGGTCAGTGGTCGGCGTGGCCTGCGTCAGCCGAGGAAGCGGCTGACGGTGAGGAAGCCGGTGTGCGCGACCATCCGGTGGTCGGGCCGCACGGCGTTGCCCTCGACGTACCAGCCGCGGTGGAGCACCTCGAGCGAGCGGGTGCCGTTCCACTGCTTGGAGTTGATCGCCTCGCGGAGCTGGCTCACCTGGATGATCGAGGGCAGGTACGCGACGAGGATGCCGCCCGGCCGCAGCGCCTCCATCGCGTGCGGCACCACCTGCCACGGCTCGGGCAGGTCGAGGACCACCCGGTCGAGGTCGCGCTCGTCGATCCCCTGGTAGCAGTCGCGCAGCTCGACCCGGTAGTGGTCGAGCGCCTCCTCGCCGAGGAACGCGCGCACGTTGGCCTTGGCCCGGTTGGCGAAGTCCTCGCGCAACTCGTAGCCGACGATCTCCGCGCCCCAGCGCAGCATCGTCATGCTGAGTGCACCCGACCCCACACCGCTCTCCAGCACCCGCACGCCGGGGCCGATGTCGGCGAGCATGCAGATCGGGGCGAGATCCTTCGGGTAGATCACCTGCGCGCCGCGAGGCATCTCCACGACGAAGTCCTCGAGTGTCGGCCGCAGTGCCGTGTACGGCGTGCCCTTGGTGGTGCGCATCACCACGCCCTCGGCGCGGCCGACCAGGTCGGCGTGCGGCCACAGCCCGGTGTGGCTGTGGAACTCGCCGCCCTCGGTGAGCGTGATCAGGTAGCGGCGCTGCTTGTTGTCGAGCAGGAGCACCTTGTCGCCGTAGGCGAACGGTCGGTTGGAGCTCATCGCCGCCCCCGGGTGACGAGCTCGACCGGCACGCGCTCGTGCGCGCTCGCGACGGTGACCAGACGGCAGAACGCGCACACCTCGCCGGAGGTGGGCGCGCCGCACTCGGCGCAGGTGCCGAGCGCCTCCCGGTCGTCGGCGAGGCGGCCGGCCAGCAGCGGTGCCATCCGCTCGACGAAGTTCAGGTAGAACGACGCCTTCGAGCCCGGCGACTCGGCCTCGATCGCGTTGAGCGTCGCCTTGTGGTGGAGGTGCTTGTTGCCGACGGCCATCGGGCACTCGTCGACGAGGTAGTCGATGCCACGCACCACGCACCACGCCGCGGTCTCCCGCTCGGTGAGCCGCACGAGCGGCTTCACCTTCTTCGGGAAGCCGTCGCGCGCCGGCAGCAGCGGCAGCTGGCGGGCCAGGTAGTCGATCTCCCAGCGCAGCGTGTTGCCGAGCAGCACCGCCGCTTCGTCGTCGAGGTTGTGCCCGGTGACGAGCGCCGTGTAGCCGCCGTCGATCGCCGCCTTGTCGAACAGGTGCCGCTTGCTCAGACCGCACGCGGAGCAGGGCACGCGACGGGTGGCCTTGGCGGCGGTGGGGATGTCGTAGCCGTACTCCCCCCGCAGCGAGATCTCGATGAGGTGCAGGTCTCGCGCGCGGGCGAAGGCCCGTGCGTACTCGGCGCTCACGTCGCTGTAGTCGCCGATGCCGAGGCCGACGTACAGGCCGTCCGCGCGGTAGCCGAGCTCGATGAGGAGGTCCCACACCGCGAGGCTGTCCTTGCCGCCCGACACGGCCACGAGGATGCGGTCGTCGTGGTCGAGCAGCTTCCACTGCTCGATCGCCTTCGTGACCTGCCGGCGGCAGAGTTCGAGGAAGTGCTCGGCGCAGAAGTTGGCGTTGTGACGGGGCAGGTCGATGATCGCCGGTTCGCGGCACACCCGGCACTTGGACGGCACGTGCACGTCAGGCACCTCCGGAGATGACGGGGCGGATCTCGATCACGTCGTCGGCGTCGAGCTCGCCGTCACCCGGTACGAGCGTGCCGTTGCGGATGACGAGGTGCGACTCGCGGTTGAGTCCGAGCTCGACGAGGAGGGCGTGCACCTTGCGGCGACCGCTGACCTCGATCACGCGGGTGGGGTTGCGGAGGTGGACCTGCATCGTCGAACAGTGTGCCGTGCCGGACGGTGGACGCGCGACCGCGGTCCACGTCAGGCGGTGCGGGCGGTCCGCGCCACCTGGCGGCGAGCCCGGCGCTTCTGCCGGCGACGCTGGCGGCGGGTGGGCAGCTGCACGGCGTCGATCCGGAGGAACTGGCCCTTCGTGAGCTTCTCGATGGTGAGGAGCTCCTCGTTCTTGCCGAAGGTCTTCTTCAGGAACGACCTGCTCCAGAGCACGCCACCCACCGCGAGCCAGCCCTTGGAGCCACCGAGGAGACCCTTGTAGAGCGCATTGCGTCGGATGACCACCGACGGGCGCAGCATCCGCGGGACGACGGGCATCAGATGCGGCGCAGCTCGACGTAGGTGGTCTTCTTCTTGCCGGCACGCTTGCCGAGGAAGAACACGATCAGGAGCAGCACCACCCCGCCGGCGATGGCTGCGGTGGTCATGGTCTGCTTCTTGTCGTTGACCTTGTGCTGCACGTCGTCCTGCAGCGCGCGGAACTTCGCCTCGAGGTCGTCACGGGTGATGCGTTGCTGCGACATGGCTGGTCGTTCCTCGGTCGTGGTCCTGGGTCGTGGTCCTGGGTCGGTCCTGGGTCGGTCCTGGGTCGGTCCTGGGTCGGTCCTGGTCGGTCGGGACGCCGGTGGTCCCGGTCAGTCCCTCTGGAGTGACGTCTTGGCGATGCGGGACACCGCGATGCCGATCACGACGACGCAGAGCAGGAGCGCCGCGACGTACGGCAACAGGCTCATCCACCGCCCGGCGAACGTGGGTCCGAACTCGTTCTGGATCAGCCGCAGCAGTCCGAGCACGAGCATGGTGGCCCCGGTGCCGAGGCAGATGGCACCGGCGATGCCGTACGCCACCCAGCGACCCGCGCCGCGGACGGGAGCGAGGGTCTCCTGCTTCGCGTAGTTGGTGACGAGCTCGATCACCTCGCCGATCGGCACCGAGGGCGGAGCGGACGCGGTGGCGCCGGTCGTCGATGCGGGGGTGGAGGGGGTGTCGGCCACGGCTCTCCTTGTTAGCACATCGCAGGTGACGACCGGGATCCTCGCGGTCGCGGCGCTGTGACGAGGAGGTCCGGGGAGACGATCCCGAGCCCGGTCAGGACTCGTCGAGCGGGAGCTCGGCCGACTCGTCGGCGAGCCGGAACTCGAGCAGCACCTCGACGTCGTCCATCATCGAGTCCAGCGCGGCGACCCGCGCCTCGGGGCCCGCTTCGCACAGCAGGCGGTAGGTGTCGGCCGGGCCCACCGGTGCGAGCGCCGCGAGGTGGTACGACCCGAGCACCGGGTCGTCACTGATGTCGACGGAGGCGTCGACCACGGAGTCGCCGAGCTCGGCCGACAGGGCGCATGAACGGCGCACCCGGGCGAGCGTCGCCGCGATGCGCCGCTCCACCTCGTCGGCGGCGTCGCCCACGGGGCGGTCGTCGGGCCACTCGTCGACGTCCGCGAGCGGGTACGGGTCGTCCGGCAGCCAGGCGTTCACCCGGATGCGACGCGTGCCGACGCAGACGACCGCGAATCGGCCGTCGTCCATCTCCGCGACCTGCACCATCCGGGCCACCGTGCCGACCTCGAGGCGCTGGTCACCACCGCCGACCTCGCTCCCCCGGGCGATCAGCGTGACACCGAACTCGTGGTCCGGTGCCTCCAGGCAGTCGCGCACCAGCGCCCGGTAGCGGGGCTCGAACACGTGCAGCGGCAGCACGGCCCCGGGGAGCAGGACGCTCCCCAGCGGGAACATGGGCAGCACGGCCATCGCGCGGCACTGTATGCCCACGTGGCCACGCGTGCCCGGTCAAGCCGGGTGAAATCCGACCGTTCGTTCAGCGAGGCGCGAGCTGATCGGTGGTGGCACCGCTCGGATAGGTGGGCAAGGAGACGGCGAGCGCGTCCCACACGCTGCCGTACACGGAGACGTCGTCGGCGCCCGGGGTGTTGAGGACGAGCGCGAACTCGACGGTGTCGCCGCCGACGGCCGGGTAGTAGCCCGACAACGCGCGGACGCCGTTCAGCGAGCCGGTCTTGGCCCGCAGGACGCCGGCCACCGGGCTGCCGGTGAACTGGTCGGTGAGGGTGCCGGACGTCGCCGCCACCGGGAGACCGGCGCCGAGCGGGTCGTCGACGGTGCCACGGGCCAGCACCGCGATCAGTGCGTCGCACGTGAGCCGGTTGTCGCGTGACAGCCCGGAGCCGTCGGCGAGCACCACGCCGTCGAGCGGCACGCCCCAACCGGCCAGCGTCGAGCGGACGACGTCGAGGCCGGCGGCCGTCGTGCCGTCCGCGCCCCGACTCGCGGCGAACTCCTTCACGAGCGCCTCCGCCGTGTTGTCGTCGCTGGTCGTGAGCATCTCCTGCACCACGGTCGCGAGCGGCTGCGAGTCGATCCCGGCGATCTCGGTGCCGAAGTCGGACACGCCGACCGCCGCGCCCTGCGCCACCGGCACGCCACGTGCGCGCAGCAGGTCGGCGAACACATCGGCGGCGTGGAACGCCGGATCCGTCGCGAAGCCCGCCCCCGGGGTGGTCCCGAGCCAGCCGTCGTCAACCATCAGCGCGTCGATGGGACCACCCTCCACACCGTGCAGCTCGGTGCTCCAGCTCGGGTGGTAGTACTCGTCGTCGAAGCGGCTGGCGTCGCCGACCACGCGGCCGTTCACACGAGTGACGCCCGCCGCCACCACGGCGTCGGCCAGCGCCTCCAGCCGGGTGGTGGACGTGGGCGGAAAGGTCTGGGAGTTGCCCGCCAGCCACACGTCGGTGGTGAGCAGCGGATCGCCGCCGCCGAGCAGCACGAGATCGCCGGCCACCACCCCACCGTCGCCGATCTCGCCGAGCACCCGGGTGCGGAAGGCGTAGGCCGGTCCGAGGACCTCCAGCGCCACGGCGCCGACGACCAGCTTCATGTTCGACGCCGGGATGACGGGCGTGGCCGAACCCTTGGCCGACACCACCTGGCCGTCGATGGCGACGGACACGCAGCTGCCCTCCGGCACGCGGTCGAGCACGCTCGACAGCTGTACCCGGAACGCCGTGGTGTTGATCGCACGCGACAGCACCCCGGGCGCCCTCCGGAACGACAGCATCGGCGTGGTGAGCGTCGCACTGGGGTCGGCCGGCGCGGCGATGGCCGGATCGGCGTCGACCGTGGTGGCCGCGACGGCCCACTGCCAGGCGACGAGCAGCACCATCGTGACGACCACGCAGAAGCAGGCCGTGACCACGACGGGGCTCCCGCGCCGAGCCGACCGGGATCGGTCTCCGGTCATGGCACGGCAACCGATCTCGCCGAGGTCGTCATGACCTCCCATGCTGCCACCACGGCGGTGGCGCGGCCGGTCATCCGGTGACCGGACGGCGGTTCAGGCGAGGCCGCGACTGCGTCGGAAGTCCGCGTAGCGCGTGAGGTGCCCGAGGGCCGTCACCGCACGGTTGCCACTCGCGTAGCAGAGGCGCCCCGTGGCCCGCACCGTGGCCGGCCCCGGGTTCGCCGGATCGGCGACCGCCAGCTCGGTCGCGACGAGGATCGGCTTGTCGTACTGCAGCGACAGCTCGTGCGCCGCCTCGGCGAAGCGGCGGTCCTGGCGTTCGTGGTACTCGACGATCCGCTCGAGCCCGTGGCCGGGGTGGAAGCCACCCTCGCGCATGAGCCGCGCCTGGTTGCTCTGGATGCCGATGCCGAGGTAGATCACGCTGTGCACCTCCGGGTGCGCAGCGATCAGTCCCATCACCTCGGGGATCGTGTCGCGCACCTCGCCACCGGCGCAGTCGACCGGGTTGTTCCGGCTCCAGCGCGGCGGGAGCCTGGTGTCGATCTGCGCCCGCAGGTCGTCGGGCAGGGGCAGCAACCGCAACCCGCGCTCGCGGTGGATGGCGTCGCTCGTGACCACACCCCAGCCGCCGGCGGTGGTGAGCACCACCACGTTCGGGCCCTTCGGCAGCGGCTGCGTCGCGAACGTGGCCGCCGCCTCGAACGCCTCCTCCACCGTCGCCGCGCGCGTGACCCCGGCCTGGCGGCACGCGCCGTCGAAGATCTTGTCGTTCGCGGCGAGCGCACCCGTGTGGCTCGCGGCCGCCTTCGCACCCGCCTCGGTGGCGCCGCCCTTCACCACCACGAGCGGCTTGCGTGCCGCGACCGACGTGAAGCGGTCGAGCAGGGCGCGACCGTCGACGATGCCCTCCACGTAGGCGAGCGACACCGCGGTGGCCGGGTCGTCCGCGTACCAGTCGAGGTAGTCGGCGGGCGTGACCGCCGCCGCGTTGCCGGCCGACACGGCGCGGCTGATGCCGACGCCCGTCTGGCGGGCGTAGTTGAGGAAGCTGGAGATGAAGTTGCCGCTCTGGCTCGCGACTCCGATCCGGCCGGCGGGCGGGTACGGCGCCACGATCTGCGCGCAGAGGTTCGCCGGCGTGCTCACCACGCCCTGACCGTTGGGCCCGGCCAGCAGGATGCCCAGCTCGTCGGCGAGCGCCACCAGCTCGTCCTCCGCCCGTCGGCCCTCGTCGCCGGCCTCGCCGTAGCCGGCACTCGTCAAGAACGCGGCCCGGATCCCCTTGCGGGCGCAGGCGCGGAGCAGGTCGGGGTTCGCGGCTGCCGGGGTGCAGACGAAGACGAGGTCGATCTCGCGGTCGGGCAGTGCGTCGATGTCGGCCACCGTGCGGATGCCGAGCACCTCCTCGCCCTGGAGGTTGGTGCCGTACACCGCGCCGCGGTAGCCGCTCGCGAGGATGTTGTGCAGGCTCACGAAGCCGAACTTGCCGGGGTGCGTCGACGCTCCGGTGACGAGCACGCCACGCGGCTCGAACAGGGCGCGGAACTGCTCGTCGGTCGGGCGAGGACGAGCGCCGGCGGACGTGCTCTCCGCGGCGGAGTCGGTGAGCTCGACGAGTGCGTCGACCGCGACGGGCACGCCGTCGGCCCGCACGATCAGCGGGTTCACGTCGATGCTCGCGATGTCGGGCCGCGACTGCGCGGCGGCGGACAGGCCCAGGAGCACCGCGCGCAGCCGGTCGCGGTCGACGGCCGCCTCGCCCCGGAACGCACCCAGCAGTTGCTGGGTGGCGAGCTGGTCGATCATCTCGGTGGCGTCCACCTCGCTGAGCGGCACCGGCCGGAACACGACGTCCGCGATCGCCTCGGCGAGGACGCCGCCGACGCCGAGCATCACGTTGGCGCCGAACTGGGGGTCTCGGACGACGCCCGCGATCAACTCCCGGTTGCCGGCGACCATCGGAGCGACGAGCACGGACACCGGCCCGTCCTCCGGCGTCGCGGCGGCGAGCAGGTCGGCCGCGGCCGCCTGCACCGCGGCGGGGTCGCCGAGCCGCAGGCGCACGAGACCGCGCTCGGTCTTGTGCGCGATCGCGTCGCCGCACAGCTTCGCGACGACGGGGAACCCCAGCTCGGCCGCCGCTGCGGCCGCGTCGGCCGCGGTGCTCACCTCCCGCTCGTCGGCGATCGGCACGCCGAACTCGCGCAGGAGCGCCTTCGACGCGGACTCGGACAGGGTGTTCCCGGTGGCTGCCACGGCGCCACGGTAGCGACGCCCGCCCGGTCGCACCGAAGTCGCTGGGGTCGGCCGCGAGTCGGCCGCGGGTCAGCTGCGGGGCAGGCTGACGTTGTAGGTGAGGATCGACCGGGCGATGAGCTTGCCGCTGGTCGCGCCGAGCACCTCGGACTCGCAGAACACCGTGGTGCGCCCGCGCTTCACCGCCCAGCCCTCCGCGACCGCGTCCTCCTCCACCAGCGCCGACAGGTACTGGACGTGCATGTCGACGGTGGAGAAGCGGGCGTCACGGGGCAGCGGCCCGCCCACGACGGGCACGACCACCGAGTCGAGGAGCCCGGCGATCGCGCCGCCGTGCACCACCCCGGCGGCCTGGTTGAGGCGCGTGGAGAACGGCATCCGCATCCGGCAGTAGTCGAGCCGGACCTCCTCCACCACGAGCCCGAGCAGCGTGACGTAGAGCTCCTGGTTCATCTTCACGAACTTCGACCAGCGGGCCTCCGACTCGGGATCGAGGCGGTCGAAGCGATCGGCGCGGGTGGGCAGGCTCACCGCGGCCCCGAGACGTGGTCGTGCAACAGCGCCGCCACGGCCGCAGCGCCCTCCTGGATCACCAGGTGCCCGAACGGCACCGTGGTGAGCCGGGCGCCGGCGATCGCCGCTGCCAGCCCGTGGCTGTGCGACACGTCGACCCAGCGATCCTGCTCGGCGCCGATCACCAGCGTCGGCGCGGCGATCGACGCGAGCTGGTCGGCGATGTCGATCCGCTCGTCGAGCTCGAGGTGCGCGTCCGAGCCAGGGGCGATGCTCGAGGCACCCATCGCGATCACCCCGTCGAGCATCGGCTCGAGCGCCGCGATCGCACCGGCGGTGAAGCCGTCGGCGACGGCGTAGCGCATGAACAGCTCCGGGCTGGTCGCGATCAGGCGGCGCCAGAGGCCGAACGTGAACCGCATGCGGGCGTCGGTCGTCGCCCATCCGCACAGCGACGTGCACGACGCGACGCGATCGGGCGCCTGTGCGGCCGTGGCGAGCGCCACCACGGCGCCGAGCGAGTAGCCGGCGACGTGGAACCGGTCGACGCCGAGGTGGTCGACGACGGCGAGGGCCTGACGGACGAGTCCGTCGATCTCGATCGGTCCGTCGGGCATCGACGACTCCCCCGAGCCGGGGAGCTCGATCAGGACGTAGCGGTACTCGGCGGGCAGCTCGGCCCGCACGAGGTCCCAGGCGGTGCGGTTCATCGTGGTGCCGTGGAACAGCAGCAGCGGCGTGCCCTCCCCCACCACGTCGTACCCGACCGTCGCCTCCGGTGTCTGCAGCGTCGACATGGCGGGCGACCGTAGCCGTCACCCGTCGAGGCGATCGTGGTGGACGCCGTCGTCCCGTTCGCGGCCTCCGACGTCGAACGACGTCGAACGACGTCGAACGGCGTCGACCGATCCGGGGAGCTCGACGGGACGTGGTCCGGCGCGACCTCCGTGCACCGCGGCCGTGGGGCGGACCGTCGACGATCATGCGTCGTCCTCGGTGCGCCCTGCTCGGTCTCGGCCCACTCGTGGTCGCACTCGCCGGGTGCGGCGACAGCGGCGACGACACCGCGGTCGACGCTCCGGACGGCGTCGTCGTGGAGGGTTCGGTCGAGGATGCGCCGGCCGGTGGTGGTTCCGGCGATCTCACCGGGGTCGTCGCAGCGATCGAGGCGACCGGCTACGACTGCAACCCGGACTCGTTCGTGATGACGTCCGCGATCCGGGAGACGTGCCTCACCACCTCGGATCTGTCGCTGGTCGGGTACGCCTGGGTCGACGCGTCCACCATGGACGCACAGGTCGGCCTCGAGGTGTTCTGCAGCGCCGACTCGAGCCTCGGGCAGCTCACCTCGCTGCGCGGCGACACGTGGGCGGTGTCGGCCGTGCCGCTGAGCGGCGCCACCTCACCGGAGACGCAGGCGCAGATCGACGACGTGCTGTCCACGATCGCCACGACGCTCGGAGGCGAGCTCGTCAGCACCCCCTGCGCCTGACGCTCGCGTGTCTCCCATGCGGCGATCGGACGCGACCGAGGCCGTGACGCAGGCCGTGATGCAGGCCGTGATTCAGGGCGTCAGCGCCATCCGGTAGAAGTTCGTGATGTGCGTGCGACGCCTGCCGAGCGCGCTCGGGTCGAGCGGGTCCTGGTCGAGCAACCCGCCGAGGAACGGCGTGTCCGAGAAGTAGCTCAGCAGCGCGCCGTACCCGGTGAGCAACAGCTGCTCGGGGTCGTGGCGCCGGAAGGTGCCCGCATCCATCTCGCGTCGGAAGTACGCGACCGCACGATCCCACATCGGGCGCAGCACGGCCGCCAGGTCGATGCCGAGGTGGGCGCCCCCGTCGAGCGCCTCTCGCCGGACGAGGCGGACGTACTCGGGGTGGTCGGCGAAGAAGTCGAAGCCGGCGCCGAGCACCTGCTCCACCTTGTCGAAGCCCTGCGCATCGGAGGAGATCGCCCCCGCGAGCCGCTCGAACCAGACGCTCAGCAACCGTTCGAACACCTCGCCGTACAGCAGCTCCTTCGACGGGAAGTGGTGGAGCAGGCTCTGCCGGCGGATCCCGACGGCCGCGGCGATGTCGTTGAGCGAGGTGCCGTCGTACCCCTGGTCGGCGAAGCACTGGGTGGCCTCGAGCACGATCTGGTCGCGCGTCGAGTGGCTCTCCCCCACGTGCTCGACCATGCGGGTGAGCATATCCATGCCCGGGCCGACCCCCCGGAGGGGCGTCGGGTGCGGTGCTACCGTTCGCCCATGGTGCGTCTGTCGTTGCTGGCCGTGCTGATCGGCTTCGCCGTCTCGGTCGTGGCCAACCTGTGCACGACCGTGTACCTCCACCGGGCGCTCTCCCACCGGGCGCTCACGCTGAAGCGCCCGGCCGCCGAGGTGTTCCGCTTCCTCCTCTGGATCACCACCGGCATCCGACCGCGCCAGTGGGTGGCCGTGCACCGCAAACACCACGCGTTCACCGACGTCGAGGGCGATCCGCACTCACCCGTGCTCCTCGGTTGGGTGACGGTGCAGATGAAGAACGTCGCGCTGTACCGCTGCGAGGCGAAGGACCCCGACACCGTCGCCCGCTACGCCAAGGACGTCCCCCGGACCCGCGCGGACCGCTGGTTCTACGACCGTGCGCTGGTCGGGCTCGCGATCGGCACCGGCGTGCTGGTGCTGGTGTTCGGCTGGCAGCTGGGCCTGCTCGCCGCGTTCGCGCACCTGAACCTGTACCTCGCCGGTTCCGCCGCGGTGAACGCGATCGGACACCACTTCGGTCGTCGCCCCTACCCCAACGGCGCCGGCAACCTCCAGTGGCTCGCGTTCCTGACCGCCGGTGAGGGGCTGCACAACAACCACCACGCCGCCCCCACGTCGGCCCGCTTGTCGCATCGCTGGTTCGAGATCGACCCGGGCTGGTGGCTGGTGAAGCTGCTCGTCGTCACCCGTCTCGCCTCGCTGCGGCTGACCGAGCGCAAGTTGGCGACGCCTCGCCGCGAGCGCGCCTCGGTCTGAGCGACCTCGTGCAGCGCATCGCCGCGAGCCAGGTGCTCACCCCGTCGGGCATCGTCCGCGACTCGGTCGTGGTGGTCGACGACGACGGGCTCGTCGAGGCGGTGGAGCCCGCCACCGGCTCGGTCCCCGACCGTGTCGTGGCGCCCGGGTTCGTCGACCTGCAGGTGAACGGCATCGACGACGTCGACTGCGCCACCGCCGACGGCGCCGACTGGGACCGTCTCGACCAGCTGCTCCTCGCACAGGGTGTGACCACCTGGTGCCCCACCCTGGTCACGATGCCGCTCGATCGCTTCGCCGCACCGCTCGCACGCATCGACGCGGCCATGCACCGGCCGGACGGCCTCCGACCGACGATCGCCGGCGCCCACCTCGAGGGCCCGTTCCTCGGTGGCGCCCCCGGAGCGCACCCGCCGAAGCACATCGTCCCGATCGACCCGTCGTGGATCGACGCACTCCCCGACCACGTGGTGATGGTCACCCTCGCCGCCGAGCAACCGCTCGCCGCCGACACGACCCGGCACCTGCGCGAGCGTGGCGTCCTGGTGTCGATCGGGCACACCACCGCCTCGCACGAGCAGGTGATCGCCACCCTGGACGCGGGCGCGTCGATGGCCACCCACCTGTTCAACGGGATGTCGGGGTTGCGCCACCGCGATCCGGGCGTGGCGGCGAGCGTGCTCACCCACCCCACCGCCGCCGCGTCGCTGATCGCGGACGGCGTGCACGTCCACCCCCGCATGCTGCTGCTCGCCGCCCGCGCGCTCGGACCCGATCGCACGGTGCTGGTCACCGATGCGGCGGCGTGGCGTGCGGGCACCGTGGGCCAGATCGGGGTGACGATGCGCGACGGGGCACCGCGCCTGCCGGACGGCACCCTGGCGGGCAGTGCGGTCACGATGGATGCCGCCGTGCGCACGTTGGTGGCCGCCGGTGTGCCGCGCGACCACGCGTTGCGCGCCGCGTCCACGGTGCCGGCACGCCTGCTCGGCCTCCACGACCGCGGGGAGATCGTGCCCGGGCGGCGAGCCGACCTCGTCGTGCTGTCACCCGAGCTGGAGGTGCGCTGCACCCTCGTCGGCGGCGTCCCCGACCGCTGACCCGGCCACCGACGGGGTGCGCCACGGCCCCTCCGGGCGCGCACCACCAGCACGCCGGGCGCCGTCGTCGCTCGGTACGGTGCGGACATGGCGGTCCCCATCTCCGGCACGTGTGATCCGGCGTTCGCCGAGGTCCGCGACGCGTTCGCGGCGAACTTCGCCGACCGCGGGGAGGTCGGCGCGGCGGTGTGCGTCCGGGTGGGCGGACGCCCCGTGGTCGACCTCGCCGGCGGGTGGGCGGATGCCGAGCGCACCCGACCGTGGCAGACCGACACCCTGGTGAACGTGTACTCCGTCGGCAAGGCGTTCGTCGGCCTGCTCGCGCTCCAGCTCGTCGACGAGGGGCGGATCCAACTCGACACCCCGATCGCCGAGGTGTGGCCCGAGTTCGGCGCCGCCGGGAAGCACGGCGCGACCGTGCGACACGCGCTGTGCCACCGGGCGGGCGTGCCGGCGATCCGCGAGCCGCTCACCGACGCCGACCTCTGGAGCTGGCAGCGGATGACGGACGCTCTCGCAGCCACGGCGCCGTGGTGGGAGCCCGGCACCGCGCACGCCTACCACACGAACACCTACGGGCATCTCGTGGGCGGGATCGTGCACCGGGCGACCGGCGACCTGCCCAGCGTCCGCCTGCGGAGGGTCACCGACGGGGTGCGAGCCGACGTGTGGTTCGGCGTTCCCGGCCCGGAACGGCACCGGTGCGCCGACGTGATCTGGGATCCCTCACGCCCGATGCCGACCGGCATCGACCCCGATCAGCTCGAGGGTGAGACGCAGATGCTCCTCCTCGGCTACGTGAACCCACCGGGCTACTCGTCGGCGGGCGTGGTGAACAGCGCCGAGTGGCGGCGGGCGGAGATCCCGTCCACCAACGGTCACGCCACCGCCGGTGGTATCGCCGCGATCTACTCGGCGTTGCTCGAGCCGGGTCGGTTGCTCTCCCCCGACCTGCTCGCCGAGGCGACACGAGTGCAGAGCGAGGGGTGGTGTCCGGTGCTCGCCGAGGACAGCCGATTCGGTCTCGGCTTCAAGCCCACGGTCGCGCACCGACCGTTCGGACCCAACCCGAACAGCTTCGGCCACTTCGGCACCGGTGGCGCCGTGGGGTTCGCCGACCCGGACGCCGGCGTGGCGTTCGGGTATGCGATGAACCACGTCATCCCGCGCTGGCAGAGCACCCGCAACCGCTCGCTGATCGACGCGGTCTACCGCTGCCTCTGATCGCCGCCCCGGGGGCGGCATCGGGGCGGCCAGGTACAGCCCGGTACAGCCCGGGACAGCCCGGTACAGCCCGGGGCGCCGCCCGCCCCGATGCCGGTACCCTCCTGCGCCATGCAGATCGTGTCCGCGCTCTTCGTCGAGAACTTCGAGATGCGCCAGGCGCCCGGTGGCGCGGCGCGCATCGACCTCACCGGGGCGATGTTCTCGATGGCGGCGCCGTCGCCGGCCCCGGTCACGATCGCGCCCCATCTGGTCGCGCTGATCTACTGCCCGCCCGACGAGCCGGGTCAGGCGGTGTTCGAGGTCGTGTTCCGCACGGGCCTCGGCGAGGACGACGAGCAGATCGCGCGCAACGTCAGCCCCTTCACCGTCGAGCCGGGCAAGTTCACCTACCGGCTGGTCCGCGGCGAGCTCGAGTTCCCGGAGTACCGCCAGGTGTTCGCCCACTGCCGCGTCGACCGCGGCCCCTGGCACGTCGTGCCGTTCACGCTGCTGCCGCCGCTGTCCTGATCGGTCGCGCCGCCGTCGACCCCGCACCCGACGTCGCGACGGTCGGGCGGCTACGCTCGCCCCACGTGCCGCTGACCGCCGAACACGACGCCCTGGCCATCTCGCTCATCCGTGGCCTCGCCATGGATGCACCGCTCCACGCGAAGAGCGGACACCAGGGGACGGCGATGTCGCTCGCCCCGCTGGGTCACGTGCTCTACAGCCGGATCATGCGCCACTCCCCCGCCGACCCGCACTGGGTCGACCGCGACCGCTTCATCCTGTCGAACGGTCACGCCTCGATCCTGCAGTACGCGTTGCTCCACCTGTCCGGCTACGGGCTCGAGATGGACGACCTGAAGGCGTTCCGCCAGTGGGGTTCGGCGACGCCCGGTCATCCCGAGGTGCACCACACCGCCGGTGTGGAGGTGACCACCGGTCCGCTCGGACAGGGGTTCGCCAACGCCGTCGGCATGGCCATCGCGGAGCGCCGCCTGCGCAGCCACTTCGGCAGCCAGAGCGTCGACCACCACGTCTTCGTGATCGCCGGCGACGGCTGCCTCATGGAGGGCGTGAGCCACGAGGCGGCGTCGCTCGCCGGCCACCTCGGGCTCGGGAAGATCGTCTGCATCTACGACGACAACCAGATCACGATCGACGGCCGCACCGAGCTCACCTACAGCGACGACGTGCCGGCACGCTTCGCGTCGTACGGGTGGCACGTCGAGCAGCTGGGCGAGATCGCCGACGACCTCGACGCGCTGGAGGCCGCCATCCGCCGCGGCATGGCCGAGACCGACCGACCGAGCCTGCTCGTGCTGCGCAGCCACATCGGCCACCCCAGCCCCGACTTCACCGACGACCCGCACGCTCACGGCAACCCGTTCACCGCCGAGCACGTGAGCGCCACCAAGCGGGTGATGGGCATCCCCGACGAGCCGTTCTGGGCACCGGCCGACCTGGTCGCCGCCTACCGCGCCCACTGCGCCGAGCGGGGCGCCACCGAGGTCGCCGCCTGGCACGACCGCCACCACACCGCCGCCGTCGATCCGGCGCTGTGGGACGCCACCTGGCACGCCACCGGCCTCGCCGGCTGGCAGGACGCCCTCCCGACCTTCGAGCAGGGCACCAGCATGGCGACGCGCGTCGCGATCGAGAAGGCCTTCAACGCCTCGCTCGACGGCGTGCCGTCGCTGGTGGCCGGAGCGGCCGACCTCACCGGCAACACCGGCACCAAGCTGGCCGGCCAGACCGCCCAGTCGGCCGCCCACCCCGACGGCCGCCAGGTGTACTACGGCGTGCGCGAGCACGGCATGGGCGCGGCGATGGTGGGCATGGCGCTGCACGGCGGCGTGCTGCCCGCCGGGGGCACCTTCTTCGTGTTCCTCGACTACATGCGCCCCGCCGTGCGCCTCGCGGCGCTGAGCCGGGCGAAGGTCGTCTTCGTCTTCACCCACGACTCGGTCGGCGTCGGCGAGGACGGGCCGACCCACCAGCCGGTCGAGCAGCTCGCCACCCTGCGGGCCGTCCCCGACCTCCAGGTGATCCGGCCCGCCGACGCCAACGAGACCGTGGCCGCCTGGGTGGCCGCGGTCGAGCACGACGGCCCGACCGCGCTGGTGCTCTCCCGCCAGAACATCACGGTGGTCACCGACGGCAGCGCCGTGCACACCGGTGCCGGGGTGGTGCGTGACGCCGACGATCCCCAGGCGGTGATCGTCGCGACCGGCAGTGAGGTCGCGCTCGCCGTGGCCGCCGCCGAGCAACTCGCCGGTGAGGTGCGGGTGCGCGTGGTGAGCATGCCGAGCTGGGACCGCTTCGAGCGCCAGTCCGACGACCACCGCGCCGCGGTGCTGCCGCCGGGCGTGCCGGTGCTGTCCGTGGAGGCCGCGACGACGTTCGGGTGGGCACGCTGGGCCGACCGCTCGATCGGCATCGACCGGTTCGGGGCCAGCGCGCCGGGTGCGGTGGCGCTCGACCGCCTCGGCATCAACGTCGACCACGTCGCGGGTACCGTGCGGGCGATGGTCGGGGCCTGACACGGGCCACCCCGACCCCGTCGACCCCGCCCCACGCAGCTCACCGACGTCCCGCTCCGAAAGGACTCCGCCACATGGACCGTCTCCTCCGCCTGTACCACGAGTTCGGCCAGAGCCCGTGGCTCGACAACCTCAAGCGCGGCTACGTCACCTCCGGGCAGCTCACCCGGCTCGCCGCGAGCGGCGTGCGCGGGCTCACGAGCAACCCGACGATCTTCCAGAAGGCGATCCAGGGCTCCAGCGACTACGACGACCAGTTCCGCCAGCTCGCCGCCGCCGACCGACCGGTCGTCGACGACTACTGGTCGATGGTGTTGCGCGACATCGAGAGCGCGCTCGACGTGTTCGCCCCGGTGTACCACCAGAGCTACGGCGGCGACGGCTACGTGAGCGTCGAGGTGGACCCCGGGCTCGCCCACGACGCCGCGGGCACGGAGACCGCGGCCCGGTTGCTCCACGAGACCATCGACCGGCCGAACCTGATGGTGAAGATCCCCGCCACGATCGAGGGACTGCCCGCGATCCGGCAGATGATCGCCGAGGGACGCAGCATCAACGTCACGTTGATCTTCAGCCTCGAGCGGTACGCCGCCGTGATGGAGGCCTACCTGTCGGGCCTCGAGGAGTACGCGGCCGTCCCGGGCGCGGACCTGTCGAAGGTCGCCAGCGTCGCGAGCTTCTTCATCAGCCGCGTCGACACCGAGATCGATCACCGGCTCGACGCCATCGGCGCCCCCGAGGCGCTCGCGCTGCGTGGCAAGGGCGCCGTCGCCCAGGGCAAGCTCGCCTACCAGCTGTTCCAGCGCACCTTCAGCGGTCCGCGCTGGGAGACGCTGGCGGCCCGGGGCGCCGTCGTGCAGCGGCCACTGTGGGCGAGCACGTCCACCAAGAACCCGGCCTACCCGGACACGCTCTACGTCGACGAGCTCATCGGCCCCCACACCGTCAACACCCTGCCCGACGCCACCCTCGAGGCGTTCGCCGACCACGGCAACCTCGCCCGCCGCGTCGATGCCGACGTCGACGAGGCCGAGGCCGCCTGGGCCGGCATCGCCGAGGTCGGCGTCGATCGTGACGACGTCGCGGGCCAGCTCGAACGGGAGGGCGTGAGCAGCTTCCAGAAGAGCTTCGACGAGCTGCTCGGTGCCCTCGGCACCAAGGCCGCCGAGCTGCGTGCGGGCTGAGGCGCCACGATGACCGGTGATGCCGTCACCCCGGGTGTGGAGCCCCCGATCCCGGCACCGGTCCCCGTCGAGGATGCCTACGCGCACCTCGCGGCGGCGCTGGAGGCGTTGCCGACCAGCCGCCACCGGCGCGTCGCGACCCAGATGGTCGAGGCGATGACCGAGATGTTCCGCATCCAGCCCGACCTCGCCGATCTCAAGATCACGGCCGCCGCGCTCACCGAGATGGGCGAGGCGTTCGAGATGTTCCTGCCCTACGGCGACGCGCCGAAGCTCACGATCTTCGGTTCCGCCCGCACGAAGCAGGACGATCCGCTGTACCGGCTCGCCCGTGAGGTCGCGGCGGATCTCGCCCAGGCCGGCTGGATGGTGATCACCGGTGCTGGTCCCGGGATCATGCAGGCAGCGATGGAGGGGGCGGGCCGCGAGCACTCGATCGGCGTGTCGATCCGCCTCCCGTTCGAGCAGGGCGCCAACCCGGTCATCGCCGGCGACGAGAAGTACGTGAGCATGAAGTACTTCTTCACCCGCAAGCTCATGCTGGTGAAGGAGAGCCGGGGCTTCATCTGCCTGCCCGGCGGGTTCGGCACGCTCGACGAGACGTTCGAGCTGCTCACGCTCACCCAGACCGGCAAGGGCGTGCCCGTCCCGATCGTGTTCCTCGACACGCCCGGCATGGGCTACTGGGACGCCGTACACGACTTCATCGACGGGCTCCTGGCTCGCCACGGCCTCGTCTCGCCCGCCGACACGAAGCTCTATCTCGTCACCGACGACTGCCACCGGGCCGTCGACGAGGT
>Ga0315904_10002397_pt1 | contig 29100 bp, 22 predicted proteins | sample LakEriMetagenome_6_FD_203529 | JGI IMG/M metagenome (GOLD analysis project Ga0315904, IMG submission 203529) | Freshwater fungal communities from buoy surface, Lake Erie, Ohio, United States - Buoy 12 MA120 | ecosystem: Environmental > Aquatic > Freshwater > Lake | place: USA: Lake Erie, Ohio...
GAGGCCCACAATCGTTTCGGACAATCCCATCAGGGACACTACTGACCGGAGAGCCGTATGCGGGAAAACCGCCCGTACGGTTCGGAGGGAGGGGAGTCCGGCTCAACCGGACTTCCCTACCCCTATCCGCGCAATCGTAGCCACCTGTCGCCAGACGAACGTAGCCACCTGTCGCCAGACGGTGGAGGTTTTCTAGCCCCGCCGTCCACCGCTTGACAGCCGATGGCTACGCTTCCTCGGACGTAGCCACCTGTCGCCAGACGGTGGAGGTTTTCTCGCCCCGCTGTCCACCGCTTGGCAGCGGATGGCTACGCTTGGCAGCCGATGGCTACGTTTGGCAGCGGATGGCTACGATTCGACCCGTCGGGGGATTTTGTTGTGCTATAATGAATCTGCGGCATCTCTTGTGCAATAGCCCTCGGAGGGGTTATGGACCTGAGCCTCTCGCCCCCACCTTGCCTTGCATGTTCCGGTTTTTACTCCCACCTTAAGGCGACCCCAACACGGATGCGACCTTCACCGTACTGTTCCGATTTCCAACGAGTTCTTCAGAGGAACCGCAGGCAAGTCCTCCAGGCCGGGGCGATGTCACTGCTCGGACTCGGAGCGACGTTCGGGGACCGGCCAATCCAAGCCTCCAGCGATTTGCCCATCCGGGCCAAGCGGTGCATTTTCATTTTCATGTGGGGTGGGCCGAGCCAACTCGATACGTTTGATTTGAAGCCTGATGCACCGGCGGAGATTCGAGGCGAATTTCGTCCTATTTCGACCGCGGTGCCCGGGGTACAAATCTGTGAGCATTTTTCGAAGCTTGCCAAGTTGACCGATCGGCTGACGATCCTGCGTTCGCTTGCTCATGATGACCCAGCCCATCTTTCGAGCGGTCACGCAACGCTCACGGGGAATCTAGCACCGGTTTTAAAAAGCGATGCGGATCCGCCGAGCGACAAGGATTCGCCCCATTTGGGGAGTCTCTTGACCAAACTCAGGCCAAACGCCGACGGACTGCCCTCGTTTGTCGCCATGCCTTGGAAGGCCCTCCATCCGGCCGCGCCCGGCGGCGAAGCACCCGGTCAGCACGGCGGCTGGCTAGGTCCGACCTACGACGGAGTCCTTTTGAAAGGGGATTTGAATCATCCCGAGTGGAAACCCCAGGCGTTTTCGCTTCCGGCGGATGTGACGCTCGAGCGACTCGAATCGCGCACGCAACTCCTCAAGTCGATCGAAGCCCAGCATCGATCGATGCGACGGCTGGCTGAAACCGGAGCTTTGAACGAACAGCAACTCCAAGCCTTTGAGATGCTATCGAGTCCCAAGGTACGGCAAGCCTTCGATTTGAATCAAGAATCAGCTCAAACTCGGGATCGATACGGTCGCAACATCCATGGCCAGTGCGTCCTGATGGCAAGACGTCTGATCGAACATGGTGTTTCTGTTGTTTCGGTCAATTGGCACAACGACGGTCAGAACTTCTGGGACACCCACGGGAATAATTTCAACCGTTTGAAAAACGATCTGATCCCACCGGCCGACATGGCCTTGTCCGCATTGATCGAAGACCTCGAGGCTCGCGGGATGCTCGACGATACGATCATCGCGTGGGTTGGCGAGTTCGGACGCAAACCTCAGATCACCCCTCAAAATGCGGGCCGAGAACATTGGCCTTATTGCTACAGTGGGATCCTTGCCGGTGGCGGAATCGCCAAGGGGGCTGTCTATGGTCAAAGCGATCGTCATGCAGCTTACCCTAGCCTAAATCCCGTTTCCCCTCAGGATTTCGCTGCGACGATCCTGCATCAAATGGGGATCGATAGCTCGGCGATGCTGCTCGATCGCGAGAACCGCCCGCATCGAATTTCTACCGGAAAAGTGATTACCGATATTGTTGCTACCTAAGCTCCCGAAGAGATCTTTGATCCCAAGGAACCTCCATGAAGAGACCTATCGCAAATCGCCGAGAAATTCTCGGTTCGTTGACGGCTTGTGCTACCCTGATTGCATGCGACCGACCTTGTGGCTTGATATCCCAGGCTCTAGGGATTGAACCCATCGCGCGCATCGCACCTGGACGCATGCACTTGAGCTTGGCCGCCTATTCGTTTCGAGACTTGCTCAAGGGGAACAAGGAAGGTTGGGACCTATTCAAATTCGTCGACTACTGCCATGCCCAAGCGATTCCGGGAGCGGAACTGACAAGCTACTATTTTCCATCCGATGTCTCCGACGCGTACTTCGTCGAGCTCAAGGCGCATTGTCGACGGCGGGGAGTGAGCATTTCCGGAGGCGCGATCGCCAACGATTTTTGCCAGCTTGATGACGCAAAGCGCAGACGTGATATCGAGCATACCAAGCTTTGGATCGACCGTTACGCCTTGCTCGGCGCGGGAGCGATCCGCGTGTTCGCGGGCAATCAACCCAAGGAGGAGGCTTGGCCCGCGACGCGCGATCGGTGCATCGGGGCTCTCGAAGAGGTTTGCAAATACGCGCATACCCGTGGGGTCTACTTGGCACTTGAGAATCATGGGGGAGTCACGGCCAAAGCAGACGGATTGTTGGAGATAGTCCGAGGGGTTCAGGCCCCGAGTTTCGGGGTGAACTTCGATTCGGGGAATTTTCGTTCGACGGAGGATCCTTACGCAGAACTCGCCCAAATAGCTCCTTATGCAATCAACGCGCAAATCAAGGTCGAGATGTTTCCCGGCGGCAGACGTGAGATGGCCGACTTAGGGCGGATTTTGAGGATACTCAAGGATTCCAACTATAGCGGTTGGGTGGCTCTGGAGTACGAAGCTCAGGAACCGGCGATCGAAGCGGTCCCTGGCTGGGTGCAGGAAATAAAAAAATCACTTGATACTTTGACATGAGCAATTCACGAACTAGCCTTGCCAACAACGGTCCCGTGCCGTGCGTTGATTATTGAACCGCCCCCCCGTAAGACTTTACCCCTGAAGACCCAAACCGATGGCTAGTTCGCTGACCGATCAATCTGCTTGGGGACCGGGAAACGAAAGCGGTTTTCCCTCGATCGGGATCCTCGAGACCAACGGCTGGACTGCCGGCATGGTCGCTTGCGATGCGATGGCAAAATCGGCCAACGTGTCGGTGATCCAAGTCGAGTGGAACGATATGCTCGGTGCGGTCCTCAAGATCTTCGGCTCGCCCAGCGATGTGCAGTCGGCGATCGAGGCTGGCGCTTCGGCTGCCAAATCCATGCAGCAGTACCGCTCGAGTCATTTTATTCATAGCCCCGATCGCGATGCGCTCAGGGCGATCCTAAGTCCCCCGGAATTCAACGCTCTGATCGAGCAAGCCGTCGTCAAACAACCTCTTTCGGAATCTGAAATTATGTCCAATGCAAATAGTCAAGCTCTAGGCTTTATCGAAACACAAGGCTTCACGGCCGTCTTTGAAGCGATCGACACGGCATGCAAGGCCGCTTCGGTCGATGTGATCGGCAAGGAAAAACTCGGCGGTGGATACGTCACGGTGGTCATCCGCGGCGACGTCGCTGCCGTCAGTGCAGCGATTGAAGCGGCCAGACCCAAGGTCGAGGGACTCGGTAAGCTCATCGCTTGCCATGTCATCGCTCGGCCTTCGACCGCTGCCCTCGGACTCCTACCGAAGTAGGTTTTAGGCGTTAGGCCTCGGGTGGGATCGTCCAGGCGCTGGGGTGTTGGAGCAATCCGATATGAGGGTAGTACGTCTGTGCTTTGGGGGCAGAGAGCAGGATCAGGGTCGTGTGTGATCCGGCGGCTTGATGCGTTCTTGCGATGAGCTCTTTACCGATCCCTTGTTTTTGGAACTGGGCATCGACGGCCAGGTCCGAGAGGTAGGTGCAGTAGTGGAAATCGGAGATCGCCCGCGCGACTCCGACGAGCAAGCCTGTGGGATTTCTTGCGGTGAGCACCACATCGGCATGGCGCAACATGCCTTCGATCCGCTTGGGATCTGCGATGGGACGACGTTCGGCCAAGGTCGATCGAATCAAGCAATCGATGAACTCCCCGGCTAGCAAATTCGGTTCGTTTTCGTAGTGAATCATTTGGTTTTTTTGGGAAAAAAGGCATAAGCTCACCGAGCGCATCGATTCTCCCTTGTCGACTCGAATCCCCCCGACTAAAACCTTGGCACTGCACTTCCGAGTAAGGACCTTGGCACCCATGATTTTCTGGAAGAAAAAGAAGTCGGCTTCGAACGACGACGGCACCGGCGATATACCGGCTAATATACCCGAGAGCCTCTCCGAGCGATCGCACGAGAGCCCTAGCGAGGATGCTTCCGTTCTGGAGACTCCTAAAGAGGGTTCGATTCGCCAGGTTTCGATCGTCCAAGATTCTCAGAGTCAAGATTCACGAAGTAAGGTCCAGGCCGATGCTCCGGTCCCAGAGGTTGCCTTTTCGGAAGCTGCGTCGACCAAGGTCAGTTGGTTTAAGCGGGCGTTGCAAAAGACCAACGACCTTCTTCGAACCGACATCCGAGACTTGTGGAAATCCGAAGGGGAACTCGTCGACGAGGCGTTTCTGTCGAATCTTTATGCGATCTTGATCCGGACCGATATGGGGCCGAGCATGGCGACGAAGATCAAGGATTCGATCCACGATCAGTATCGCGCTCGGAAGGTGCATCAGGAGGATGTTTTGAGGATCATCCGCGACCGAGTCGCCGAGTCGCTCAAGAGCAAGGGTGGGACGCTCAATCTTCCGGATACCAAGCCTGCTGTGATTTTGGTGGTTGGAGTCAATGGATCGGGCAAGACCACGTCGATTGCGAAAATCGCGCATCGACTGACACGCCAAGGCAAGCGCGTCTTGTTGGCTGCAGGAGATACATTTCGGGCCGCAGCCGTTGAGCAACTGAGGATTTGGGCCGATCGGATCGGTTGTGATATTGTCATGGGGGAACAGGGTTCGGATCCAGCTTCGGTGGCTTTCAAAGCGATGCAGAGGGCCGTTGAAGAGGGGTACGATGTTTGCATCGTCGATACAGCCGGACGATTGCAGACGCAGAGCCATTTGATGCAACAGCTTGAAAAAATCAAACGCGTCCTACAAAAACACGTTGAGTCTGCCCCCCATGAGGTGTTGTTGGTGCTCGACGCGACGGCGGGTCAGAATGCGATCAGCCAAGCCAAAGGATTTTCGGAGGCCGCCGGTTGCACCGGGATCGTCTTATCGAAGCTGGACGGGACGGCCAAAGGAGGGGTAATCATTCCGATTGCCGAGCAGTTTGGGCTCCCTGTGAAGTTCATTGGAATCGGCGAAAAGCTACCGGATCTCCAAGAGTTCTCACCCGACGATTTCGCCGCTGCTTTGTTCTCTTGAAATCGGAAGGATCGCGAGCGAACTTTGGGAACAGCGCAGTCCGACTACCTACGGAATACAGAGAGACTCGACGAACGGATTTCCCAAGGCGAGGCGCTCTCGAAGAAACTCAGTATGGCTCGCTTGGCGACGGCCTTACCGGGTTTGCTCCTGGCTATCGCAGGTTTTAGCGAGCCCCAACTGCCGAGTTTCGTTTGGCAATTAGGGTTGCTCTTGATCGTTGCTTTCTTGGCTTTCGCGTCCTGGCAGGAAGTCCTTCGTGACAAGCTCGATTGGTCGATCCATAAACGAAATTTTTACCGGCGGATGCAGGCTCGCTGCGCGAGGGATTGGAGCGAACTTCCTGCCTTGCCAACCGAGCAAGCGGCAGTAGGTTTTGCCAATGATCTATCGAAGGACCTCGATCTTTTCGGCGATCGATCCTTGTTCCGTTGGTTTTCGTTAGCCGTTACCGAATCGGGTGCAAAAACGATCGCCGATTGGATGGGTAGCTGGTCGCCTGTTTCGCAGATTGTCGACCGTCAGCAAGCCGTCGAGGAGTTAAGCAAGCAGCGCTCGTGGCGAGAGTCCTTTTGGGATGCTGCCTTAGGGTTTCGAGGCTGCGATACTTCTCCCGAGAGGATTGCAGCCTGGGGCGAGTCTCCGGGGTTCTTCGACCATCGAAACTGGCTTCGACAACTTACGTGGATCGGACCGATCGGAGTGCTTATCTCGATTGCGGGAATGATTGCGGGGGTCTTGATGGATCAGGCAACGGTTTTCAGCATCGGCTTTTTCGCCTTCCTCGGTGCTGTGACGATCAATTTGCTCCTGACCGTTTCGATCATCGGTCGGATCCATGATTTGTTCGTCCAGATTGGAAACGCGAATCGCGAACTCTCGTCGCTCAATGAGCTATTTCGACTCGTCGAGAAACTCGAGCCGAAGTCGACGTTATTGATCGAGTTGCGGAAACGATTTTTTTCCGGAGATATCCCCTCGACCGACGCGATTGCGAGCCTTCAGCGGCGCATGAAGTGGGCTGGTATTCAACGCAATCCACTGCTTTTTATTCCTTATTGGTTTCTCCAATTGACCCTTTTTTGGGACGCTCGGGTTTTGGAATCGCTCGAGGCCTGGAAGGTTCGGCATGGGAAGAAAGTTTCATCATGGATCGATGGACTTGGGCAAATCGAAGCGATTGTCAGTGGCGCTGCGGTTTCGGACGAATATCCGGATTGGAGATACCCGAATTGCTTTGACGTTTCCTGCCGCGATCTGCGGGTCACGGATTTGGGGCACCCCCTGATCCCAGATCCTCTACGAGTTCTCAACGATGTGCAGATCGCCGAAAGCCAACCGCTGCTGCTGGTCACCGGGAGCAATATGGCAGGCAAGTCGACGCTGCTAAGGTCCCTTGGGATCAATACGGTTTTGGGGCGGCTCGGATGTCGCGTCGCTTGCAGTTCCTGGGTGGGGCCAAATTGCGCCCTGGCCTCGAGCATTCGGGTTCAAGACAGTTTAGCCGACGGTGTATCGTTTTTCATGGCCGAACTCAAACGCCTTCGATCGATCAGCGACGCCACCCGCAAGCACCAAACTTCTGGCGGCCAGCGGGTTTCGCTGGTTCTACTCGATGAGATCCTCCAAGGGACCAACTCTCGCGAACGACAGATCGCCGTCGAGCAAGTGCTCGATCAATTTGTTCAGTTAGGAGCTTTGGTGGTCGCAAGCACCCACGACTTGGAGTTGGCCAATTGCCCGGGGATTGTCAAGGTGGCCCAGGTGGTTCATTTCCGAGAGTATTTTGAGCAGATCGACGGCGTCGAGCAGATGCGATTCGATTACAAGATGCGATCAGGGGTGACCCCAACGACCAATGCACTCAAGCTACTGGAAATGGTTGGACTATCGAAAAAAACGCAATGGCCCGGATGATGGCCCAGAATAATGCCCCAGAAAATGGCCCAGAAAATGGCACGGATGGCCTTAATCGCAATGTTCGTGCCCTCGCATCAGATTTTGTCGGACTCGTACTCAGCGAAGCGGTACTCAGTGAAACGGTACTCGTACTCGATGGCTGTTTGAACCTCGGCGATGCCGATCGTTGATCGAGGCAGTACGCGGCTACTTGCGGGCAAATGGGCCGGATTGCTACCCTGGAACGCTGCGAGTACGAGAAAAAGTACGAAGAAAGTATTGGACCGAGGTGCTCGATCGAGCGTTTTTGACTTGTGTAAAGTCCCCTCCTCGCAATCGGTCAATGCGAGTCGACGGCCCTGATGGAAATCCTAGGGGGTGGCAAGACCGATCCGAGGGGCGGTTCGGTCCTTTCCAACCAAGAAAAGAATGCTTAGAATTTCCCGCTAGATAGTCCTGTTTGGTCTTCGTTTTTCACTCGAAAGCTCGTTCGCTATGTCAAACGCTACAATCCGAGGCATTGTCCACCTGATCGAGGATACAAAAACCTTCGGCCAAAAAGGTTTCCGCAAGCGCACGGTGGTGCTCGAGCAGAATCAGGGGCGATTCACCAACTACATCCCCTTGGATTTCATCGGGGATGCGTGCGACAGTGCCGACGGTTTGAGTGTCGGCGACGACATCACGGTCAATTACCGGCTATCGGGCCGCAAGTGGCAGCGGGATCCACAGAGTGAGGTCAAGTACTTCCTCAGCGCCGAGGCGATGTCCTACCGACGATCCGCCGAGGGGGGTGGGGATTCTGGCGGCTCAATTGGATCGATCAACGATGAGTTCTCCCAAGCCTCTTCGGACGATGCGGGCGACGCACCGTTCTAGACGGCTAGTTTCCTTTGGAAACCTTCATCAAAAAACTCGGGTTGGATGTTTCAAACCGATGTTTTTCTAGTTGGTAGGTTCCTTTGGAAATCTGTATCATCCAGAGTTGGGGTTCGAGCCCGAGTTTTTGGATCAGATACTGCTGGAGCTCTGAGACATTCTCGATGCTCATCATATTGACCACGAGCGTTCCTCCCGGTTGCAAGCGGGGCCAACAGGCCTCGACCAGCGAGACGACCGTTCGACCTGTTCCCCCAACAAAGATCGAATGGGGGTCGGGCAAATTCGCCCATGCTTCTGGGGCTTGGCCCAAGACACCGACGAGATTTTCGATCCTGAATTGGGCTGCATTTTCGATCATCATGCCGTAGTCCTCGGCATCCATTTCGATCGCATAGACTTTTCCACGTGATGCGATCATCGCAGCTTCGATGGCCACTGAACCGCTCCCGGCTCCGATATCCCAAACGATCGAATCGATGCGTAAATTCATCTCGCTCAGGGCGATCGATCGAACCTCGCTGGTGGTCAAAAGACCCCGTTTGGGTCGACTCTGCTTGAAGAATTCGTCGGGGTTGCCAAACATCCGTCGTTGGCTCGATAGGATCTGCTGGTCGGGGGTGCCATTGTGTCGTAACAAAACCAAAACATTCAAAGAAGCGAACTTTTGCTGAACCAAATCCTTGAGTTCGAGTTTGGTGACGCGCTCGTCCGGGGCGCCTAGGTTCTCGCAAACATAAGCGGTAAAGTAATAGATTCCCTTGGAGATCAACAACTCGGCAATCCGCGCTGGTGAAACCTGCTCGGAGGTGAAAATACCTGCTTTCTCTGAGGTTCGGATCCGATCGATGATCCGGTCGAGAGGTTGGTGGGCTACATTGGTAAGGTAGGCTTCGTCCCAACTCTCTTTGACCCGCGCGAATGCAAGTTGCATGCTGCTTACATGCGGGATGACCTCGAAGGTGTCTTTGCCAAGCCGTTCGCAAAGGAATCGTGCTGTCCCGTAGAAGAGCGGATCTCCGCTTGCGAGCACCACGGAACCCAAGGGAGCTTGTTCGAGTTCAGCGGCGAGTCGATCCAAGTCAGGACCAAGGGGTCGCTTGGTGCCGTCGAAGAGGGGGAAACGATCGAGCATCGAGACTGAGCCAAAAAGGGTCGTCGCCTTGGAGATGACCTCGATCGCCTGCTGACTGAGGCCCTGAGAGCCATCATCTCCCACACCGACGATTGTGATTTTGGACTGGGTCATGAGCTCCTAGGTTCCTGGCTGCATGTTCATCATCCGGTAGCGGAGAAATGCGTCAAGGAAACCTTGAAGATCCCCGGCGAGTACGACGTGGAAGTTCCCCATTTGGAAGCCGGTTCTCGCGTCTTTTACCCGTTGGTCCGGATGCAGGAAATAGTTTCGGATTTGGGAACCAAATCCTGTCATCGACTTGCTCTGGTATTTTGCAAGCTGCTGAGCTTCGCGCTTCTCCTCTTCGATTCGTGCTAGTCTCGATCGAAGCATTTTCCAAGCGGCTGCTCGGTTCTTGTGTTGAGAACGCTCGTTTTGGCACTGGACGGCCATGCCGGTCGGGATGTGGGTCAAACGGATCGCCGAACTGGTTTTGTTCACGTGCTGTCCACCGGCTCCTGAGGCTCGGAAGACATCTTCTCGAACGTCTTTCTCCGCGATATCGATATCGATGGAATCATCGATTTCTGGGGAAACGTCGACGGCGGCGAAACTCGTCTGGCGTTTACCTTCGGCATTGTAGGGGCTGATGCGTACCAAACGGTGGATGCCTTCTTCCCCTTTGAGGTAGCCGTAAGCCGATTCGCCACGCACGACGATGGTCGCTTGGGTGATCCCGGCAGTTTCATCATCGGAGCGATCGAGCAGTTCGACGCTGTAGCCGCGTTGCTGGGCCCAAGCGGTGTACATGCCTAGAAGCATCTCTGCCCAATCGTTGGCATCTAGACCACCCTCACGAGCATGGACCGAGAGGATCGCTCCACAGTCATCGTTGGGGCCATTCAATAGAGAGCGGATTTCGAGTTGTTCGGTCGTCTGTTCGAGCCTGGCAAGTTCCGATTCGATTTCTTGTTCGAGGGCGGGATCCCCATCGGACATCTGCGAGAGTTCCTCAAGATCGATGCAACTTGAGACGACCTCTTTAAGAGGCTCGATGACCTTGCGAAGATTTTTGATCTCCATCACCACCCCTTGGGCACGTTCGGGGGAATCCCAAAATGTGGGAGAGGCCATTTGGGCTTCTAGCACTTCCAAGCGTGCCGTTTTGCCGTCGTAGTCAAAGACCTCCTCGCAACGGCACCAGCCGTTCGCGGAGTTGATCGATTCGAGGTTGCCAGGGGGTGGTTGTCATAGGATTCTCAAAAGGAACTTTTCAAACAAAACATCGCTCGCTTTGCGTCCGGTTACTTTAACCAAAAAACCGCTTTTCGACCACTGGGGACTACCGATCGATCAGAGGTTTCTTCTGCCCCTCTGGCGGCGGGTTAGAGCCTCAAGAAGATTCGTTTGTTGTAGAGCCAAGCGAGCAAGAGGCATTTGCAGGCCAGGGCACCGGCCAAAAGGACAATCGTTCCGTGATCGCCAGCAAGGTTCGCTATTCCTTGAAAAAAGAACTTTGAGATCGAGGGGAACGGTACGATGCGTTGCAGCAGGTAGATGGTGATCGCATTGGCACCGATGGCCACCCAGATCCATGCCCAACGCTTCCAACCCAATCCATCGATCAGACCATAAAAAACCGACAGGAGCATCAAGCTCCACCCGCCGGCAACCAACACAAAGGAACTTGTCCATAGGTTCTTGATCACAGGGAAGTAGTGGCCCCATTGGTTCCCGGCGATCACGAGCAGGGCGCCGATGGCCATCAATCCCGAAGTTTTTTGCAAATGGGTCGCTGTTCCTTGAAGCCATCGTCCTGCACCGACCCCGAGCAAGACCGTGGCGACTGCAGGAATCGTCGAGAGCAATCCCTCGTTGTCGCCATAACCGTAGTACTTTTCTAGAATTTTTCCAGGAAGCAAGGTTCGATCGAGATAGCCCGATAGGTTTCCTGCGGGGGATAAATCCCCTGCGATCCCTCCAGGAACAGGCACCCAGCTTAATATGCCCCAATACCCAAACAGGATCGCTAGCCAGACGACCAACAGGCCGCGAGTGCTCAGGTGGACGGTCAATAAGGCAGCGATGCCGTAACCGATTCCGATACGTTGCAGGACCCCCATCCACCGAAGTTGCGCCCAATCGAAATTTTGAATTCCGTTGTAGAGCAATCCCATAAGGACCAAGAGCAAGGTGCGTCGAAGAATCCGCCCATGCATGCGACGTTTGTCTTGGTCGAGCTTGCCGAGCGAAAGAGGAATCGAACACCCGACGAGGAACAGAAACAGCGGGAAGATCAAATCGTAGAAACGAAAACCTTCCCATTCGGCATGTTCAAATTGATCGGCAAGTCCCGCAATCCACGCCGTTGAGAACCCCGCGAGGCTTGCGGGTACCAGCGCGACGAGTTTGGCCGCTAAGGTATCAGCTCCCATAATCCAAAACATGTCGAAACCTCGAAGTGCATCGATCGATACGATTCGGGGATTCTTCGGACTTGCTGTCGTTTCTTGTTGCATGATTTCATCCCTCCGTTCCACTACTCGACACGGGTCCCTGAAGCTTCGTCCAGCACGGAGGCCATCACCACCGCCCCAATCACCGGGTCGCTGACTTGGTGACTCAGTAGTGGGCTCATTTGCATGCGTTCTAAGTGCCTGAGAATGGTTGGCACCAAAGGGGATCTACCCGAGAGGGTACCGCCGCTGAATGCCAGACCAAATTGGCCCGATTGAAGTCCGATTCGCGAGGCTCCCGAGGCGATCAACTCGGCTAGATCGAGCGAGGCATATTCAATCAACTTTCCAGCAATCAGGTCGCTTGAGGCGAATTGCACGACGGTCTGGTACAGGCTTGCGATCTTGGCTCGGGGAATCGGTTGGGTGTAGATCCTCGGAATCAAATCGATCGCGTCTGGGCAATCCAATTCCTTGAGCACCGCCAGATGCATAGGGGAAAACTCGTCCCCGGCATCGTGTGCTCGGCAGATCTCTTTAAGGGCCGCGAGTCCTATCGCAAATCCGCTCCCTTCGTCCCCCAAAAGGTATCCCCAGCCCCCGACTCTCATCGAGATCAAGGGGACCTCGAGCAGCGGGTGCGCTTGGCTCGTAGACTCCTGAGGCGTGTCTTTGGTTGCCGAGACGATCGACCCGGTTCCTGAAATCAACGTCACGCTGTTGTTCCAAAGCCGTTTGCCTCCGGAATGCAATGAGGTGTGGTTCAGATGCCTAGTTTCCCAAAGGGCGGCCCATCGTATTGGCGTGACGTCCTCACTGACCCGTATTCGGTCAGCCAAATTGGCTTGTTCGACCCACTGGGCTACCGGGATCCGCTGATCGGCTTGCCCTACTCCAGCCATACTGACGCAAATCGCCTGCGCTTTGGTTTGCATCAGCCCAGCACTTTGAAACGCTTTTGCTATTGCGTCAAGGAGGTTCACGTACACCGCGTCGAACCCGACCGAGCGGGGATTCCCGGGTCCAGATTCCCCGGTTCCGACCACTTTGATCGACTGCGTCCAATCCGAACTCGGGTCGCTTGTGGATCTTTCTGCAAGGGTCAACGGCTTGGCCAAGGCCAAGCAGGCTTTGGTTTTAGACCCTCCTGCATCGATACCAATAACCAATCGTTCTGTCGCATCATGAGCCATATGTTCTCGACCTTGGGTACTGTTCACTAATCTTTGATTTCGCAGGAAACTTTACTGAAGGCTCTACCGAAAGTTCTATGGGAAGCTCTATTGGGCGTCAGGTCCATCCACCGCAGTGGCTTGGACCCTAAAGCGTTCGGTCCATTGATCCCAAATTCCTACCAGGCGCTCGAGGACCTCCGGTTGATCGAGAGCAAGGTTTATCGTTTCAGAACGATCGTTCGCTAAATTGTAAAGTTCCCAAGGGGCTTCTTTACCCGAAGCGACAATCTTCCAGTCGCCTTGACGCAAAGCGCGATTGGCTTCGTGTTGCCACCATAGAATACGATCCTCGGAGGCTTTGCCGGTCTTGCTTGTTTGGTTCCACTGCGGAGCGAGACTCTGTCCTGGGTGGCTAGGACCGCTCCAGAGCGCCTCGGTAGCTGGTTTTTTAGTCGAAGCGATTTCTAGAAGTGTCGGAGCGATATCGACGACATGTCCGGGAGAGGCGATGGGCTCAAGTGCCGCATCGATGCCTGCAGGCCAATGCACGATCATCGGCGTGGCGATACCTCCTTCGTGTACCCACGTCTTGTGCCTTCGAAACGGGGTGTTCGAGACACTCGACCATCCAGGCCCTAAACACAGGTAAGAGTCACGGGCACCAGGGGCTGACTGGGTATTGTGGCCGTCACCTCGGACCATGATCTCAGCACTTGCTCCGTTGTCCGACAGGAACATGACCAAGGTGTTTTTCCACTGCTCGGGGTTTTGTTTAATGAAATCGAAGATTCGTCCGATGTGCGTATCCATCGAATCGATCATCGCTGCATGGACCGCCATTTTGTTGGCCTGAAACTCTCGCTGCAACTCTCCGAGGGAGTCCCAAGGAACCGGGCGATTGACTTCGCCGGGCCCGAGTTTTTCTAAAGCGTTTGGGAAATGGTAAGGGGGGCCGACTTCGGACTCGATCAGGCTAGGCCCTAGGATCGAGGAACCGAGTCCTAGTCTCTGCATTTTTGCCCAGCGTTCGCGTCGAATAGGTTCCCAACCGACGCGGTAACGGGCTTGGTACTTTTCGACAAGCTCCTTGGGTGCTTGGAGCGGGAAATGCGGTGCGGTAAATGCAACGTAGGAAAAGAACGGCTTTCCAGGATGGGTCTCTTGATGGTACCTCAGTTGGTCTATGGCCATCGATGCGATGTAGGCGCTTGAATAGTAATCCTCACCGCTCTTGACCTCTGGCAGTGGCTTGTCGTCGAGCGTGTGGCTCTTAGGTGCAAAGTGTCGGTCGTGGTCCTGTAGGCTGTAAGATTTCTCGAAGCCGTTTTTGGTTGGGAGGCCATCGACGTGCCATTTTCCAGAGTGGTAGGAATGGTAGCCGTAGGGGCCAAGTCGTTCTGAGATCAACTTTGCCCATGAAGGCCGTTGACCTTGGCCGCCACTTTTGACTCCCGCGACGGTATCTCTTCGTATTTGCTGAGCGTAGTATCCTGAGAGCAAGGCTCCGCGGGTGGGCCAGCAACGGGCCGTGTTGTAGAACTGCGAGTAGCGTCGTCCCGATGCGGCGATCGCATCGAGTTGCGGGGTATCGATCTCACTGCCGTAGCAACCCAAGTCGCTGTAACCGAGATCGTCGCACAGGATCACCAGGAAATTAGGGGGCTCTTGGGCCAGTGCCAGCGAGCTAAGATAGACCAAAATTGCAACGCAAGCGCACTGAAAGAAACGAGTCATGTCAATCCTAGGGGATGGTAGTGGGGGGTGATGTCAACTCTTGGATTTGCAAGCCGCCTGATGCTCGAGGATCGTCGAGACCAAGGCCGTCCATCCGGTTTGGTGACTTGCTCCTAGTCCGCTTCCGTTGTCCCCGTGGAAATACTCGTAGAAGAGGACAAGATCCTGCCAGTTCGGATCGTTCCAGTAGCGTGGGTCTTGGCCGTGGCATGGTCTTCGGCCCTCGGGATCCTTGAGAAAGAGTTGGACCAGTCGGCGTTCTATTTCGTCGGCGATTTCTCTGAGGTTTCGATGCTGGCCGGATCCGGTCGGACATTCCATGGTGAAACTATCGCCATAGTATTCATGGTAGGATCGCAACGATGCGACGATCAAGTAGTTCAGTGGGAACCAGACTGGACCTCTCCAATTGCTGTTGCCACCGAACATGCCCGAGTTGCTCTCGCCGGGTACGTAACCGACCGAGTTGGTCCCGCCGGCGTGTTCGAAGACGAACGGTTTATCCTGATGGATCGCAGAAAGAGAGCGGATTCCGTAAGGGGATAAAAACTCCGATTCGTCGAGCATATAGGTCAGGAGTCGCTTAAGACGATCGGTCGAAGGGATCGCCAGCAATCGCATCCCACCGGGTCGGCCTTCGGTCGATTTCTGCTCCAGGTAGGTCATGTATTTGGACATTTGAGGTTTGTTGGCCAAAAACCAATTCATTCGGTTCTTAAAACCGGGCAGTTTTTCGATCACCGAGTCGTAGAGAATGACGTTCGAGCACAACGGGATCAGTCCGACAAGCGAACGGACCTTGAGCGGAATACTTTTTCCTTCGCGGTATAGGTGGTCGTAGTAGAAACCGTCGTTGTCCTCCCACAAACCGGTCCCGTGAAGGGAGTTCATGGCTTCGGAGATCGCGACGTAGTGTTCAAAGAACTTGCTCGCCATGTCCGAATAGGCTTGGGAGTCATCCGCCAATTCGAGAGCCATTTGGAGCATGCATCCACAGTAGAAGGCCATCCAAGCTGTCGCGTCGGCTTGATCGAGTGTTCCACCACCCGGCAGCGGAGCACTGCGGTCGAAGACCCCGATGTTATCAAGACCTAGGAATCCTCCGCTAAAGACGTGTTGGCCTCGGGTGTCTTTGCGATTGACCCACCAGGTGAAGTTCAGCAGAAGCTTTTGGAAGGTTCTGGCTAGGAACTCACGATCGCCTGACTGTTGGTAGACTTGCCAGCAGGCCCACGCGTGGACAGGTGGATTGACGTCGCTCAGAGCCCATTCGTAAGCTGGGATTTGGCCGTTGGGGTGCATGTACCATTCGCGCAAAAACAGCAACAGTTGGTTTTTGGCGAATTCCGGATCGATGCGCGACATGGGGATCATGTGGAAGGCAAGATCCCAAGCCGCATACCAGGGGTACTCCCATTTGTCGGGCATACTGATCACATCGCGATTGAACAGATGTTTCCAGTCGGCATTTCGACCCTGGAGGCGGGAGCTTGGGAGCTGGCGACCCTCTGGGTCCCCTTGCATCCAAGCGTCTACGACGTAGTAATAAAACTGCTTGGTCCAGATCAATCCTGCGTAAGCTTGTCTTGCCACGAGGTTTTCATCTTGGCTGAGTTCTTTCGGGATGCAGGCCTGGTAGTATTCGTCGGCTTCCTTTTTGCGGGTTTCAAAGATCTCATCGAATCGATCGTCGATGGTCGCAAGAGGTTGGTAGTCTGGAGGGGTTCTGTCGCCTACCAGCGGGACGCTTGTGGGTTTGGAGTTTTCGCCGAGGCCTGTCAAACGGCATCGCAAGACGGTTGGCCGATTCGGATGGACGATGACCATGAAGTGAGCGCCGCACTTGGTTCCGAAGGGTTTCGGATTGACTTTGCTTTTGTCCCCTTGAACGATGTAGTCGTGAAACGCATCTTTGAAATGGCTTCCGGCCGATAAGGCTCCTGGGTGCCTTGATATGTTCGTCTCGTTCTCGGTAAAGATCCATTCGGGCCGTTCGGAATCGAGTTCGTTCTGAACACGAAACTCGAGGTGACCGAGGGTTTCGTGATCGCACATCACCACGCCTGATGGTTCGTTCTCCGGATAGATCAGCCGCATGCGGGGCTTAGCAGCGCATCCATCATGGGTGCATCCCCAGACCCAAGAATTGTGAAACCAAAGTTGTGGAAGCAGGTGGATTACCGCTGGTCTTGTGCCGCGATTGTGGACTGTCAGTCGGATAAGAATATCGTCAGGGGTTTCCTTGGCATACTCGATCTGACAATCGAAGTAACCGTTTTCGTCGAAGGCACCCGAGTCGGCCAATTCGAACTCAGGCTCCAAACGAGACCTCGTTCGGTTGATATCCGTGAGACGTTCGTAAGGAAACCGCGATTGAGGGTATTTGTAGATCCCCTTAGCGTACGAACATGTCGGAGTCGCATCGACGTAATAGTAAGACTCCTTGACGTCTTCACCGTGGTTTCCCTCGGGGCCAGAAAGTCCGTAAAGCCGTTCTTTGAGGATCGGATCGCGGGTGTTCCAGAGGGCAAACGAAAAACACAACCGACCTTGTCGATCGCAGATCCCCATGAGCCCGTCTTCTCCCCAGCGGTAGGCTCGCGAGCGAGCATGATCGTGGGGAAGGAAAAACCAAGCTTCTTGGTTGTCGGAGTAGTCTTCCCGAACCGTCCCCCATTGGCGTTCTGAGAGATATGTACCCCAGCGCTGCCAATTGGCTTGGCGTTCGCTCGATTGCTTGAGCCTCGCATGCTCGGCGGTCTGCTCGTGGTAATTCGATGGGCTCATAGCGATCGTTGATTTCTTTCGGCGTCCAAGTAGTAATCGAGGTGGGCGAGCTTGCTTGCGGCAGCTTGGTCCAAGATGATTGTCGCGTTGGGATGGAATTGCAGGATGGAAGCTGGGACCATCGCTGTGACGGGACCTTCGACGGTATCCCGGATGGTTTGGGCTTTGTGCAAACCGGTTGCGAGGAGCAGGATTGCTCGAGCGTTCATGATCGTACCGAGTCCCATGGTGATCGCCATTCGGGGGACATGTTCGAGCGACTCGAAGAACCTAGCATTGTCCTGTCGGGTTTTCGCAGTCAGGGTCTTGACCCGGGTAGCCGAGGACAGTGACGAACCTAACTCGTTGAAGCCGATATGGCCCTCGGTTCCGATACCGAGGATCTGTAGATCGATCCCGCCAGACTGGTTGATCGCGATTTCATAGGCCTCGGCGCTTGCGGGTAAGTCCGAGCAGTCCGTTTTTGGGAGGTGGGTATTTTGTGGCAAGAAATCGACATGCTTGAAGAGATTCTCTTGCATGAAATAGTGGTAGCTTCGGACATCTTCAGGAGCTAGACCGCAATATTCATCGAGGTTGAATGAGATGGCATTGCGGAACGAAATCTCCCCGGCTCGATAACGTTCGATCCACTGCTCATAGAGTCCCAGCGGCGTGCTGCCTGTAGCTAATCCCAAAACGACGGGTTCGACTTTTTGGCCCGATCTTGAGCAAGCCAACCCTAGATACTCGATGGATTCCCGGGCAGCCGCTTGTGCGACCTGTTCGGGAGATTGGCAAACGACAATTCGCACGGGTTCCTCAACAGAGGTCAGGGGCAAGTTATGGGCTCGATGGCTTGGATTCCATGTGGATTTTCCATGGGACCTATACCGAGGCTAGGTCACCGGAAACCGGAATCATTCTAGATCAATTCGAGTTTCAGAAACAGAATGCAAGAATTCTTTTCCCGCGGAAGGAGCTTATTGGAACCGATGCCTACCAAGAAACCCCGTTTTTGCGTTAGACTGGGAGAAGTCCTCGGGTCGCCTAAAGCAGGTGTCCCCCTTTCCTTCGTGACCTTCTTCGACCGCTTGGTGCCTTTATGCGTCGCCTTTATCGATCCGATCTTTTGCCCCAGTCGCTCAGTATGCAGTCGCTCAGTATCCAGTCATCCAGTATCCAGACGCGCAGACTTCAGTCGCGCGGTGTACCTTTGTGCAATCTCCAATCGCAACGGTTCCTTGGCTATGTGACTCGATTGGCCCTGGTGCTGCCAGCTTTGCTCCCTGGGGTTGGACTCGAGCGCGCTCTGGCCCAGGAGTCGGCTCGCAAGGTCTACAGCCAAGCGGCCATCGCGGCACCGATCCAGGGGCGCGCAGCGACGGTACCCAACTCCCAAGTCCCGGGCGGTTCGCTCAAAGAAAGAATGCTCAAAGAGGGAGGCAAGCCAAGTTGGATTTGGGGTGAAAACTCCGACACTCGCTATGTGATCCGAAAGTCCTTTGATGTTTCGAGCAAGACTCAGGCGTGGTTGGCCGCCTCGGCCGACAACGCCATGGCTATTTCGCTCAACGGAAAGTCGCTCGGTAAAAGCGATTCCTGGGAAGAGGGGCTCAAGGTCGACGCAAGCTCCGCGTTGGTCGTAGGCAAAAACGAGTTGGTCTTCGAAGTGTCCAACGCCGGTGGCATCGCTGCCCTGGTCGCAAAACTCGCATGGGTCGAATCGGACGGAAAAATTCAAACACTTCTCAGCGATGGAACTTGGCAGGTTTCCCCGAAGGATAATCCGAGTCAAATGCAAGGGGCTAAAGTGATCGCAAGGTACGGCGAGGGACCTTGGGGGGAAGTTCTCGATGGTCAATCCAACGGAGGCTCGAGCGAATTTTCCGTTCCACCGGGCTTCGTGATCGACCAGCTATTCCGAGTCCCCAAAGACGAACTCGGATCGTGGGTCTGTATCACCAGCGATCCGAAAGGGAGATTGATCGTCAGCGATCAAGACAACAAAGGACTCTTTAGGGTAACTCCTGCTAAACCCGGGAGCCAAGAGGAGACTACCGTCGAACGGATCCCACTGAATATCTCGTCGGCACAAGGATTGCTCTACGCCTTCGACAGTCTTTATGTCTGTGTCAACGGCGGTATCGGCAGCGGTCTGTATCGTCTCAAAGACACCGATGGAGATGACCAGTACGACGAGATTAAAAAGCTCAAGGATCTCCGAGGGGGAGGAGAGCACGGACCCCATGCCCTGCGTCTATCCCCTGATGGCAAGTCGATTTACGTCTGCTCTGGCAACCACACGCAACCCCCGATGGACCGGAAAACCAACGCCCCGGTCCAAACCATGGGAGGTGCTCGCACCGAACCCATCCAAGCGACCTTGCCCGAGGGATATAGCAGTCGGCTCGCACCGAATTGGGACGAGGATCTGCTCTTGCCTAGGCAGTGGGATGCCAACGGGCACGCTGCGGGAATCGTCGCTCCGGGAGGTTGGATCGCCAAAACAGATCCTGAAGGCAAAGCTTGGGAAATGTTCAGCATCGGGTATCGAAACCAATACGACTTTGATTTCGACTCGGCCGGTGAAATGTTCGTCTACGATGCCGACATGGAATGGGATATGGGGACCCCATGGTATCGTCCAACCCGCGTCGTGCATGCCACCAGCGGTAGCGAGTTCGGGTGGCGTAGCGGCACGGGCAAGTGGCCCGAGTACTATGTCGATAGTTTGCCCGCTCTGGTCAATATCGGCCCGGGCTCCCCAGTGGGTGTCGAGTTTGGAACGGGTGCGAAATTTCCAGCCAAATACCAGCGCGCATTGTTTATTTGCGATTGGACGTTCGGAACGATGTATTCGATCCACCCGGAGCCCAACGGTGCAAGCTATTCGGCCACCAAAGAAGAGTTCCTCTCGCGAACTCCGTTGCCTCTGACGGACGTAACGATTGGACTCGATGGCCATATGTACTTTACCGCCGGTGGACGGGGCACCCAATCAGAGCTTTTCCGAGTCCGTTATGTCGGGTCTGAGTCGACTGCACCTGCTCCGATTCCTGCTCCTAACGAAGCGACCGCGCAACGCCGAGCGATCGAGCTTCTCCATAACCAAGACGACAAAGATGACGCGACGGTCGCGAGTTTGGTCAAGCAACTTGCAAGCACCGACCGTCACATTCGCTATGCGGCCCGTGTGGCTCTCGAACGCGTTGCGACCTCGCGTTGGGCCCCGTTGGTACTCAAAAGTACCGATGCCAACACGATTATCACAGGCGTCGCTGGACTGGCACGCGCCGGTAGCTCGGAACTCAGAGAGCCCCTGCTCATGCAATTGGGTACGCTCCAGTTGTCGGCGCTTTCGGTACAGCAAAGGCTCGAACTGGTTCGCGCTGTGCAACTGGTCTTGATTCGACTCGGCCAAGTTGATGATTCCCTACGCGATTCTTTGCTCGGCGCGATCGAGCCACTTTTTCCCTCCGGTGATGACATGATGGATCGGGAATTGGTGATCTTGCTGACCTATCTGCAATCTCCCACCCTCGGTAAAAAGGCGTTGCCTTTGCTCGCTAAAGAGCGCAAGAAGACCGAAGCCGACTTTGCCGAGATCCTCCAAAGGAACAAAGGGTATGGAGGTCCCATCGCTGCGATGCTCCAAAATCAACCCGATCTCCAGCAATTCCATATGGCGTTCTCGATGCGGAATCTCAAAGAGGGATGGAATGTCGATCAAAGGAAGGAATACTTCCAGTGGTTTGAAAAAGCACAGCGATGGCAGGGTGGCAATAGCTACGAGAAATTCCTGATCAACGCTGCGAACGATGCTTACGCGCTTTCGAGCGATCAAGAGCGATTCGTCCTGGAAGCCTTGGGAGTTCGGAAACCCGCGTCGTTACCCAAGACCCTGCCTGAGCCCAAAGGACCAGGGAAAGCCTACACGACCGAGGGGTTGGCCAAACTGGCCTCCGAGCGTATGAAGGGCCGAAATTTCGAGAACGGTAAGAAGATGTACGCTGCTGCCCGTTGTGTGATCTGTCACCGATTCGGAGGAGACGGCGGGGCTACCGGACCGGACCTGACCCAAGCCGCTGGAAGATTCGCAGTCAACGATCTGATCGATGCGGTCATTCGGCCCAGCCAAGTTATCTCGGACCAATACAAAACCATGGTCTTGCAGATGGAAGACGGCACAGTACATACCGGTCGTATTGTGAACGAAGTGGCTGGCAAAGTGACGATGGTGGTCAATCCAGAGGATGCGACCAAAACCGTCACGGTCGATCGCCAAGATGTCGAGCAGGAGAAAACCTCAGCGATTTCTCTCATGCCCGCCGAACTGATGGATAAACTCAACGAAGACGAAGCCCTCGATCTGATCGCCTATCTGCTTTCACGCGGCAATCCCAATGCCCCGATGTTTCAGTCCAAGTGACCTGCTACAGGCCGATACACAATCAGCATCCCGACAGGAAGGTATGGAAGCTATGACGGATCAACCTGGATTTCGAGTGCTCCTGCACAAGGAGCAACTCGTTTTCTCCTCGGCGCATTTCATCACCTTTGCCGGCGATATCTGCGAGTGTTTGCACGGACATAATTACGGACTCCGAGCCGAGGTCTCTGGCCATCTGGACGAGAATCGATACGTGATCGATTTCATAGCCTTTCGAGATTCGCTTGCCGAACTTGTCAAGCAACTGGATCATCATATGCTCGTCGCGATGCACCATCCCATGATCCACGTCGAAGTTCAGGAGACGGAGGTGGTGTTGCGATTCAAGCAAAAGCGATGGATCTTGCCCAAGGAAGACTGCACGCTTTTGCCGATCGTCAATACCACCGCCGAGGAGATCGCCGGGTGGATCGCAGGTCAAATCCGATCAAAACTCTACCCGAAGATCGGCGATCGGTTGGATTGGATCGAGATAGGCGTCGATGAAAATAACGGGCAGTGGGGCTATTGCCGACTGCCATGGATCCAAGATCGGTAGTTGCACAGCATGGTGGCCGTCGAGCAGTATCTTAAGCCCGAACTAGCCTCGCAGATCAAGCGATTGGATCTCCGTGCGCAACTGGTCGTCAAGGGATTTCTCCAAGGTTTGCATGCGAGTCCTTTCCATGGATTTTCCGTCGAGTTCAGTGAACATCGTCGATACTCCCATGGTGATGACCCCAAGGACATCGATTGGCTGGCCTATGCGAAAACCGATCGTTATTACATCAAGAAATTCGAGTCGGAAACCAATCTGACCGGTTACATCATGATGGATACGAGCCGCTCGATGGCTTATACCTATCGTCAGCAACTGACCAAAATCGATTACTGCATTTGTCTTGCCGCAGCGCTTTCCTACCTCATGCTCATGCAGCAAGACCCCATCGGTTTGGTCACTTTCGATCAGAAGATCAAAGCGAGCATTCAACCGAAATCTAGGCGAAGTCAATTCGCATCGATTCTGAGTCTGTTGATCAAGCTCAAGACTGGGGGCAAGACCGAGTTAAGCGGTCCGATTCGCCAGATGATGTCGATGCTCAACCACCGCTCGCTGATCATGATTATGAGCGATTTGTTGACCGACTCGGAATCCTCGATCGACGCGGTTCGCATGCTCAAGCATGCGGGCCATGACGTGATCGTTTTCCATGTGCTCGATGAAGCCGAAGTTTACTTCCCTTTCCAGGGGCTCGTCGAACTAAGGGATCCAGAGACCGACGAACAAATACCGGTCAACGCCGATGACATCGGAGAAGAATACCGCGAGAATGTGCGGAAGTTTCGAGAGGAGATAAAGACGAGTTTCAGTCGATCGAGGATCGACTACGTACCGCTCGATACCAGCGTGCCCTATGACAAAGCGTTGATGGAGTATTTGATCAGTCGAAGGAATCGATTCTAGAGGGGCCTGCCCAAACCGATGAGTTTCCTTCATATCTCTCTGATGCTCGGTTCTCTAGCGGCCCTCGCACCGATCCTATTCCATATGCTTGGGCAAAGGCAGCCTAAGACGCTTGAGTTCCCTGCGATTCGTTTCGTTAAGAAAACCGCTGTTGAAGCCCAGCGTGGATGGTCGGTCAAGCGCTGGATCTTGCTCGCCCTGCGAGTCCTCATGGTGCTCATGCTCGCGGCGGCCTTGGCTGCCCCGAGGGTCGCCAGTGGACTCTTCGCCAATAGCCTATTGGCAGGACTCCTAGGGATCCTTGCACTGCTCAGTTCGTTCGCAGCGATCGTTCTCTGGGGGCGAAGAAGCGGGTTAGCCGCCTTATCCATCCCGTTACTTTTGGCTCTTGGACTTTGGACCGCAGCCGGGTACTACGGTTTGGCCGTTTTACGCCGCTCTAGCGATTCGCCACTTGTCAATCAACAAGGGCCACTGTGCGCTGCGATCGTGGTCGATACCTCACCGACGATGGGCTATAAATATCTTAACCACACCAGACTCGAGGATGCCAAAGAGATGGCGAGTTGGTTGATGGACCGTTTTCCGGTTGGGAGCGAAATAGCAATCATCGGCAACGACGCAGCCCCCCGGGTCAATCAAGACCGACTCTCGGCCGAACGGCAGCTCGATCGAATTTCGGTCGAAGGGAAGGCTTGCAATTTGATCGATCGTGTGACGATCGGAATCGAAACGGTTCGAAAAAGCAAGCTCGATCGTCGCGAGGTTTACGTTCTATCCGACATGCGAAAGAATTCCTGGTCCAGCGCGGCACAAGCCGATCTTCTGCCGCTCATTACCGGCACATCCGCCGATCAGGAGCCAAGCCAACAGGCCGCTACGGCCGAAAAATTTCCACGAGTCCTCCTGCAGATCATCGACTTGGGAGTACCACAGCAGGAGATACGCAATTGGTCGCTTGAGAACCTACGGATCTCAGCCGAGAGTGTCGTGCCCGGAGGCAGTGTCACTCTTCAGGCTGACCTTAAGGCACTCGAAGGAGAGACCAAAGAACAACTGATGGTTGAGCTCGCTGCCGAGCCTTTGGAAAAAAAGACGACCGTAGTGCGCGATGGTCAATGGTCTATCCCCGAGATCAAACTCTTGGATCGCCAAGTCGTCCAGTCCAACGACCAGGGTTTGGCGAGCTTGCAGATTCCTTGGAAGGATTTATCCGAGGGGACCAATCATGCGGTTTTGCGGTTAGCCAGACCTGATCCCTTGGAGATCGACAATGTATATCACGTGACGATCGAAGCCCGCGAGCAGGGCAAATCCGTAGTTTTATGCGACGACAACACCGACGCGCAGCTCGTCTCGCTGATGCTCGATCCATCGATGAGCCAGCAACGCTCGGGTAGCGCCGAAGTGACCAATGGCACCATCACTGAGCCTGCAGGCGACATCCAAAGGGCCAACAGTGTGGATGTCGAACCAAGGAGTCGAATCGGTCAGATCGATTTCTCAAAGTACGCCAACGTGGTTTTATTCAATCCTACGGAATTGACTGCCGACGAGGCCGATAAGCTCGCCGGTTGGGTCCGCAATGGAGGCGGGTTGCTCGTGGTGCTCGGACCGGCCGCGATGGGAACCCAGGTGCCGCAAACGATCGGTACACCGATTGCGCCCGGAAGCACTCTGTTGGAAAAAGCAGACCCGGGCGGGTTACCTAGTCTCTTGCCTGGGAAAATTCGAGGAATCACCAGGGGGGGCCTGGACGCTTCGGTGACAGCGCTTCGGCCGACATTGACGAATCATCCGATCTGGGGAATCTTCGAGCGACCACCCGAAGAGATACCTTGGGTGAGCTATCCGGTGTATCAGCATTGGAACTTAGTTGATTTGGATCCCGCTGCATCGGTGATTGCAAGTTACACTCAATCTGAGTTACCTATGATGGTCGAGTCCATGCGAGGTTCTGGCCGGATCATCGTCATGACTCTACCGTATCCAGAACCAGTCTCGGTAGCTAGCAAATCCCCCTGGAGTGAGCTATTTACGACCAGCTCCGATGCGTGGCCTGGTTTCGCACTGTTCCTTGGTACTGTCCGGTATCTAGCGACGCAGAACAAGCATCCTTTGAACTACGACGTCGGAGCCACAGCGGTGTTAGGCAACAACACCAAAGAATTTCCGAGGACTTATGAGCTGCGGCAACCCGGTGGAGATGAGATGCGCGTGGAGTCTGAAGACGATCTGATCAGCTATGGCTTTACCCAACAGTCCGGCCATTATCGGCTACGTGGAGTTCGCGCCCGGGGGTTGATGTACCGTGGATTCAGTGTCAATGTCGACCGAAGAGAAGTCTCACTCGATCCGGTCGATCGCGCGGATTTGGAGAAGGCCATCGGCATCGACAATTTGCTCATCGCCAGGGAGAAGAGCGAAGTCCAAAGTTCGATTGGAGAAGGAAGGTTTGGACGCGATTTATCCCCTTTTCTTTGGGTGATATTGGCGATGATGGTCATGGCTGAGCAGACCATGTCTAGCCGATTTTATTCCAGCAAGCAGCGGGGCAAGGTCTGATGGACTGGAGCTTTTCCCCGGTTTTCGGAAGCTATAGCTTGGTCTCGCTGATCGCAGTTGGGCTTCTGTTTGTTTGGGTGTTTGTCATCGATACCCATGGACTCAATCGGACGCAACGATGGGTATTGCGGCTTTTGCGTTTGTTGCTGATCCTTACCCTGATGCTGGTGATTCTCAAGCCTGGGGTCAGTTGGACCAAGCAGCGAGAGCCCGAAGGGACCATTGCGGTATTGATGGACAAATCCTCGAGCATGCAACTGAGTTCAGGGGAGGGCAATAAGAGTCGATGGGATCAGCAGATTGAGGTTTGGAATGGTTTGTTTGCAAGTCGAGAGCAGTTGGGAAAGCAGATAAGGTTTGCACCTTTTGCGTACGATTCCCAATTGCAGGCCCTGGGCGAGGTTGAATCGACGGCACAGAGTCCACCGGCTCTGCCGGCGAAGGCCGAAGGGTCCAGCACCGATATCGGGGGGCCCTTGAGTCAAGTCTCGAGCGCAAGCTTTTCGTCCCCTCTGATGGCCGTCATTTGGATGGGAGACGGGTCGCAGACTCTCTCGCCGGCTAAAACCGATCCGCAGCAGATCGCCAAGCAATTCGCAAGGCAGGACATTCCCCTTTATCTCATAGGGATCGGGCCGCGTGGGGATAGCGAACAGGCCAGAGATCTTGCCGTCGAGGGGGTACCAGAACAGCTCGACGCGTATACGAAGAATCAGATCTATGTAAGGGGAATGCTCAAGGCTCGCGGTGTGGCCAATCGCGATATCACTATCGCCATGAAGATTGTCGGCAAGGATGGTAAAGCCGTGTTGGTCGAACAGACGGTGGTGCGACCGACCAAGAGCGACCAAGCCATATCTTTCCAGTTGCCGATGCTGGCACCTGAGGTCGGTTCGTACGAGTTGTGGGTCGAGGCCAAGCCGGTCGATGGGGAATCGGTTTTGGAAAACAATCGGATCACCTCGTACTTGAATGTACGCGGTGGTGGAGCGAGGGTTTTGTTCATCGAGGGCGAACCTCGGACGGAATCCAAATTCATCGCCAATGCGCTTTTGGAGTCACCCGATATGCAGGTCGATCGGTTGTGGATCGCAAGAGAGCCGGTCCAAAAATGGCCAATCGACTTGAGCCAGCGACTTTCCAACGGCGTGTACGATCTGTTCATTTTAGGGGATTTGGATTCTGATGCGATCGGGATTGCCGGGAGTCAATTGATCGCCGAGCAGGTTTTGCGTGGAGCCGGTTTGGTCACACTCGGTGGCTACCATGCCTACGGGGCTGGGGGTTGGAATAATACTCCTTTGAGCGATCTGCTTCCGATCCAGATGGGAGCAGCGATCCGCCAAGTTCGCAATGCACCGATCGACTTGAGGAATCACTATGAGGGAGCAGTTCCGATGGTGCCCGCTGCCGTCGACCGATTGCTTCAGATCGGCGAGCCAGGGAGCAACTTGACTGAGCTGTGGAAGGAGCTCAAGCCCTTGACGGGGGCCAATCGTTGGGGCGGTATCAAGAATGCGCCGGGGGTTAAGGTGTTAGCTATCGGCGGGGCCGGTCAACCCTTGATGGTCACAGGGATCGCTGCCCAAGGCCGCGTCATGAGTTTGGCGTTCGACTCGACGTTTCAGTGGCTCAGGCAGGGTAAGGTCAAGGAGTTCAAACAATTTTGGAGGCAGATTGCCCTCTGGGGACTTCGCCGCGAGGCGGTCGAAGAGGGGATGCAATTGACGATGAATCGACGGCGAGTGCTCTTGCAGCAACCTGCCGAGGTGATGATGAACTGGAGTGCGGGCAGCAAAGAGACACCGATGCCCAAGGAGGTCTCATTGAGGCTTTGGAGATTGAACGAGCCTCTCGCCGAGGAGCAAGCACCCTCGGAAACACAGATAGGTGAGTACCGACTCAACCCTCGCGATGCGACGAGCATGCGTTTGGGTTTCGAAGGGCTCAAAGACCCTGGTCGTTATGAATGGAGAGCCAAGACGATGGGATCCGAAGGCAAGGAGCTTGAGGCTCGCTTGCCGTTTGTGGTGATCGACCAGAGTGTTGAGAGTTTGCAGCCACTACCGGATTGGCAGTTGATGGGACAATTGGCCAAGCTCAATGAATCGGCCGGAGGTGTATTGGTCAGTCCGGACCAACCTGGCGATTTGATCAGCCGACTTCTGGAGCGTCGGCGACAAGCGACCGAAACGGTGGTTGAGACATTTCAGTTAGGCGATACCACGTTGGATTCTTGGATAGCATTCTTGGCTATCGCCGCGAACTTGGTCATCCAATGGGGGCTGCGAAAGCGTTGGGGAGTTCCCTGAAGCTCATCGTTGAACCCATAATCGACCCCAAGCAGCCGGAAGATGGCCATGGCAAAAAAGCCAAAAATAAAATCGGCTTTTCTTCGGTTTCGGATAGAATTCCAGCGTTTTCACAGTCGGAAGCTTTCTGGATTCTTGTTGACTCAGCACCTGAATTCCTTGATAATCCAAACATCGGATGCTCGGGTTGATTGTAGGAGGATCGTTACTGGTTCGGATTTTTACGATCATTGCTTGGGTTTTGTCTAGTTTTGTTGATAGCTCGCCTCGGGCGGGCATAGGTGATACGAGGGTTTGTTTCAGTGACGAATATCTATGTAGGGAATCTCTCTTTCCGAGCGACGGAAGAAGAGGTACGTGAGGCTTTCAGCCGTTTTGGTCAAGTTGCAAAGGTTAGCATTATTACCGACAGGGAAACCGGCCGTTCGCGCGGGTTTGCTTTCGTCGAAATGCCAAGTCCAGACGAAGCTGCGTCGGCGATCGAAGGTTTGAATCAACAAGAAGTTGCAGGACGCAGAATTTCCTGCAACGAAGCCCGTCCTAAGGACAACGGTCCTCGCAGCGGTGGTGGCGGCGGTGGCTACGGTGGCGGTGGCGGTGGCGGTGGTGGCGGCTACGGTGGCGGCGGCGGTGGCGGCGGCTACGGCGGTGGCGGCGGCGGACGCCGTGATGGTGGCGGCGGTGGCGGTGGCGGCGGTGGACGTCGTCCTTACCGCGATCACTAAGCCGATCAACCAATCGCTTCATCAAATCCAACAAAAAAGCGGAGGCCAATGCCTCCGCTTTTTTTGTTTCCGGGCTCTTTAACTTAAAGTTAAGGCGAACCGCTTCGCTGAGTACGAGTACGACAAAATCCGATGCGATGACCGAAAGAATCCCACCGACCGAGTGCGAGGAGGAGACTTTACACAAATCAAAAACGTCCGATCGAGCACTTCAGCCCCATGCTTTGTTCGTGTTTCTTCTCGTACTCGTACTC
>Ga0315904_10002402_pt1 | contig 29072 bp, 25 predicted proteins | sample LakEriMetagenome_6_FD_203529 | JGI IMG/M metagenome (GOLD analysis project Ga0315904, IMG submission 203529) | Freshwater fungal communities from buoy surface, Lake Erie, Ohio, United States - Buoy 12 MA120 | ecosystem: Environmental > Aquatic > Freshwater > Lake | place: USA: Lake Erie, Ohio...
CCCTCTCCTGCATGATCTTCGACGCGCGCAGCGAGTCGCGGCGGTGGACGAGGTACACCTTCGAGGCGAACTTCGTGAGGAACGTCGCCTCCTCGACGGCGGAGTCGCCACCGCCGACCACGGCGATCTCCTGGCCGCGGAAGAAGAAGCCGTCGCAGGTCGCGCAGGTGGACAGGCCGTGGCCGAGCAGTACCGACTCCTTCTCGAGCCCGAGCATCAGGCTCTGGGCCCCGGTGGACACGATGATCGAGTCGCCGGTGTAGAGCTGGTCGCGGACCCACACCTTGAAGGGGCGCTCGCTGAAGTCGATCGCCGTCGCCTTCGCCGTGAGGAACTGGGCCCCGAAGCGGGCGGCCTGGTCGCGGAAGCGGGTCATCAGCTCGGGGCCCATGACGCCCTCGGGGAAGCCGGGGAAGTTCTCGACCTCGGTGGTGAGCATCAGCTGGCCGCCCGGCTGGTCGCTCGTGCTGGAGGGCTCACCCTCGATGACGAGCGGCGCGAGGTTCGCGCGGGCCGTGTAGATGGCGGCGGTGAGGCCGGCCGGTCCGGAGCCGACGATGACGACCTGGTGGTGCGAGACGGCGGAGCTGGTGGAGCTGGTGGAGTCGGGGGTGGTCGGGGTGGTGGTCATCGGGAGGCCTCGGTGGTGGGAGTGTGTCGCTTGTGCATGCAGAACATGCCGGCGAGCACCAGGATTCCGCCGATCACCATGTACGACACCCACACCGACGAATCACGGTCGATGAAGCCGCCGATGTTCACCAGGCGCTGCAGCAGCTTGGTGCCCAGGATGAGGCCGAGGATCAACGCGGCGATCGAGGTGAGGGCGACCACCACACCGAACACGATCCCGCGGACCGCCGTGACCGCCTTGCCGGTGACGTTGTCACGGACGAGGCCGACGTAGCGGTCGACCAGGTTGGCGAGCTCGGGGGCCCAGTTCGGATCGTTCAGCGGATTGCCGGCCATGGCCGGCGAGCCTACTCGTGCGGGCGCTCAGGGCCGGGCCGAGGCAACGACGTCGCAGGTGGCGAGGTCGAGGGCGAGCACCTCACCGGACGTGGGGTTCTGCACGACCACGACCTCGACGCCGCGGAAGGTGGCGGTGCCCATCGCCTCGACGTCGGGCTCGACACACGGGAACTCGAGGCCCGGGAGCGGGAGCTGCGCCGTGCGGGCGGCGGCGAACGCGCGGAGCTCCTCCTCGCTGGACAGCGTCTCCAGCACCTGGGCCGGTCCGCTGAGCTCCTCCACGCCGCCACCGGCACCGGCACCGAACGTGGTGGCCTCGGGTGCCAGCGTGTCGGCGCTGGCCGCCGTGGTCTCCGAACCGGCCTGGGCGCTCTCGGCCATGCCGTCCGCAGCCGTGGCCTCGGCCGCCTCGAGCGTGAAGCTGTCGTCGGCCATCGAGGAGGCAGCAGGGTCGGCCTTGGCGCTCGCGTCGGCCGGCGCACCGTCCTCGGCGACCGCGGTCGGGGCACCGGCCACGGAGCTGTCGTCCTGGTCCGAGCCACCGATCCCGCCGAGTCCGCCGCTCGCGACGATCCCGCCGACGAACAGCACCACCACGGCCGCTGCGGCGCCCATCAGCCAGCGCTGCTGGCGCTGACGCCGTTCGAAGCGGAGCACTCGGGCCGGCGGGGACGAGGTGGCGGTGGCCGGGGCGGTGGCCGGGGCGGTGGCCGGGGCGGCGTGGAGGTCGTCGTACACGGCCATCGCCGCCGCGATGCCCGCGTCGCGGACGGCAGGGTCGGGTCGGAGGTCGGCGTCGCCGGCCAGCAGGTCACGCGAGGTGGACCAGCGTGCGGCCAGCGCCCGCAGCTCGGGCGAGGACTCGACGAGCGCGCGCTCGTCCGGCGTGGCGACGCCGTCGACGAACGCGCTGACGGCCTCGAGGGCGGTCAGGTCGTCGTCGGGAACGCCGTGCGTCGGATCGGTGGTGTCGTCGCTCATCGCAAGTGGTGTGGGTCTGCGGGTCCTGGGTGTGCGGGCCGGGTGGGGGTGGGAGGAGGCGGATCCGGGGGATCAGGTCACACGTGGTGGGTCGTGGGCCGGGGGGTCGTGCACGGTTGGACGTTCGCCGGACCCCGGTCGGTTCCCGGCATCGAGCAGACGTCCGAGGGCCGCCCGGCCGCGGGCGATCCGGCTCTTCACCGTACCGACGGGGACGTCGAGGGTGGCCGCGATCTCGGCGTAGTCGAGATCGCCGACGTCACGCAGCACGAGCGGCACGCGGAACTCCTCGGGCACCTGGCGCAGCACGGTGTCGAGCAGCATCCGGTCGTCGATCTGGTCGAGGCGCCGGCCACCCTCGGGATCGGCCCGGTGGGCGTCGTGGTCGTCGGGCACTTCGGTCGGTTCGGCCAGGACGGGTCGTCGGCGCCGTCGGCGGAGCTCGTCGAGGCTCGCGTTGGTGGCGATGCGGTACACCCACGTGCCGAACGACGAGCGCCCGTCGAACGACGCCAGGTTCCGGACGACGGCGATCATCGCCTCCTGCGCTGCGTCGGCGGCGTCGGCGTCGCTGCCCGTGATGCGCCGACACACGGCGTGGATCCGGTCGTAGTGGCGGCGCAGCAGCCGGTCCATCGCCGCCCGGTCGCCGCCGATCGCGGCCGCCACGAGTGCGGCGTCGTCCGGTTCACCGGCGGAGCGCGAGGCGGTGGTCATCGTGCGGCGTCGCCGGTCAGGGTCGTGCGGCGAAGTGCAGCTCGGCGATCTCGCCGGCGTAGGGCTGGTCGGTGCCGCACGTCGCGTTCGGGCCGGCCTGACGGATGACGACGAGTACCTGCTTGGCGGGGCCGGTGACCTGCAGTTCGTAGGTGATGGGGGCGGTGCCGGTCTGGCGGCCGATCGGCTCGCCCCACTCGGCCAGCGTGGCTGGGGGCAGCGGTGCGACCGAGGCGTAGATCTCGATCGCCCACGACGACGCGACCAGGTCGACGCTCAACAGCCCGGGGGCGGTGGCGAGCATGGTGGCGGCGAGGCCGACGGTCCGGCCCCCGAGGTCCGGGTCCTCGTGGCAGCCGGTGGTCCACGTGGTGTCGGCGCGGCCGTCGGTGGCCAGTGCGACGCGTTCGGTCGCCGCCCCGTCACTGCCGTCGCCGCCGTCGCCGCCGTCGCCGCCGTCGGGGTCGAACGCGGTCAGGATCATGATCGCGTTCACGCCGCGATCATCGGTGTCGTCGGACTCGGCGGCAGCTGGGCTGTCGCCGCTCGGCTGCTCGCCCGCGATCGTGACCGTGGTCGCTCCGGGAGGCGCTGCGCTCGCGACCTCGGGGGTGGTGGCGCCCGGGGCCGGTGCGCCGGAGGCACCGTCGGGGATGCCGGTCGGGTCGGGGAACTCGTCACCGCCGGTGTCGGTGCCGATGGTGTTCCACAGCACGAGGCCCACCACGAGCGCGACGAGCAGGAGCGATCCGACCACGATCAGCGACGGTCCGCGGCGGTGCTCGTAGCGACGGTTCGGGCGGCGCACCACCGGCGCGGAGCCGGTGGGGGTGCGGTCGCGGTCGGCGCGGACCACGGGTGCGCCCGCCGGACGTCCGCCGGTGCGCACGGGCGCCGGCGGCCGAGCGGGCGGCGGACCGGTGCGGGGTCCCGTGCCAGCGGCGCGGGCGGACGGCCCCCCGGGACCACCGGCTGCTGCTGCGGCCCCGGCAGCGCCGTTCGACCCCCCGGCCGCCGGCCGCCGACCCGGTTCGGGCACCGGCGGGTCGTGGGTGGGCATCGGGTGGGTGGCGGCCTGGTCGTAGGGCTTGCGCAGCGTCGGGTCGATGGGGGTCGGCCGGGGTGCGCTGCCGGAGGCGGTCGTGTCGAGGAGCGCCGTCTCGTGCGCGCGAGACGCGATCTCGGCGAGCGCCGCCTTCACCGCGGCACCCGACGCGTACCGCTGGTCGGGCCGGCGGGCGAGGAGGCGGTGGATCAGCTCGGGCAGCCCACGGGGCAGGGTCGGCCGCAGGCGGGTGATGTCCGTGGGGTCGCGCTGCAGACGAGCGAGCGCGGTGTCGGCGTCGTTCTGCCCGAGGAACGGCACGCGCCCGGCGAGGCACTCGTAGAGCACGAGGCCGAGCGAGTAGAGGTCCGCGCGACCGTCGAGCCGCTTGCCGCGCACCTGCTCCGGCGACAGGTACTTCGCCGTGCCCATCATGATGTTGTCGTGGGTGAGGTCGTCCCCGGTGGGCTCGAGGCCCTTGGCGATGCCGAAGTCGGTGAGCAGCACCCGACCGTCGGGGGTGATGAGGATGTTCCCCGGCTTGACGTCGCGGTGCACCATGCCCGCCTGGTGCGCGGCGTCGAGTGCGGACGCGACGCACGAACCGATGTGGATGGTGAGCTCGGGGCTCAGCTTCTTCTGCTCGTCGAGCAACTGGCGCAGGCTCTTGCCGTCGACGAGCTGCATCACGACCGCCTGGCGCCCGCCGTCCTCGATCGCGTCGTACACGGCGACGATGTTCGGGTGGTTGAGCTGCGCGACGGCGATCGCCTCGCGACGGAACCGCTCGGCGACGACGGGGTCGCTCGCGAGGTTGGGTTTCAGGAGCTTGATCGCCACCTGGCGTGACAGCGAGAGGTCGGTGCCGAGCCACACCTCGGCCATGCCTCCCTGCGCGAGACGACGCTCCAGCCGGTACCGCTGGGCGAGCACTGCCGGCGGCAGCGGAGGGGGGCTGGTCGTCATGGACATGTCCGGTCGTGAACGCTAGTGGTGCGCAGCGTCCAGGTTCCGGCAATCGACGGCCGGTGATGCGCGGGCGGTTCGCCCGTGACGGGCCGGAGCGCCGCGGCTCAGCGCCGGCGCTCGTGGAACGCGATGCCGATCGTGCCCCGGCCGGCGTGGGTGCCGACCACCGGTCCGATGTCGCCGATCACGATGTCGCCGCGGTGGTGGGGTCGGAGCATCTCGACGAACAGGTCGACGTCGCTGCAGTCGGCGTGGAGCACCGCCAGGTTGTCCACCTCGCCGTAGCTGCGCAGGGTGTCGACCAGGAACGCGAGCGCCTTCGACCGGGTGCGCTGCTTGCCGCCCTGCTCCACGACGCCGTCGCGGACCTCGATGATCGGTTTGATCGCGAGCGCGGAGGCCAGCAGGGCGCGTGCCCCACCGATGCGCCCGCCCTTCTTCAGGTTCTCGAGCGTGTCGAGCGCGCCCCACACGCGGGTGCGCTGCGCGAGGTCGCGGGCGCGGTCGGCCACCGCGGCGGCGTCGGCACCGGATCGGGCCGACCGGGCGCAGTCGGCCACGATCATCCCGAGCCCGAGGGTGCAGTTGCGGCTGTCGACGACGGTGACCGGCACGTCGCCGGCGACGGCGCGGGCCGCCAGTTCGGCGCTCTGGATGGTGGCGGACAGGGCGCCGCTCAGCGAGACGACGACGATCTCGCCGGCGCCCTGCTCGGCGAGGCGCCGGTAGGCGGCCTCGAACTGGCCCGGCGCGGGCGCGGCGGTGGCGGGCAGCTCGGGCGCTGCGGCGCTGCGGGCCCAGAACTCGGCCGGCGTGAGGTCGCGGCGGTCGACGAACTCCTCGTCGCCGATGCGGATGGTGAGCGGCACGATCTCGATGCCGAGCTCGTCGACGACGGCCTGCGGGAGGTCGCAGGCGGAGTCGGTGACGATCCGCACCCGACCGGTCGGGGCCGCCGGGCCGGTGGGGTCGTGATCGGGGGTCGGACTCACGAGGGCGGCAGGCTACTGGCCGCCGCGTCGGGCGAGACTTCGCGCCGGTCGGGCGTCGGGTCGGGCGTCGGGTCGGGCGTGTCGTCGCCGTCGCCGTCGTCGCCGTCGCCGTCGCCGGGCTCGGGCTCGGGCTCGGGCTCGGCCCGGTCCGCGGGCTCGTCGTGGCCGTCCTGGCCGTCCTGGCCGTCCTGGTCGTCCTGGTCGTCCTGGTCGTCCTGGTCGTCCTGGTCGTCCTGGTCGTCCTGGTCGTCCTGGTCGGGCGGCGGGGCGGCGGCAGCGGCCGCGTCCGGCGAGGTGGCGCCGGGTGCCCCGACCGACGCCGTGACCCGCCGCGAGGCCGGATGACGCAACTGGTGCCGCTCGGCCTGCTGCGACCGTCGACTCCGGCGGACGTGGTTGGCCCACCACGTGACGATCAGCAGCAGGCCGGCGCCCGTGATGAGTTGACCGATGCCCGCGAAGGAGGTGACGCGAGCGGTGAGCACGACCTCCGGCACCACCTGGACGTCACCTTCGCCGCCCGGCGTGAAGATCCGGAGGAACACGCTCGACTTGCCGTTGCTCAACGCCTCCGCTCGCACGACCACGTCCGTCTCGGACCTGGGCGGGAGCACCTCGATGCGATCGCCGTCGGGGAAGCGGATCTTGGGCGAGCTGAGCTGCACCCGGACCGTGAGCTCCTGATCGGAGGTGTTCGCCAACGAGAACCGAAGGTTGCTCTCGCGGCCGGTGAGCGTGAGCGAGAACGGCGGGGGCGGGACCACGGCGGTGCGGATGGCGGTGAAGTCCTCGCGGATCGATGCCATGGAGGCGTCGACGTCGTCGTCGGTCATCGCGCTCGACGGATAGGCATCGATCGCGGCGGTCCAGCGCGCCACGTCCTCGGCGCCCTCCGGCAGCATGGTGGCGTACGCGAGTACCTCGGCGGAGATCTCGTCGATTCGGTCGACGCGTGACGACAGGTCGGGTCCGGCGGCCGCGGGGAGCGTGACGGTGACCAGCCGGCCGTCGTTGAGCAGGGTGGTGGTGATCCGGGGGAGGTCGCCCGGCTCGACCAGCTGGAGCCCGGGGGTCGAGAGCAGCAGCGAGGTGAGCTCGGACATGAGCGCCGGATCGGGCACCCCGAGATCCGGGAGGGCGAGCAGGACGCTGTGCCGGTCGACGACGAGACCGTCGTCGTCGATGTCGCCGGCCAGCACGACGAGCTCGGCGACGACCTCGACGGCGCCGAGCACCGGGTCGTCGGCGCCGGCCTCGAGCTGCGCGGCGAAGTACGGGTCGACGATGGCGGCGGGCACGGTGTTGCCGTCGGCGAGCCCCACGGTGACGAGCTGGGAGATGTCGGTGAACCCGCGGAGGCTTCCCTCGAGGCCGTCGTAGAAGGGGTACGGGAGCACGAGCAGCTGGGTGCCGAGGTTGCGCACGAGCTCGGCACCGCGGTCGTCGAGGGATCGCTCGACGACGTGCACCGAGCGATCGGTGGGGGTGACCGGCAGGATCGATCGGAGTTGGTCCTCGCCGGAGCGGAGCCACGTGGCGTAGGTGGCGTCGAGGCCGGCATCGGCGGCACTCGACGGATCGAGGGGGAGCCGCGGTGCCGACAGCAGCACGCTGCGCTCCAGCCCCGGCAGCAGATCAGCGGCGAGCTCCGCGTCACTCGCGACGAGCGAGCCGACGACCGACGGCTCGACGAGCACGCCGCGGGGCACGGCGACGTCGGTGACGCCGGTGACGTCGGTGACCTGCGCGGCGGCGGCATCCATGGCCGCGAGCGACTCGGCCAGGCGGACGAGCTCGGCGCGGGCCGCGGCGGGCACGGCGACTGCTCCGTCGGGCTCGATCGTCGGGTCGGTGGTCTCCGTCATGAGGAACGCAACGGCGAGATCGCCGGCCGTGGACGGGGTGGACGGGAGCCGGTTGACGAAGGTGGTGACCTCGCCGACGGCCCGGTCGCGCAGTCGCAGCTCGAACACCACGGGGTGCACTCCGGCCTGGCCGAGTTGCAGCGCTTGCGGGGTGCGGGTGAGTGCCTCGGTCGGCACCCGCACCGTGATCGTGGTGCCCTCGACGGCCAGCAGGTTGGGGTCGGCGATCAGCGGGTCGAGCGAGATGTCGAAGGTGTCCTCGGTGCGCGTGAGCTCACCGTCGAGCACCTGCTGGAAGCCGACGCGGTCGTCGATCGCGCGATGGCTGGTGACGACGAGCACCGAGCGGGCGTCGAAGGCGGCGGGGTCCACGCCGTCCGGCAGCACGAGTCGCACCTCGACCACGCCCTCGGACGCGAGTGTGAAGGTCTGCGCGGCGATGCCGAGTTCGCCATCTCGCGGCACCGGGACCGGTGCCGAGCGAGCGGGTGCGGTGACCGGCCCGGTCGGTACGACCTCGCGCTCCGCCGACACGGGCGGTCCGCCCAGGGCCGCGAGCGCACCGCTCATCAGCACGACCGTGCCGATCCGTCCGATCCGTCCGATCCGTCCGGCCCGCCGGCGTCGGACGCTCCCGGTCACGCCGGTGCGGTCGGTCGGACGGGAGGACCGGTGGGATCGCGCCGGGCGGGACGAGGTCGACCGCACGGTCACCTCACCACCGGGCCCTCGTACACGCGGAGCCGCTCGGGCAGTTCGACGAAGCCGTGGCGGCGGTACAGCTCGAGCGCGGCGGTGTTCTCGACGTGGGTGTTCACGAACGCACGGCGCACCCGGCCGCGGCGCATCCAGCGCAACGAGTCGCGCAGCAGTGCCGTCGCCAGCCCGCGGCGATGCAGCGTCGGGTCGACCGCGAGGCGCTGGACGTACCCGGTGCGGCCGGCGCGACCGGACACGAGGAAGCCGGCGACCCGGCCATCGGCCATCACCACGCGTGCGCGGTGCGACGGCGTGGCGGTGCGGATGTCGGCGAGCATCGTGGCGTCGAGCGCCCAGGTGAGGCCGAAGGCGGCGGCGTCGATCTCCGCGGCGATGCCGAGCTCGGACTCGCGCAGCCGGCGGGTGCCGGTGGTGACCTTGCCGGTGGTGACCTTGCCGGTGGTGACCTTGCCGATGACGAACGGTGCGGACACGTCGAGCAGTGCCAACTCCTGCACGCACACCAACCCGGCCTGCTCCGCCTGCGCCGCCTGACGTGGTGCGAGTGCACCGGTGCGCAGCGCGGTGAAGCCGTGTGCCGCGAGCGTGGCCGACCAGGTGCGGTAGTGCGCGGGGGTGGGCACCGCGGTGCCGTCGAGCACCACCACCTGCGCCATGGTGGGCGTGCCGGGACACGCGTGAGCCCGGGCGGGTACCTCGGTGCCGCGAAGCACGACGTGACCCGTCCGTTCCGCCGCCGCGTGCGACGCGGCGCTCGTCGGGCGAGGGGTTCGGAGCACCGGGCTCATTCTCCCAGGACGGTAGCGTCGGAGACGTGTCCGTGCTGTTCAGTACCCATGCCGCGTACCTCGAGCACCTCGCGGGTCCGCGGCACCCCGAGCGGCCGGAGCGGCTGCAGGCGGTGCTGTCGGGCATCGAGCGTCACGCGTCGCCCGACGCGCTGATCCCGCTCGAGCCGATCGCAGCGTCGCGAGCCGACCTCGAGCGGGTGCACCCGGGCGCCTACCTCGACCGGATCGAACGGATCTCCACGTCGGGTGGCGGCCGCCTCGACCCCGACACCTATGCGTCGCCGGGCACGTGGCGCGCGGCCACGCTGGCGGCCGGCGCCGGACTCACCGCCGCCGAGGCGTTGCGTCGCGGGGAGGCCGACGCGGCCTTCTGCGCCGTGCGGCCGCCGGGGCACCACGCGAACCAGACCGAGTCGATGGGCTTCTGCCTCATCTCCAACGTGGCGGTGCTCGCGGCGTCACTCGCCGACCAGGGCGAGCGGGTGCTGATCCTCGACTACGACGCCCACCACGGCAACGGCACGCAGGACGTCTTCTACCACGACCCCCGCGTGCTGTTCGTGAGCCTCCACCAGTGGCCGCTGTACCCGGGCACCGGTCGCCACACCGAGATCGGCGCCGGCGCGGGGGAGGGCACCACCATGAACGTGCCGCTGCCACCCGGCACCACGGGCGACGTGTACCTGCGGGCGTTCGACGAGCTGATCGCACCCCGCGTGGAGGCGTTCGCACCGACGTGGCTGATCATCTCGGCCGGGTTCGACGCGCACCGGTTCGACCCGATCACCGAGCTGGGGCTCACGTCGGGCGACTACATCGCGCTCACGCGGCGGGCGATGCAGTGGGTGCCGGCCGGCCGGCGGATCGTGATGCTCGAGGGCGGCTACGACCTCGACGCGCTCGCGTGGTGCAGCGCCGGGGTGGTGGGGGTGCTGGCCGGTGAGGATCCCGAGCCGGTCGACGTCGCCGAGGCGGAGACGTCGGGTGGGCCGGGCCACCGCCAGCTCGACGTGATCAGCGCGTTCTGGCGCGAGCGGCACCAGGGCTGAGCCGGCAGGTCGATCGTGACGGCGCCCGTCGACCGCGACGGTGACGACCCGGCGGCCCTCGTCGCCGGTGACCCGGACGGTGCGGCCGGTTCGGATGGTGCGGCCGTTTCGGCCGTTTCGGATGGTGCGGCCGGTTCGGCCGTTTCGGATGGTTCGGACGTCGGGGCCCGGGTGGTCGAGGCCGTGCGCACCACGCTGTGGCCCGAGCTGCACCCGCTGGCCGAGCGGTTCGCCGCCGCGGGTCATCGGCTCTACCTCGTCGGTGGCACGGTGCGCGACCTGGTGGCCGGCGACGACCGGCCGGCGTTCGACCTCGACGCGACCACCACGGCGCGGCCGGCCGAGATCAAGCGGCTGATCGCCGATTGGGCCGACGCGGTGTGGACGCAGGGCGAGCGCTTCGGGACGATCGGCGCGATGAAGGAGGCGCCCGACGGAGGGGAGCCGCGGATCTACGAGATCACCACGCACCGGGCGGAGGCGTACGCGAGTGACTCGCGCAAGCCCGACGTGGTCTTCTCCGACGACGTGGTGGCCGACCTGTCGCGGCGCGACTTCACGGTGAACGCGATGGCGGTGGAGATCACGACGCCCGCTCCCGTGCTGGTCGACCCGTTCGGTGGCGCGGCCGACCTGGCCGCCGGGGTGCTCCGCACGCCGCTCACGCCGGTCGAGAGCTTCGGGGACGACCCGCTGCGGATGCTGCGAGCGGCGCGCTTCCTCACGCGCTACGGGCTCGAGCCGGTGCCCGAGCTCACCGCCGCGGTCCGGGAGATGGGTGTGCGCCTGTCGATCGTGTCGGCCGAGCGGATTCGCGACGAGCTCGACAAGCTGCTGGTCACGCGCCGCCCCGGTCCGGGCCTGCGCTTCCTCGTCGACACGGGGCTCCTCGCGCACGCGGTCCCCGCCCTCGCCGAGCTCCACCCGGTTCGGCTCGACGCCACCGTGGCGGCGGTCCCCGCCGCCGGTCCGGCACCGGCCGGGTGGTGGGGCGATCCGCCCGTGCTGCGGCTCGTGCGGTGGGCGGGATTGCTGGCCGAGCTCGACGCATCCGACGCGCGCCGGGTGCTGCGCGACCTGCGCGCCTCGAACGAGGACGTCGGCGCGGTGTCGACCGTCGTCGACTGCCATCGCCGGTGGTTCGCCGGCCCGGTGTCCGGCGCGACCTCCTCCGATGCGACCTCCGATGCGACCTCCGATGCGACCTCCGATGACGGCGCCTGGTCGCCGGCCGACGTCCGCCGAGTGGTCCGCGACGCCCGCGGCCATCTGGCGGAGGTACTGGCGCTGGCGCACGCGATGGGTGCCCCGGCCGGTCCCGTCGGAACGGTGCCGGGCCGCTCGGCCGCGACGTGGCTGGCGGGGGCGGAGCTGCTGCGCCGGTCCGGTGAGGACCTCGGCGACCTCGCGCCGCCGCTCGACGGCGCGGCCGTGATGGCGCTGCTCGGCATCGAGCCCGGCCCGCTGGTGGGGCGGGCGTTGGCGTACCTCGCGGAGCAGCGGATCGTGGACGGTCCGATCCCCCCCGATCGAGCGGGTGCCTCTCTCCGAGAGTGGTGGCATCACCACTCTGAATGATCTATCGTGACATCGTGCGGCGGTGCGACACCGTTGTGACGTGACACGACACGACCAGAGGTCGCCGGACCGGGAATGCCGGACCGGGACCGGACCGGATGTGCCAGAGCATGTCGTCCGACCCGTCGTCCGGACGGGCCCGATCGTCGAGCGGTGGTGAGGCATGGTGGACGCGCAGGGTGGGCACCGCGTCGAGGTCGTGTCGCCCGACGCCCCCGCGCACCGCATCGACGCGACCACCGCATCAGCCGCATCAGCCGCGTCAGCCGCGTCGGCCGCCCTCGCTGCACCGGACGGGTCCACCGGGCCGCCCGTGACGAGCGAGTCCGTCGCGACCGGGCGCGCCGTTCCCGCCCGCGCCGCGGACCGTCTGGCCCTCGCCGCGGCGGTCGCGATCGCCGCCGGCGCCGCTGCCGACGCCGTCCGCGGCGGCACGCACCTGGCCGGTTGGGGTGCGGGGACCCACGTCGGCCTCGCCGTGGCGGGGGTGCTGGCCGCGGTCGCGACGAGCTGGCGCTGGGCGCTCGACCGACGTTCGGTCGCCGCCGGGCTCGCGATCGCCACGATCGTGTGGGCCGCGCTCCAGTGCGGGCGTGCCGCGCTGGCCGTGGGGCGCACGATCGGCGCACCGCCGACCGACGGGACCACGCCGGCGTCGCTCGTGCTCGATGCGTGCTTCCTGGCGGTGCCCCTGCTCGTCGGTGCCGCGCTCGTGATGCGCTTCTGGCGCTACCCGGCGGTCCGTCGATTCGCGATGGCCACGGACGCACTCGTGGTCGCGCTCGCGTCGTCGTTCGTGCTGTGGGAGTTCGCGCTGCGGCCCCACGTCGAGGGTCGATCGGTCGACGAGCAGGTCGTCATCGTGGCGGGTCCGATCTGTGCCGTCGTCGTCGCCGCACTCGCCGCGGTGATCCTGCTCCAGCAGCGGTCGCCGACGATCGAGCCACTCGTGGTGCTGCTCGCCCTCCACGCCGCCGGCGGGGTGTTCGACGTGGTGGCCGGCGGACCGGTCGGCGACGGGCTCGGCGTGGCTGCCGCCGCGTGCTGGGCCGGCTTCGTCGTCCTCCTCGTGCTGCTGTCCGGTCGGCCGTCGCGACCGACCGACGACCACCACCGACCCGAGGTGATCCGGATGGTGGTCGTGGTCGCGGCCACGGCCGTCGCCCTCGTCGCCGGCCTGTGGGCGTCGCTCGTCGAAGGTCATGCCGTGAGCGGCGTGGGGACCGCCCTCGCGCTGGCGCTGGTGGCCGCCGTGAGCGTCGACCAGGTGGTGCGCGCCTGGGAGACGTCGGAGTACTCGCAGCGCCTGTCGCGTACCATCGCCGAACTCGGTGCGACGGAGCAGCAGCTGCGCGGCCTGCTCGACGACCTGCCCGAGGCGGTGGTGGTCGTCGACCGCCAGGGAGTGATCCGGGGTGCCAACGCCGTCGCGCGCACGCTCACGGAGCGAGCCGACGACGAGCTGATCGGACGCGCCGTGGTCGACCTCGTGCGTGACGACGCACGCGACCTGGCGAGGCTGCTGTGGCGCGACCTGCAGGCGGGGCGTCGGCCGGCCGGCCGTTCCGTCACGCTCCCGCTCGCACCGCCCGCCCCGCCCGAGGTGATCGTCGCCGTCGACGCCATGCTGCCCGTGCGCGATCCCGACGAGGTCGTGATCACGCTGCGCGACGTGTCCGCCAGCGTGCGCGAGGCCGAGGCGCTCGAACGCGCCCGTGAACGCTTCCGGCTCGCGTTCCACGGAGCGCCCACCGGGATGACGCTGTCGTCGGTCGACACCGGGGTGATCGTCGACGTGAACGACACGATGCTGACGATGATGCGGACCGGGCGCGCCGAGTTCGTCGGTCGCACCATGCACGACATCACCCACGCCGACGACCGTGACCGCCATGAGCACCTGGTGCACCGCGCCGTCACCGCCGTCACCGCCGTCACCGGCGTCACCGGCGTCACCGGCGTCACCGGCGTCACCGGCGTCACCGGCGACGCCGAGGGCGGGGCGCGCGAGCACCGGTTCGTGCGGGCCGACGGCAGCGTGCTGTGGGCGCAGACCTCGATCTCGGTGTTCGAGGACAACGGTGAACTGCTCGCGATCTCCCACGTGCAGGACGTCACCGAACAGCGACGCTACGCCGAGCAGCTGCGCTGGGCGGCCACCCACGACGAGCTCACCCGCCTGCCGAACCGGTCACAGTTCACCACCGAGCTCACCGAGCGGCTCGCGTCGTCCCCCGTCGGCAGCACCGCCGTGCTCTTCGTCGACCTCGACAACTTCAAGGTCGTGAACGACTCCCTCGGCCACGCGGTCGGCGACCAGTTGCTGCGCGGCATGACCCAGCGACTCCGCGCCGTCCTGCGCGACCACGACCTGCTCAGCCGCTTCGGCGGCGACGAGTTCATCGTGCTGCTGAGCGACCACCACGGCGACCAGCCGCCGCTGTCGATCGCCGAGCGGCTGCGTCGCGAGATCGCTCGGCCGCTCACGATCGACGGTGAGGAGCTGTTCGTCACCGCCAGCATCGGCATCGCCGTGGCCGACCGGCCCGACGCGACCGCGAGCGATCTCCTGCGCGACGCGGACGCCGCGATGTACCGGGCCAAGGCGCGTGGCCGCGACTGCGTGGAGGTGTTCGCCCCGGGCGTGCACGACGCCTCGGTCGCAACGCTGCGCACCTCGAGCGAGCTGCGGCGCGGCATCGAACGCGACGAGATCGTGCCGTACTACCAGCCGATCGTCGACCTCGCGACCGGGGTGCTCACCGGGTTCGAGGTGCTCGCCCGCTGGCGTCATCCCGACCGCGGGGTGCTCGGCCCCGACCAGTTCCTGCCGATGGCCGAGGAGACCGGCATCATCGGTGACGTCGGCGCCGCGATCCTGCGCGCGTCGCTCGCCCAGCTCGGCCGGTGGCGCGAGCACGTGCCGGTGTTCGCCGACCTGTCGATCGCGGTGAACGTCAGCAGCCGGCAGCTGCTCGGCGACGGCTTCCTGCTCACCGTGGAGGAGGCACTCGCCGAGACCGGGGTGCCGGCCGACGCGCTGTGGCTGGAGATCACCGAGACCGCCCTCATGACCGACGTGAAGGCGGCGTCGGTGGTGCTGCGCGAGCTGCGCAGCATCGGCCTGCACCTCTCGGTCGACGACTTCGGCACCGGGTACTCGTCGCTCACCTACCTGAAGCGCTTCCCGGTCGAGGCGATCAAGGTCGACCGCAGCTTCGTGAACGGCCTGGGCATCGACAACGAGGACTCCACCATCGTCGAGGCCGTCGTGCGGCTGGGGCACTCGCTCGGGCTGGCCGTCGTGGCGGAGGGGGTGGAGACGCCGTTGCAGCTCAGCCGTCTGCGCGACCTCGGGTGCGACCGGGCGCAGGGCTACCTGTTCGGTCGGCCGCGTCCGGCCGAGATCGTGGAGGCCGAGCGCACCATCGTCTGACGGTGCGGACCGTCAGACGCCCTGCTTGCGGGCCCGCAGCAGCAGCACGGTCGGCACCTTGGCGTCGCGTGTGGTGATCGGGGCGAGCTCGTGGACCACGTCGAGTCGGAAGTTGCTCCGCTCGAAGCTCATGAACAGCTCGCCGATCGACCGCACGGTGCTGCCATAGGCGCGGCGGGGGGCGTCGGTGCCCGGGTCGAACATGGCCGCCACCGGATGGGTGAGCGACACCACGAATGCGGCGTCCGGCCGCAGGATGCGGTGCACCTGGCGCAGCAGCCGGGGGAGGTCGTCGACGTCGTCGAGGGTCTGGGTGGCCACCACCAGGTCGACCGACCCGCTGGTCGCGAAGCCGAGGTCGGCGAGTTCGCCCTGGTGGCACTCCACGCGTACCTCGGCGGTCTCGGCCTGGCGACGCAGCTCGGTGATCCGCGCCGCATCCGGGTCGACGACGATCGACTTGGCGCCGGCGAGGGCGAGGGTGACGGCGTTGGCCCGTCCGGGGGACGGCACGGGGGCGATGCCCAGCTCGACGGTGCGCTTGCCGGTGACGTTGCCGCAGAGGCGGAACTCGCCGTCGTCGGCGACGCCCCGTCCGTACCACACGTGGCTCGAGGTCATGCCCGCCAGTGTGACCGATGCGGAGCGGGACGTCGGGGATCGCCCGTGCCTGCACGAAGTGCGTGTGACGGGGGTCGATAGCCTGTCCGACGATGTCGTCGCAGGGCCAGTTCTCCGCAGGCGCCCTGCGCGGCGCCGGGCGCGGTGTGGTCGACCACCGTCTCGCGCGCCGGCATCTCGTCAACGAGTTCCGGCGCGGCCGGCTGCGTCAGGACCAGGTGTGCGACGCCCACCCCGAGCTCATCCGGGCGGCGCGCAACCTCGGCACCGAGAGTCGGTCCACGTGCCCGATCTGCCAGGAGGCCAAGCTCCGCCTCGTCACCTACGTGTTCGGGTCGCGACTGCCGTCCCACGGTCGGTGCGTGTCGACGGCGAAGGAGATGGCGGCGCTCAACCAGCGGTCCGACGACCTCACCGCGTACGTGGTGGAGGCCTGCGTCGAGTGCCGCTGGCACCACCTGTTGCGGGTGCTGCCCGTCGGTGGCCGCACGGCGCGAACGCCGCGCACCGGCTGACCCCTCCCGGTCGGACGGGGTGTCAGAAGGGGCTGAGGCCCATCCGGTTGCGCACGGCGATCGCCTCGCCGAGGTGCCCCTGGCCGTGGCCGAGCACCGGCCACTGCACGAACCAGTCGACGGTGCGGCCCCGCCACATCGAGAACAGCCAGTCGAGCTCGACGGGGTCGAGCAGTGCCTTGGTCTGCAGCCGGCGCGACGAGTCGGGCACCACGGCGAGCGCCATCGCGGCGAGCCGCTGCAGCCAGCGCCGGGTGGCGTCGAAGGTCGCGTCGACGTAGGCGACCAGGGCGTCCGCGGGCACGCGGGCCGACAGGTCGGGTTGTTCGCGCTCGCCGAGGCCCGCGCCGGTGGGGGCGTCCGCCAAGCCCAGTGCGGGGGCGTGGGTGAGGTAGAGCGGTGCCCGGTTCCGGATCACGGTGGCGAGCGCGAGGTCCTGGTGCCGCGCGAGATGCAGGAGGAGCCAGGTGATGCTCGATCCACCGCCGTCGGCCTGCTCGTGCCAGCGTTCGGTCGGCACCTGGTCGATCACGGAGCCGGTCAGCCGACGGCGCAGGTCGGTGTGGGCGTCGAGGAGCCAGGCCTGGAGATCCATCGCCCCGACCGTACCGGCCGTGTCACACCGGCGTGTCACACCGGCGTGTCACACCGGCATGGTCCGCTTGGTGCCATGCGGACGATCACCCGTTACGCTTGCCGGGTCATATTCACCCTGCCCCACACCGGGGCCCCGGGCTGCAGGAACAGCACCGGGTCCGAAGGGAGGTTCCACACGCATGCAGCGTGCCTATGAACTGATGGTCATCATCGACGGTGACCTCGAGGACACCGCCGCCCGCGGCTGGATCAAGTCGATCTCCGACTCGATCGCCGCTGCTGGCGGGTCGCTCCACGGCAAGCCCGACTGGTGGGGGCGCCGTCAGTACGCCTACCCCATCGAGAAGAAGGAGTACGGCTACTACGTCGTGTTCGAGCTCCTCGCCGCAGGCGGTGCACTCGACGAGCTCGAGCGTTCCTTCCGGATCGCGGACGACATCGTCCGCCACAAGCTCATCCGTCTCCCCGAGGCCGAGGCCGCACGCCGTGGCATCACGGGGGCTGCGGCCTGACCGGCCGCGCGTCGCGAAGGAGGCCGCCATGGCCGACAACACCGTCACGATCGTTGGCAACATCACCCGCGATCCCGAGCTCCGGTTCACCGCCGGCGGCAAGGGCATCGCGAGCTTCGGGCTCGCGGTGAACCGTCGCTACCAGCAGAACGGCGAGTGGCAGGAGAAGGTGTCGTTCTTCAACGTCACCGCGTGGGACCAGCTGGGCGAGAACGCTGCGGCGTCGCTCACCAAGGGCACCCGCGTCATCGTCACCGGCCGCCTCGAGCAGCGCGAGTACGAGACCCAGCAGGGTGAGAAGCGCAACGTGGTCGAGATCGTCGCCGACGAGATCGGTCCCAGCCTCCGTTGGGCCACCGCGACCGTCGAGCGCACCCAGCGGGCGTCGTCCGACGGCGGCCAGGGTGGCGGCGGCTACCAGGGCGGCGGAGGCCGTCAGGGCGGTGGCGGTGGCGGTGGTGGCGGCGGCTACCAGGGTGGCGGCCGGCCGGCCGACCCCGTCTACGGCGACGAAGAGCCCTTCTGATCCTGCACGTCCTCGTGCATCGCGACCACTGATCGACCCCACTGATCGACACCCGATCGAATCGTTCGAACTGAGAGAACCATGACCAGCAAGAAGAACAAGGCGCGCGCACCGCGCGAGGCCAACCCGAAGAAGTTCAAGAAGAAGACCAGCGTCCTCGTCACCGAGAAGGTGGAGTACGTCGACTACAAGGACGTCAACCTCCTGCAGCGCTTCGTGAGCGACCGCTCGAAGATCCGCAACCGTCGGGTCACGGGCAACGACGTGCAGCAGCAGCGTGAGATCGCCAATGCGATCAAGAACGCCCGCGAGATGGCGTTGCTGCCCTACACCAAGCGCGTCGCCCAGACCCGCGCCGGTCGTCCGCCGCGTGACGGTGACGAGCGCCGCGAGCGTGGCCCGCGCCGCGACGAGGCGGCCGTGACCGAGGCCGAGGGTGTCGACCAGACCACGGCGGTCGAGGCCGTCGAGGCCGACGAGGTGGAGGCCTGACATGAAGGTGATCCTCCGCAGCGACCTCAGCGGTGTCGGCAAGCGCGGCGACATCGTCGACGTGGCCGACGGCCACGCCCGCAACTACCTCCTTCCCCGTGGGCTCGCGCTGGTCGCGACCGACGGTGCGGTGAACCAGGCCAAGGCGATGCGCCGTGCCCGCGACCTGCGCGACGCGGCCGATCGCGAGTCGGCCCAGACCATCGCGTCGGCGCTCGTCGCCCGCACGATCACGATCTCGGCGAAGGCCGGCTCCGAGGGCAAGCTCTTCGGCTCGGTCACCACCGCCGACATCGCCCAGGCGATCCACGCGCAGGCGAACATCTCGATCGACCGCAAGAAGCTCCACGTCGAGCCGATCAAGTCGCTCGGCACGTACAGCGTGGCCGTCAAGCTCCACTCCGACGTCGAGTTCCCGGTCAGCGTCGAGGTCGTCAAGGCCTGATCCGGCCAGGGCGCCGTTCGGCGTCCGCCCGGCATCGATTCCACGCCGTCGATGCGCCCGGCCGTCCGGCCGGGCGCATCCGCGTGGGTGGGCCGTTGTCCACACCTCGTGCACCGTCCGAGGGCATCCGGCGGGCGGTCGTGCACAGCCCCACCCGGGTCCGTCGACCCGTGGTCCCGTCACCGGTGGCATCCCTGCTCACGGGGTGGTTCCCGCGCGCCCCCGGTTCGGTGTCGCACCCCCGTGGCACCGTGGTCGGCGTGTCGCCGCGGCGTGCCGCGTCCACAGGCGACGTGCGTTGTCCCCAGGAAAGTCACAGCTAGTTGGCACTAGCGATCCACATGTCGCGGCGACCAAGGTGGGCACTCCATGGCAGCGAGCAACGACGAACTCTCGGACCGCCGTTCGGCCGACCGCCGCCCGGCGCCGCGCCGACCCGACGTCCGCGTCCCACCCCACAACCTCCACGCCGAGGAGAGCCTGCTCGGCGCCCTGCTGCTGTCGCGTGAGGTGGTCGGCAACGTCGCCGAGATGGGCGTCACCGTCGACCACTTCTACAAGCCGGCCCATCAGCACGTGTACGCCGCCATCCGTGGGCTGATGGCCACCGGCCAGCCGGTCGACGTGGTCACCGTCGCCGACGAGCTCCGTCGCAACGGCCTGCTCGAGGAGATCGGTGGGTCGACGTTCCTCATGGAGTTGCAGAACGCCACCCCGGCGATCTCCAACGCCGGCCGGTACGCCAAGATCGTGCAGGACACGGCGGTCCTGCGGCGCATGATCAGCGTCGCGAGCGAGATCGCCGAGCTCGCCTACGACGAACCCGACGACGTCACCAAGGCGCTCGACGAGGCCGAGACGAAGATGTTCGAGGTCGCCGAGGACCGGGTGGTCGACTCCACCAAGCCACTGGGCGACCTGCTGCCGCTGGCGATGGACAAGCTGCAGGAGACCTTCGACCGCGGCGACACCATCACGGGCACCGCGACCGGCTTCAACGATCTCGACGAGATCCTGTCGGGCCTGCAGCCGAGCACCCTCAACATCGTCGGCGCCCGACCCGCGATGGGCAAGTGCGTCGCGTGGGACACCCCGATGGTCGATCCGCTCACGGGCGAGGTCCGCACCGCGGAGGAGTGGTACCTCGCCGGCATCGGGGGCGCCGAGGTGCGCTGCACCACGCTCGACGACGCCGGCCGCCTCACCGCCACCACCTTCGGCGGCTTCTACAGCGACGGGGTGAAGCCGCTGTTCCGGGTCACCACGCGCTCGGGTCGCACCATCCGGATCACCGCCGAACACCCGCTGCTCACCGGCCGCGGCTGGCAGCCTCTGGCCGACATCGCGGTGGGCACGCGCATCGCCGTGCCACGAGCGCTCCCGGTGTTCGGCGACCGTCGGTTGTCCGACGCCGAGGTCGATCTGCTCGCGCTGCTCATCGGCGACGGTTCGGTGGGCGCGGGTCGCACGTCATCGGCCGTCACGTCCGCGAGTCCGGCGGTGCTCGACGTCGTGCGCCGTGCCGCGGCGGAGTTCGGGACGACGCTCAGCTTCGACGCGCCCGCAGGGCTCGCGGCCACCTGGCGGATCGTCGCCGGCCCACGCGGACACGGTCGCTCGAACGAGGTCATCGAGCTCCTTCGGCGCCACGGCGTGTGGGGGACCGATGCGCACGGCACGCGGGTCCCCGCTGCCGTGTTCACGGCACCTCGCGACCAGGTGGCGCGCTTCCTCAACCGCCTGTTCGCGACGGACGGGACGGCCTGGGTCGCGTCGTCGGGCTGCGCGCGGATCGCCTACGCGACGGTCTCCGAGCAGCTGTCCGTCGACGTGGCGCACCTGCTCCTGCGGTTCGGCATCCGCACCAAGCGCCGCACGCGCTCCGTCCCGTACGCCGGGACCCGTCGCCGGGCGTTCGAGATCGAGGTGATGGACGCCGCATCGCTGCGCCGCTTCGCCGATGAGATCGGCATCCTCGGCAAGGAGGACGCGGTGGCGAGGGTGGTCTCGGCCGTGTCCGGCGCCCGCCCGTCGTTCACGATCGACACGCTGCCGCTCGACGTGTGGGACGACGTCGTGAAGGCCAAGGGCGAGCGCTCGTGGGCCGACGTCAGCCGGGCGGCGGGGAAGTCTCCGAACCACAACTGGCACCCGTACCGGCGGCGGCCGCGACGCGACACCATCGCCCGCCTCGCCGAGGTCCTCGACTGCGACGTCCTCCGTCGATGGGCGTCCGACGACGTCTCGTGGGACGCGATCGTCTCGATCGAGGCGTGCGGCGACGACCGCATCTACGACTTCAACGTGCCGGGCACGCACAACTTCGTGGCGGCCGACGTCCTCGTGCACAACACCGCCTTCGGGCTGGGCATCGCGACGCACGTGGCGATGACGGCCCGCAAGCCGGCGATCTTCTTCTCGCTCGAGATGGGTCACGCCGAGCTGACGCAGCGAATCCTGTCGAGCGAGGCGCGGGTCGACTCGCAGAAGCTGCGCACCGGCCGTCTCGTCGACAGCGACTGGACGAAGATCGGGCGGGCGATCAACCGGCTCGAGGTGCCGCTGTTCCTCGACGACAACCCTCGCGTCACGGTGATGGAGATCCGGGCGAAGGCCCGTCGCATGAAGTCGCGCTACGGCGGGCTGTCGCTCATCGTGATCGACTACCTCCAGCTCATGAGCGGCGGCAGCTCGGCGGAGAACCGCCAGCTCGAGGTGAGCGAGATCAGCCGTGGTCTCAAGATCCTCGCCCGTGAGCTCGAGGTGCCGATCATCGCCCTCAGCCAGCTGAGCCGAAACCTCGAGGCCCGCGCCGACAAGCGCCCGATGCTCGCCGACCTGCGTGAATCCGGCTCGCTCGAGCAGGACGCCGACGTCGTGATGTTCCTCTACCGCGACGAGGTGTACAACCGCGAGACGCCCGACAAGGGGCTCGCCGAGGTGATCATCGCGAAGCACCGTTCCGGCCCGACCGGCGTGGTGCGCCTGGTGTTCAACGGCGCCTACACCCGCTACGACAACGCCGCCAAGGGTCTGAACTAGACCGTCGTCGATCGGGGTTGCGTCGTCGGACCACGCGTGGTCACACGACGGGCCGACCCTCGAAGTCACCGATCAGTGACACTCGTGCCCGGTCGCTCGGCCCGGCGGTGCGGAACCGATGCAGCTTCTCGCGGTAGTAGGCGTCGCGCAGATCGCCCTGTGACGCGGCGTTGTAGGTGGGGTACATCGCCCGCCGGGGCCGGTCGGAGCGGTTCGGTCCGCTGCGGTGTGGGGTGAGCGAGTGGAACCACAGTGTCCGCCCTGCCTCCAGCGGCACCGGCAGCCAGGTGAAGCCGGCGACGAGGTCGCCGCGGATGCAGCCGCGGTCGTCGGTGGGGAGCAGTTCGGAGTGCATCCGGTCGACCACCTCCAGACAGCCGTTGTCGACCGAGGCGGGATCGACGGCGACCATGCACGACACGTGCCGCTCGACGAACGGGTAGGCCGGGGCGTCCTGGTGGGGCGAGTACCCGGCGCCGCCGGCGAGCTTGTAGTTGATCTTCTCCTTGTAGAGCACCGCGGGTTCGCGCAGCAGCAGCGACGCGGTCGCCGCCATCCGTTCGACGAGCAGCGCCCTGAGCCCGGCGTGGAACGGGACGAAGTTCTCGCTCCGGCAGAGCTGGGGGCCGTGGTCGGTCAACTCCTGGTGGTGCAGCCAGTCGCCGCCGTCGATCGGCCATCCGGCGACCTCGTCCACCCAGTCCCGGACCGTGGCGACCTCGTCATCGGTCAGGTCGCGGGTGAGCACCCAGCCGTGGTCGTCGAAGTGGTCGGCGGCCGCTGGATCGCGCGGATCGAAGGTGCGGGTCATGTGCGGGTCACCCGGGCGGCGAGCGTCCGGAGGGCCGGCTCCCAGTGGTCGAGTCCCGGCACCTCGACCCCGGGCACCTTCGCGCCGTCGTCGGCCTCGCGCAGGAGCACTTCGGCGTGGCGGTCGGGGCGCCGTTCGAACACCGCGACCTCGTCGGCGCTCATCGGGCCACCCTGCGCGGCCAGGGTCATCACGCTGTCGGGCGAGAGCGAGGCGGCGTAGTCGGGCCGCACCGCGACGAGGTAGCGCTTCGTCGGCACGTGGCTGCGGATGAGCTCGGCCACGCGGGGGCCGAGCACGTCGACGACGGCGGTCGCACCCATCGTGGCGTGGCGGGGCTGGCCGGGACCGTCCCACGGGTGGGCGAGGTCGTGCACGAGTCCCGCCACCTGCAGCTCGAGGTCGTCCGGTGCGGTGCGGGCGAGGATCGCCGCACACTGCACGCCGTGGTCGAGCTCGGTCATCCGGTCGCTCTCGGCCGACGGTCGCTCGCCGAGCTCGCGGAGGTGGTCGACGAGTTGGTCGACGTCGGTGAAGCGCCGGGCGCCGCGGCGTGGGTCGTCCATGGGCTGCACGGTACCGACCGGCGCCGTGGACCCGGGACGCGCGCGTCCGGCGGCAGGCGGTTCGGGCGGTTCAGGCGGCCCGGAGCGTGAGTTCGAGCTCGCTGCCGACGGCCTGGCGGAACAGGCACGGCGCCCCACGGGTCCGGTGCGACCTACGGTGTGGCCGTGGCCCTGCGGTTCGCCCCGGCGCATCAGGTGGACGACGTCGCGCACGTCGTCGTCGACGGTGGTCCGATCGCGTCGACGGTGCTCACGCTGTCGCACTGGCCCGGCAGCCCCACACCGCTCGAGCTGCTCGACGACCTCTCCGCCCAGATCGCGTTCCACGCACTCCGCCGTCCGGGCCTGCTCGACGGCATCGAGGTGGTCACGAACAACCACTTCGACCAGGACGGCCTCGCGAGCGTGTTCGCGCTCGTCGACCCCGACACGGCGGTGCAGCACGAGGCGCAGCTCGTGGACCTCGCCCGGGCCGGTGACTTCGGCACGTTCGACGACCGGGTGTCGATCCGGCTCGCGTTCGTGCTCGCGGCGTGGGACGACGACGAGCGGTCACCGCTCGACCCCGAGCTGCTCGCCGGGCCGTACCCGGATCGGTGCGGTCACCTCTACGCCGAGCTCGTCCCGCGGGTGCCCGAGCTCCTGGCCGACGTCGACGCCCTCCGCCCGTGGTGGGAGCACGAGGACGCGCACCTGGAGGAGAGCCTCCGCGCGATCGACGCCGGCGTGGTGTCGATCACCGAGCGGCCCGACCTCGACCTCGCCGTCGTCACCGTGCCCGACGGGTGGGCGGAGCGGACGACCACCCGCTTCACCGTCGGCCGTCACGATGCGGTGCACCCCGCCGCGATCGCGAGCCGCACGGACCGGATGCGGTTGGCGATCGTCCAGGCCGGACGGCCGCGGCTCGAGTGCCGCTACGAGACGTGGGTGATGTTCCGCAGCCGTCCGGTGATGCTGCGTCCGGATCTCCGGCTGGTCGCCGAGCGGTTGCAGGACGTGGATCCCGACGCCGGGTGGGTCGCCGATCCACCTCGCGCGCTGACGCCACGACTCCGCTCGTCCGCCGAGTCGGCACTGGCACCGGACACCTGGCTGGCCCACGTGACCGCAAGCCTCGCCGTGGCGCCTCCCGCCTGGGATCCGATCGACCCCTCGTGGTGACCGCCGCCTCGCTGCTGGTCGCGCCTCGTCCCGGAATCCGGGAGGAGTCGCGACCAGAGCGCGGTGGTGGGGCTACTCGGGGAGCGGCTGGACCAGATCGCGACGACCCATGACGTCGAAGATGACGTTCGCGTACCACTGTTTCGCCGCGTCCGTGCCGAGGTGGATCCCGTCATCGGCCAGACCCGGCACCTGGCCGCTCACCACGAACCCGGCCCAGTCGAGCACCTTCACGTTGGGGTAGCGGCCCTGGAGGCCCCAGATGAGCGCGTTGTTGGGTTCGATCCAGCTGCGGGGCGCTGACACGGTGAGGAAGATGACCTGCTCGACCTCCTCGGGTGGCAGGTAGCTCATGATCTCGTCGTAGGCCGCCTGCGACACCGGCCCATTCGTGCCGACGTGGATCACGATCGTCCTGCCGATCTGTCCGGCGGCGCGGTACTCGCCGATGATGTCGGCGGCGATCTCGACCTGGCGGCTCACGTCGGCGTTGACCACGAACCCGCCGGTCGCGAGTTGCGGCGCAGCGCCGAGCATCACCGATTCACCGATCGCGAGCGGCGGACGATCGGGGACCGGCAGCGTGGTGGTCGGCTCCGCCCTCGGCGACACGACCGGCGTGGTGGCGACTGCCTGGACGTCGTCGGCGGGCGCGATCACCGCTGCCGTGAGGAACCACCCATCGGCCGTCGGTGTCACGAGCACCGCGTCACCGGTCGACAGCGTCACCTCGTGGGATCCCGAGCCGGCGGGGAGCTTGCCGTGGACGTACACCTCCGTCTGCGTGGCCGAGGTCTGGCTCGCCGCATTGGTCCACACGCCGGTCGGATGGGCCGCCGACAGCGACACCTCGCGATCGCACCCGCCGCTCCAGCCGATCATCCGACCTTCGGCGAAGAACCGGAGTTGCTCCTCGAAGGCGTCGGGGAGGTCGGCCACGCGGTACTCGACGAACCGTCCCTCGGAGTCGGTGGTCGACGCCACGACCACCAGGTCGCGTTCGGCGATGCCACAGCCACTGGATCCGGGCTCGATCGCGACGTCCGTCGACGACGGGATCGGCACGGCCGTGGTGGGGACCTCGTCGGCCACCGGCGTGTCCGGCGCTTGCCGCGTGGTCGACCAGAGCAGCCCGGCAGCCATGACGGCGACGGCGGCCGCGGCCACCAGGGCCGGACGTCGGCGGGACGATCCGGTGGCAGGACCAAGGCCGTGGCGATGTCCGTCGAGCGGTTCGAATCCGTGCTCGTGCCGGTGGTGGATCAGGTCGTCGAGCTGGTCGCCGGCTGCGGCGAGGCGGTCCTCGAGGAGGGTCATGCGGGGTCTCCGAGCAGGGAGCGCAGCCGGGTCAGGCCGCGATGGACGTGGTTGGTGACGGCGGCCTCCGAGGCGCCGAGCACCTCGGCGACGTCTCGGTAGCGATAGCCGTAGCAGTGGACCATCACCACGGCGACGCGCTGGTCGTGCGACAGCCGGGCGAGCGCGTCGAACAGCTCGCGGTCGAACGGCACCGGGTCGTCGCTCGCGACGTCGAAACGCACCGGGGCGGGTCGCGACCATCGACGCTGCCGACGCAGCGACGACTGGCCGACGCGGTAGAGATACCCGACGGGCTGGTCGATCGCGTCGAGGCGATCGCGGTGCTCGACCGCCCAGGCCATCGCCTCGGCCGCCGCCTCACAGCCGAGGTCGACGCCGTTGCGGGCGACGAGCGCTCGCCGGACCGCACGTTCGATCGCGAGGAGTTCGGTGTCGGTGATGCGGCGCCGTGTGTCGTGTTCGACGTCAGGAGGTGCTGCAGACCATGCGTCGTCGCGAGCCATCGAAGGCGTGGGGGCGTCGTCGCGTGGGCTCACCACCGACACGAGCGCGCACCGGCCCGGATCCTTTCGCGGATCAGGACCGCCGCCTCGCTGCTGGTCGCGCATCGTCCCGGAATCCGGGAGGAGTCGCGACCAGAACGGGGGCGCCGGTGGGTCAGGCGGGGGCGTCGGCCGTGAGCGGCGGGTGGACGGTGATCGTCGCCTCGTGGGGCTCCATCGCCGGGGCGGGGTCGTGGAGGATCGCCACGGCGTTCGCCCGCTCCTCGGGCGTGAAGTCACGCGTCGTGTGGCAGAACTCCACCATGTTCCCGTTCGGGTCCTTGGTGTAGATGCTGATGCAGAAGTCGTGATCGACCTCCACCACCGTGTGGCCGTGGGCGCGCCACACGTCGCGACGGGCGGCCAGGTGCTCGTAGGTGGGTGAGTCGAACGCGTAGTGGTTCACCCAGCCCGGCAGCCCGGCGTGGGTGTTGAGGTCGACCTCGAACTCGGTGCCGATCGCCGGGTCGTGGATCTCCCAGAACGCGATCATCCCCGACCCCGGCTCGCCGCCGGTGGCCGAGCTGGTGTCGTAGAAGAAGTGCTTGCTCCAGCCGCCCTGGGGTCCGGGCGTGGGCGACACGTTGGTCTTCACGAGGGTGAAGCCCATCAGCTCGGAGTAGAAGTGGTGGGTCGCCTCCGAGTCACGGGTGGCGAACGCGATGTGGTGGAACCCCATGGGGAAAGTCTTCCACGCCCCGTGTCGCGGCAGCGCACGGGCGGCACACTGGCGCACGTGATCGCGACTCCGGGTCTCCTCGCCTCACCGTTGGCCTCACCGTTGGCCTCACCGTTGGCCTCACCGCTCGCCTCACCGCTGGCAGCGGATGCCGGGCTGCTGCTCGGCGACGACCTGATCGTCTGGGTGCTGCTCGCCCTGGGCGGTGCGCTGTTCGTGGGCAACGTGATGGCGCTGGTGCGACCGCCCGTGGCGCCGCGTCAGGCCGGCGACCTCGAACGGGCGCCGAAAGGGCGCAGCATCTTCATGGCGGCGATCGGGCTCGTCGTCGCCGTCGCCGCGCTCGGTGCGCTGGTGAGCTGAGCCCCCGGCGGGTCGTCCCGCCGAGGGCGTCACTCGTGTCAGCCGGCCCCGTCAGTGGGCCTCGTCAGCCGGCGGTCGGTCAGCCGGCGCCGTGCCAGGTGGAGCGCCAGTGCGCCGAGGCCGAGGGCCCAGGTCGCGAGCTGCAACCACTGCTGCAGCAGGGCGGCGCCCGTGGCGGGCAGGCCGGCGGTCACGATCGTGGCGGCCGTGGCGGCCGTGTTGTTGCTCGTCACCGGGTCGGTCGGCGGCAGCGAGCCGGTCATCGATTCGGAGCTCACCTGCGCGCTGTTGACGAGCTGGCTGCCCGTCGTGGCGGTCACCAGCACCCGCAGCTCGACGGTCACCCGTCCGCCGACGCGGATCGCGGTCGTGCTGCGGCAGGTGACGAGCTGGCCCTCGGCCGAGCAGGTCGCGTTGGTGCTGGTGGCACTCAGGAACTCCAGGCCGGCGGGCAGGTTGTCGGTGATGACCAGCGGGCCGCCCGACGGGCTCGGCCCGAGGTTGGTGGCCTCGAGCACGTAGAGCGCCGTCGGGTTGGCGAGGGTGCCGTCGAGCCGCTTCGTGATGTCGAGATCGGCGAGGGGCACCTCGGTCGGGTCGCTGTCGGTGTTGTTGGCCGGCACCGGGTCGAAGGTGGGGGAGGTCACCGACGCCGTGTTCACGACGCTCGGGGCGGCCGCCCGGCCGACGGCCACCGTGAGGGTGATCGTCGAGGTGCCGTTCACGGCGAGCGTGGGCAGGTTGCAGGTGACCGTCTGGCCGACGGCTGCGCAGGCGATGCCGGTGCCGGTGCCGCTCACGTAGGTGAGGCCGGCCGGCAGCACGTCGGTGACCCGCGGCGTGGTGGCCGCGGCCGGACCGGCGTTGGTGACGGCGATCGTGTAGACGCCGTTGGTACCGACCTCGAAGCGGGCGCCGTGCGACTTCTGCAGCGAGAGGTCGGCCTGGAACTGATACCCGAAGTCCATGTCCGTGCGGTTCTGCCCGGCCACCAGGGTGGTGGAGGTCCGAGAGTCGCGGGTCGGGTCGGGGTCGGCCACGTTCACGAGGCCCGCAGGCAGGTCCGCGGTGTCCACGATGACGGTGTACGCGCCGGCCGGGAGCCGCTCGACGAGGTAGCGACCGTCGCTGCCGGTGGTGGTGGTGAACACCACGTCGTCGGCGGTGCCGGCGACGCCGTCGAGTCCCGCCCACCGTACGGTCACGTCGATCCCGGCCAGCCCGGTCTCGCCGCCGTCGAGCACGCCGTCCGCGTCGGCGTCGATCCACAGTTGGTCGCCGATCGAGCCGGTGCCGGTGAACGCGGTGTCCGCGTCGCGACGGTTCGCCTCGTCGATCCCGGCCGTGCCGGGATCGTCGTCGGTGAGCGTGATCGTCACCGTGTGGAGGGTGACGAGGCCGTCGCCGTCGTAGGTGGAGGTGAAGCCGGGGAGGCCGCTGATGTCCACGGCCACGCGCACCGGGCCGTTGGGGAGCGAGCCCACCAGGTACGAGCCGGTGGCATCGGTGGCCGTGGTGATCGCGACGTCGTCGGACGTGCCGACGATGGTGTCGGGGCCCGACCAGGTGATCGTGAGCGGCACGCCGGCGAGCGGCGTGTCGCCGGGCTCGGGCGCGTCCGCGCCGTCGCCGTCGATGTCGAACCAGAGCCGGTCACCGATCGACGCGAGGCCGCTGTATCCGAAATCTGCGTCCACCCGGTCCTGTGCGGATCCGAGCGTGAGCGCCGTGGTGTTCGCCGTGCCCGTGCCGTCGAGGTCGA
>Ga0315904_10002404_pt1 | contig 29060 bp, 25 predicted proteins | sample LakEriMetagenome_6_FD_203529 | JGI IMG/M metagenome (GOLD analysis project Ga0315904, IMG submission 203529) | Freshwater fungal communities from buoy surface, Lake Erie, Ohio, United States - Buoy 12 MA120 | ecosystem: Environmental > Aquatic > Freshwater > Lake | place: USA: Lake Erie, Ohio...
TCGCAACCGCGTCCCGCTGGAACTCCGGCGGATACTTCGCCGGCCGCCCAGGCCGACGCTTCTTACTGTTGGACATGGACATCCTCCTATACGAGGTGTCCGCCCAACGGGGGGATGCTCAATCTGCCTGGTTGATGATCTTGATGGCGTTGCGGCTTGTTCGTAGCGTTTCGGTTCGCTCGGCGGGTTGGCTCATGAACTGCCTGCCGCCTGCGGGTTGGCTTCCGATCGAGGTGCTGTCCGTCGGGTGAATCACCGTGGTGTGGCTCGAAAGAGGCGCGCAGGAGATCTTCAACCAGGAGTGCCCATCACGGTTCCATCAACCGTTGAAGGGAGAGTTGTCATGTCGGTGATCATCGGGATCGATCCGCACAAGGCGTTGCACGCGGCGTGCGCGATCGATCGTGCTGAGGTCGAGTTGTCGAAGTTGCAGGTCCGCACTGGTCCTCGTCAGGTGTCGGAGTTGTTGGCGTGGGCGAGCCCGTTCGAGTGTCGGACGTGGGCGATCGAGTCGGCGGGAGGGCTCGGCTATCTGCTCGCTCAGCAGCTCGTCGCGAAGGGCGAGCACGTGGTCGATGTGCCGGCGACGTTGTCGTCGAGAGTGCGTGTGCTCGGCTCGGGCCGGTCGAACAAGAACGACGCGAACGACGCACGCGCGGTCGCGATCGCCGCGTTGCGGTCGCCGTCGTTGGCGGCGGTCCGCCCGGAGGATCACATCAGCGTGTTGCGACTGTTGGCCAAAGCTCAGCTCGACGCGTCACGTGCGCGAAGCCGGGCATGCAGCCGGCTTCACGCGCTCGTGCGTGAGCTGGTCCCGGGCGGGATCCGCAAGGAAATCGTTGTGGGACAAGCCGATGCGGTCCTCGCTGCGATCGTGCCCGAGACGGCCACGCAACGTCAGCGCCTCGAGCTCGCCCACGAAACCCTCGATGAGATCCGACTGTTGGATGCGCGACTGAAGCGCTCCAAGACCCGGATCGCCGAGGCCGTGAAAGCATCCGGGACAACACTGACCGACATCTACGGTGTCGGCCCGATCATCGCCGGGCTGATCATCGGCTACGCCGGCGATGTCACACGATTCGCGACCTCGGGTCACTTCGCCGCCTACAACGGCACCGCCCCGATCGAGTTCTCGTCATCGGGTCGCACGGTGCACCGACTGTCACGTCGAGGGAACCGAACCTTGAACCATGCGATCCACATGATCGCCGTCACCCAGATCCGCAACCTCGACAGCGAGGGCCGCATCTACTTCGACCGCAAGGTCGCCGAGGGTCGGACCAAGCGCGAGGCGATGCGAGCGTTGAAGCGGCAGATCTCCGACCGCGTCTACAAGCACCTCGTCGCTGACACCCGGAGCAAGTAGGCCCGGGAGGACAACCCAGGGGACGACTCTTGAATCCAGCGCGGCCGGCAAGCCCTGGAACACCGGCACTTCGGATCAAGTCACTCCCGGACCCAACACAACGCTACGCCCGCTCGGACACCCCTGTCACGAGCACGATCCCACGCGCCCGAACGAGCCCGAAACTGCCCCCTTGACACAAAGAGGGATCGATCGGAGCTGCTCCCGGCTGCAAGACTTTCGCCGTGACGGCAGATCGCGAATTGCTTCGAGTGGCGGCTGAGGAGATCGAGATCCTCGTCCGCTGTCTTCAAGTCGATGCGCTGCTTGAGCGGTGGGCGGGCGACAAGGACCACACGAGCGGTTGCATCGCGGCGGACGGACTCGATCAAGCACTCGGTCTACTCGACGAGCTTGCGGACGGCCGGGCAGCGGAGCTGGCGGCCGCTGTGAGGCGTATCACCTCAACTTTGCCGCCGCCGTTGGAGTAGCGCGGAACTGCCGCTATGCGCTGGACAAGCGAGACCGTTGCAGAGCATTCTGCGCTGGTGCTGACGCCCGCTTCTGACTCGCTGGATGCAGCGATCGAAGCTGCACGTCAGGTGCTTGGCGGCATCAGCGACGTCTCAAACCTGCAAGTGCTACACGCAACGAACAACGTCGTGGTGAGTGCAGGTGACTTCGTCGCCAAGGTCACCACCAACAACGCCGTAGCTCACCGCGAGTACCTACTCGCTCGACACGCATCGTCGGTGGGCGCGCCGGCATTCGTCCCGGTGATGCCGCCGGTCACATCGGACGGCTTCACGATCGTGGTTTGGCCTCGGGGCACGCTGGGCGCAGCAGCGCCCCGGAGGGATTCGGCAGTGGCGCTGCGGAGTGTGCAGCAGGCTTGGCGCGGGTTCGACACTCGGCTGCCGACGCTTGCCGGTCGCCTCGACGAGGCGAGGGGCCTCCTTCGTTCGGGAGAGTTGGACGGCGTCCTCGAACCGCGATCAGCAGCGAAGCTCGATGAGATCGTCGGCGACGGAATCGATGCCATCAGCGACCGCCTCACGGTCATTCACGGCGAGCCTCACGATGGCAACTTCGTTGTCCAGGCGGATCGACTGATGGTCATCGACTTTGAGGCTGTCTGCGTCGGGCCGATGGAGTGGGACGCAGCATTCTTCCCAGACGACGTTGTCGCTGAGGTATGGCCCGAGACCCACATGGGGCTGCTCCAGCAGATGCGCGTCGTCGTATCGGCGACGGTCTCCGCCTACTGCTGGCGACACCTCGCTGTGCGCGGCGAGGACGCCGAAATGCGATCACATGCCCAATCTCACCTCGACCGAGCCATTGGACAGGGCGCATAGCTGCCGCTCGGCGCTACTTCGTCCGTCTTGCCGGAGGGCGCATAACGACGGTCGCTGCGCGCAGCGCCCGGTGCCACACCCCAGGAGCAAGGTGTTGCCATGACTGAAGCCGAACGAATCAAGCAGCTCGAGAACATCTGCCATGCTCAGCAGGTCATCCTCGATCACCGCACCCAACTGATCGGCCAGCTGCTGAACCGCTCCGGCATGGGGGCCGGCACCCACATCGTCGAGAACCGCGTCACCAGCGGCATGGACGCAGCTCGCCGGCTCTAGGTCGACCGCGCTCGATCTCGCCATCGTCCCGGCGGTAGGTGGCAGGTGTGCTGTGAGGCGGACCTGTGTGCCGTCGAGGGTTGGACGTGTCGTGGGATCGTGTGGCGGTGTTTCGGGCTCGGTGGGGTTACATCGTCGGTGAGTGAGTTGACCGATGCCGAGGTGTACGGGAAGTTCGCGGACGAGTTGATGCGTTTCGCTGCGGCTCTTGCCGGTCCGTCGGGTGCGGAGGATGTGGTCTCGGCTGCGGTTGCTCGGGCGCTCGGCTCGCCCAGGTGGCAGTCGGTGGAGAACAAGCGGGCGTACCTGTACCGGATCGTGTTGAACGAGGGCAGTCGGGTGCGGCGCGACACGGCCCGCCGCCTGGCCCGTGAGGCACGAGCGGCACCTCGGGATCGGGTCGACGAGAACGCTGCCGAGTTGGATCTTCGTTCGGCGCTGAGGACGCTGACGGTGCGTCAGCGGGCGGTGGTGTTCTTCACCTACTGGGCCGATCTCGGGCCGAGTGAGATCGCCGTGTTGATGGACCTGTCATTGCGGACGGTCGAGCGTGACCTGTCCGCCGCGAAGAAGAAGCTGGGAGCACTGCTGTCATGACTGCATCCGTTGCCGACATCGATGCGTTGGCCCGCCGGCTGATGATCCAGCTGGTCGACGAGACACCTCTTGCTCCACCGTTCGAGTCGATCCACCACGACGACGCTGGAGAGGGGTTCGTTCCCCGACCCGGTCCGCCGGGTCGCGTGCGGCCGCTGCTGGCGGCGGTGGCCTCGGTCGCGATCGTTGCTGGAGGCCTGGGTCTGGTCACGTACCTCCGGTCGGCTGAACCCGCGGCAACCGCGTCGCCGACCGCACAGCAGCTGCCATCGGACGTCCCTGACGGATGGGTACTGGATCGAGTGCTCGGTCCCGGCAGCTTCGTCGAGACCGGATTGCGCCCCCAGATCACGATGTATGCGACTTCAGCGTCGCCACTGGGCCCGATCGTGGCCGTCGTCCAGTACGGCTCCGGGCCGACATCGACGAACGCGAACATCGTCGAGACCGAGACCACCGATGGCCGACGAGTGGTGCTCAGCGACACCTACATCGCCGGCGTCCGCGCCATCGACATCCAAGCCACGCCATCGACGTGGGTCACGCTCAACGGGCGTGACGTGAGTGACGACACCTTGATCCGCCTCGCCGAGACGGCGACCGTCACCGCCGACGGGTTCGCCCGACTCGATACAACCTCGCTCGAGCAGGCCGGACTGACACCGGTCGGCGAAGGAACGCTGATGAACCTGCCCTTCAGCGGTGGGCGGGACTGGGATCCCGGATCGATCCCGGCGGGGACGACGGTCAGCTCCTACATGTCCCCTGACGTGGACGGCCACATCGACCTCAACACCTACATGGCGACACCGTTCGACCGGGCAGCCCTCGGGCTGCACTTCGCCCCAGCGCAACGCCCAGAGGATCCGCAGGGATGGTTCCGCGTCGACACTGGCATGGACACCACCACCGGCTGGTTCGTCGAACGAGACGGCTACACCCATGTCGTGCTCGGCCCGACCGAAGCCACCGCCGCGATGCGCATCATCCTCGAGACGCTCACCCCGGTCGACAGCGACAGCTGGGTCGAGCGAGCCAAAGCCCTCGGGACACCCGCCGCAGACGAGACGTCTGCAGCGACGACGATCGAGGTCGAGACGACGGTTCGATCCGCCGCACCAGCAGGTCCCGAACGCCAGGAGCTCAGCACTCGCACCGAGGCGCTCGACGACGGCTCGTACCTGCTCACCATCAGCGACACCAGCGGCAGCGCCACACAACTGCGAGCCGCGTTCATCGGTCGCCGACTGATCGTCACCCCGCAGGAGCCCGCCCTCGCCGAGTTCGTCGTTGAACAGGACATCGGGAACTTGATGGGGCCTTCCGCCGCAGCGACCTTTACGCCCGCAGGGTCGCTCACCGTCGTGGCAGCACCGAGTTCAACCTCGGCGGACCATGCAGAGATCACCAGCGGCGGCACCACGTACGTTGTCGAACTCATCCAACTCGACGACACCTACCCGATCGTGATCGCTGTGCTCCTCGTCGGACCGGACGAAGACTCGAACCCTCAGATCGTCCTCACCGGCAACGGCCAGGTCGTCGAAACACTCTGACCAGTCACCGGAGCGCTCGCCGTCAGCCGGCGATAGGGGGCACTCTCGACCCCGCAGGTGAGCGCCGAGTCAGATCGAATTCGTCCGCGTCGAGCAGGCATTCATGCAACGCTTCACGAGTGGATCGAGTTGAAGAGGCACTGGCTGGTGAGTGGGCTCTCCTCGATGCGACGGTTCGATCGGACTCATGCGGCCTCGAGCAGTTGTTGCATCCGGACTTCGCCGAGCGCGGTCAGTCGGGCCGGTGGTGGACTCGCGAGGCAATACTCGACGCGCTGCCTGGCGAGGCCGGCACCTACGAACCGCCGGAGGTCCGTGACATGCATGCGGACGAGGTTGCCGATGGCGTCGTGCTCGTCGTGTATGTCTCCGTTCGAGCCGGTCGTTCGGTCGGCCGGTCATCGCTGTGGATGGAGCACACGGGTCGTATGCGAATCCGCTGGCACCAGGGCACGCCGTTGCCTGCCGAATAGAACCGGCGGTAGATGGCAGGGCGAAGTCGCTAGTCGATGACCCTTGCGACGTCGAGTCGAACGAGAGGCCTTGGATCGGCTTTCGTGTCCGCGGCTTGTGCAACCGGTATCGCTCTCCGCTAGCAGGCTGCTGAAAATGGCCTTCTGAGCCGACCTCGTGTTGATCGGGTCGTCGACGTCGGCCCTCGCTCCCATCGGTCCGGGCCGTCGGCCGGCTGCCGGGCGTGGCCGGTCAGGTCGGATCAGGCGAGTGCTTGTTGGGTGTCGAGTGCGGTGATGCGGATCAGGTTGTAGACGGCGGCGGTGATCTTGAACCAGGCCCGGTTTCGTTCTCGGCCTCGGTAGCGGAGTTGTCTTCCGCCGGCGATGGTCTTGGTCCAGCCGAAGGGTTCTTCGATGCGTTTGCGGATCCGTTGACTGGTGACGTGTCCGGCGTGGCGGGTGGTGCGACCATCGATGGCGGAGTGTTTCGTGTTCGGCGCGACGTGCGGTGTGAACCCGAGCGCTCGCACGCCAGCGACGAACCCTTTCGTGTCGTAGGCCTTGTCTCCGGCGACGGTGCGCCGCCGCTTGGTCTTGGGGAGTCGGGCGAGCATCTCGATCGCGGTCGCCCGCTCGGCGTAGCCATCGGCGAAGGTGAGCTCGGCGTCGACGATCAACGCGTTGCGGTGCTCCATCAACAGATGGCCCGAGTAGCAGAGGGTGGCGGCAGTGTTGTGGCTCTTGCGATAGAGCCGCGCGTCCGGATCGGTCGTGGAGGCGTGGGTGTCGTTGGTGCGCTTCTCGCCGTGCCATTGCACCTCGGCGTTGCGGCCCGCCGGCGGATCCGACGGCGGCCCGTCTTTCGGTTTGAAGCTCTTGTGCGACGCCCACGCCTTCAACAACGTGCCGTCGACGGAGAAGTGCTCGGACGACACGTACTTGCGGAGCTTCGCCAACCGGACAACCGCTTCGAAGAACTCATCCGCGACCTCGGCGTCGAGGAGCCGTTTGCGGTTCTTCGTGAACGTGGTCGCGTCGAACGCCGGCTCGTCAATGCGCATGTCGAGGAACCACTTGAACAACAAGTCGTAGTTCAGGCGCTCGCAGAACGCGCGCTCGGAACGGATCGAGTACATCGCCATCAACACCGTCGACTTCAACAACGCTTCCGGTGGGACGCTGCGCCGGCCGCTCGACGCGTACATCGTCTCGAAGATCGGGTCGAGCTCGGCGAGGACCGCGTCGACCACGACGCGGATCTTGCGGATCGGATGATCGGCCGGGATCAGCTCCTCGGTCGACAGCGTCGTCAACATCGCCAACTGCGGATCAGGGTTCCCACGCATCACCACAGTCTTTTCGATCGCGCCGCCGAACGCGAGCACCATCACCCGATTTTCAGCACCCTGCTAGACGGTCGGGGCGGGTTGCGGAGTCTTCTCCATCTTCTTGACTTTGCCGTCGGCGATCATGCTGAAGACGGCGGCGGCGGCTAGGAACACGAAGGCGGCAGGCTTGGGGTTGTCAGCCACGAGCTTCCACCTCAACCATCCGTTCCCGGGCACCGACCCGATCCACAACGCAGTGGCCGGCACGGCCAGACCGGCGGCGAGCTTCTCCTTCTTTCCCCACGATCCATCTACGGCGTACACGCCAAGCCGCAGGAACACGGGGGCAAACATCACCGCGATTACACCGAGCCACCACCGTGGTTTCGTTGCATCGAAGGCGACGACGCCGGCGGCGTACAGCGCGAGAATGTCGCCTGGTACCCACTTGATCACCTTGTCTGCCACGCCTTTGAAATTGTTGGTCGTGTCGTCCAACGCCTCGAATTCTGCTGGCGGTCGAGATACGACCTTGCCGAGTCCCCACATGCTCATTGCGATCCCCCTAGTGGTTCGTCGCTGATTTAGCAAGGTGGGCTAGTCTTTCGTCATGCCGGTGATGACTGCTGCTGCGTTGGACGTGTCTGATGAGCAGCGGGTGGTGTTGGAGCGGTGGGCCCGTTCGACGGTGGAACCGCATCGACGGGTGGTTCAGGCGCGGGGTTTGCTGCTCGCGGCCGAGGGTGTCGCGAACGAGGAGATCGCACGGCGGTGCGACACGACGCCGGACACGGTGCGTCGCTGGCGGGCCCGGTTCATCGAGTCTGGTGTTGATGGTGTTGGGGTGATCGCTCCGGGGCGTGGCCGTAAGCCGGAGATTCCGGCCGAGACGGTCGAGGCGATCGTGAACGACACGTTGCACTCGGTTCCCGATGATGGTGCGACGTGTTGGTCGACCCGGTCGCTCGGCGCGAAGCACGGTGTGGGCAAGGACACGGTGCAGCGGATCTGGAAGGCGCGGAATCTGCGGCCGTGGCAGGTCGACACGTTCAAGCTGTCCAACGACAAGGATTTCGAGGCGAAGCTCGTCGATGTCGTCGGGCTCTACTTGGATCCGCCGGAGCGGGCGGTGGTGTTCTCCTTCGACGAAAAGACCCAGTGTCAGGCGTTGGATCGCACGCAGCCGTCGTTGCCGATCAAGCCTGGACGTGGTCGGACGATGACGCATGACTACAAGCGCAACGGCACCGTCGATCTGTTCGCGGCGATGAACATCGCGACCGGCGAGGTGCTGCACGACACCCGTCGCCGGCATGCCGGCAGCGACGTGCTCGCGTTCTTCAAGTGGATTGACATGCACGTCCCTCGCGAGCTCGACGTGCACGTCGTGTTGGACAACCTGTCGGCGCACAAGTCCGAACCGGTGCGCACCTGGCTCGCTGATCCGAAACGAGCCCGTTGGCATCTGCACTTCACGCCGACGTCGGCGTCGTGGTTGAACCTGATCGAGGGCTGGTTCTCGGTGCTCACCCGCAAAGCGTTGCGCGACGCGAGCTTCACCTCGACCCGGCAACTTGAAGAAGCGATCGATGTGTGGGCATCACACTGGAACCACGACCCCCAGCCGTTCGTGTGGACCAAGACCGTCGACGACATCATCACCAAAGTCAAGCGAGGACGTGCCACCCTCGACCGCATCACTGAATCCGCGACGCACCACTAGGTGTGCGAGGTCCACGCCTCCGTACGGCGTCGGCGAGCTGTGTCCTGCACTCATGATCCATGGTCGACACGTTTCTACGAATCTAGACGAATAGCTCCAAAGAATTCGCGCGTTCCGGGACCGAACGACGCGGCGAGATCGGACTCCGCCGAGCTCTCGGCGCCAGACGCACCCACATCCGCCGTCAGATCGCCACCGAAGCCGCCATCATCGGCACCCTCGGCGGGATCATCGGCGCCAGCCTCGGCCTGCTCGGCGTCGTCGCAGCAAGCCTCGCCCGCGACTGGACCACCACCATCAACCCCACCACCATCCTCACCGCACCCCTCGTCGGACTCGCCACCGGCGCCATCGCCGGCCTCCTCCCCGCCATTCGAGCCGCACGCACCCCCGCAGCCGAAACACTCCGAAGCTGACAAATGGCATGCCGTTGACGTGTCGGGGCGAGCAGCGTTCGCGTTCGAGGCGTTCAACCGAGCAATGACCAGCGAGTCAAGTTGAGGACGTGATCGGGAAGTTGTGGAGGCAACATTTCTTAGCGCGGCAACTTAGATCAAGCTCCGGCCGATGCACCACCTAGAACTCACCATTGACAGAAACTGCGCTTGCAGTCTATCCTCTAAGCAGTTCAACGAGAAGGGAGAACCTCATGGCTACGGTAACCCTAAGGCGGCGAGTGACGGTGATTCTGGCGGCTACAGCGATGGCCGCCGGAGCATTGGCCATCAGTTCGAGCAACACGGTTGGTGCAGGTGCTTCGGATTGCCCGAGTTCCGGCGGCCCATTCTGTACTTGGAGCAACGTGTCGTTCGGAGGAAGCTTCATGTCAAATGTCGGTGACCTTCCAGCTTGGCCAAGCTGGATGATCAATGCGGATGATTCGAACTGGAATCGGTCGACAAGATTCGTGGTACGGCAGTACGATTTCACCGGCTTTGGAGGATACTACGTCTGCTGGTTGAAGAATACATCTATCGGCAACATCCCGAATATAGTGGGCCAGAACTTCGATGATCGAGGTGCGTCGCACACATTCAACTCGGTGTGCTGAGGTAGCAGTCTCTCTTCATGATGAAGCTAAGTTTCGTTCGGGTCTTCCCGCTTTGTGCAATGATCTTGCTAGCGGGCTGTAGAAGCTCAACATCGTCGGGCAGTAGCGCGGGCACTCAGCCTCCGGGCACCGAGACCTCAGCGAGCAACAGCACCGACGAAAGTAGCAACGGAACGGTGGTATCGGACGGCGCAGCTGTCGTGGACCCCGAGACACTAATGCTTCTTCCTGATGATCGTGCCCTCCTGACGGCTGTTGAGGATGCCCTAACTGCGAAATGTATGCAAGCAGCTGGATTCGAATACAGTGCAGTGGCGCTTTCGACGGCGGAAGCCTCTGCCCGTGGTTCGGAGGAGGCGTTCAAGCAGAACTTCCCTTTCACGGGGGACAGTTCGGTTTCCTATGCGTCAGTCGGGCCCGAGGCGGTTGACAGCACTAACGTCGATTACCTTTCGTCCCTTAGTCCAGCGGAGCAGGAAAGATACAATCTAGTCCTGGCTGGAGACTGGGACGACACAGTTGAAGTCGATTTGAACGGCAGTCCGATGGCGACGCCTCGTTCGGGGTGCATCTCCGAGGCCCGAGTTGCAATGTACGGAAGCCTTGAGGATGCTCTAATCTCACAATTCTTCGTTGGCAATCTCCGGAATCTCGCGCTCGGAAACACGATGGCAGATCCAACCGTTGCTGCTGCAATCGAGTCCTGGGTGGCTTGCATGGGGTCGGCGGGCTTTTCTTTCCAGTCGTTTGCTGAAGCGCGCTCATATGCCTACAGCAATAGCAATGTGGCGGGCGTCGTGGCCCAAGCCGACGCAGACTGCGTTGCGCAAGGCTCGCTCGGTTCGACATTCTCGTCCGTATACAACGAACAATTGGTCTCGCAGATCGAGGCCTACCAGGGGTATCTTGAGGATGTAGCAGCTTCCACCGCGGCCGCTCTCGCGGTTGCGCGTGGCTACGCTTGAGTTATGGCCAAGTGACGTCGCTCCGGTGGCCGACGCAAGTCGGGCTCTTCTGGTTGAAGTGAGGAGAGGACTTGGGGTGAGGGTCCGAGAACGGGTGCTGGGATCTCGTCATCGGCGTGTCCGAGGCCGATGGTGAGGTGACGATCGAGGTAGAGACGACCGAGCCTCGGGCGTGGTGCCTGCTGAGTGGATGCGTGCCGAGTCGCAGGATCGGATGTAGGTCGATGTCCGCGATCTGGAGTGTGTCGATCGGCCCACAACGGTTGCGGATCTGGAAGTGGCGGTGGCGTTGCCGCGAGCCGTTGTGCTCGGGCAAGACGTAGATCTTGTGATGGTGTCGGTTCGCGCGCAGGAACGACGTCTCATCGACACCCAACTGGCGCACCGGACCGACCCGGCCGGGATCATCGACGAGCGGGGCGCCGGGGTCGAGCCACCGCGTTCATGATCGTCTCCCAACACACCCCGAACTCGTCCGCGAATTGCGACACCGGCCGTTCGAGCGCGCCGACACGACGACCCGCCGCAGCGCCGGTGCGCCGGTGCGCCGGTGCGGCGGTCAACACCACCTGGGCGTCCAAGAACTCGAGCGGTTCGGTCCACTACGCGACCGCGCTCGTCGAGTTGGAAGGTTGCCGAGTGTAGGTCGCTGAGACCAGATCTCAGCTGGACCGCGCAGCGGGGAGCGTGCGTCCGGCCTCCCGCGCATGTCCGGCAAGAGCGGTTCGGTTACAGCTTTTCTGTGACTTTTATGCTACATTTGTTCGCAAGAGCAACGGGGCATTGTGCCATCAGGGCTGCTACCGGACCAACGGTGTGGGACGGTCGGCGCTTTTGATTCCCGGAATATCTACAGATCTGGGTGGTCGACCTCGTGCGAATTGGCCCTACCGCCACTCGACCAGATAGCTGGCCCGGTCGTGTTCCCCGACGTGCAGGAGGATCTCTACCCTTGGGACGTGACGACAGCAGAGGACAGCATGAGCGTGCGGTTGCTCACAGGTGACGACGTCGTGATCTACCTAGATCTCGTCTGCGAGGTCGAGGATGCGCGTGTCCCACGAGACGATCTACAAGTCGTTGTTCATCCAGGGTCGAGGTGAGCTGAAACGTGAACTGACCAGGTGTTTGCGGACCGGCCGGACGAAGCGCCTGGCGCAGCACCGCTCCGATGGTCGTCGACAGATCGCTGGCATGGTCCCGATCACTGAGCGGCCGCCCGAGGTCGCCGATCGAGCGGTCCCCGGTCACTGGGAAGGCGATCTGATCATCGGTGCGATGTCGCGTTCTGCTGTCGGGACGCTGGTGGAGCGAACCACGCGTCTCACAGTGTTGCTGCATCTGCCCAACGATCACGGTGCTGCTGCTGTTCGTGAAGCGGCGACGGAAGCGATCCAACGGCTGCCCGCCGCGCTCGTGCGATCGCTCACCTGGGATCAGGGACGCGAGATGTTGCAGCACCGGCAGTTCACCATCGACACCGGCGTCCAGGTCTACTTCTGCGATCCGCACTCGCCATGGCAGCGACCGACGAACGAGAACACCAACGGACTCTTGCGTCAGTTCCTGCCCAAAGGCACCGACCTCAGCATCCACACCGTCACCGATCTCGAGCGAATCGCTCAGAGCCTCAACGAACGACCACGCAAATCCCTCGGCTACATGAAACCATCAGAGAAGTTCGCCGAGCTCGTTGCATCGACCGGTTGAACCCGCCGACCTGGAGCGCACACGACGTCGGCGGAGAGCGCCGAGCTACCGATAGGTACGGGTTGACGCTCCTGTCCAGACCGTGCAGTCTGATCGGCGTGGGCGCCGGTGCGGACTTCTGGGTTCACGAGTGCGTCGCAGGCAATCTCGGGACAACGATCATCGGCACGCTGTTCGAGGGGCTTCTGAACGTGGGCGACGTCGTCGCTCGCGTCGTTGTCGACGGAGCAGCGCGCGAGGTGGAGCTAACTGTCCGCGAGATTTCGATGTTCGATGTTCTCCTCGATCACCTCGACACCGGATGCTCCGCCAACATTCTGGTGACGGGCCAAGGTGCAGAAGCCGTCCAGCCCCACTCGCACTTACACGTCGATTGAACCCGCCCATACCTGCCGATCTAGCGCCTGCCGAACGCTCGGCGTCGGCCCCGAGCGATCAGACGGCCTGGCCGTCGACGAGGGGCGGCGCGTCGGCTGGTTGGGATGCTTCGCCCAAGATGGTGTCTTGAATGCGAATGAACTGCTCGGCGTCCGCCTGGCACTGGCTGCAGATGAAGACCGTGCCCGAACGATCGTGGTGACCACGCAACCTCCGCTGCTGACACGCCCCGCAGATCTCAGATCCACCCACGACAACAGTCTCGCGCGCATCGGCTGACATGGTGACCGCAGAGATCTCCTCTGTCGGCGACACGCCCGTCGCCGCCGTCGAACTCGCGAGCGCTCATCGAACGTCGACGTACCGAGACGGGATGGTGCAGTGTTGGTCAAGTCTCACCGGCGTCGCCTGACGTTGCGAACGCTGTTGTGATGCTGCGGGTCGCGAGGTCGGAGACGGTGCAGTTGCGTTCGGTGGCGAGGTTGGAAATCCATCGGGCTTCGTCAGGCGTGAGGAGGACGTAGACGGTTCGGGCGTCGAGCCCGCGACGCATCCTCGGTCCTCGAGTGGTGGTCGGGTCACCCGGACTGCGTCGGAACGCATCATCGACGTGCGTCTCGATCGCGGCGCGTCGCAGTGAGTGGATGAGTGCTTCGCCGAGGGTGATGTCGTGAGTCTTGGCGAGTGCGTAGATGTGGTCGGCCGCTGTGCGGCTGAGGGTGAGGCCCACGCTGCGCATGTTGCCGTGGCGTTTGCCGATGAGCCGGCCTTCGATGATCGGAGCGCTGGGCACCGCCGTGGTGGTGATCGTCGAGGCGGTCGGGGGGCTGGTGGGACCGACGACGGTGCGGGTGATGGTGGCGCGGGGGTCGCTCATGCGGGTCTCCTGAGTTGGTGGTTGGTGTGGGCGGTGAGGATCTCGTTGGTCAGGTTCTGGTAGTCGCTGGCGAGGCCGGTTGCGGCGCGGCTGTAGGCCTCGACAGGGCCGGTGGTGGCGTACCGGGGCTCAGCGTTGAGGGCGACTTGTTCGTACTCGTGGGCGAGGCGGCCGTCGCGCCGGCAAGCGACTGCGGCGGCCTGGGCGAAGCGGACGGTCGACGCGAAGACCTCGACCCGGTCGTCGAGAAGCTCAGAGAGGGTGTGGCGGACGCGTCGTTGGACAGCTGTCGCTTGGGTGACGGTGAGCGTGAGCGCGACACCGAGCATGTTGAGCTCGGGGTTGCCTCCTTCGGTGCGGAGATGCTGGAAGCGTCCGAACACCGCTCCCAAGCCATCGATGGAACAGTCGTCGGGGGCGGTGGGGATCACGAGGTGGTGCGCTGCGCGGGCGGCAAGTGTCTGGAGGGCACGCTCGCCTGGCGGGGAGTCGATGATGATCAGGTCGTAGTCGCCGGTGATCGGCGTGAGTGCCGTCTCGAGAAGTGTCAGCGCGGTGAGGTACTGACCCCTGGCCATGATGGTGTGGATCTCGCTGGTGAGTCCGTCGAGGGCAGGTCCACCTGGGGCGAGGTCGAGTCGGTCGCGGACCGAGGTGATCGGTGCGAGGCTGGTTCGGCCGAGGATCGCCTCGTGGAGGTTGGTGCCGTCATCGGCCGCCTCGAGCACGCCGAGGTCTCGGGCGAGGTTGCCCTGCGGATCGGTATCGATGGCGAGGGTCCGCCATCCCGAGGCGGCGGCAAGGCCAGCGACGTTCGCGACCAGGCTGGTCTTGCCAACGCCTCCCTTGCCGTTGGTGACCAGGATCGAGTTGGGGATCATTGGGCTGCTCCGTTCGTGATGCGCTGGGTGGCCGTGAGCACTCCGCCAGCTGTCCGCGCGGCGTCCCAGCGGTGCGCTACCGGTGACCCGTCGGTGTGCTGCGGATGTGCTTGCGGTGTCCCCGCGGTCTGATGACGTAGTGCTGGTGGTGGGCTCGTGGTGTTCGCCGGGTCGCCGCCCGGTGCCCCGGTGGTGTGCTCGCGTCCGTTGACCCAGTCGCTGAACACGGCGGCCCGGAGCGCATGCCGCATCGCCGGGCGGATGCCGTGGGTGGCGAGGTGCGGGTAGGTGGCGACAACGAGCCGGTCGAGCTGATCGAGTTCAGCATCGAACGAATCGGGGTCGGCCTCCATCGCCAGAACTGCGGCCATGTCGTCGGCATCGAAGTCAGATTCCGGTTCATCCGGAACAACGCACGCCTGGCCCGTAGTGACTGGCGCTGGCCGGCGGTCCCTGACGGCGGCGAAGTGAGAGGTGTCGCCGCTGCGGGCCCACTGGACCAGCAGACCGAACGGGCTGATGACCGGCGTGTGTCCCGTCTCGATCAGCGCGCACAGCCGGTGGACGGCGTGACTGATCTCGGGCAGCGTGAAACCTCCGAGCGCTCGCTGCAGTCCGGCACGGTTGTTCATCGGCTTCAACCGCCAGCGCTCCGCTGCGACGTGCAGCGGTTCGAGGACCGCATCGAGACCGCCGCCATGCTCGACCTGTTCTTCGCGAAGTTCGCCGAAGATTCGAATCGTCTCGTTGCCGTTTTCGAAGGAAGCAGGAGAAGAAGGGTCTTCTTGTCCATTCTTACGCTGAAGTTCAGGCAGTTCTTCGCGATCCGCGCGAGGAACTGCGCGTTCTTCACGCGGATCCGTCGAAGGATTCGCGAGGAGCTCGATCACCCGCGCCTGTGCGCGCACCAGCGATGCATAGGCGGCGAGCAGCTCACCGCCGCTCTCGTCGACGATGGCGACGGTCGACGGCCGGCAGTCGTGCCTCACCGACTCAGCCGTCAGGCAGATCACGATCTCCGGGTACCGCGACACCACTGCGGTCCCGAGAGATGTGAGGTACGAGCCGATGGTCGACGCAGCGACCTGTTTGCGTTGGGCCAGTTCACACTGGCGCATCGGGATCCGCACGCGGTCCCCCTCTCTGATGCCGTACTCGTCGATGACGTCGTCGAAGAAGCTCTTCGCGCGCCGCGATGGAGCTGCAGGTGTGGCAGCCACAAGGTCCCCCGGTCTGGATGTCTGAGTGCTTGACAAAGACCCACGGCCTGGGTGACGATGAAACCTCTGGTGTGAGTCCGTCGTCCAGGCAATGAGTGAGTAACCGCCCCGGCTGCAACCGGGGCGGTTCTGTTTTTCGGGGTTCGAGCGGCCATCCGATCCGGACTAATCGTCGGACTACTTTTCCGAGGACGAAGGTCAACTCGGCCGGAATGTCAACACCCAACACGCCAGGTCAGGAGACCCACGACCTTCGAGTCGGAGCGGTGACAAGCACTCTCCAGGTGACTCGTAATGAAAAGGTCGAGGGTTCGATTCCCTCTCTGGGCTCCACGGGGTCGTCCCGTACGACGGGGCAACCCGTTCCACGTGGTGTGCCGCCCGACCGGGCCGACGTGGTGTTCGGGTCACGGCTCGGGAACCTGACGGATCTGAGCCACGACCCTGGTTGGTTCGCGAGGATCTCCGTGGCTCGTACCGACGTGTCGCTCTCCACAGACGGACATGAGCGGTGGACCACCACAGGACTGGGTGGCACTGGTGCCGGAACCCACCGTCACCGACATCGGAACGTCGCTGCGCTTCTGCAGCCGCCGACCTGCCGCCGGTCAGCCGCCGGTCCCGTCCGGGCCGGCCACGCCGCAGGGTTCGAGCCGGTCGAACAGTGCTGCGACAGCCTCGTTCGCGGGGTCGAACTCGCTGCGCAGGACCTCGACGAACTCCTCGGCCGTGAGGTCCTCGAGCGCGGTACGGACGCATGCGAGGTCGGCCCCCGGCTCGTCCCCGACGACCTGCACCAGGACGTCGGTCCTCGAGGCAGGGGTCAGGCAGCCCAGCGACTCCACGAAGTAGATCGAGGCGCCCTCCTCGCTGAGATAGTAGGGCGACCCGTCGTACCTGCGGGCGGCGTTGATGATCGCGGCGTCGTCGTCGCTCAACCGCGCCGACTTCTCGTCCACGCACTCCCGATCGAGCTCCAGACCCACCGAGGTGGCCTCCTCGACGATGCTGTCGGCGGCCATCGCCTGTGCGCTCGGCGCGTCGTCGGAGGCGTTCGTCGGTGCGGGCGGGGGGAGGGAGGCCAACCGCTCGGCGGCGGTGGCGACGATGTCGGTGTAGGCATCCGGGTCATCGGGATCGCCACCGGAACGCATGACGATCGAGAGGTCGTACCCGCTCCGGAACACCGTGAGCCGGATCGGATCCCGGAACCCGAACGTGGCCGAGGCGTCGGCGAGCGGGGGTGCGTCGATCGACCGTCCGGCGTCGGGCTCGCCGGCGGTGCAGGTCTCGTAGGCGGCGACGATCTCGTCGAACCACTCGGCGGCGTCGGCAGAGCTGACGATGATCTGCCACCAATCGGCGGCGTCGCTGCGCAGCTCGGTCTCGGCCTGCGGCACCCGATGGTAGGCGAGGTCATCGGCGGCGTCGCAGGGCGAGAAGTCGAACGTGCTGTCGTAGGAGCTCGCCGCGATCCCCTGGCCACCGGTCGATCCCGGGATGTCCGAGGTCACGAGCAGCGCGGCGAGCAGCTCCTCGGGCGCGTGCACCGACGGGCCTTCCCCGGCCGATCCCGACCCCACATCGCCGCACGACGATGCGGCCGACGCGATCACGACGGACACGATCACCGTCAGCGCCACCATCGACGTCCGTCCCGACCAGCTCATGCAGCCCTCCTCGACCGGTCGAGTGTGCGCATCGCACCGGTCCCGATCTGCAGTGCCGATGGTCCCGACCGGGGACCATCGGCCCGCCGGCGCCACGTCCACGTGCACGGTCACCGGCGTGAACCTGAGCGGCACCGGCAGCGCCTCGAACCTCTCCGACCCGTTCCTCGTCAGCTGAGCCGCGGCCGATCGCACTCTCGGTTTCCGGTCACGACCGTCGCCGGGCCTCGAGTCTGAGCCACGTGAGGTGCCCGCGAGGACATGTCGTCGGCCCGCCCACGCGTGGCAGAGTGATTCCCGGGGTTGGTCTTGACCTCTGCGTCGACCAGGAGGCAGCGAGGCACGATGACGAACACGCGAGCTGCTCGGCGCACACACAGCGGAGACGGCGTGATTGCCGCGCTGGCCGGGCCGCTCGCGTGGGAGACCAGCGACCGATCGCCCACCCTGATCGAGACCATGGCGATTCGCGCAGCGATGGCGGCCCAGGGTGGGCTCGCGATCACGGTGGTCGGACTCGCTGTTCGTGACGCCGTCCCCTCGCTCGCCAGCTCGATCGTCGCCGCCGTGGCCTGCACTGGCGCTCTGGCGGTCACCACCACACAGACCTGGTTCCTCGCCACCGGTCGGTCGCTGGTGCTGCCCACCAAGGTGTTCGTCGGCGTGCGCCTGGCCGCGCTCGTCGCGTTCGCCGTCGGCTGGAGCGCTCTCGCCCCCGGGGCGCTGGCGCTGCTGATCTGGCCGCTCGGCGTCTACATCGGGAGCGAGACCACGATCACCGAGATGCTGATCGAGCACCCCCACCCCGTGCGACTCGGCATCGTCGACGTGCTGCTGTCCCCGGTGCACACCGGGCTCATCGCCGGGCTCGTCGGTGCTGCCCTCGTCGGGCGTGGCAGCGCCGTCGAGATCGCGATCGAGGCGGCGGTCGCGATCGAGACGCTCATCGTCTCCGGTGTCGCCACACGCACGGCGGTCACGCGGCTCTGGAGCGCCGAACAGCAACGAACCGAACACGTGCGGGCCGAGGAGCGGGCGTCCGAACGCCACCGGCGGGCCCACTGGATCCACGACGAGGTCTGTGCCGACCTGCGCTCGGTGAAGCTGCGCCTCGCCTCGGGGCCGATGACGGCCGACGAGATCGACGACGAACTCGACGAGCTCGACCACCGGCTCCGGCTCCGCCAACTCGACGAGATCATCGCCGGCGGCGAGGTCACCGCAGCCGAACTGATCCAGCCCTACCTGCGCCGCGCCCAGAGCGCCGGCGTCGCCCTCACCGACGTTCCTCGATACGAAGCCGCCTCGATCAAGGTGCCGGCCGACACCGCGGAGACGCTCCGCCGCGCCGTCGCCGGCCTCGTGAGCAACGCCCTCGCCGCCGGCACCCGCACCCTCGCGATCAGACTCCACCACAGCACCGACGGCATCACCGTCGCCGTCGAGGACGACGCCGGCGGTTTCGACCTCGGATCCGTCCCCGCCGGACGTGGGCTCTCCATGCTGGCCGACGAGGTCGGGCCGGGCAACCTCGAGGTCGAGCGCACCTGCACCGGTGCCGTCGTGACGATCCACATCCCCTGGAAGGCCGTCGCATGACCTCGCTCCTGCTGCTCGACGACTCCGCGATCGTCAACGACCTGTTCGCCGGTGTGCTGCGCGACCGGCTGTCGATCGAGGTGGTGCCCCTTGCGGCGATCGCCGACCTCGACGACGAGCTCGCCCGCCACGGCGCCTTCGACGTCGCCGTGGTCGACCTGTCGTTCCCCGAAGAACGCCGCAATGGCCTCGACGCCCTGCTGACCATCCACGAACGGCACCCCGACACCGTGCTCGCCGTCATCACCCAGGGTGACGCCTTCGTCGGCGAACTGCTCCGCGACGTGTGGGAACTGCTGCCCGTCGCCGGCGTCATCTCCAAGAGCGCACCGATCGAACTGCAGATCACCCAGATCCACGAACTGGTCGCCACCGGGCGCACCTCCATCGACCCGTCCGTGCTGCCGCTGCTGCCCTCGGTGCGGCCCGCCTGGCGCTCGATCTCCGCGTTCTCCCGGCTCGTCACCCACGTCGGCCACGCCAAGCTGTGGGAAGCGCTGATCGACGCCCCCGACGACGTCACCTACCGCGACGTCGTCGAACGCACCGGCCTCCGACTCAACACGGTGAAGAACTACCGCACCCAACTGCTCCCCGAACTGCTCGGCCACGGGTTGCACGACCCGTCGCTGCGCGAGATGCGCGACTTCGCCGTGCGCTGCAGACCGATCCTCGAACGCTGCAACGTCACGGTGCGCGAACGCAGCAAGATCAGGACCGACCGGTGATCGCATCACGCCACGCCAAACGCTTCGTCGCCGCCTTCGCGATCGCGATCGTCGTGGTCGCCGTCACCGTCGCCGTGCGCGGTGGCCGCTCGTCCGACTCGGCGGACGACACCGCCGCATCGCCACCCGACACCGTCGCCACCATCACCACCGTCGGCACCACGGGCACCGACGAGACCGTGCCCGCCAACACCCGAGCGGCACCCGAGTCGACGACCGAATCTGCCAGCACACTGCCGGCGATCGGCACCCTGCCGGTGCTCGACATGGCCTCCGAGTGCGTCGCCATCCACGGAGACGGCGCCACCCCCATCGCATCCGCCGACGGACCCCCGATGGCGTGCCTCGCCGACGGCGAGGAGCGACCCTTCGACGCCGACAGCGCCTGCGAGGCACGCTTCGGTGCCAGGCTGCTGAGCGTGAAGGTGCTCACCGACGACGGCGGCGTGTGGAAATGCCTCGTCGCCGACCGCGTCACCCTCGGCCAACCGGACTGGCAACGGCACTGCGAGCAGGCCCACGGCGCCGAGGCGGTCGCGTTCGTCTACCAGTCGAACTCGTCGGGGTGGGCGTGCGGATCGGTGCGCAACGGGATCTACCTCGAGTACATCGCCGACCTCGACCAGGCCTGCCACGTCACCTACGGGACCGAGACGTTCGGCATCGCACTCGAGGTCGAAGACGGCGGCACCCCCGAGGACAACATCTGCTACGGCGCACAGCCCTGACCGCTCGCCCGATCAGCCCACCCCGACCCGAACGAGGAACGACTCGACCACCCTGTGCGCCCCTGCTGCTGCGTACGTCAGGGCGTCCCGGCTCTCGCCCTGGCCTCGAGATACGCGTCGATCGTCAGGTTGATGTCGATCTCCGCCCGTGCGAGGGCATCACGAGGTGAGCTGCCGTCGATGATGTCGCGCAACGCCCACCCCAACCGCCACTCGAGCCGATAATCCGGACCGACCACCGTGCCGACCGAACCGGGCAGCGTCGGGTCGATCGCCGCCACGACCTCCGTCGGCACCCGCAGACCCGGACGTTCCTGCCAGGCCGCCTGCAACGCCGGATCGTCGAGCGACGACCGGCGCGCACCGACGTAGCCGAGCGTGGCCGCACGTGCCTGCGCGGCCGGACTCGCGAGGTGCGACATGAAGGCCCACGCCAGTCCCTGCTGCCCGGGATCCTGGGCGAACATGTACGACACCGGCCCGCCCAGGACGGTGCCGCGCTCGGTGAGCGGGAACGGCCACACACCGAGCTCGGAGTCCTCGAACCGACCGTCGTCGAGCAGGTCGTAGACCACACCCATCGTGCCGCTCGTGTGCGGCACCATGCCCGCCGGGTTCACCGGGTCGGTCAACTTCAACAGGTCCTCGAACGCCTGATTGCCGATGTCGTCGATCAAGCGCTCGGCTCCCATGATCGAGATGCCCTCGAGCCGGTCGAGCAGTGGCTGCTGCAGCAGATCGACCTCACGGCCGCCGTTCGCCACGCGCCCCGCATCGTCCGCGAGCTCCAACCCGAGATCCGCCGCCCACGCCAGCGCGAACCACTCGGCCGACGCCGTCACCATCCCCATCGTCACCTGGCCCGACCCCACCAGCGTGCGGAGCTGGCCGATGAGTTCGTCGACGTCGTCCGGTGGATCCGTCGGGTCGAGCCCCGCCGCCCGGAACTGCGCCTGGTCGAAGTAGAGCACCGGCGTCGACATCAGCATCGGCAGACCCCAGAGCGTGTCGTCCACCGACAACGCCTCGACCACCGCGGGCAGCAGATCGGTCTGGTCGAACGACGGATCCTGCGCGATGCACGCCGCTGCCGGTGTGACCCGCCCCGAATCCGTGATGTTGACGATGCTCTCGGCGTTGACGAGCAGCACGTCCGGCGCCGGCCGGTCACTGCGCAAGGCCTGCAGCAGACCGCCGTCGGCGCCGACGTCGACCGCCTCCACCGTGACACCGGGACGAGCGGCCTCGAACTCCGCGATCAAGACACCGAGCTCCTCCTCGGCCAGGAAGCCGAGCTGATGCCACACCGTCACCGTGTTCGCCGCGCCGTCGAGCGCGACCGAACAGCTCGGCGCAGAGCGATCAGGAGCAGCGCCCGACGCGGCCGGCACCACCAGCACACCCGCCACCAACGACACGGCCATCGCCGCACGAACACGGATCACTGAGACGTGCATGCGCACATGATGGCCGTTCCTGGACGGTCCGGACACGTCCCGAGGTACATCGGGTCCGGGCACGATCCAGCCGACCGCAACGCGACCGTCTCCACCGCGCCGCCAGTGGAGACGGCCAACGCCGCCGGGTGCTCGCACAGGCCATCGTGCTGCCCGCCACGACACCCCGGGCCGCCTCGACGCCGGATCCGGAGCACTGCTCCGACGACCGCCGCGTCTCGGTTGCGGAACCGCGAGCGTCCCGCAACCGTAGTGTGCCCACGCGCCATCCCGTCGCCGAAAGACAGCCGAGCACATGCCGCGACGTACATGTCCCATCGCACTTTCCGAGCGGGAGACCGGTTCCTAGGCTCGCCACGCCCGGCAACGCCAGGCACACGAGCGGGGGATCTCACATGGCGACACGACGGCTGATCGGCGCAGCAGCGCTCGGAGCCCTTGCAACCTTCTCGACGGCGCTCAGCGTGTCGGCAGAGGTGCCCACCTTCGCCAGCAGCGAGTCACCCGGCGTCCCGGGCGTCGACCCCGTCAACTTCCCCGCAGCCGGCGACGTCACCGGCGACGGGATCGACGACCTCGTGCAACTGGTGATCAGCGGCTCGCCGACGCAGAACAACTCCTTCGCCGTGCGACCCGGTGCACCCGACGGTCAGCTCGGCGCCCCCGTCATCACCACCCTCCCGCCGGACACGAGCGGATCGTCCGAAGTGATCCTGGGCGACCTGAACGGCGACGCCAGAGCCGACCTGGTGCTCTACGAGACGTTCTGCGACCAAGGGTTCATGTGCCGCTTCATGCAACTGCCGAGGCAGCTCGGCTACCGCCCCGGCAACAGTGACGGAACCTTCGGAGCGGCGACCCTCATCAGCACGCAGCAGTACGACTCCAGGATCATGCTCGGCGATCTCGACGGTGACGGCGACCTCGACGTCGTCGGCATCACCGACGTCGACGGCCTCAGCCGCCACGCCTGGTGGCAGAACACCGGCGGCAGCTTCGGACCCACCCAGCTGCTCGACGCACCCTGGGGGACGCTGGAAGGCATCGGCCAGTTGGGCGGAGGCGCCGCGGCCGACGTGCTCTACCGCACCGGCGACCAGACCCCCCAGTTCACCGTGGTGATCGACGCCGGCACCGCGACCACCACCACGGTGAGCACCCCCGCCAGCTACCCGAACGTGCGCGGGATCGGAGACATGGACGGCGACCAGATCGACGACCTGCTGGTGTGGCAGTCGTTCAACTGGCCCTGGAGCTTTGCGATCGCGACCGGCAACGGCGACGGCACCTTCGCGGCGCCGGCCACGGTCCCCGGCCTCGGCACCGACGAGATCAACCAGTTCGCACTCGCCGACGTCGCCGACGACGGCACCTTCGACATCATCTGGTACGACTCCATCGGGTTCTTCGCCCACGACGTCACGCTCGTCGACCCGCTCGGCATCGACCCACCCACCGTGGTGCAGCAACTCGTCGACCACGTCCACGCCGGGATCCCCGTCGTCGGCAACTTCGACGGCCAGGGCAACAACGACGTCGCCCGCTACTCGTACGGGTACAACGGCACCACCAGCCGCTACCACCTCGTGCTGTTCGGACTCCCCGACACCACACCACCCACCGTCACGGTGACCGCACCCGCCGGCACCGTCACCGTCGGACAGAACACCGCCCTGTCGGCCGAGTTCACGTGCGCCGACGAGCTCGGCGGCTCCGGGATCGCGAGCTGCGCGATCAACGGCGCTCCGAGTCCCGCACCGCTCAGCACCGCCACCCTCGGCACCAACACGGTCACCGTCACCGCCACCGACCGAGACGGCAACGTCGGGACCGCCACGATCAGCTACGACGTGCGCCTGCTCACCCGTCCCGGTGCCACGCTCGGCGTGACCGCCACGACGATCGGCAACGCCGGCGCCACCGTTGCGTTCAACCCGCCCACCGACGACGGCGGGCTCCCGATCACCAGCTACCGCGCCACGTGCACCTCCACCGACGGCGGCGTCACCCGGACGGCCAGCCGAGCGACATCACCCATCACCGTCACGGCGCTCACCCCCAGCGCCACCTACACGTGCACCGTGCGCGCCACCAACAGCCTCGGCATCGGCGACACCTCGCAACCGAGCGAGCCCTTCGTCCTCGCGAGCCTGCCCGGCGCACCCACCGTCACCTCCGTGACCGTCACCGGCGCAGGGCGTGTGGCCGTGGCCTACGACGCACCCGCCGCCGACGGTGGGAGTCCGATCTCCTCGTACCGGGTCACCTGCACGCCCGTCGACGGCGGCACCGCCCGCACCGTCACCGCCGCCACCAACCCGATCACCGTCACCGGCCTGCTGATCGGCGCCAACTACGACTGCGTGGCCCGGGCGATCAACCTCTCCGGTGCCGGCCCGGCCTCGCCAGCCGTCGCGATCACGATCCCGGCGCTGCCCAGCCCGCCGACCGTCACCGACGTGTCCATCACCGGCGCCCGCAGAGCCGGCGTCACGTTCACCCCGGCACCCGACGTGACGAACGCTCCCACGCTGTCGTTCCGCGCCACCTGCACGTCGAACGACGGCGGCACCACCCGCACAGCCACCGGGGCCACCAGCCCCCTCACCGTCACCACGCTCACCGCCGGCGCCACCTACACCTGCGTCGTCACCGCGACCAACGTGTCCGGCACCTCGGCCCCGTCGGCACCCTCGAGCAATCTCGTGGTGCCGGCCGTGCCCGGCCGGCCCGTCATCACCGGCGCCGCGATGTCGGGGGCGCTGCGCGCGACCGTCATCTACAACCCACCCGCCAGCGACGGCGGCACTCCGATCACCTCGTACCGGACCACCTGCACCTCGGCCAACGGCGGCGTGACGCGAACTGCGACCAGCACCACGACATCGGCCCTCGTCACCGGCCTGACCGCGGGCACCAGCTACACCTGCAGCGTCACCGCCACCAACCTCAGCGGCACCGGCCTGCCCTCGGAACCGTCGGTCACGGTCGACGTGCCCGCCACCCCGTCGGCGCCCACCCTCACGTCCGTGAGCCCCTCGGGTGTTCGGCGCGTGAACGTCGCGTTCACGCCCTCCGCATCAGACGGCGGCAGCCCGATCACCACCTACCGGGCCACCTGCACCTCGGCCGACGGCGGAGTGACCCGCACCGCGTCGCGTGCGACCAGCCCCATCACCGTCACCACGCTCACCGCCGGCGCCACGTACACGTGCACGGTCGCCGGCGTGAACCTGAGCGGCACCGGCAGCGCCTCGAACCCCTCCGACCCGTTCCTCGTCAGCTGAGCCGCGGCCGCATCGGGACGCGCACCGCAGAACGAAGGGAGAGCGGCTGCGCCGGCAGCGCCGTGCTGTCGGCGGCCGATCGCATCGGACGGATCCGTTCGTGATCCGGCGGCGACGCTGCAGCGTGATCGCCGAGAGGGTTCGGTGCCGGACGGTCGCCGTCGGGCTCCCTCGTCGCCGCTCAGGGACCCCGGAACCCCGACCACGGCGCCGGCCGTCAGGTCTGCTCGAATGCGTCCGGGTGCCGCTGCCCGACCGGGCGAGGCCGACCTGTCCATCGATCGACTCGCGCGTCGATCGAGCCATCGATCGAGAAGGAGCCGGTGACCACGATGACCTCCGCCGCAGATGCCGCCACCAGTGCCGTCCAGGGGTCGCTGTACGACCGCTTCCGCATGGACGGGATGGTCGCCGTCGTCACCGGGTCGGGACGTGGCATCGGCCGCGGCATCGCGCTCGGTCTGGCCGACTGCGGCGCGGACGTGGTGGTGACCGCCCGCCGCCAGGACGAGATCGACGCGGTGGTCGGCGAGGTCCGGGCCCGCGGGCGGCGTGCGCTGGGCGTGCCGGGCGACATCCGTGACGCCGCGTTCGTGCGCGACCTGGTGGCGCAGACGGTGCGCGACCTCGGCCGGCTCGACGTCTGGGTGAGCAACGCCGGCGGCTCGGAGCACCACGGCACCTATCCGACGGTGTCGATGCCGGACGAGCACTGGGACGCGCAGCTCGATCTCAACCTGCGGCCGCACTTCGTGGCGGCGAAGGCCTGCGCCGAGGTGATGCAGCCGGGCTCGTCGCTCATCGGCATCTCGTCCACCAGCTCGCTCGGGCCGGCCCCGAACTTCGCCGCCTATGGGGCCGCCAAGGCGGCCATGAACCACCTCACGCGCACCCTCGCCGTCGAGCTCGGGCCGCGTGGCATCCGCGCGAACGCGCTGGCGGTCGGGATCGTGCCCACGGAGTCGCTGCGCACGATCGGCGGCATCACCGACGACGCGCTGCCGTCGATGGCACGGTCGGTGCCGCTCGGTCGGCTCGGCGAGCCCTACGACGTCGCCGCCGCCGTCGTGTTCCTGGCCTCGCCGGCCGGGTCGTGGGTGTCCGGGCAGACCCTGGCGGTCGCCGGCGGCCGCGGCTGACCACCGCGCTCTCTCGGTCGCCCGTCGGGAGTTCGCCGCACCGAGTCGGTCGGCGGCCAGACGTCAGCAGCTCGGCATCACGCGGAAGTCGAAGCGGCTCGCGTTGGCCGCCAACCAGCGATCGAGCGCTGCCGGGGTGTGCGTCGCCCAGTCGTGCATCAGCACGTTGTGCACGGTTGCCGAACTGGTGAGCAGCGTGTCGAGCCGCGCCACGATCTGATCGGCACTGGTCGCCTCGAAGTCGCGGGTGTCGAGGGTCCACAGCTCCAACGAGTAGCCGGCCCCGGTGACCGTGCTCTGGACCGTGCTGTTGACCGAACCGAACGGCGGGCGCATGCACCGCGGTCGGGCACCCGACGCCGAGGTGATCGCGTCCTGCGTGCGGGACAGCTGGCTGCGGATGGCGTCGGCCGAGAGCGTGGTGAGGTTCGTGTGATCCCAGGTGTGGTTGCCGATCACGTGCCCGCGGTCCACGATCGCCCGGGCGACCGAGGGCTCGGCGGCGACGTTGCGGCCGACGAGGAAGAAGGTGGCCCGGACGCCGTAGCGAGCGAGGAGGTCGAGCACCGGCAGGGTGAAGGCCGCGCCCGGCCCGTCGTCGAAGGTGAAGTACACGATCGGCCGCGCACCCGGCGGCGGCGGCGCGGTGGTGACCGGCGGCGGGGGAGGCGGCGCCGTCGTCGTGGTCGTCGTGGTGGTGGTGGTCGTCGTGGTGGTCGTCGTGGTGGTGGTGGTCGTCGTGGTCGTCGTGGTGGTCGTGGTGGGCGTGGTCGTGGTCGTCGTGGTGGTCACCGGCGGACGCGTGGTCGTCGTGGCCGGGGCCGTCGTGGTCGTCACCGGCGGCGGCACGACCGTCGGTGTCGACACGGTCGTGGTGGCGGGGGGCGGTGAGGTCGTGGTGGGGGCGGGAGGCGGCAGCGTCGGGTCGGGCACGGGACCCGCGGACGCGAGCTCCGCTCCGGTGAAGTAGCCCGCGACATCGGCGAGCAGGTCGCCGCCGCCCTGGGTGTAGATCGAGAAGCGGCCACCGGCGTCGACCGCGGCGTACACGGCCGACGACTTGGTCTGGCCCGGCCGGTCGACGTTGAGGTTGGAGGACGCCCCGATCGGGACGAGGCCGGGCGGCGACACCTGCACGAACCCGGACCCGCCCGATGCGGTGATCGTGGTGTTGGTCGCCACCGCGGTGACGCCCGCCGGGATGCCGAACCGGTCGGACGTCGCGACGTCGATCGCGGTCCCGGGCGGGATCGGGCCGACCTGCGGCGTGTTCGTCGCATCGCGCGTGTCGACGAAGCGGCTCGGCGTGATCGGCACGAAGAGACCGATCGACGACGCGGGACTCGCCGGGCCGGTGACGACACCGGCGACGTCGACGATCACGTGCCCGCCGGTCTGGGAGAACACGGTGATGGTGCCGTCGGCTCCGACGGGAACGATCACCTGGTTGGAGATGTTCTGGCCGGCACGGTCGGCGTTGAGGTGCGATGCACCCCCCGGGACCACGCCGGTCGGCACGACCTGCCAGAACCCGGGGGCGGTGGCGTCGGCGACGGTGACCGTGGCGACGATCGCGCTGATCGTGCCGGGGTCACCCAGCCCGCCGCCCAGATCGGTGCCCGTGGCGATCGGCAGGCGGAGCGTGCCGCCCGCGCCGAGCGCGAACACGTCGGCGGGCGGCGTGGCGACACGGCCGGGGAACGGGATGCCCTCGCACGGGATGCCGTTGCCGTTGTCGTCGAGGTGAGCACGGTCGCCCCAGCGCGGGAAGTACGTCCAGTACCACCGCCACGCCGTCTCCCAGGTCGGGAAGTCGCGACAGCTGAGCGTGTCGCCCGGGTCGGGGGTGGGCACCGACGACGGCGACCGGGTGTCGACCAGGCGGACCGGACCGCTCGCCAGCGGGACGTAGCGCCCGGCGGTGGCGGCCGCGGTCGGGGTGTAGTACCCGGACACGTCGGCGAGGAGGTGCCCGCCGGACTGGGTGTGGAGCGCGACCCGGCCACCGGCACCGATGGGCACGGTGACCTGGTTCGCGATGGTCTGCCACGTGCGTTCGACGTTGAGGTTCGAGCTCGACCCGATGCTGCCGGCACCGGCGGGCAGCACCTGCACGTACCCCGGCGCCAGCGCCTCGGTCATCGTGACGTTCAGCACGACGGCGCTCACACCCGTCGCCGGGACGCCCGCCCGACCGGTCACCTGGACCTCGATCAGCCCACCGGCCCCGACCATCCCCTCGACACCGTCGTCGGCGGGCCCCTGTCCCGGACGCGTGTCGAGGAGTCGTCGGGGTTCGAGCGGCACGAACCGCGACCCGGCGACGGCAGCGCCGGCCGGCTCGACGTCGTGCGCAGCCCACACGAGGGTGCTCGCGAGCGCGGCCACGACGGCCGCGACCACCCGCATGGTCTTCCGCCCAGCCATGATCCGAACGTAACCCGTCGCGTGTCAGAGACCGCGGCACACCGATGCAGGAGTGACACATCACGCGTGACCGGTGCCGCCCCGGCGGACGGCGGCACGACGCCGCCTCCCGATCCCGCCGCGGATCCAGCGCCCGAGCCCTGACGGCCGTCCACCTCCGGCCTGGCGTTCCGACGGCCGCGACGAGCCGCCGGGGCACCGGGTGACGCTCAATCCCCGGCGGGATCCGCAGGTGGTGTCAGACCGAGGACCGGTGGCAGCCACTCCTCGAGCCGCTCCCACACGATCGCATCGCTCTTCGC
>Ga0315904_10002408_pt1 | contig 29042 bp, 21 predicted proteins | sample LakEriMetagenome_6_FD_203529 | JGI IMG/M metagenome (GOLD analysis project Ga0315904, IMG submission 203529) | Freshwater fungal communities from buoy surface, Lake Erie, Ohio, United States - Buoy 12 MA120 | ecosystem: Environmental > Aquatic > Freshwater > Lake | place: USA: Lake Erie, Ohio...
TAGTCGGCGAGTTAAAACTTATAGGTTAACAGCCTCGTTTTTCGTGGCGGAGTTTTTTGTTCTCCATTTTTCAAGGAGTTTTTTTATGAAGCGTAGGAATGTCCATGGCTTCACGCTCGTAGAACTCTTGGTGGTCATCGCGATCATCGGGATTCTGGTGGGCTTGTTGCTACCGGCAGTGCAAGCTGCTCGGGAAGCTGCACGGCGGATGTCGTGCGGTAACAACATTCGCCAAGTTGGTTTGGCGTTTTTGAACTATGAATCGGCTTTCAAGCGATTCCCTCCTGGGTTCGGTGGTCCGGCACCTGGGGGAACTGGTATGAGTCCAGATCCAAACGTCGGTCGTATGGGGGTCAACCGATGGTCCGGTACGTTGATGGCTCTTCCCTACATGGAACAGCAACAGCTTTACAACCAGATTTTTACCCAGCCATACCGAAATCCAATCAGCGGAGCGACCTTCAACGCATGGCTCTGGCCTTGGGATATGGGTCCGAACTCCGCGTTCCTTCCTTGGCGAACCCAAGTTGCAAGCCTTCGCTGCCCATCTGACCCAGGTCGGATGAACCCAGATGCAAACTGGTTCGATGACGGTTCTGCTCGTACTAACTACACGATGTGCTACGGTGACACCACCGAAAACAACGACCGTGACTGGCACCCTGCTGCCAACCGCGGTATGTTCCAAGGTCGTTACCAAAAGCGAATTTCCGAAGCATCTGACGGTATGGCTTTCACCGCTCTGTTGGGTGAAATTGGAACGACTCCTAGCCAAAACATGGGTTGGGGTGCTGGAAAGTACAGAGTCCAAGGTGGTATGGCAATCAGTGTTGGCGGCATGAATTCTGGCACCGGCGTATTGGCCTGCCGAAACTCCGTCCAAGGCGATCGCTATGTCGTTACGAATCTTGGTGGTCACTGGCGCGGTGTGCGTTGGGGCGATGGTCACCCATCCTTCAGCGGGTTCACAACGATCCTTCCACCGAACCGAGCATCTTGCAACAATGTTGGTGGTGACTGGGAGTGGGGTATCTTCTCCGCAAGTAGCTACCACGGATCCGGAGCTCACGTAGCCTTCGGCGACAACAACGTTCGCTTCATCCCCAACTCGGTGGATGCTGGCGATGCCGGTCGAGATCCACCTCTTGGGTTTGACGGTGCCCGATCCAACGCTCCTAGCCCTTACGGTGCTTGGGGTGCGATGGGTACTCGCGACGCGGGTGACATGTGGGATGCTGCTAGCATCGAGTAACGATCCGACGCAGTCTATCTGCTAAAATACAAAACCGGGCTTGGTTCAACTAGGCCCGGTTTTTTTATTTGCTTGTACGTAGATGTTGAGTCCAGTGGTTTATGCCACTTTCCCTAAACTTCCCGTTGTTCCGTCTTTACTCCAATCCCCGCAATTCTCTATCATCTAGAGGAAGGCGATTCAAAGGACGGGTCGCAAACGTGTTAGTTTAGACCGGACCAAGTGGTCCAAGGTAACGGTCATGAGCGGATTATGGACGATCTTGTTGCTCGCGTTTTCTCAGCCCGATGAGCTTCTCCCTGCACCTAAAAACGAGGCGTTGCCCAAGCCCTTGATGGTATCGAGCAACATGGAGCCCCAGCAACTGCCGGTAGTTGCTCCTGAGTGCAAGATAGGATGGGGGACTGATCCGCAAGACCGCTCGATGTATCTGGTTATTCAAATGGCTCCCGAGTCGATTGCCCAGTTCGCTGCGGGTGGCAAATCCATGGAGCTCGAGAGCATCATTCCAACAGCACTCCGAGGTCGTGTGCAGAAGGTGATCGTGCGGGTGGGCAGTGGGCCTGTAGAGCAAAGTCCTCCGGAGTCCGAATTGGATCGACTGCCAGCCCTCAATGCAAACAATGCCGTATCGGGCTCGCCCCTGATCTCGAACTTGGATATGCGGTCTCCGGTTAGCATCGATTCACCTCGTGGTACTGAGCGATCATCGGCAGAGATCGTTGCTACATCGGGTAGTACCCAGTTGCCGGTCGTTCCAGGACTGAGTCTTCCTGCTGCTCCAAGTCCGACGTTGCCGAGCACTTCGGTCCCAGCAATGAGTCGCGATGTGTTGCCTACGACGAGTCCACCGATGACGAATTTGCCAACGACGACTTATTCAACCCCGATTGTTTCGAATCCGGTTCCGTCGACTGCAGTCTCGCCACCTGCTTCAACATCTTCATGGGGCGGTGCCACAGCACCTAGCAGTTACGCAAATGACGGTTTTGCTCCGATGCCAAGATCGGTGCCAACGACCTTGAATCCGTTTGGCAAAAGCGGGCTTGCCAATACCAGCACGACAAGCCAAGGCAACGTGACATACAGCAGTTCAAATCCAACGCCCGCTTATGGAAACTACAATGCTGTTCCGCATATGGCCAGCAACCCGAATGCACCGCAGGGTGGATATGTCTTGCCTAGCGACAATTACTCGGGCTATGCGCAGAACCAAAATGGTTATGTTCAGAATGGGTATGTTCAAAACGGCTATGCGACTCAAATGCCTAGCAATCCTGTGTTGCCGATCCCGCAGGTTGCCACGCGACCGTTGCCCTCGACGGCCAACCCTCCTTCGCTGACTTTGCCCACTTCTCCACATCGTGATGTCGATTTGGCAACCGCTGCACCTCGAGGCTCACTTGTTCCGTTCTTCTTGGTTCTTTCGTTTATCTTGAACGTTTACTTTGGTCTGTGGCTCAATCATTTGAGTACCAAATATCGGCATTTGCTCGGCAGTGTTCGCGGGCTTACGCCATCGACATTAGAAGGTTGATGCGGATTTTGAAACACAGAGTCACAGAGAGCACAGAGGATGTAGAGGAGTGAGAACGGCTAAGCGTTCACAACGAGATTGAGTTTCCGATCTGCAACGGCGATCGTTGCGGTTGTGCCGCTGTCGAAGGCAACGAAATCCTTTTCAACGCCATCGCTGAAAATCACACCCCCGCTTGGCATTTGCGAGGTTACCAGTAGCGGTTGGTCATCTTGGATCGTTCCCGTGATCAAAGTCGCCTGCGACGATCTGCTGACGAAAGGTTCTCGCACGTAGTAGACTAGGGTCTCTTGGCGGTAGTCGAACCGATAGTTGTCCCGAGTTTGTTGGCAAGGCTCGACGTTTTCTGCAGCTTCGACGATTGCGGCTGAACCCGTTAAGATCGAGCGAGACCAGCCCGTTGATCCAGCACCGGTCGAGACGATGATCCCGCTTGATGACTGGTTCTCCGATTGATCGCCATGAGAGATTCGGTACCTTGCAGAGGCATGAGTGCAGTAGCCGATGAAAAGATCGTTCAGAGCGTAGATCGTTTGGCCGTTGTTCAATGAGGCCTTGGCCATCGTCAAGCGATCCACTTCGTAGTGCCCTGATACCACTTTACTAAGTATCTTTTGCGAGAGCCCTACATGAAAGGGCAAAAGGATTCCATCGATGCGTTGCGGGTCGGGGTTGAAGGCCACCAGCGGCTGATGATCAAGATACTTTGCTGTGTTGACTACCAATCCGTCTTGGCCAAGAACCACGACGAGATCTTTTGGCCCGAATAGAAAATTCGCTAGGAACGATCGATCGATCCATTGGCAACGCAGATCGGGTAGCGAGCGATTCAGGAGATCGAGAGATTGCTTGAAGGCTTGGTGTGCGCTTGCATACTCTTCGAACGAATCCCCAAGTCTTTCGATATAGAATCGGGCTTGGGCTTCGGAGTTGTATCGCTCGATCAATTCCTCGAGCGCCGTCTTTCGGGTCACTACAACGATCTTATCAAACGCCAACTCAGGCATGGTAAATGATTTCGGATTCTCAGTTGTTTTTAGAGGTGAAAGCCTGGTTTGTTCGTACTCAGCTTCGCGGTACTCGTACTCGTACTCGAAGGGCATGAGTCAATTCGAGTCGATGGTCCAAGTCAACTACATTCCTACATGTTCCTTCGAGTACGAGTACCGTTTCACTGAGTACGAGTACGAGTACGAGTACTAGTACTAGTACTAGTAACATTTGATTGAGTACGAGTGGACATGATTTCTAGCGATCGTTGTACGACGAATCTTGCTTAGGGGGTGGATTCAAGAGTCCGGCGAGGATCTCCGACGTGATATTCAGCTGGCCTACTTTATCGGCGTTTAGGCCCAGGACTCGCATCGATTCGGCTAGGAGTAGTTTAGGATCGATACCGCCTAGTGCCGCGAGCTCTTGTGAAAGAGCTTTGGCTTTGGATGCCGATTCGATCTCGACGGCTTTCCCTCGGTTTTCTGCTTCACGCAGCATGTTTTCGCCTTGAAGTGCGATCAATTCGGTTCGTCCTTTTTCCAGAGCCGAATCGCTTTCGAGTTCTTTTTCACGGATCTTACGTTCGTCGTCGACGGCAGCAGCGCGTCTGGCCATGATCGCTTCGTCGGCGCGCCTTAGCAACTGCTCGCGGAATTCAGCCTCTAATGCTTTGGACATCTCCGGGGTTGGTTTAACCGCGAGGATAAACACACCCAGGACTTCGACTCCAAAGGATTCGACCGTGGGGTCTTTTTCCATCCGCTGTGCAACTGCAGCCGAGATCGCTTGAGCATCCCGAATGCACTGCTCAAGTGTCCGTTTCTCGATCTCTTCATGCGTGGCGATCTGTAGGGTGTTGACGATTCTTTGGCCTAAAACCCTAAGGTCTTCGGTCTTGTACTGACCTGTCTTTGCATTGATCGACAGATTCAAGAGTTTCGAGGCACTTTGAGGATTGGAGATTCGGTATGTCACTTGGCCTTGGATGCTGACAACTTGATAGTCGCTGCTGGTTTCCGTGAATACAAATGGGCAGTCGATGCCCTGAGTCGGAACGGCCACAATCTGCGTGTTGAATCGTAGGTAGAAGAACGATAAGCCTTGGCCGGCTCGTGTTTGGCGACTCCCCGAATACTTGATGATGTAGTCGCTCGGTTGGCCTTTGAAATAAGAGATGCCTAGCATGATACTCCCTGGATTTGATGTAGGACTGTCAAATCCATTGTAATCAGGTCTGAACCGGTCACAAAAGGTTGCAACCAGGTTCTCTCTAGGTTGATTTCGTCCCACGCAGGGGCTACATTGGAGACTTCCCCCCTGCAGGAGATTTGGATGAAGAATTCCCTGTCTTTATGGCTAGCGATGGCTTGCTTGTGCCTACCGACTTTTGGCCAAGCCCCACCTGAATCGATCGATTTCGAGCAGCATATTCGACCGCTCTTGGCTGAGCATTGCTATGAGTGTCATTCGGAGAAATCCAAGCCTCTCCAGGGAGGGCTCAGACTCGATTCCCCTTCCATGATTTTGGCTGGAGGAGACAGTGGCCCCAGCTTTGTTGCTTCCAAGCTTGATGAGAGTTTACTGATCCAAGCGGTCCGTTACAAAGATCCAAACACGGCCATGCCACCGAGTGGCAAGTTACCCGACGAACTCATTCGCAAGTTTGAGCTCTGGGTAGGTGCTGGTGCAACGATGCCCAATTCCCATCAGACGGCCAAGATCCAGCACTCGATCGATATCGAGGCGGGTAGGACACATTGGTCATTCCTGCCAGCGAAACTCCTGCCGCTTGATTCCATCGACCCCATCAAGCTCCAGGGCTTAAGATCCCAGCAACGGGACGGCTCGATCGAGAATCGAGTCGATATTCCGATCGTGGACAAGCTCGATTCGATGGGGCTCTCCCCTGCCCCGTCGGCGGACCGTCGCACTTTGATTCGTCGACTCAAGATTGATCTGCTTGGATTGTTGCCCTCGGACGAAGAGGTTTCGACGTTTGTTAGCGATACCTCCGTGGATGCTTACGATCGTTTGATCGATCAGTATCTTGCCTCGCCTCAGTACGGCGAGCGGTGGGCACGGTACTGGCTCGATTTGGTTCGTTACTGCGATACGATGGAGGAGTGGGCCGATACGATCGGGCCGTCGTATCCTTACCGCGATTGGGTAGCCCAAGCTCTCAATGAGGATATGCCCTACGATCAGTTCATCCATCTTCAATTAGCTGCCGATCAAATACCAGGTGCCCCTGCAAAAGATAGGGCGGCATTGGGCTTTTTGGGACTGAGTCCATCCTATTGGAAAGAGTTGCAACTCCCGGTCGAGATCATCAAGTCGATCGTATCGGATGAGGTCGAAGAGCGTGTTCATACCGTCACGAGCACTTTTCTGGGGCTGAATCTCGCTTGTGCTCGATGCCATGATCACAAGTACGATCCTTTGACGAATGCAGATTACTACGCGATGGCAGGAGTGTTGTCGAACACCAAACCCGTAGATGTTGCGCTGAGCGAAGGTGTCGATGCTCTGCAAGTGGTCGATGCTCGCAAGTCGGTCAAGACCTTCGAAGTAGAGCTTCAGAAACTTGCCAAGAGCGAAAAGGAAGAGGATAAAGTTAAGGTTCAAGAGTTGCAAAAGAAGATCGAGCAAGCCAAGTCGATCGTCGGATTCGACTCGCTCCTGACGCCAGGGGTCAAGGATGCGCGATTGGAAGTTCGGCCAGCTGACGGTGGAGCTCATGGTAGCAAGATCGTCTTCGAGTCGGATTTGAAGGATGCCGCGATTGAGATCCGAGGCAATCCCAACAAGTTAGGAGCAAGTGTTCCAAGGCGGTTTGTATCGGTTTTGACCCAGGCTTCTGTGGCAGAGCAACGGTGGAGTGCTGGCAGTGGTCGCTACGAATTGGCTCAGTCGATCACCACGCAATCTCAGGATTTGGTTGCAAGGGTCATCGTCAATCGCGTTTGGAAACACCATTTTGGCCGGGGGCTTGTCGATACACCTAGCGATTTTGGGAGGCAGGGGGAGGCACCAACGCACCCAGAGCTCCTGGACGATTTGTCCAGACGGCTTATCGATCAAGGCTGGTCGCTCAAGTGGCTCCATCGAGAGATTTTACTTTCGGCAGCCTATCGTCGTGAGATTCGATTGCCGAGCCAAACTGATCCGGAGTTACGGTATCTGTCGGCTTATCCCCGTCGAGCATTGGATGTCGAGGCTTGGCGGGATTGTATGTTGCAGGTCACCGATGGCTTGAACGCCAGTGTCGGTGGGCCGGCTCAGGATCTTGGCAGTTCGACCAATTCTAGGCGCACGTTCTATGGGCTTGTTCGCAGACGTGAGATTTCCGATCTGTTGCGGCTATTTGATTTTCCCGATCCTTTGACACACAGTCCGGCACGCATTGCGACGACCACACCTTTGCAGCAACTTTATGTATTGAATAGCCGTTTTATGCTTGAACGAGCCGACGCTCTTGTTGGGCGATTGGAACGAGAGGGAATCGTCGAGCCTGAGGCCAGGATCAAAGCTTTGTACCGCTGGCTATTTCAGCGTGATCCAACGGAGCGAGAATTCGCTAAATTGAATTCTTTTGTTGCCGATGCGCCGGATCCTTGGCAGCTTGTGGCCCAGACCCTCCTTGCTAGCAACGAATTCTACTTTTCGAATTAAAGGCACCTTACTCGATGGACTTAGGTATGCAAACGAATCGATCCATCTATACGCGGCGTCAGGCGTTGCAGTCGACAGGGGCTGGACTCGGAATGCTCTCCTTGGCCAATTTGCTTGGACAGGAAGCTACTGGTTCGCCAACGGCTCTGGGGGTGGAGCCTCATTTTCAGCCCAAGGTCAAGCGGATTATTCACTTGTTCATGAACGGAGGACCGTTTCAGTGCGATCTGTTTGATCCCAAGCCGGCGTTGAACAAGTTTGCGGGTCAGAAACCTGAGGGTGCCGATTTGCGAACTGAGCGTCCCACCGGAGCGTTGATGGCCGTTCCGTTTGAGTACTGTCACCATGGCCAGAGCGGATTGCAAATCAGTGAACTCTTGCCCTTCACGTCCCAGCTTGCGGATGATCTGTGTGTGATTCGTTCGATGTATACCGACAATCCGAACCACGGGCCGGCATTGTTCATGATGAACAATGGGACCATTACTCCCAATCGCCCGACCTTGGGAGCTTGGTTGTCCTATGGGCTTGGTTCACTCAACGCCAATCTCCCTGAGTTTGTGGCTTTGTGTCCTGGTCGTCCAGTGCGGTTTGCAGAGCTTTGGTCGAATGGTTTTTTACCGGCCAAGCACCAGGGTGTGTATGTGAATCATACGAACTTGGATCCCAAGCAGATGATTCCCTTTTTGCAAAACGGGAAGTGGACACCTGACAAGCAGGCCAAGCAATTGGAGCTACTTAGGGAACTCAATGATCAGAGCGAGGCGCAAGCGGGAGTTGATCCACAGTTGGAATCGCGGATTCACGCGATGGAGACAGCTTTTCGAATGCAGGTCGACGCAATTGATGCTTTTGATATCCAAAAGGAGTCTGAATCGACTCGGGAGGCTTATGGGAAATCCCACTTTGCCAATGGTTGTTTGTTGGCTCGTCGACTCGTCGAACGGGGTGTCCGGACTGTGCAAGTCTACTACGGAAATGGACAGCCTTGGGACACCCATGCCAATCACAACAGTTCGACTCGGACGTTGTGCGAGGATATCGATCGACCGATCGCAGCGCTGCTGAAGGATCTTAAGCAGCGAGGGATGCTCGAAGACACATTAGTCCTGTGGGGAGGCGAATTTGGACGCACACCTACGACCGAGAACTCCGATGGACGAGACCACAATCCGTGGGGGTTTACGGTTTGGATGGCCGGGGGTGGAGTGCGTGGCGGGATGGCTCATGGGGCCACCGACGATTTTGGGTTCCGTGCGATGCAGGACAAAGTTCATATTCACGATTTGCATGCCACGATCCTGCATCTGATGGGTCTGGATCACACCAAGTTGACTTATCGTCATGGAGGTCGCGACTATCGTTTGACGGACATCGCGGGCAATGTAGTTAAGCCGATTCTGCGATGAGGGACACTCCGACTAGCGAGCTCGATCGAGGCTTGGGGCTCGTCCAAGCGACGGGGTTGAACATCGCCAACATGGTTGGCATAGGCCCATTTATCACGATACCTCTTTTCATTGCAGCCATGTCAGGGCCTCAAGCGATGATTGCTTGGGTACTGGCGGCGGTACTTGTTTTATGCGACGGGTTGGTATGGAGTGAGTTAGGTGCTGCCATTCCCGGAAGCGGGGGGACTTATCATTTCCTCAAGCGGATTTTTAGCGTCTATTCCTGGGGTCGGATTTTGCCATTTCTGTTCATTTGGCAATTCATGATCAGCGGTGCGATGGAGATGGCTTCGGGGTACATCGGAGCCTTGAGTTACCTCGAATATGCGATGCCATCGCTGGTGGAGGATTTTCAAGGCGTCGTGGGCGGGACTCGATGGTTGGCCGTCGCGGCAGTGTGTGTGATCACATTGCTCTTATGTAGGCGGATTGAGAGTATTGGCTGGATCGCAGTGTTGATGACCTGTGGGACATTGCTGACTGTGGCCATTGTGATTGTCAGCGGTTGGTTGCATATGGATTGGGGCAAAATTACTTTCCCTGAGGGTGCATTTGAGGTCAATGGAAAGTTTGCTAAGGGGCTTGGAGCGGCCATGCTCATTGCCATTTACGACTACTTGGGTTACTACAACGTATGCCATTTGGGGGATGAGGTAAGGGACCCGGCGCGTACGATTCCTAGGGCTGTCATTGGGTCGGTCGTGGTCATCGCGCTGATTTATATGTCGATGAATTTGTGCATCATCGGCGTGGTGCCATGGGAGCAAGCCATGGTATCGAAGAACATTGCAACGGATTTCATGGAAACCCTCTATGGAAGGACATGGGCGGTTGCTTTTACGTGGTTGATCCTGTGGACGGCCCTGGCTTGCATGTTTGCAATCACACTGGGGTATTCTCGGATCCCTTATGCGGCGGCCAAGCAAGGTGATTTTTTCAAGGTCTTTGGCCAATTGCATTCTCGGGGCAAGTATCCTTGGGTGTCTCTGCTCGTTCTAGGAGTATTGACATCGCTGTTTTGTTTTTTGGATTTGAAGATGGTGATCGATGCGGCCGTATGCGTACGGATTGTGGTTCAATTCTTGGGGCAGATCATCGCATTGCATGTCGTCAGGACGACACGTCCCGACATCCATTTACCGTTTCGGATGTGGATGTATCCGATCCCGAGTTTGATTGCTGCTGCAGGCTGGATTTTCGTCTTGTTGACTGCCGACCCCATGGCTTTGCTCTTAAGCCTGGGTGTTGTGCTTTCAGGGGTTTTGTTTTACGGAATCAGAAGGCAAATTGGAATCTGAAGATGGGTAGACTCTACCGATAAAGTGGTTTTTATTCGGCGTTGTTGAACTGTTTCAGGTTTATCCTTCGATCTTGAAGGAATATTCGATACCAATCTTTTTGTAAACGATTACTATGGATAGTTTGAGATTTTTATCAGCACGGAGGGGCAAGTGGCATTCATCGGATAAGTGAGAACTTCGAGGGCTTGTTTGATCATGGCTAGGTTTTCCCTAACAGATTTGCTTCGAAAAATATGGGTCAATCGCTTTGGTCTGGAAAACCTTAGCATACGCACTCGACTGGTTTTGATGGTGATACTACTGATTAGTCTCTTTGGTCTAATCGCCATGCAAGCCCACCGTACAATCATCGCTTATATAGAAAGAAGGGAAAAAGTCGACTTGCGCGACGAGGCGATGAATGTCCGCGCAAACTTCGAGAAGTTGCTTAATCGAACTGAATCTCTAATTATCGAAGACAGTCGTAAACAGAGATGCTCGTCGAGCGAAAATTCACCACCCACAACCAGTGAAGATGGGATACAGGTTCGATGTCTCGGTAAATTTAAGAACTATGAGGATTTCTCTCGCCAGTGCGGTTTAACATCCCCTCGGATAGATTCGAATCTCAAAGAACGAATTCCGAGGCGGGAGCTATTGGATCAGATTATGGACGATCACCTGTTTTCTCGCGGCAACCCAAACTTGCATTCTTACTGGTCGAAAATGTATTGGGTTCCGAATTCAAAGAATGGCAACGAGGGCAGTCAAAGTGCTAAGCTTCAGGTTCTTGTACGAGACGACCTTCGTGACACACCGAATGATGGCAAGCCTTCTGCGGGGCTCGATGACAGTTCGATTTGGTTCTACGAGGTGGATCTGACGCAACCGTTGTCCAAGAGCATTCTCTCAAGCGTCAGATCGTTCGGAATACTCGTAAACCCCTACCAGCATGTTGCTCATGCAGACAACTACCAGCATGTTGCTCATGCTGACAACGACTCCTTGGTGACGGATCTCGCTTACATACCATTGCTCGATGGGTCTCCATTTAGGTATTCGGAGTCCGAGCAGGAACCTCGCAAAATCCAGCGATTTGAACTGGGCTCGAAGCTCTTGGAAGCCATCCATAAGTATCAGGAGGAGATTCAAGCACGCAAGAAGACCGAGAACCAATCGGATGATTTCTCGCTTCAATTTCCCTCGAACGATGAGCTTCCAGAAGGGAACGATTCAAAGATTTCGCTTCCCGATCTAATCGTCGGGGATAAACTGCAACGGCTTAGTTCGGCTCCATGGACATGCAAGAGCAGTGCATTCAGCCCAGCCTTGGCAAAGGCATTGAAAAAGGCGGTTGAAAAGGATCCTTACGCAAACCCATCCATGGACGATCCATTGAGAACGGTGTTCATCGAAGACGGCCAGACATCACGCTTTTGGTTGCGTGCATCAACTTACGAGGGACTCAGTCGCTTAAAGCAAACGGCGGTTGGCTTGTATGAGCGTGTTTCGAACCAGAGCCAGGCCAAGGCTCTAGACTGGGAGAGCCAAACAAGCATGGGGAGTCTGGTCTTGAGTGTCGCAAGTATCAAACCTCCGGGTGCTTCTGATTCGATTCCGCCCGTTTTTTACATCATTCGAGCGGTGTCGTTGGATGAGATCCGAAACTCAGCACAGGAGGGGCTCTCCATGCTGCTTTACTGGGGATTGTTTATATCGCTTGCCGCTCTTCTGTTGACCACTTGGTTGGCTTTCCGAATCACCCAGCCGCTTCAAAAGATTTCGCAGGTCGTCGGCCAGATTCAGGAGACGGACATAAACTCGGATTCCGAGGAAACCGAGAAGCGTTTCCAGTCGTTGTTATCCAACCTTCCTTTGGATCGCAACGACGAGGTCGGAGCGATTGCAAAACAACTCTCTAAAACGTTCGAGAGCATCTTGGAAAAGAACAACAAAATCCGATGCCAGCTTGAACGAACGAACAAGGCGGATTTGAATCGACGGGTTGCTGAGGAAGCCAATGAGGCGAAGACCCAGTTTTTGGCCATGATCAGTCACGACATGCGGCAATCGATGAATGTCATCTTTGGGCACTTGGATATGCTCCGCGAGGAGCCGTTAGCCCCTACTCAAAAACAGGACGTTCAAGGTGTTTTCATTAGCGCAAAGAAACTCAGGTACCTGATCGATGACGTATTAGACTACCAGAGGTTTTTAACCGGAGATGTCCATGTAGAGTCGTCTGAGTGTCAGCTTGAGCAGGTTCTCAGATCGGTAGTCAGCATCTATGAATCGAATGCGGAGGAAAACGGCAATCGAATCGAATTCCAATCCTACTTCCAGAAACCGATCGTTTCTGACCGCTATAAAATCGAACGGATTGTAGGCAATTTGCTCTCCAACGCTTGCAAGTTCACCAAGAGGGGAAAAGTCAGCGTGGTCTTAGAGCAGGCTTCGGCATCACAGATTCGAGTTGTTGTAGAAGATACCGGGCGAGGCATGAGCAAGGAACAGCAGGAAAAGGTCTTCAAGATACAGAATACTGCCAAGACTCGTGGCAATCGTGACGGCACAGGCTTAGGATTATTCATATGCGATAAGCTCACCAGAAGCCTTGGGGGAGAGATCCAATTCCATTCCGCTGAAGGTAAAGGGACTCGATTCGAAATACGGATTCCGATTGAACCAAATATGGGTCAGTCGCCCAAGGGTGGTGTGGATTCGGGTGTCGTGGAGGAGCAACCCGTTTTGCTCATTATCGATGATTCCGAGAACTCTCGCGCGGCGATCCGCCGAGCGATAGAATCGCATTCCAAAGGATCTTTCAAGATCATCGAAGCCTCAAGCGGACAACAGGGCTTGCGTGTCGCCCGAGAGATTAGCCCGAGTGTCATCACGCTCGATGTGGAAATGCCCGAACGGGATGGCTTTCAAGTCCTTCAGGAGCTTCGCTCCGACCCGTTCACGGCTCGCATTCCGGTACTTATGGTGACCGTCCACGCCGATACAGGCAAAGCCTCGATGCTCGGTGCCAATGGGTTCCTGCGAAAGCCCTTTGACCGATTGGAAATTTCCAGGGAAATCGAAAAGATCATGCGCGACGCTGGCGACGGCTTGGTCTTATTGGTGGATGATGAAGAGAGTTGTCGCAAAGAGCTCAGCAAACTGCTATCGTCCAAAGGGATACGTAACGCCACGGCACGCGATGGCGAAGATGCTCTCGATCAGATCAAAGACGAGATACCGTCTTTGTTCATCATCGATTTGCTCATGCCTCGAATGGATGGTTTTGCGCTCATCGAGAAACTGCGATCCCTGCCCGAGACAAAAGACACTCCCATTTTAGTCTTATCTGCACTGGCACTCGAATCAGAGGAAATTGCAAAACTCAATCCGATGATACAGAGGTTCTTCGGTAAGGGTACTGTTGACTTAGAAGAGATCGTCAAAGAGGTCGATCGCATTGGGAAATTTACATCGAATCGAAATTTTGTTGCTGCAAATCGATGATGAGTTGGAGTATCAAACGAGAAAATAACATGAAAAAGTTACTTGTTGTCGACGATAACCTGCAGAATCGGCGGTTGATGGAGCGTAAGTTGAACCAGTGGGGAGTGGTCTTCTCCATGGCCAGCAACGGAGAGGAAGCTCTCAGTGCAGTCAAGAAAGAAGAATTCTCGCTGATCCTGATGGATATCAATTTGCCCCGTACCGATCAGGACGATCCTATTAATTATCTTGGAATGGAGTTGTCCGAAGAGATTCTAGCGAGCTCTCCTTCACCCAAGCCGGTGATTGTTGCGATCACCGCGCACGGTATGGATGCGCAGAGAAAGGCGATTTTAAATTCCGGAATCACATCGATTATTCAGAAGGGACGTGAGGACTACTACCATAGGATCCTCGAATGCTTGCAGTCTCACGGGATTGTTGAATCGGAGTTGATTCACAAACCGACGCTCGAAGTTCCGCTAGCAGCGATGGTTTCGAGCGGTTCGTCCACTCCACCGATCGCTCCATTGGCATATCCCAACACTCAATCCACACGACTCGAGGATAGCATCGATCAAACGTTAGTCGCGCCGGATGAGCACCAAGTTGAAAGCCTCGATGGAATCGGTTCGATTGCAAAAGCTCTCGATCGTATGCTTCAGGAGACCAAAGAATTCATGCACTTGCTACCTGCAGCTAGCGAATGCTTGCCGATCTGCAACTCGATCTGCGGTTGCTTGGAGCATACCATCGTCCAACTCCGTGCACCGGCGTCGTCGAAACGGGATTCAAATTTCGGGCATTGGTTTACGAATCAGGTGGTTGCATTGCCTGCCGATTTACAGGATCTAAAAACCGAGGCGGCCAAAACCATTCTTCACAGCCCCTCCCAGATCGATGGTTGGATCGCTTCGCTAAATACTATCCTCTCGCACGTTCATCAGATCTCCGGTAGGACAGCCCATAGCGATCGTTCTTCAGCCGATGCCAAAGAGTCCGATTCAGGCAAAGTTCAAAACGACTTATCCGATCCCCAGCCTGTAGTGCCCTTGGTGCATAACAACACGATCGCCGTCTTGATCGTCGATGATGAGCCCGCAGCAAGGGAGGATCTCGCGAGAAAAACACGCAAGCTAGGCTATCTTGCCATCCCCTGCGATAGCGGGACAACCGCGATCGAATTGCTCCAAAGGATGCACTTCGATATCTGCTTGGTCGATATGGCCATGCCAGATATGGATGGAATGCAGTTCATACACAAAGTCAAGAACCGTCCTGAACTTAGTCACATTCCCATCGTGGTCGTTTCGGGGAGTTGTACGGATGCAACCGGATCCCAAGCGATCGAGGCTGGTGCAGCAGACTACCTTTCCAAGCCTGCGCAAATTGAAGTTCTAAAAGCTCGAATCACTTACTGCTTGCGATCCTCTGAACAGCGAAGGCTTGAGCTCTCAAAATTTCTTCCACCCCATATCGCTCGTGAATTACTTAGCGACGATTCGATCCTGAAGAAACCCAAATTTTGCGACATCACGGTCATGGTTTGTGACATTCGGGGATTCAGCAAAATCTGTGAAACACGACACCCCGGCGATACCATTCGGTGGATCAGCGATGTCATGAACTCATTGAGTGAAATCATACTCAAATCGGGGGGGACGATCGTCGACTACGTTGGCGATGAGATCATGGCCATGTGGGGAGCTCCCGTGGAATCTGACAACCATCCAGAAATAGCAACAAGCTGCGCGCTGGAACTGCAGCAAGAAGTTCAAAAGCTGAGCGAGAAATGGCTACCTGAGTTGCAAGCACCCCTGGCTGTAGGGATAGGAATACACAGCGGTTTGGCCGTCTGCGGCAACACAGGTTCGCAACGCAGGATCAAGTATGGCCCCTTGGGCAACACGGTCAACTTGGCCAGTCGGGTCCAAGGAACAACGAAATACTTGCGCAGTTCGATACTGGTAACCAACGAGACGCGAAATCGAATCAAAAAAGACCTCGTCTCTCGACGGGTTTGTAGGATTCGTGTCAACAATCTTAAGGAGCCGGTTGAATTATTCGAGTTGTCTGACCCTCTCACAAGAAAGCAAAACCAAAAGTTCTTTCAGTCCTATCAAGAGACTCTTGCTGCTTTCGAATGCTCGTCAGGCGACGAGGAGAGTATTCAGAGCACCCTTGCGAGCGCAGCTCAACTGCTGGCCGAAAATCCTAATGACGGTCCAGCGAGGCTTCTGATGTCCAGGATACTACAAGTTAGTTTGGGTTATCCGTTCGATCCGGTCTGGACCATGATCGGCAAGTGATCCAAGACTCATAGGAGTCGTGGATTCTACCAAGCGTTTTTAATCCCCCAGGCGGATTCAATTCGTCGGGTATCTTTCCATAATCATCGACACGTATTGGATCGTTTTCTTCGGTCGAACGATAGCAACTGGTCGGTGATTCCAAGATGTTTGATAGTACTTCGTCGCTTCGTATTGAGCTAGATACCCAGGGATTCGAGCTTTCGGCAGGTGAAATTGCCGATATGGAGGCCGATCTTCACACACTGCGTCGGCAGATCGAGCATTTCCCAAGTTCGCTTTTGCATTTCTCAATGATCCGTCATCAGCGAGATAGGACCTACCATGTAAAAGCGAGTCTCACGCTCTGCGGTACGACCCTTTTTACCGGCGATCGAGATCTTGCGAGCCATGCTGCTTTCGAACGATGCATCCACAAACTCGTCGGGAAAGTCCAAGCTCACAAGGCGAAGATGGCGGGCAAGATTGATTGGAACAAGGCGACTTCAGGCAACCATGCCGAGTTGAACCCCACGGATCATTTCGATGCCCTGGAGCTCGATTGCGCGGTCGCTCAAGACGACTACTTGGCCTTTCGTCTTGCGATGGATGTCTTCGAAGACGGCTTGTCCAAAAGAGTTGGACGTTGGATTAATCGATATCCACAAATCGAGGAGAAACTCGGCCAGAGCATGACGATCTCGGACATTGTCGAAGAGGTATTCCTCATCGCTTTTTCGGAGTTTCTCGATCGCCCCCACGATGTTCCCCCGGGTAAGTGGCTCGAGGGATTGATCGATCCGGCGGTACAAGCTTTGATCCAATCGCCCGACGAAGAGTATGCAAGTATCAGTTATTCACGCGCTATTTTGGAAAGAAAATCATGAACTTGGAAATCGAATCAGAGACAACCCATACCGAAGTTGGTGCCTCTCACTTGCCTGGGATCCTGACGATCCCCAAGGGTGCTCATGGAATCGTGCTCTTTGCGCACGGGAGTGGAAGCAGTCGGCTGAGTCCTCGAAACCAGCATGTTGCGCAGGTACTTCAGGAAGCGGGATTGGCGACATTGCTTTTTGATTTGCTCGACGAGATCGAAGCCGAGGATCGACGGAATGTTTTCGAGATCCCGCTGTTGGCACATCGACTAGTCGAGGCCACAGAGTGGGTGCTTGAGCAAGAAGAAACGCAAGGGCTGAGGCTCGGTTTCTTTGGAGCAAGCACTGGGGCAGCCGCCGCATTGGTGGCCGAGACCCAGCTCAAGGGGAAAGTCGCAGCAGTGGTGTCCCGAGGAGGAAGGCCCGACATGGCCGAACGGATCTTGGGGTTGGTTTCTGCTCCGACGTTGCTGATCGTCGGCGGACGAGACGAAGCGGTTATTCAAATGAACCAACGAGCTTTCGAGCTGTTGCAATGCGAGAAGCAATTGAGGATCGTCGATGGAGCGACCCATCTATTTCCTGAGACTGGGGCACTCGAACAGGTGGCCAAGCTAGCCAGTCAATGGTTTAGTCAGCATTTGAAGTAGCGAAAATTCTTGGATCGCAACTTCGGCGAAGTTCGCCTCGTCCAGTAACCCGAAGTGTAAACGAGGGAACAGCAGCTTGTGGCCGGTATCAATACACTCGCTTGGCTCCCCTTCTCCCGCTGGCGGGAGAAGGGGCGGGGGGGATGAGGGTGGAAAGAGCGCTAGACCACAGAGGTTCATCATGAACAAAAGCGAGTTTGTACCGTTTCGCGATCGCAAGGAGGCTGGTGAGCGATTGGCTAAGGATTTGGTGGGTATGAATCTCCAGGATCCGATCGTGCTTGCGATTCCCAGAGGTGGGGTTGTCGTTGGAGTCGAGTTAGCCCGGGCGCTTGGTGCGGAGTTGGATGTTGTCGTTTCGCGCAAGCTGCGAGTCCCTTATCAGACCGAGTTGGCTTTTGGGGCGTTGGGGGAGGATGGTACTCTGGTATTGGATCATCACTTGATCGAGAAGGTTGGATTAAGTTCGACGCAGATTCAGCAGGAGCAGGATTATCAGAGGGAGCAGATTCGACAGAGGGTTGCGAGATTTCGGAGGGATAAGCCAGCGGTGGAGTTAGCCAATCGAAGTGTGATTGTGACGGATGATGGGATAGCGACAGGTTCGACGATGCTTGCAGCGTTGAAGACCCTGCGAACCAATGAGCCTTTGGAGTTGATTGTTGCAGTTCCGGTGGCACCTAAGCATCAGCTTGAGCTCATCGCACGGCACTGCGACCGGATCGTGTGTCTTTATTCTCCGGAGGATTTCATGGCGGTTGGGCAGTTCTACGAGAGCTTTGAACCGGTCGAGGATCAGCAGGTCGAGCAATTGATGAGGGCGTGAGGAGTAAGGTCGGGTTGCGGGTTTGTTTTTTCAACCGCTGATGCTGGGTTGGGTGGTGCGTTTTTTTTGACCGCTGATGGACACTGATGAACGCTGATGGGAGGGTTTGTGAGAGGATGGGTGAGGGGTGGTAGGGAGTTCAGGCACATGGGCTATAATGTGAATTGATTTGGTCCTTCAGGTATTTTCGAGGGTTGATGCTCGGCTTTTTCGTACTCAGCCTCGCGGTACTCGTACTCGTACTCGAAAACGCCTGAATCGATTCAAGTCGATCACCTTTTCCGGGATGCAGAAACCCAGGTGTTTGGCCTTTTTGTCAACCAAATCCCAATACTACTCTTCGAGTACGAGTACCGTTTCACTGAGTACGAGTACGAGTACGAAAAGAACCAGTGGTATGAATTGCCAGCCACGATAATGCCGGATGGACCATGGATTTTCAATCGACTTCTACAAGGCCTGTATCGAACATGTCTGATTCCTTAGCACTCAAAAATGCATATCTTCTCGTATTCCTCTTGGGATTGGTTCGGTTGCTCGTGCCGATCCACGACGGGTGCGTCTGGGGACAAGACACTCAAACGGTCGAATCGATGGAGATTGTCTATCCCCTGAAAAACCAAGTCTTTCAACGACGCTTCGAGGTTCCACAACTGGCACATAGCCATCAGCCTGGCGGGCCAGCCAAAGGGTTCGCTGAAGTTCCCTTGCGGCTAAAGTTCATCAAAGATGCCAGCCATAGGTTCGAGTACTGCCTACGGAGTGAAACGAGCACCTCTTCTTGGCAAACCATCGTAGAGCCCAAGATCACCGAGTTGCCCGACTCACCAGGGTTCCTACAAGCCATCGTCGATGTTCCGGCGGGTGGCTGGTACTGGGCCGATCTTCGAGTCTCTCGCGATGGAAAGAACATAGCACAAGCAAGCTCACACGCTTTTGGGGTAGGCGAAGTTTTCCTCGTCGCAGGCCAAAGCTATGCGACGAACTGCAACGACGAAAAACTTCAAGTGTCAGATCGTTCTGGACGAGTCGTCGCTTATGATTTTCGAAATCAATCTTGGAACGTCGCGCATGATCCACAGCCCGCTGGAGACTCAAGCGACGGTGGTTCGATTTGGCCCCCCTTTGGAGACCTGATGGTGCAGTCCTACGGCGTCCCTGTGGGACTGGCTAACGTCGCCGTCGGTGGTACTTCGACAAGCCAATGGAAGACCGATGGGGAGCTTTACCAAAGGCTCGTGGATGTTGGGAGGCAACTGAAAGATTTTCGAGCCGTGCTTTGGCAGCAAGGGGAATCGGATGTCATCGAGAAAACCACAACGGCGACTTATGTCGAACGCCTTTTGAAATTTCGAGCACAAGCCGATGAGTCTTGGGGTGCCAGTATCCCTTGGTTTCTAGCTAAATCTACGCTCCATCCGACCGTTTACAACGAACCTGCTGGTGAAGCGAATATTCGCAATGGGGTCGAGACGCTGATCGAAAAGCACGGTTTCGAAAGGGGGCCTGATACCGATCGGCTCGATGGTGCTAATCGAGGGCCACTCGATAGTCGACGGCACTTTACCGGACTTGGTCAGCAGAATGCAGCGGCATTGTGGTTTGCAGCACTTTCTAAACAACTCGATGCGCCCAAGCCCGAGTATCTGCGGCATGTTCAAGACCTTCCGCAACTGCATCTGCGTGAGCCGGCTTGGAAATCCTCTATCGTCTTCCGAGAAAGCACCGTTCTACTGAAGGATGCCCAAGGTGCAGTGACTGCGCGGTTGGCCTTTCCTGAACAGGAGATCTTGCAAGTTCGAACAGCGATGGGTGGTGTCGAATTCAAGCAGGGTGAGCATTGGCAATTGGATGCGACCGGTACGGTGCTTCAGTGGAACGGTGCACCGCAGATCGCTTCGATTTCGCTCGATGAGCTCTATCCTCCTGCCGGATCACCAAACAGTTATAAACACCGGAAGGGGAACCCCGAGCAAAACCTTCTTTATGCTCCAGGTAAATGGTTCCATGAGCGTAATCTAGAGGTCACCTACCGTCGCTTGGATCATGATGTTAACACTGTTGCAAAAACGCCTCGGCAGCTCGAGAAGACTCTTGAAAAGCTCCGTAGGAAATCGAAATTGGTGTTGGCTGTCAGTGGGGATAGCATTTCGACGGGGCTTGATGCATCGGCGACGACATTGATTGTTCCGAATCAGTCAGGTTATCCAGAGCTTGTCGCAGCTCAGCTTACGAAGGATTTTGGTGCTCCTATCGAGCTTGTGAATCGTTCGGTGGCCGGTTGGAGCATCGCCAATGGAGTCGAAGACTTGGACAGACTCCTGGCATCGAATCCCGATCTACTGATTGTGGCTTATGGGATGAACGATGTTGGGCGTCGTGATCCTCAGTGGTTTGCTAAGCAAGCTCGCACGTTGCAAGAGCGAGCCAAAGCGAGGTTGCCCGAGCTCGAGATCCTTTGGGTTGCTCCGATGCTTGGAAATCGCGAGTGGATACATACGCCCCGCGAGATGTTTTTCGCTTATCGGGATGCCTTGCAAGGCGTTGTTCAAGACGGTGAATCGTTGGTCGATTTGAGTGAGGTTTGGCAAGTGCTACTTGAGCGTAAGCACGATTTGGATCTGACTGGCAATGGCTTAAACCATCCGAACGATTTCGGGCATCGGCTCTATGCGCAGGCGATTTTGGAGAGTCTTAATCGATTGTCGGAGAAAGCTCGGTAATGCGTCGATGGATGGAAGAGCACGAATAGAACCTGTGGCAAGCATTCTCAGTCACACTAACACGCTTCGATTACGAGCACGAGCACCGTTTCACTGAGCACGAGTACGCAGTTACAATCGTTTCGCGAAGGGGTTGAGCAAGCCGAGCTTCTACCCACTAAAATACCTGAAGGACCTATTGATTTACTGGCGATGAGTCTGCAAAAACAACCTTGTCGTACACCTCGTTGATTTCCAGTTGGCAATTGATCGATCCAAGGCAAACGGAGCTATCGAGCGATTGGCAAGCGCTTAATGACCAAGTTCCATCTTCTTGGCGTGAGAAGCAGTCGATGCTGTATCGGTCTTGGGCGATCAAGACGTAGTGACGTAGGCTAGGGATGGTGCGATAGTGTTCGAATTTCTTTCCACGGTCGTACGCTTCGGTCGAATCCGAGAGGACTTCGACAATAGCGATTGGGTTCAAGAGGACTTCGCCATCCTTGGACTCTAGTTCTGGTTGACCGCACACGATCGAAAGGTCGGGGTAAGCGTATAAGCCGGTGGCTTTGACTCGCACCTTCAGGTCACTTGGATAGACCCTGCAAGGCTTTTTCTTGAGTTGTTCTCGAAGATGGGCACCCGCGTTGAGGGCGATCAAATTGTGGTTCGCCGACGCTCCTGCCATAGCGAATGTTTCGCCTCGATAGTACTCGGATCGGTACTCGGCGGTTCGCTCGCGATGGAGGTATTCTTCGGGTGTAAGGTACGTTTTTGATCCTGATGACATCTTCAGAATTCCTGGGAATTCCTTCAGGCTAACGATATTTTCGACCAAAACAAGGGTTTTTTTTCACTTCTCGATATACTCAGGGAAATCGGCCATGTAGGGACGGTTTTTTGCGTTTTTGGAGGCAGTTTGGAGGCGTTTAGGGAGGGTTTTTGTGATGGAGAAGGAAACGGATTTGTGCACGGTGGTGGTATTAGAATCTTCGCGAAGCTTGATTGCGCAGCAGCTTGAGGAAGACTTGGCGCTGACGATCATGGGATTGCTTTCCGATGACCCAGGGAGTTGGGAGGAAGCCAAGAGTGTTTGGCCGCGATACCGAAGTCCTGCGGTTTGCGAGGCACCTGAGAGTATGCCATTTGATGAGAGTTCGTTGACGGAGGTCATGGAGGTTTTGGCAGTCAGTGAGTCTTGGATGGTCATCGATTTTCAGACAAAGCGAATTCTCAGTGGAGGTAGTTTCGAGCCGGTTGGACGTGATGCTTCGCTGGCGATGACTCTCGACAAGAAGGGGCGTGACAAGTGTCCTTTGGTGATCCATATCCCTCCTTGGTGGGAATTGCACGAAGGTGCATCGCTATTTAGCATCCATGAGCCACGGCAAGAGCCGATGAGCAAGCCGCGAGTCGATCGGGAGATACTCTATGGCGCACCATTTTTACGTTATCTTACCAGCCGTGCCCTTGATTTGCATGCGAGTGCGGAGTGGCCAGAGTCCGATGGAGACTTGGACGATTTTCATGGACTGACACTTCGGGTTCATCGCGATTGGTTGATGACCCCTCGCGAGGATTTGGGAGGGAAAATTCCCAGGGAGTTGCTCCATGGAGCGATCCATTGGAGTGACCACGTCACCGAGGGTCAACAGAGGCGATTCCACGATGTTGGAAAGCTTATTGCGGTACCAAAGGATTGGACAGAGTACGACACAGCCCCGATGGGGAGTCAAGAGTTGTGCGTTTACTTTGATTATTGTCGCGATATGATCCGAGCAGCTTGGGGTTGGTGCCTCGAAAACGAAAACTTGATCTCAACTCTTGACCATACCCTGGCGTTTAAAGAGCTTCTCGATTTTTTGATTCGGTGCAATCAAGACTGGATGAGTGAGTCTTATGACGATGGACCGTGTCCTAGATTTGTCATCGAGTGTGATCGCAGGCGCGTTCCTATCGGGGATGGAGTGGTCATCGAGGGAATGGACGAAGTCGCAAAATCAAGCCACATCATTGATTGCAATTGCCCGATTTGTTTGATGATGGCCGAAGGTGTATTTGGGCCTAGTTTCAGTCGCATCGATGGTCATCATTTGGAACTCGACGAGGACTTTGCTTTCTCGATGGCTGAGACCCTAGAGGACTGGGAGTTGGAGCACCAAGAGTATGACGACTCGAGCGAAAGTGACGATGAAGAGGATTCGCCATTCAAAGATTCCCAAAACGATGATGAACTGGTTTCTGTTTGGGGCCCGATGCGCAGCGATCAACCGATCCCTGGGGACGTTCAAGGGCATTTGAAGATGGCTTTTATGGTCGCAGATATCGTGTCTGTTTTGCAGACTTACTCGAATCGAATCCTTGAAATCCAGTCGCTTAATTTGGCTTTTTCCGAGTATCGAAAGGCCGATGGGCGTCGTCTGAAGAAGGCCACGAAGAAATTCAAGAGGCTGCTTGAGACACTTGCTAATAGGTACCCCGAGTTGGTCTCGAAGTCTGCGGATCTGCAGAGTCGCATCGACGAGTCTGCTAGAGTCTTGAGCATCGATGATGACGAATGAAATTGAGACTAGACTTCTGAGTCGTCGATCAAACGCTTGAGTTCTTTTGGCAGGAAACCCCAGGTCTCTTGGTAGCTAGTTTCGAGCGGTAGGTTGATGTAGGCATGTCCTTTGAGAAAAAGGGGCATGACTGGAAGTTCCATACCGACTGCGATCGGTTCGATCCAGGCGGTTTTGGTGGGAGATGCTTGGTAGGATGCGCAAGTCAGCGGACGATTTGGCGGGAGTTGGAACGGCTCATCGTTGACCTGTTCCCAGATTAAGGCATGGATGCCGTTGGGATCACGTGGACCAGGAGGGAACGGGTCGACGAGTAGCAGATTGATTCCGTCGTAGAAAAGATCGACGAGTTTGTCGACCATGGATCGTATGGCGCTGATTGAGCTCTTGTTACCTGGAGAAATCAATTCGATGATCGCAAGGACATTGCCTGCACTGTGGCGCACGACGACCCGACTGGCCTTGAGCGAGTAACGCTCTATCTCGGCCTTCATCACGAGGCTAGTTGAGGGTTTGGTGGTCGGTTCTGCAAGGACTAAGGTGCTTTGTGCTATAGACTTGTCCGAGACGTCGAATCCCTTGAGGGCTTTGAGGGTAGTTGATTTCTCCGAAATCATCTCTTAGCGTTAGAGTGTTAGCTGATTAGGTTTGGTGGTATTTGGAGTGCTGGCGGGTGATTTCGGAGAAATCACCGACACTTACTTGGCGGGTTCCTCTTCTTTGGGGGCTGGGAATGGGCCATGTTCTGCGGCAAGGTGGGAGGCTAGGAAGTAGAGTTTGGCAGCCGAAGCGATTTTGGCATAGTTGATCTTATCGGGTGTGTCGGTGGTGCGATGGTAATCGGGATGGAAACCCCCGAAAAGAAAAGCGACCGAGGTCCCTTTCTTGAAAAAATTGAACTGGTCGCTTCGTCCAAACACACCTTCTTCGTCAAACTCGAATTCAAAATTGATGGACTTATTGGCTTCGAGAATGATCGTATGAAGGGACTTGTCTCCTTTTTCGCTTCCAACGAGGTGCAAGGAGCGGATGTTGTCGCTTGCCGGTTCGTTCGGTTTCTCTTCGTTGCGTCCCACCATATCGACGTTGAGCATGCAGATCATTTTTTCAAGCGGCAAGATCGGATTGTTGACGTAGTGTGCAGAGCCAACGAGGCCGATTTCCTCGGCTGCAAACCACATAAACAGGATGCTACGTTTTGGTTTCGTGGGATTGGCTGCGATCGCTTTTGCGATGCTCAAGAGGGCCGTCGAGCCCGATCCGTTGTCATCGGCTCCTGCGAAATATTCAGCACCGCGAACACCGAGGTGATCCAGGTGGGCACCGATGACGATGTACTCGTCGCGGAGGGTTGGGTCTGAACCTTCTTGCCAAGCCAGTACGTTGGGTACTGCGATGGGTTCTTTTCGGATGCGGAGTTCAATTTTTAGGTCGACATCGGTTTCGTGGACATCGATTGCATTTTCCTCCGGAACAGTTAACCATTCCTCGTTGCCTCCGACGCTAGCGAGGATCTGCTTGGCGGCGTCTTTGTGAATACTTCCTCCGATCCCGTTGGCGCGTTGACGGTTGTTTGGACGCTCCTGTTGTGGAGTCGAAGTCGGTGGGGTATCGACGACGCGCAGGACGGCCGAGGCGCGTTTGCGGCTCAGACGAAACGCGTTGGCTGCCGCGGCTTTGTCATCAGCGACCAAGACGACGACTTTATTTTCGATATTCAAGTCATCGGCGATCTTGGCCCCTTCGCCGGCCATCTGAAGGAACACGACCTTGCCGGCGAATTCGGGCTGATCGTTGAAGCGATCCAAGCCGATGGTCTTGTCAAAACCGATTGCAAGATCATTTGGGCCGGTTAGTTTCGACTGAGCAGGATCGACGCTCATTCGGCTCATGGGGAGCATTTGGAAGTAGGTACCTGCATCCCCCATCGGTTTGAGTCCGAACTCGGCGAGTTTGCCTGAGACCCATGAGGCGGCTTTGACGTAACCTTCTTGGCCCGTTCCGCGGCCTTGGAAGCCGGGTCCGGCCAAGATATGGAGCCACTGCTCGCATTCCTGAGGGGTGATGGATTCGAATCCGGGACGAAGGGCTTCAGGGGGGGCTACAGCCCCATCGTATTGGGCCTCGAGATTCGACAAGAAAGATAGAGACAGGGTCAGAGCTAGAGCGGTTTGGGAGCACAGGCATCGGATGCGAGACATACAGGATGTAGAACCTTGGTAAGGGTTGGGTTTGTTTGGAAGATGGTCAACCAAGATGGTCGAAGCGAGAGGATAGTTTGACCGAAGTTCCATGGCGAGTCTAGACTGGAGGTTAAGTTAAATAGTATTGAAACGATTGATCCATCAGTCGATCAGTTTCGAATCGGCTAGCCATTCCTTTAGTCGCACGGGCCATTTGGCGGCGGCGTGGGTTGCTTCGGGTCGGTAGCCGAAACCATGTCCGGCGTTTGAGTAGATATGCAGTTCGCATGGAACCGCAGCTTGTTTGTAATCCAGATAGAGTTTGGCCATACCGAGGGAGATATCGTCACGGTCTTTGGCACCAAGGGCGATAAATGCCGGCGGCATGCCTTGGTGGACTTTGAAACGGTGGGAGCTACCAGGATAGATCAGGACTTGGAAGTCGGGACGCGAACTGACTCGTTCGATTGGATCATCGCTATCGTTTTTGCCGGGATCGGATTCCATTGCGGCAAGTGCGGCCAATTCACCACCCGCAGAGAAGCCTAGGATACCTATGCGGTCTGGTTTGATCTTCCACTGGGCGGATCGGCTTCGAACGGTTCGAATCGCGCGGCGGGTATCGGCCATGGCATGCTGATCGACGGTGTACTGGGAACCTTCTTCTTTTGCGAGTCGATAGCGCAAAACAAAGGCAGCGATCCCCTGCTCTGCAAACCATTCGGCAAGCGAGTCACCTTCATGGCCCAGGCATAGCATTCGGTGTCCACCGCCGGGTGCTATGATGACTGCTGTTCCTGTAGCCTTTTGGGGTTCGGGTAGATAGCTCGTGATCGAAGGCGTATGGATGTTGGTAACGTTGCAAGCACCGTTGTTGCGATCGATTTTCTCTGGTTCATTTTTTCGGTCTTGTGAGCCAGGAGCCCCCTCGGGCCAGAGTTCGATCCGGGTAGGTTCACCGGCCAAGAGGGATAGTGCGGGAGCAAGAAAGCAAAAAAGGTAGGAAGCAAGTAGCTTGTGGGACACGGAGTTATTCAAAGGTTGTATCTTCAATTTGTTCTTCCTTTTGTGAGTGTGAATCGCAACGGAAACATTCGGACTTCAAAGAGCATCGGGAGCCTCGGCAAACGAGCGCTTCAACAATCGAAATGCAGGGCTTAAAAACCGATTTCTTGAGACCATAAGCTCTTGATATTGGTAACTCTTCGTTCGACCGTTCGAAGTGCGCATCCTTCGAGAGCGGAGATCTCGAGATTGCCGAAGCCTTCGAGTCTCAGACAGGCGATTCGCCGCGTTTGTTCGTCTGGAAGCAAGCTCAAGAGCCGTGCTAACTCGTCCTTGGCTTGCACGATCGCCGAGGGACTAGCGTCCTCTTGGACGGCTGTATCTAAACGTTCGACTTGTTGCGAGTCATCGATTGAGCCTTGAATCGGTTCATGTTCGGTGACGAAACGACTTTCTTTTCTGAATTGATCGATCGCTTTGCGTTTTGTCAGCAAGGCCAGCACTTGCCAAAGATCCTCTCGATCCGCGAGTCCTTGCTTGAACCCGTCTTTTTGAACCTGTTGACAAAAATCGGCAAACGCACTGATAGCTACGTCCTCTTCATCCACCGCTCCGCGATTGGAGTTGCCTAATTGCTTTCTTGCCAATCCATGGAGTCGTCTCCAGTACCTTTCCCAGAGCAGTCCCGCCGCGTTGGTGTCTCCATCTTTGAGTGAAAAAATCCATTGGGTAACGGAACCTTCATTGCTCATAAGTACTCCCGTCGTGTTTCCTCAGTGGAATCGCAAACGTACTTTTTGGGACGACCGGCGCGATGGTCTTGGCGACTAGCGGCCTGAATTACTAACCGTAGTGTAAACTCCCGATCGCGTCGTAACGATTCCCTGTGAAGTTTTATTCGGGCAAAAAAATGAATTGCGATCTCTAGCTCCCGCAATTCCGACGTTCTAAATCGCATCGCTGAAAGAAAGCAGTCTGATTAGGTAGGCTAATCTGTTTTTGTGGATTGGATACAACCGTTGATACCTCGTTTTCGAATCGCGTTTCTTACGGGGCGGTCAAATACATCGTCGTACGAGTATCTAAGTGTTGGGTCTGACTGACGAGATATCCGACGTTCGGAAATCCTTGGGTTATCGGTCGCCACTAAGAATTACTTGGTATTCAGGAAAACCACGATGAATTTCACAACCGCTAAGCATAGCTTCGGATGTAAAGCGAAGCGTGTCTGGGCGATAGAAAGATCGATACAGGAATCAAAAACAATTCGATTTAATTTGAAGAAACAATCACTGTAGGAGATCTTAAGCCATGACGACTTTGTCCACTCTCAGATCGCTTTTCGGACTTGCATTTTGTGCAATCTCATTTGCGTCTTGCGTCCTAGCCGGCCCACCCCGAGAGGGTAATTCGGGTAAAGGGGGTTGGGAAGCGACCATAACCACAGACGATGGAAGCTACCTAAGCGTTTATTGTTTCCTACCAGATGGCGTGTTGGTAGAGGTTCAGAAGTATCCTGGACGAGACGGTACCATTGCATTTGCCTTCTATGAGCAAGCTGATGGCAAGCTTTCCTATACGATCATCGATCATACCGATGCTGCCCAAAAAGGATCGACGTTGGAGTTTAAGCGAATTGCTTTTAATGATCAGGAATATGGAGGGATGTTAGAGCTGGCGAAAGTTCTAAACCAACTTAAAATCAAGGAGCTCAACGAGCAGCGATTGATCGACGTATATTAGAATCAAATCAAGCAATACGAATAGGGTATCCAGCGACTCTTGAAGTAGGAGTATCGGTTGATGGCATGCTCATTGTGGTTGACAATCAAGTATCCAGCGTTAATCTGTTTCGACTGGAGTGGACTGCTCGATTCGGCTACCGATACTTCGAAAGTGGCCGTGTAAATCTGGTGTTTAGAATGAGCGGCAATGAGCACGAACGACTTTGACGAGGTTCTTTCGAGATTTGAGTTAGCATGTCAGGAGGGAAGCGTCCCCCCGGACTTGACGTCCTACCTTGGTCAGAGCGATGACCTGGAGTTGCTCGTTGAGTTGATTCATATCGACTTGGATTATCGCCTGCGTCGATCGGATCAAGTTCGGATCGAGGATTATCTGTCTAAGTATCCGATGTTGGAACGCTCAGACGAGTCGGTGGCGAAGTTGGCTTTTGCAGAGTATCAATTGCGAGAGCATCGGGGTTACCGCCCATCGTCGGAGGATTTGCTTTCTAGGTTTCCGGAGCATCGCGAGCGAATCACTCAGATGCTTG
>Ga0315904_10002410_pt1 | contig 29012 bp, 19 predicted proteins | sample LakEriMetagenome_6_FD_203529 | JGI IMG/M metagenome (GOLD analysis project Ga0315904, IMG submission 203529) | Freshwater fungal communities from buoy surface, Lake Erie, Ohio, United States - Buoy 12 MA120 | ecosystem: Environmental > Aquatic > Freshwater > Lake | place: USA: Lake Erie, Ohio...
GCGGGCGACGAAGTGAAGGCCCTGCGGGAGAAGTTCCTGGCCGCGATGGACGACGACTTCAACACGGCCATCGCGATCGCCTCGCTCTTCGATTATGTCCGCGTCGTCAACAAGTTCATCGACCAGCACGGCCTCGAGGCCAAAAAGCCGGCGGCGGAACTGGCGACGCTCGATGCGATGATGCTCACGCTCCGCGAGTTGACCGGCGTGCTCGGCCTGTTCCTCGAGCCGCCGCAGCAGAACGCGGGGGGGGCCGACGAGGGGCTGGTGGCAAAGCTGATGGAACTCGTGATCGAGATCCGAGCCAACGCCCGGAAGTCGAAGGACTTCGCAACGGCAGACCTCGTGAGAAACAAGCTCACCGAAGCGGGGATCGTGCTGGAAGACCGTCCCGACGGCACTGGCTGGTCGAAGAAGTAGTCCGGCTCGCACGTGAAGCGAGAGCGTTCACGAGGCTCGGGGCTGCCCGTGCCATCTCGCCGGACGTTCGCTACGGGCATCCTGCCCTACGCTCACTCGAAGGAAACCTCGCTTCGCCCTCCAGGCTTCGCTCGGTTTCCTACGCCGCTCGATTGGCACGGGCAGCCCCTCGCAGCCTCTCCTAGCACAGGTTTTCAACCTGTGTGTCTTCACGGGTAGCCTTGGGCTCGGATGCGATTCCGTAAGGAGGAGCAGCCGGATCGAAGGCATGTAAGGTTCGCTGCTGCACGCCAGGGGACGAACTCAGCGAGGGGCCGCGATGGACATCCACAGGTTGAAAACCTGTGCTACGGGGGGCAGCCCCGAGTCGGGCCAGACACCGATCACCATGCCCCCTCCACTGAGCGTATCGCTGCGCGACAGGCCTGTGAAATAACGGCCGTTTTCGGGCCATTCTACCCAGACAATGAACCAAATATGAACCAAATGTCCGTTGGGGCCGTACTAGCAGCAAGACGCCAGCAACACGCTCGCGACTCCTTCACACCGGTTCTGCAAGTAACGTGGACACCCTCGGACGGATTCCGACGACGACCAACGGCTTGCCAACGGTGCAACGCGACGGTAGTCTCTTGCTTGCAGGGGCCTGCTTCACAAACGAAGGGAGCTCGAATATGGACATATTCGAGCGGGCATCGCCATTGAGGCGATCCGAGCGGCCTGCGGTGCGAGGCTTCAGCCTCACCGAACTCTTGGTCGCCATGGCGATCATGCTCGCGCTCGCGTCGCTCGCCACTGCGGCGATTTCGGCGGCAAGCAGTAGCCAGAAGAAACTGCGGACGAAGACGCTGATCGGAAAGCTCAATGCGATCGTTGCGTCCCAGTACGAGGAGTATGCGGGTCGCGACGTCGACGCCGCCTCCGGCACCCTTCGCGGGCAGGCCCTCCGGGCCATCGCACAGGGAGACCTGCCTGACGACTGGAGCATCGTCAACACGCTCGCCGGCAAGTCGGCGACGGACCTCTCGCCTCACCAACTCGCCTACGTTGCCGTCTGGAACTCGATTGCGAACAAGCAGGCGGTGATGCAGTCCAACGCCGGCGCCGAGTGCCTGTTCATGATCGTCATGCAGGGCGGCATCGCCGACTGCCTCGATTGCCGTGGCCTGAGAGTCGACATCGGCGACCAGGACGGCGACGGGGTGCCCGAGTTCCTCGACGCCTGGGGCAGTCCAATCCAGTTCGTGCTCTGGCCGAGCGACCTCCAGTTGCCGGCGGGAAGCGGCAAGCGTTTCTTCTCCACCATCCTGCCATTCGACGCCATCGTGCCGGCCATCGACGACTCCGTCGGCGGCCTGATGCGACCGCTGATCGTTTCCGCGGGACCGAACCGGGCGTTCGGCCTCACGAGCACTGCCGCCCCCCAGGCCGGCATCAACGATTGCGTTGACAACATCACCAACTTCGACGACGAGGCCAAGCGATGAACTGCCCCGCTCGTCGACGTGGTTTCACGCTTTCGGAACTGCTTGTGGTGACGGCGATCGTCGCGACCCTGATGGGCCTCGTGGTCGCGGGTGGCAGGCCGTCGCGGGGAACGGCGGGCGACATCCGTCGTGGGGCGCAGCAGTTGGCATCGATGCTGCTCGCCTCACAGTCGAAGTCGCTGGGAAGCCCGACCGGGGCCGCCGTGATCATCGATTCCGACGGGACGCCCGGCCAGGTGATCTCCCATGCTCGCCGATACCCGTTCATCGAAGGCCGTGTCGGGGCTCTCACGGTCGTGTCCGCCACGACGCGAACCGTGTCGCTCTCCACCGACAATGAAGACCTCAGCACGCTGATCCACGGCTACCGCATTCGGTTCATGGAACAGACGGCGGGGACCGAAGGGCCGCCATCGGACTGGTTCTCGTTCCTGTGCACCACTCCCCCGAATGCCGTCGTGAAACTCCGTGCGGAGAACGGCCAGTCTCCTCAAAACTCGGTCTGGCCGATGCTGCCCGCCTCCGGAGAACTGCACTTCCAGGTGGCTCGCTACCCGATCCCGACCGGGCTCTCGCAGACACTTCCGAAGGGTGTCGCCATCGATCTCCGTCACAGTGGATCCCTCGATTCCACCGTGGCCAACTGGGGTTCGCTCGCCAATCGTGGGGCCATTGCGGTCGGCTTCGACCAGGTCGGATCAGTTGATGCCTTGATGCAAAACGTGCTGCCGTCGGCCGGCACGCTGCGGACCGTGCAGCCCATGTCGCCGTACGAGGAGATCTACTTCCTCGTCACGTCCCTGAAGGAGATCCTCGATCCCACCGTGAATACGCTGGCCAGCGACAAGGCTATCTGGGTGGTCGTCCACCCGAAGAGCGGACGCGTCACCGTCTCGGCCAACGTGCCTCAGCAGGCCAACGATGCCGCCGCCCTGCGGGCAGCCCGGGAAAATGCTCGTCGGGGCGTCGTGCTCGGGGGTTGACCATGCATCTGCCCGCCACGATCGCCCACGAGCCTGCGCCGCGACACGGCATCACGCTCCTGGAGGTGTTGATCGCATGCGGCCTGCTCGTCATCGGGCTCTCGACGATGGCGGCCCTGCTCCCGGCTTCGAGTGCCCGCCTGGCTCAGGCAAGCTTGGCGGATCGCGCCGGTGTCCTCGCCTCTAATGCGTTGGCCGACTCGGCGAACCGCGGTCTGGTGGCGGCGGAGAACTTCCCGACCGACAGTGCCACGAATCCTCTGGCAGGCCGTACGCTGGCGATCGGATCGCTGGTTGGCCAACTGCCGGGGTTCGGCGTCCTCCCGTCGGGCCGCAAGGCCGACGAATACTTCACCGGGCCATCGGAGGAAGGACTCAGACGGTGCGGCTCGCCGCGAACCTTCCTCCTGGAAGACGAGTTGCTCTACGGACCGTCACCGTCGGTCGCCGCCGCGCCGTCGAATGCCTTCAGCACCAGTAGCGACGGCTCCATCGGCCCGCGGCAGGTGCGGGATGGCGTGTGCTGGGGAGCCACCCTGACGCCGCAGGTGTTTCCGCCCGCTGTGGGAGGTGCCGCCGTGCTCGCGATCGCCGTGTTCAAGCGCAGCGGCGACATCACATCCGGCGACATGAAGGATGCGATGCCCGTGGGCGTGACGAGAACAAACAGCTTTTACGAAGCCGACGTCGTCGCCAACGGCCCGCTCCTGCGTCCCTGCACGTGGGTGCTGGCGATCCCGGCGAGCCCGAGCACCGCACCGCGCTGGTTCCAGGTGATGTCATCCTGGATGTTCGAGCCGCCCGCCACCCAAACCACGCGACTCATCTTCCGGAACCAGCAGGATTTCGAAGCTGCCACTGGAACTGGATCGAACGGATCGAAGGCGACCATCTTCGCTTTCGAAGGCCTCATCCGCGTGGACGAGCACCTGGTGACACTCAACTGATCGACCATGCAATCGAGTGGCGTGGCGCCTGCCAGGGGCATCGCCGCGCAAGGAGAGCCATCATGACCCCCACGTTTACCGTCCACCGCCGCCGCGGAGCGCTGTTGCTATTGGTGCTCGGCGTGCTCACCATGTTCGTGCTGGTGGGAACGGTGATGCTCACGCTCGCCACCAGGGCCCGAACCTCATCCCGCGCCTTCGCGGCGGCGACCGCCGGCACGGCGGCCGGCCCGATGCTCGCTCGCGCCCAGCTCGAGCAGGCCCTTCTCCAGCTGATTCGAGGCGGAGCGAACGCGAAGGCCGCCGGACTCGGCGAGAGCCTACTGGAAGACATGTATGGGTCCACGCCGGCCGTCGTCGCCACGGTGACCTCCATCCAGGATCGTGGCGTCATCGTCGAGGCGACGCTCACCCCGCAGAGCGGCACCGCCCCGATCCGGGCCGCCGATCTCTGCGGCCGGGTGATCACCTTTACACCCAGCCCCAGGTCTGGTGATTCGGTCATGAGCCACCGGATCCTGCGGGCCAGAGCGGCGATGAGCGGTACGGGGGCGTTCACGTGCTGGATGGCCAATCTCCAGTCGGAGGCCGGTGGACGTATGCCTCGGACGCCCTGCCGCGCGGTCGTCAATCAGCCCGCATTCCGCGACGAAGCCTACGACGCCTATGACCCGGCGAACCCCTGGCTCACTGAGGTGGCGTTGCAGGATGGCGGCGTGGCGTCGGTGCCGCGCCCTGCTTTTGCCTCCTCCGGTGCCGTCGCCAGCGTCGACAACGATAACGACGGTGTCGACGATGGCATCTGGCTCAAGGGCCTCCTCGAAAACCGACCCTTACCGGATGGCGGCACGCTTTCGTTCGACGTGTCCTACCTCGTCCTCGACCTCGACGGCCGCATCAATGTGAACGCCCACGGCAATCGCACGTCGATCGATTACGAAGCGGCCAAGGGCGGGTGGGATTTCGCGCCTGCGGTTCCCACGGGCAGCGGCTACGGCCCTGCCGATATTGACGCCTCACTCGTGTTTATCGATCCCCTCCGGAGCAACGAGACCCAAGCTGACCCTCCGCTAGCCTCAGACGTCTGGAGGCGGATCGTCGGCGACACCGCAGTCGGCGGCCTCACCGCGCTCGTCTCCTCCACGAGCCAGCGACGGCCGGTGCCGCTCGTGGGCCCCGTCAATGGCCGCTATGGAACGGTTGCCGCACCAGGGATCTCGGGCACGAACGATCGCATCAGCGAACGGGGCGACCGATTGTTCGTCACGGGCACTGCACCGCTCCCCACCAATAGTTCCGTGATCGATCTCAAGAGCATCGTCAAGGTCGACATGCTGCAGCCATCCAAAGGTGTGTCGGCGACATCTCCCGTCCCGGAGTTGACGTATTACTGCCCGGACTGGAGCCAGGCCAACTTTGTCGACGACCCCTACGAGATGCGGCTCGATTCTGATGCGCCGCGGCCCGGTCAGATACGTCACAGCGGTACCGCCACCGAACTCGACAATCCCTTCACTCTCGCCGAACTGGAGACCACCCTCAGGCAGTTCGACTCCGACGCCGCGACGCTGCCGCCGCGACTGGCGGTCGCCCTCGACCATGCGAGCCAGCGATCTCGCATGCTTGTCACAACCGACAGCTGGGATACTCCGGGCCTGAGCGGCACCACCGCCGCCACGATCGCCAGCTACGTGGCGAGCCTCCAGAGCGACCCGGCCGATGTGATGTCACCCGATGTGCTGGCAGGTTTGCGATTCGACATCAACAGGCCGTTTCCGAGCGACAATCTCGGCACACCCGAGAACGAAGAGAAGGTTGCCAAAGAGGAGTTCTGCAAACACCTCTACACGCTGTTGGTGGCGCTCGGCCAACCGCCCTCCACAAGCACCGCCCAGTGGGCCGCAAACGTGGTCGACTACCGCGACACCGACTCAACCTTCACCAGGTTTCAGTTTGACGCCGACCCGGCCGACGGCTGGGGAGAGGGCACGAATGGCTGGGCGGCTGACAATCTGGTGTGGGGGCTCGAGCGGCCGGAACTCGTGATCGCCCAGACGATCGGGTATTACACCGTCGACAACAGCGGGACGGCGGTCGTTCAGGATGGCCTCGCTGTCTCCCTCTACCGCCCGGCGTTCACTGAGAAACTCACGACCACCGGCACGCTCAACGGCAACAAACGGGGCCTCGTCGTCACCCAGACGAACATGGCGCCCGCACTCGACCTCGCAGAAAAGTCGTCGCAGAGCAGCCAGCCGGTGTGGCGGCTGCGGATCGAGCCGGGGACATCCGTGCGTTTCGACAAGCCAGGTAGCAGCGATAAGGAGGTGCCGGGGGTATTTCGCAATACGGGGGCCGCGAAGGACGCCGCAGTCGTCGCCCCGGATTCGTATCTGGTCGTGATGCCGAAGCCGCCGAAGACGACCGCCAACTCCGGCACGTCGGCCATCAGTGTTCCAGTGGATTCCGCATTCAAGAAGTTTGAAATCGACTCCGGTGGCACGTTCAAGGCGGGTCATTGGCCAGGGGCGGCATCGTATCAGTCCGGCTCCGACACGATCGTGTTCCTCGAGCGGTTGGAGGACCCGACCAAGCCCTGGAACGAGGATCGGGCGAGCGCCGGCTACAATCCCTACGTTCCCCTCGATCGCATGGGCGTGAAACGCGTCAACCGGACCGGTGAAAACGCGAATAACTGGAAGACCTTCATCCGAGAGCACTCGGTCTGGAATAACGGACCGTTCGAAACGACCGGAGCCTCGGCTGGCATCGTGCAGCTCAATCCGACGGTGAAATCGTGGCTGCCTTTGCCAAACCGCCCCTTCATCAGCCAGGCGGAGTTGGTCCTCGTGTCGCCGGGCAACGGGACATCTCGATACTGGAACTACAAGATCCCTCGGGATAAGCAAACCCTGAACCCGTACTACGATCTGCCGACGCCCACACTGCTCGACGCCACGATCGTGCCCTCGCGATACTCGGGATCACAGGTTAGCGTTGATCCTGCGTCGCTCGCTCCCGTGGGTATGAGCCGCGTTCCCTTCAACCAGGTGTCGCGTTGGCGGGAGCCGGGCCGCGTGAACCTCAACACCATCGTGTCCAATACCAACAGCGCCGATCCGCAGCGCGACGATGCGGTGTGGTGGGCAACGCTGGGGCCCGACGCGGCGGTGTCGCTCGCAGACTTTAGGGCCGGCGGGCCCGCGACGAGCATCGACGACATGCTCACCCTGATGCAGGGGCAGGGTCTGTACCTCGACTCGGCCGCCGCAGCCGGTGTGAAAGGCAACTCGTGGAAGAAAAATCGCCAGTACGATATCAATCCACAGTCGGCTTACACGACCGCCATCCGTCTGGCCAACGTGGCCACCATCCGGTCGCATGTCTTTGCCGTCTGGGTGACAGTGCGAGTGCGGGACACGTCGCCAGGCGGCGACTCCTACCACCGTTTGTTCGCGATCATCGATCGGTCGCGGCCCGTCGGCTTCAGCGTAGGCCAAGACCTCAACGTTCGCGATACGATTCGGGTGCTGCGATTCCTGGAGTAAACCGCATGGCCGCGGTGCCGGGCGATCCGTTCGCCACGAGTGCCGCCGACGGCTCGCGGGGTGGTCTTACCCTGACGGAGCTACTCGTCGCCGCCACCCTCTCGCTGGTGGTGATGGGGGCGGTCGCATCGCTCTTCGGAATCCTCAGTCGCTCCATCCGGCAAAGCCAGGCCACGGTTGACCTGGGAGCCTTGATGCGATCGACCGCCTGGAAACTCCGCCAGGACCTGACGAGCATCACCTGCACGGTAGCTCCCTGGATCTCACCCGAGTCGAACTCGGGGTACTTCGAACTGATCGAGGGGCCAGCCCGCGACACCTCGTTGGCACTCGACGCGCAAGGTCTGCCGACGACGAACCTCACCGCCGACACCGACGACATCCTGCTGTTCACCACTCAGTCTCTCGCCGAGCCCTACGTCGGCCGATACGAGGCGTTGACGATCGAGTCGCCCTACGCGGAGGTTGCCTGGTTCTGCCGGCCGGCCGCCGTCCAGCCGGTCGCCGGGATGACGCTCTACGACGTCCACCGTCGGCAGCTTCTTGTGACGTCGTATCTCGGCCAGTCCACCCTGCTCAACAACGCGATTTCCGGCACTGCGAACCGGATCTTGTACGACCTCTCGCTGCGGTCGGACACCATCCAGGGGCAGGGCAGCGTCTTGATTCCGAACTCGCTGGGTGACCTCACCAAGCGGGAGAATCGCTTCCTGCGCAGCGGTTATTCGTTCGTGACCGCCACGGGCAGCCGGATCACGGTTCCCGTACAGACGTTTCCATTCGCGTTTCCCCTGGTGGGCGGCACCTCCTCTGCCCTCCCCGCGGCCACGCTCAACGACACGACCCGCGCCGGCGAGGACGTGATCCTCACGAACGTGATCGCCTTCGACGTGCGGGTCTACGATCCGCTGGCCGTCGTACCCACAGCCACCGGCACGACCTGGCGGCTGCCCGGGGATCCCGGATACCTCGCTGCGACCGCTTCCGGTACGGCCGGCACCGGGGCCTACGTGGATCTCGGCTGGCAGGGCGGTACGCCCGTGGTGCGAAGCGGGACGTTTCCGCCGACCGGACAGTCGGCGCTCGGCTCAGCGGGCGTTCTCGTGACCGATTCACCGCGAAATGTCACACTGCAGGCGACGACCTACGACACCTGGAGCCGCCACTACGAGGTCAATGGTCTCGACGACGACGGCGACGGCGTGGTGGACGAAGGGAGCAACGGTGCCGACACCGACGGAGACGGCTGGCCCGAGTATTCGGGCACCGCAGAGACGTCTCCTCCCTATCCCGTTGCGCTCCGCGGCATGGAGGTGCGGATTCGATGCTACGAGCCGCACAGCAAGCAGGTGCGGCAGATTACACTACGGCATTCGTTTCCACGATGATGGCCGGTCCACCCGCGACCTCATCCACCCCCGCATCCGAGCAGCTTTCCATGCGTCGTTCATCGAGTGTTCGACCCCGCCGCCCGGGAATGACGCTGGTCGAACTGCTCGTGGTGATCGCCATCATCAGCGTGCTCGTGGCGATCTCAGCCCCGGCGCTCTCAATGGCGATCGCCCGAAGCCGCCTGACCCAGTGCACGAACAACGCCTATCAGATCGCATTCGCGCTCCAGCGGCATGACGAGCAGCGTGGCAACATTCCGGGCTGGCTGAATGCAAACCCCAACGGCTCCGCGGGCCTCTGCTCGTGGCCGGTCCCGCTGCTTCCTTACCTCGGACGAAGCGATCTCTACGACGCCTGGCCACTGCTCCCGAACAACCCCACGATCGACCTCTTCGTCTGCCCCTCCAATCGGCCGGACAAGCGCGTCAGCTATCCCGTGGTGCACTACGCCGGCAATATCGGGGCGACCGGCACCGCAGCCAACGACGGCGCCTTTCTCAACGTCTCTTCGGGCACCAGCAGCCGCCTGTCGCTCGACGACATTGCCGAGGCCGACGGGACGGCGACAACGCTGGCGTTCGCCGAAAAGTCATCGTATGGGTTCCAGCCCCATGCCTGGGTCTACGCGCCTGCTTTGGCTCCGTCGGGAAGCCTGTTCGGCTCGGGAACGACTCTGCCGCCGGTGTTCGGGGCGAGCGGGCTCCCGATCTCTCCCGTCATCAACGGCACGACCAGCCGCACCTACGCCCCCACCAGCACGCACTCCGGCGGCGCGGTGGTGGCCTTCTGCGACGGCCATACCGCTTTCCTGCGGAAGGACTTGCAACCGTACGAGTATGGCCAGTTGCTCACGCCGAAGACCCGCTGGCAGGGCACCACGAACAAGACCAACTCGACGGCGATGCAGCCCTGGCTCCTGAAGAACGGCCAGCCGTATCTGCTCGACGAAAAGATCCTCAAGCAATGAAGCCGGGGCGGATACCGCGGCATCCCCGAGGGCGGGTCAGCGGAGTGCCGGGTCGTGCGGCTCGTCGAATGGCCCCGCGAACACGGCGTCGGGCTGGTCGTGGCGGCCGTCGGGGCCGATCACGACCTTCGCCTGCCGTAGGATCTCGTCCGGTACCCGCCAGCGGGCCCGGTCGTAGCCGGGTGCCTCGAGGTTGACGGTCAGCCGCGGCGGGATCGCCTTCGAGGTCTCGCCGATCGGGATCGTTGCCGGATCGGCTCCCGCCAGGATGTCGCCCGCCGTCCGCCCCGCGAGCAGTCCCACCTCGTGGAAGTCGTAGCCAACGTCGAAGAGGGTGCCGCGATCGGGGGCGCCTGGCGTGACCGAGAACACGGGCAGCCCCGCCTTGGCGGCGGTGGCGACGACGGAGTCCACGACGCTCATCACCGTCGTGTCGCCGGGAACGTAGATCACCTCCGCTCCGCGGGCGATCGTGGACTGGAGCGCCTCGACCACGCCCGACGAGTTCTCCACCGCAGCCTCGAGGAGTTCCAGCTTTCGTGCCTCGCACGTGGCGCGGGAGAGCTCCATGAACCGCCGCGAGTTGCTCTCGGCCGGGTTGTGGGCCACGCCCACCCGCGTGATGTGCGGCGCGATCGCCTGCAGGAGCCGAAACGTCGCTTCCACCGGTGACAGACTGCCATAGCCCACGAGGTGCGGCGGGTGGACGAGCAGGTCGCGACGGTCGAGCCCGATGCCCGCCGAAAAGGGATCGGCCACCGCCGCAAACACGTGGGTAAGCCGGTGCCCCTCGGGCCGCCCCCGTTCGTTCGCCGTCGCCAGTGCCTGCAGCGACGGCGTGCTCGAGGTGAGCGCCATGTCGAAGGCGCCGCCCACGATCTCCCGGGCGATGGCATTGGCCTGGGCCAGGTCGCCTTCGGCGTTGTAGCGGCGGATCGTCACGGTCTTGCCGTCCACGAAGCCCTTCTCCGCGAGGCCGTCGATCATGCCGCGAATGGCGTCGTCGAGCACTGGCGTGCTCACCTGCTGGAGGACGGCCACCGCGGGCACGCTCCGCCGCGACGACGCTTGGTCGGTTGCCAGCAGCAGGGCCGAGGCAAGGCCCAGCACCAGCACGAGGGGCAGCCAGCGGCGGATCGCTTTGAGAAGCGGAGAGTGGTCGTTCATGTCGAGGCCTCATGAGCCGTGCACGGCCGTTTGTATAAGCCCAACGCCGTGAGGCGTGGGGCGAACCGCCAACCAACGCCGTATCCAGCGTCGTTCGCCCGCGGCCTTACGGCCGGTCGGCTTATACCAAGCATGAGGATCATGCGTGAACCATTTCAGACATAGAGGTCGGCGAGCGTGCGGGCGGCGGCATCATCGAGCTGATCGGCGCGCCGCAGGGCATCGAACCGGTCGGCGAGGTCGTCGGGCGTGAGCCGCCGCTTGGCCGGCCCCTCGACGTCGAGTTCGATGCGGCCGCGGTGCACGAGGATCAGCCGATCGCCGAGTGAGGCGGCCTGGGCGAGCGAGTGGGTGACCATCAGCGCCGTCAACCGCCCCTCACGGATCAGGCCGGCGGTGGCCTGAACGACCCGGTCGGCAGCGGCAGGGTCGAGGGCTGCGGTGTGCTCGTCGAGGAGCAGCAGTTCGGGCCGATGCCACGTCGCCATCAGGAGTGTCACGATCTGCCGCTGCCCGCCCGACATCGACCCAATCGACTGATCGAGCCGCTGCTCGAGCCCCGGCACGATGCGAGCCAGTCGCGACGCCGCCTCCTCGCGCAGCCGCCGATCCGTGGCCCAACCGAATCCGGGGAAGCGGCCGCGGCAGGCGGCGACCGCCAGGTTCTCGAGCACCGTGAGCGACCCTGCCGTGCCGGCCCGCGGATCCTGAAACACCCGGCCGATCAGCCCCGCCCGGGCATGCTGCGACCAGTCGGTGATGTCGTGGCCGGCCAGCCGGACGCGGCCCGACGAGAGCCGCACCGTGCCCGCGATCGATCCCTGGAGCGTGCTCTTCCCTGAGCCGTTGGTGCCGATCACGACTACGAACTGCCCCGCCGGAACGTGCAACGACACCCCGTCGACGGCCCGCACCACGGGCCCGCCCGCGGACTGGAACTGCACGGTCGCGTTGTCGAGATCGAGCACGTCAGGGCTTCTTTCGTGAGCCGAGGAACCGCGGCGCGACGAGCGCCGCGAGCACGACGGCGGCCGTGGCCGCCTTGAGCCAGTCGGGATCAAGGCCGGCGCGGAGGGCCGTCGCCACCAGTAGCCGGAATGTCACGCTCCCCGCCGCCGCCGCGGCGAGCGCCGTGCCGAGGCCGGCTGCCCCCACGAGGGCATTCCCCAGAAACACGCTCGCCATGCCCCACACGACCATGCCGATGCCCATCTGCACGTCGGCGAATCCCTGGTACTGCGCCACCAGGCTGCCGGCTGCCGCCGTGAGCGAGTTGGAGATCGCGAGTCCACCGACCGTCAGCAGGCCGGTGTCGCGGCCGAGCGCCCGGGCCATCGTCGGCGTGTCGCCCCCGGCCCGCATCGCCGTGCCCAGCCGCGTGCGGAAGAAGATGTAGAGCACCGTGGCCGCGGCCGCGACGACCAGCAGCACGAACCCGGTGCGGGCGAGTTCGCCCGCCAGCGTGCGGTCGATGCCCGCCCGCACGAGCACCGGACCCACCGTCCGTTCGACCGCGTCGAAAAGCGTGGTCACCTTACCGAGCGGCACATTGCTGCGGCCCAGCACCACGAGGTTCACGCTCGCCAGTGCCGTGCTCACGAGGATGCCCGAGAGCAGCGGCTCAACCCCGAGGAAGGCATGGATCACAGCCGTCGTCGCACCGGCCGCGGCGCCGGCCGCCATCCCGGCCAGCGTGGCCACGGCCGGGTCGTATCCGGCCACCATCAGCCCCGCCGCCACGACGGCCCCCAGCGTGAACGAGCCGTCGGTGGTTATGTCGGGAAACGAAAACAGGCGATAGCTCACGAACACACCCAGCGCCACCAGCGCAAGCGCCAGGCCAAACGTCCAGGTGGAGAGGAGTGTGATCATGCCGTCGCGTCCCCGCTGCCGAGATCGAGCGGCGCAAACCACACGCCGCCGCGGGCCAACTCCGACCGGCCACTCCCAAGCACAGGATGCGGATCGGCGACGAGGTGCAGCACCGCCAGCGGCGTGGAGGCGGCGAGATCGGCGACGGTCGCCGCGAGATCGAGCCCCCCGCGGCGCAGCGGCCGATACGGAAACACGACCGCATGACAGTGACTGGAAAAGCCGTGGCCCGGCACCGGCCGCACGAAGTCGGCGAGCAGCCCGGATCCGCTCCCGCGGGTGACGACGCCGGCGATCACCGCCGTGTGCCTGGCATAGACCGGCTCCCGCGAAAAGCTCAGCCACGTGGCGGTGACGTCCCGCGATCCGGCCACCGGAGTGTCGCCTCCGCGAGCCTCCCCGAGCGGACGAATCAGCTCGGCCCCGACCAGGCCGTGCACCTCGCCGGCAACGACGATGGCGATCGTGGTCGCATCAGTCTGCGCCAGCACCGCCTCGATCAGTTCGTCGAGCCGCACGAACGGCTCATCCCTGGCGGGCTCGAACCCGGCGCGTCCGGTGGGAATGCCCTCCCAGATCAGGCCGGACAACACGTTCACTTCGGCCAACAGGTCGCCCGTCGGCACGATGTAGTCGATCGCGGCGTACGGCTGCGGCGGCCGGTGAAACACCGCGCCCGCAATGGCCGCCATCTCGCCAGCCCGAGCCGCGACCGCCTGCCCGTCGGCGAGCGACGCCAGCCCCAGCCCGCAGCTATGCCGCGACAACGGTCGCGCAACGCCCTGGGCGGTTCGCCCGGCGACAGCGTCGTTCGGCCGTCCCAGAATCTCCCCACGCACACCGGCCCCTGCAGGCCGCTCGACGCCGAGCAGTTTGACCGTGCCGCACGTCACGTCGGCCGCCACCGGCGCGGCGGGGCCCGGCGCAGCCTTTGCCGGCTGCGGCGACTGCCCTTCCATGAGGATCGGTGTGAGCCGCGTGAGGTCGAGCACCCGCTTCACCACGGGGCTCGCTCGCCGGATGAAGCAGCTAGCCCCGGCCGCCTTCGCCGACCGCTGGGTCTCGAACAAACCGCGAATCCCGGCCGAACTCAAGAAAGTCGTGGCGTCGAGATCAAGCCGGATCGCGTGGTATCCGCGGCGGAGTTCGTCGGCCACCGCGCTGGCCAGTTCATCTCCGGTCTCGGCATCGAGGCGACCCGTGCAGACGAGCACCACGACGCCGTCGTGCTCGACCCGTTCGATGCTGAGGTCCATGGTGCAGTCCACCGCCGGCCGGAACTGGCCGCGTCAGGCACCGGCCTCGATCACCGGCAACGCCGCCCCACCGGGCACCTCACCGGCAGCCGCCATGTCGCGGATTTCCTGGGAGATCTTCATCGAGCAGTACTTCGGACCGCACATGCTGCAGAAGTGGGCGCTCTTGAAGGTCTCCTGCGGCAGGGTCTCGTCGTGATACTTGCGGGCAGTTTCGGGGTCGAGCGACAGCCGAAACTGCTCGTTCCAGTCGAAAGCAAACCGGGCCCGCGAAAGGGCGTCGTCGCGAACCCGGGCGTTCTTGCGGTGCCGCGCGAGGTCGGCGGCGTGGGCCGCGATCTTGTAGGCGATCACGCCCTGCTTCACGTCTTCCGCGTCGGGCAGGCCGAGATGCTCCTTGGGCGTCACGTAGCAGAGCATCGCCGCCCCGCTCCAGCCGGCGAGGGCCGCGCCGATGGCACTGGTGATGTGGTCGTAGCCGGGCGCGATGTCGGTGACGAGCGGCCCAAGCACGTAGAAGGGCGCCTCGTCGCACTCCTCCATCTGCCGCTTCACGTTCATGTCGATCTGGTCCATCGGCACGTGGCCGGGGCCCTCGACCATCACCTGGCAGCCCTTCTTCCAGGCCCGGCGGGTCAGGTCGCCGAGCACGTGGAGTTCCGCGAACTGCGCCTCGTCGCTGGCGTCGGCGATGCTGCCGGGCCGGAGGCCGTCGCCCAGGCTCCAGGTCACGTCGTACTGACGAAAGATGTCGCAGAGATCCTCGAAGTGGGTGTAGAGCGGATTCTGCTGCTTGTGGGTCATCATCCAGCGGGCGATCAGCGAGCCGCCGCGGCTGACGATCCCGGTGATCCGGCCCATCGTGAGATGCAGGTGCTCCTGGAGCAGCCCGGCGTGGACGGTCATGTAGTCCACGCCCTGCTTGGCCTGCTTCTCGCACATGTCGAGGAAGTGCTGCGGCTTCATGTCGTCGATGTCGCCGCCGAGTTCCTCGAGCATCTGATAGATCGGCACCGTGCCGATCGGCACCGGCGAGGCGTCGATGATCGCCTTCCGTATGGTATCGATGTCCTTGCCCGTGGAGAGGTCCATCACGGTGTCGGCGCCGTAGTGGACCGCCATGTGGAGCTTCTGGAGCTCCGTCTGCTCGTCGCTCGTCACCGCCGAGTTGCCGATGTTGGCGTTGATCTTCGTGAGGGCGGCGATGCCGATGGCCATCGGCTCGAGTGTCTTCGTGAGGTGCACCGTGTTGGCGGGGATCACCATCCGGCCCCGGGCCACTTCGCTCTTGATCAGTTCCTCGGGCAGATCCTCGCGCTGGGCGACGAACTTCATCTCGGGCGTGATCTGGTCGGCACGGGCGGCTTCGAGCTGGGTCATGGCTGGTCTCCGGTCGGTGTCTCGCGGCCCCGCCGCGGTCGGGAAATCGTATCACATCGTGGCGTCCCGTATCGTCGCCAGTCGCACAGGTTTTCCGCCTGTGCGCCCCGAAGTAGCACAGGTTTTCAACCTGTGTCTGTCCATCGCGGCGGCTCGGGGCTACCCACGCCCGTCGCCGGACGCTCGCTGCGGCCTTCCGGGCCTTCACTCGCTCGATGCTGACTTCGCTTCGCCATCCATGGCTGCGCTCGTCAGCAACGCCGGCTCCCGGCCATGGGCAGCCCCCCGCTGATTCCGGCGTCGCGCGTGAAAGCCGACCGGCCGTAAGGCCGCGGGCGCATGACGGTGGACAAGGCGTCTGGGGGCGGTGCACCCCACGCCTCACGGCGTTGGGCTTGTACGGCAGATGAATCAGCCGACCGGCCGTAAGGCCGCGGGCGTCCCCCACGCGAGAGCCTGCTTCAAGCCGACCGGCCGTAAGGCCGCGGGCCCCAACACGCAGCGGCCTGATTCAGGCCGCCCCCGCGCGGCCCGCACTCCTCACAACGTCTTGAGGTATTCGAGCACCGCGGTCTTCTCGTCTTCGGTGAGGGCATCGGGAAAGTCGTGGCCGGCGGCGCTCTTGCCTGGCTTGCGGGTGTCGAAGAACGTGCGGCGGTCGGACGGCCGCAGCCGGCCCGGTGGCAGGTCGGCGACTTCCTCCACCTCCAGGCCCACGCGGGAGTCATCGTAGCCGGTCGGCGTCCGCCGCCACACCGTAGGCCGCTCCGCGGGATGGAGCACGTGCCAGAGCGTGGGCACGGAGCCGTTGTGGAAGTAGGGCGCCGTCGCCCAGACGCCGTCGAGCGGCGGCGCCACATAGCCGATCGATGCGGCACGGTCGCGGATCTCCTGGCCGTCCTCACCGAAGTGGCCGAACCAACTGGCGGTAAGCTCGCTCCGCTCCTTCGCCGTCAGCGAGTCGAGGCGGACGCGATCGGTGCCCACCTCCTCGATCGGCACCACACGGTCGGGATACGAGGCATCGGCCCCGTAAGTTCCGTGGCACGACGCGCAGTGCTCCGCGAACACACCCGCCCCTTTGTCGACGAGACTGTGATCGAGCGGGCCGGTCCACTTCGGCGGTTCGAGCGCCGCGATCCACTCTTCGATCGCGCGGAAGTCGTCTTCCCATTCGTGGAACTTCTCGGGGCCGTTTTCCTTCACGAGCAGGAACTGCATCAGGATCCGGTGGCCCTTGGGCGCAAAGCCGTCGGCGTAGAGCGTGGCGCGACGGCGGTAGTGCCACCAGGGCGGGGCGTCCATGTCGTGGTGCACGAGGTCGAACCGGGGCGGCCGCTGCACGATCGAGAGATCGGGATCGCGATGCCGCATCAGGGCCACGCCAAACATCACCGCGTTGGTGGTGCCGTTGGTGGTGCCCAGCGGCAGAAGCAGCGAACCGACATCCATGTGGCTGAAGGCCTTCCGCTGCTGGACCTTCACCTGGCGGACGTCCTCCGTGAGCGTCTCGAGCGCGTAGGTCGAGTTGGGCAGGCCCGGGATCGCCGTCCCGCCGACCTGCCCTTGGTGGCAGGCGAGGCAGCTCATCACCCAACGGCCCTCCGCATCGACCACGTATTGCATGCTCCGCGACGGATCCTCGGGGTGCGGCGTGAGGCCATACCGCTCCATTGCCATCCGCCGGCGCTCCTCAACGGGGGCCTGCTCGGCCTGCGACCGCAGCGGCTCCTCCCACACCTTCCAGAGGTCGTCAAACACCTCCTGATCGAAGTCGGCGGGCAGGTAGGCCTTCGAGAGCAGAAGATCGAGCCCCCGGGACCGTCCGGATGGCGGGTCGATCGCAGCGGCACCTGCGGTGGCGGCGATGCACAACACCGCGGCCACCATGGCGATGCGGGCCGTGACCACGTCGAGAATCCGCTGCTCGCGTCGGCTCATTCCGATGGCATACTTGGTCGATAACGGGACTACGCCGCAGTATAGGCCCCTTCCCTCCCCATGGCCCGGGCCTCCCGCCATGCCCACCGCCAACCCCATTCTGATCCCGGAACTCCGGGTGATGCTCGCTGAGGGCGACACCGCAGGCCTCCGCGAGGTGGCGGAGGAACTGCATCCGGCGACGGTGGCCGAATTCACCGAGGGCCTCGAGGACGGCGAGATCTGGCGGATGCTCGACGCCGTTCCGGTGGAGCGGCAGTCGGAGATCTTCCCCTACTACCCGATGCCGCGGCAGGTGGCCCTGATGAAGGCCTCCGACCGCCAGCACCTCGGCGGCCTCATCGAGTGGATGGCCCCCGACAGCCGCGACGACCTGCTCCGCGAGCTCGACCCGGAGTTCGTGGAGGAGATCCTGCCGCTCGTGGCCAAGGCGGAGCGACACGACATCCGGATGCTGCTCTCCTGCCCGGAGGGCTCGGCCGGGTCGATGATGACGACGGAGTATGCCTCGCTCCCCGCCGAGATCACGGCGGGCGAGGCGATCGCCCGGCTCCGTTCGCAAGCCCCCAACAGTGAATCGATCTACTACATCTACGTGCTCGACCCTGAGCGGCGGCTGCTCGGCTTCGTCTCGCTCCGCGACCTGATCCTCGCCAAGCCGACGAGCCTCGTGTCGGACCTCATGCAAAAGGACGTGATCACCGTCCGCGTAGACGACCCGCGGGAGCGGGTGGTCGAGCAGCTCGCGCGGTTCGACTTCATCGCCATGCCGGTGGTGGACGACCGCGGCCGGCTCGTGGGGATCGTGACCCACGACGACGTCCTCGACGCCGTCCGCCAGGATGCCACTGACGACGCCCAGCGGATCGCGGCCATCGCCCCGCTCCGCGAGGGCTACCTGGAGGCTGCCCTCGTCTCGATGACCTGGAAGCGGGGCATCTGGCTGGCGATCCTGTTCGCCACGGCGGCCGTCACGGCCATGGTGCTGGCCCGCTGGAAGTCGCCGCACGCCTGGCTCGTGGCCTTCATTCCGCTGGTGATCGCCAGCGGCGGCAACTCGGGCAACCAATCGGCCACGCTCGTGATCACCGCCCTCTCCACCGGCGACTGCAAGCTCGGCGACTGGAAGCGGATTCTCCGCCGCGAGTTCGTCGTCTGCCTGATGCTCGGCCTGATGCTGGCGATCCCGGGCTACCTACTCGGGCTGGCCTACGCCCCCGATCCCGTGCACGCACTCGTGATCCCGGCCACGGTTCTCAGCGTGGTGATGGTGGGGTCGCTCGTGGGCTGCGTGCTGCCCCTGATCTTCCGGTCGCTCGGCCTCGACCCGGCCCTGATGAGCAATCCCTTCGTGTCGGCGATCGTGGACGTCGTCGGCATCGTGATCTACATGGGCATGGCCATGGTGCTCCTGGGCGGCTGACGCTCCTTGCTCGTAGCACAGGCTTCCAACCTGTGTGCGTTTACCCCGTAGCACAGGTTTTCAACCTGCGTGCTTCTCCCCCCGTAGTACCGGTTTTCAACCTGTGTGCGTCAATGTCCGAACTGGCCGCATCGCAGCCGGCGGAGACATGCTCGGCGCCGGCGGGATGTGTGAGTTCACCACTCCATCGGAAGCGTGCGGCTCCAGCGTTACACACATCGCACCGGCTTCTGCGCGTGCCTCCGACCGACTGCTCCCCCTGCCGAAATCACACCCGAGGGATGAGTCCGCGAGGGGCTGCCCGTGCCCGGGAGCGGGCCATGGGAGCAAGCGCAAAGGATAAAAGGATCGCCCGGCCAATGGCACTTCCACCAGCATTACCGGGCTGATGAGCGGCCCGTGAGCCATGTGCTGCCGTCTCCCGCGCCCCAAAAACGTTTCTCGGAACACCTGCGTTCCCCCCTTTGAGTGGCGATTTTCTGGCGTCGGCGCTGAGGCTCTCCTCGTCCGGCCTGATGGCGGCTTCGTTGGTGCCTCGCTTGCGGCAGCGCTCAGAGGCTGCGGATGTCGATCGCAGGCATCTCGTCAGGCAACGGTTGAAAGACGTCGCGATCGTCATGGGCCTCCACCGGTCGCGTTCTCGCCGCTTACCAATGTTCCCGATCGCCAGCGATGTGACGGCTTTCCGCAGCCGGTGATTCAGGGCAAACACCCCGTGGTAGCGGTGCCGGTGTTTTCGTGGCGGCGGCGCAAGGTCCGCCACACGATCAAGGAACTCAGCCTTAAAAAATAGTCCCGATCGGGATTTTTCGCCTCGATTACGAGGGTTGTGAGCGTGGAAATCAACAAGATCCCCTATTATGTTCCCGATCGGTATTTTTTTCGTTGTTTGCAGGACGGCAATGGGGTAGAGTTGCTCCAGATGGCCTAAATGTTCCCGTTCGGGAACAAATCAGGCTTGAAAAGAGCAGGTATGACCAAGGAATTCGACGAAACCATCGGAACGTTCGTCCGGGACCGCCGCAAGGCGGGCCAGATGACGCAGCGCGAGCTGGGAGAACTGGCCGCTGTCGGCACGCGGTTCATTTCCGAGCTTGAACGTGGCAAACCGTCCGTCCGGCTAAGCGTCGTCAACAAGGTGCTCGCCGTATTCGGCAAGTCGCTGGGGATCGTCGATGCTCCCCGGCAGGATGAATAACGATGACAGAACGCCGCGCTCTTGTGCGCCTCGATGGTCAGCCTGTCGGAACGCTTGTGGAAAGCGGCAAGCAGGTCGCGTTTGCTTACGATGCGCAGTGGCTAGCGCGACGCGATGCTGTTCCGGTGTCGCTCACCATTCCGCTGCGGCCTGAGCCCTATGTCACGGAGGGGCTCCATCCCTACTTCGAGAATCTGCTGCCAGAAGGATGGTTGCTGGAGCTTGCGACCAAGAAGCTGAAGATTTCCAAGGACGACGCGTTCGGCCTTCTTGTCGCCGCCTGCGCCGATTGCATCGGCGCGGTTGAAATCCTGCCGGCGGAGGAAGGCGCATGAGCCGCATCTGCCGAATCTGCCTTGAAAACGTGCGAGGCGAACTCGACTACCATGCCCGCTGCCTGCGGGCGCTTTTTGGATCGGCCAAGGTGCCGCACCTCGATATCGAGCTAGGAAAGCTCCATACAGCAGCGCTGGCGATGGTCGGGCACACGTCATTATCTGGCATCCAAAAGAAGATCTCCGTAGGGCTTTCCGCTGATCGCGAAACACTCCAAGTCGAGGCTGAAGGCGGCCGCTATATCTTGAAGCCGCAGACGGAGACATATCCCTTCCTGCCCGAGAACGAACACGTCACCACGCTACTAGCAAGACTCGTTGGCATCGAAGTCGCGCCGAGCGGACTTGTCAGCCTCAAGGGCGGCTCCCTCGCCTATGTGGTGCGCCGTTTCGACCGCCTGGCCAACGGGGGGAAACTCCGCCAGGAGGATTTCTGCCAGCTTGCGGAGAAGTCGCCCAAGGAGAAGTACGATGGCTCGGCAGAGTTCTGCGTCCGGCTGCTTCGCAAGTATGCGACGGAGCCGCTTGTCGAGATTCTCAAGCTCTACCGGCTGATGCTCTTCATCTGGTGGTCAGGCAATGGCGACATGCACCTCAAGAACTTCTCGCTGCTGACTGGCGAGGACGGCGTTATCCGGCTTACCCCGGCCTATGACCTGATCTGCACGCGGCTGGTGATCCCCGATGACCCACTCGCATTGCCTGTTGTGGGCAAAAAGGATCGGCTCAATCGCGCCGATTGGCTTGAATTCGCCAACTACTGCAAACTTCCCGAGAAGCCAGCCGCGCGCGTATTGGATGAGCTAGTCGCGACCGGGGAAAAAGCAAAGGGCCTTCTCGATCGGAGCTTTCTTCCCGTGGAGCAGAAGAAGGAACTTCAACTACTGATCGAGAGTCGCAGTGAATCAGTGCAGTGACGACACGGTTACCGGCCAACAAAGGATCGCCCGGCCAATGGCACTTCCGCCAGCATTGCCGAGCTGGATAAAAAGGTGCCAATAAAAAGGTGCCATAAAAAGGTGCCAGCCACCAAATCTGGGGAAACTGGGCGGCGAGGAATTCCTATATTGTCCATATTTGGTGGCTGGCACCTTTTTTGCGTCCGCTTCGCGCTCGTGAATCTCTCTCGGGCCGCGCGGTGCGGCAGCATTTATGCCGCCACGGTCCTCGTCATCCGCCACGAGGCGATGATGGGGGGCATCGGAGCGAGGCCGAAGGCGTCGGCGATCCCGGTGCCCTGCCCCTTGAGACGGATGAGGTACGTGGCGGCGATGGTCGTGCCCGGAATCTGCGAGAGGGTGTAGGTGCGGCCGTCGGTGGTCGTGAGCCGGGCCCCGGCAAGCGAAAGAAACGTCGAGCCGCGCTTGAGTACGAAGTCATCGAGCGTCACGCCCGTCACCGGCCGTGCGAATGCGATCGCCACGCTCGTGACCGCGAAGGCCGTCTCAGCCGGCACGCCCGCGAATGCGGCGGTGAGCGGCGTCGGCAGTGGGGGAGCGGGCAGGAGCGGGCCGATGTCACCCTGCGGACCCGCGGTGGCTGGGATACCGGCAGCCGCGATCACGCCATAGTTGCCCCGGAATGGGTCGACCAGCGTCGGCCGCAGCGTGTTGATCGAGTTGCCGGCGAGGATCGCCGCCGCCAGTCCCTGCTGCTCAATGCCGAGGGGATGATCGACCGCCCCGTTCCAGATCACATTCCTGGCGATCGAGAGACCGTCATCGGCGCGGGCCGGCGACGGGATGTTGGAATCCGGCGACGGCGTCCGGGGCAACGGCACGAAGAACTGCTGCCACTGACTGGCGGAGCCGTCGGGGTTGAGCAGCACGTTGTCGATGATCGAGACGTTGCGGTTTGGGATCGGCTCGTCGCCGCCAATCGTCGTCGTGCCCCAGCCACCCTGGGCGAGCCGTGCCTGGCAGGCGGCCACGTCGCCGTCGCAGGTCCGCGATCCGAAGGCCACCTCGATCACGTGGCTGCGGCTGCCGACGCGGTAGACCACGTTGTTGGCAATGACGATCTCCGATCCGCCATTCACGCCGAATCCCGCCCCCTGCACGTCCCGGACCAGGTTGTTGCGAAACGTGATCCCGGTTGCCTCATACGTCAGCCAGGGGGCGACCATGAACTCGAAGCCGGTGCCCTGCCCCGCCGTGAAGCCTCCCGTGCCCGCATCGTAAAACTCGTTGCCCGCCACGACGATGTTCGCGGAGCCACCCTTCACGTACATCGCCCAATCGCCGGCGCGATGGATCCGGCTGGCGACCACGTGCCCCCCCTGCACGGCCACAAAGTCGACGGCGTTATCCCACGCTCCGGAGATGTCGCACCGCTCCACATACATGAAGCGGCACTGGTTGGCCTTGAGCGTCTCCTGCGGCACGTCGTAGGTGGCGATCGTGCCCAGGCCCCGGATCGTGCAGTCGCGGAGCAGCACGTGCGTGCAGGCCTCGAAGTGCGCCACGTCTCCACCGCCAGCCGAGATGTCCAGACCATCCAGATAGAGCCGGCGACAGTTGAACGCGTTGATCGCAGGCAGTCTCACCGTGCCCACCCCGTCGGCAGCCCGCACGATCACGGGGGCCGTCACCGTGCCGCGGCGGCTCTCCCAGTAGTTCGGGATGCTCGTCTCGGAATATGTGCCGGCGGCGAGATTGATCCGAAAGCCGGTCGTGAGCGGCACGCCGCTCGGCACCCGCCGCCAGGCCTCGGTCACGGTCCGCAGAGCCTGTTCACGAACGGCACCCGACGCGGAATCATCACCGCGGACGGGATCGACCCAGACATCGATCAGCGTGGAACTCCCGATGTCGAGCATCGGCAGCGACACGTCTGCCGCCATCAACGAGCGGCTCTCGAGTTGCTCACATTCGAGTCGCGGCCGACAGCCAGATCGGGCACGCATGAAAAGTCTCCTCGAACCGCGACGGCCTTGCCGCGACCGGTTTCTTCTGCTGCCCCTCTTGAGAATCGTACGGATGACGTGCCCTGGTCAGGCAAAACGCGGTTTTCCGGCCCCTTCCGAGAGAGACACATGGGTGGCCACGACCGAGATTCCAGGCCCTCCAAAAAACGGCGACAGCTCGACCACGCCGGCAGGAGAGCCAGCGGAGCGTCACCCGCCGGGGCGGCAGCAGCCGGCATCAACACGCCGTCGGTCACGCATGCGTGCAGGTGCACATGGTGATTGAGCGCCGAGCCAAAGCGATGCAGAAAGGAGATGCCACCGAGCCGCGGGCGAGATGCGCCGCGGTCTGTGCCATGTGGCGACCGTTGCAGGAAGGGCAGACGCCGCGACTCTTGTACGAGAACGCCACGACGAATCCTGTACCGCAGCCCGTGCAGAACGCGCGGGCGAAACCGAAGCAGAAGATGCCGCACTCGAGATAGCCGCGGAGCTCCTCCTCGACGTAGCCCGGCACGGGCCGCTCAGCGCGGTCCCGCCACTGGATCGTATACGTGTTCTCCCGTCCACTATTCGTCGGACGCGGCCGCGGCGATCGACAGGCACAGGTTGGAAACCTGTGCTACGTGGGGAGCCGGAGCAGCCGCGACGTAGCATCGTGCGCCCGTCACGGTGAGTAGGCCGGCGGCAGTGGGTCGCCGCGCTTCTCGACGGCGGCGCGGGTCGTGATCAAGACCCATTCCTCGCCGTCCCTCTCCTTGACGATGTAGACGAGTTTTCCCTCGGGGTTCGACTTCGCCAGGATCACCCGCAAGATCTCATCGGCCGTCTTGTCCGTCTCGTCGAGGCCGAACGACTGGTTCTTCGTGATCCCCTCGAGTTGCAGGTCGCCACCGAGGATCTCCATCGGTACGCCCGTCTCGTCCGACACCATCTGGATCGACCGCTCGAGGTTGTCCTTCGCGAAAGTGAGCGTCATCGTCCTGCCGAGTTTTCCGAGGACCCCCTGCGGCTCGGCGGCAGCCGGCCCAGCACTGGCGGCGACCGGTGCGCCGGGCGTCTGGGCAAGCGCGAGTTCCGCTGCCAAGGCGATGTTGTGCGAGGCATGCCGCGGCAGGTAGGCGTTGAGCACCACCCCCTTCCCCTCCGCGCCGCTCCGCAGCTGCGACGTGAGCACGCGAAGCATGCCGGGCAGACGAAGCACGAGCAGGCGGCCGTACGGATCGGGGTTCAGCGCGGTGCAGTAGGCCTCCACGGTGTCGGCGAGCACCTCCACGCGGCTGCCGATCGCCGGCGCGAGCGTCTTCGCCGAAACGTCGAGCGTGGGCACGGCGTCCATCTCCACGTAGCACGCGTCGCCAAAGTGGAGCGAGAGGGCCGCCGCCTGCAGGCCTTCACCGAACAGTCCGTCCATCGGCTCGGCCAGTTTCGCGAGCGGCCCGGCCAGCACCGGCCGGCCCGAGGTGAGCAGATAGTGCGGCGAGCCGAAGAGCGTGACGTGGCGGTCGCCATCGAGCATGCCGACGAGCGCCTCGAGGTCGCGAGGCAACGCAGCCTTGAGGACGGCCGAGTGATCTTGGGCAAGCGGATTCGTTTCATGGATGATCCGCGCGATGAGCGGCTCCGTCGTCGCCGCGTTCCCCGCGCCGTCGGGGGTGGCCAGCATGATTCGCGGTGCGATCACGAGCACGCGTCCCGCCTCCACCTTGGGCACCCAGAGCGAGAGTGTCGCCGTCTGGTAGACCGTTTCGCCCTCGATCACCTCGGCTGTCGCCGCCCCCCACGCCTCCGCCCGCGTTGCCTCATCGGCGGGCGCGGCGCGCCCTTTCGCAAACCACACCGCAAAACCGCCCACCACCTCGTCCGGGCCGCCGGCCTGCCAGCCGGCCTGGACGAGTTCGATCGCCGCCGCATCGCCACCGCAGAGCTTCACGAGCCTGTCATGGGCGGCCTCAGCCGCGGACCCGAGGCACTTGAGAAACAGGCGTCCCTCGTCGTCGGCCTCGATCTCCGCCAACCGCGCGAGGAGCACCAGCTGCGATCCCGGCGGCAGGTAGGCAAGCGACGGTGGCGAGCCGCTCGTCGGCGAGGCCCACGGCGCGTCGGGGTCATCAACGATGATCTGCGTCACCACCTTGGGCGACGTGGCCACCGCCGAACTGCTCCCTCCTGACAAGTCGGCAGGCTGGTGGCCGGGCTGCGGTGGCACGGACTCCGACTTCGCCCCAGACGCGTCGATGGGCTCTGAGTCCTTGGCGACAACGTCTCGCTTCGTTGCTGGCCGACGTGCCGCATTCGCGTCTCGACGGCGGGCATTGGCGAGATCAAACTGGCTCAGCACGGCAGCGACCGCCGCCGCGAGGACTGCCCCCGCCACGAGCCCACCGATCATGCCGAACCGCTTTTTGAACCGCGGCCGCGCACGCGGCAGTGATGGTTCGATGACGCGAGGCGATGCAGCAGCCGCCTTCGCCGTCGGCGCGATGGCCGGCACCGCCAGGCCGATGGCTCCCGCGATGGCGTTGGCTGCCTCACCGGCGTCGCCGTATCGCTGCGCGGGATCGCGGGCCGTCATCCTGGCGACGACGTCGCGGAGCGGTTGCGGCACCGACTCGGGAAGCGCTGCTGGTCCGAGCGCGGCCGCCGCCCTCACGGCGGTGACGACACCGCCGTCCCAGTGTGGAGGCTGCCCCGAGAGCAGCGCGTGGAGCATGCCGCCGATCGCGTAGACATCAGATCGCGAATCCGCATGGCCGTCTGGCCTCAGCAGTTCCGGGGCCAGGTAAGCCACCCGCCTGCCCAGCCTCGCGAGCCGTTCCTCGTCACCCGTAGGGACAACGGGCGAGACGATATGCGGGTCGCCCGCCAGCGGAAACTGCAGGAGCCGCACGCGTCCGTTCCGCTCCACGCCTCCCGCCGGCGGCGGCTCGCGGCGGAGCGCGTCGAGCGACAGGTTGCCATGAACGGCACCTCGCGCGTGAATCTCGCCGACCGCCTTGGCGATCTGCCAGGCGAGCACACCCGCCTGCTGGGGCGGCAGCGGACCGAGGCGTTCCAGTTCGTCGGCGACATGTGTGCCTGACACCAGTTCGCAGACGACGAACTTCATGCCATCCTGCTGCTCGAGCGCCCAGGTGCGGCTCGTCATCGGGTCGCTGGCCGCATGGGCCACGGTGGTGCGTTCCACGATTGCGGTCCAGACATCGCGGTCGCGGCATCGCTTGGCGTTGAGCATCATCACGGCCACCGGGCGGCCTGACGGCTCATGGCGGGCGGTGAAGAGGAGGCCGTCCCCCTCTCGTTCGTGCCGTTCGAGGAGCCGGTAGTCGCCCACGAAGAACGGGCCGGTGTCGCCGATCAGGAGCCGCTTCGCCTGCCAGCGGGTGATCGCGCCGCGGCTCATGAGCCAGCCGGCGATCGCCTTTGACGAACCGTCGCCAGCCACGATGGGGAGTGCCGCGGCATACTCGGCGCGAAGTGCGTCCGCCGCATCCGGCTCGAGCAGCCGGGTGCGGACAAGCAGGTGCCAGAGTTCGTCGGGCGTGGGTGCGGGCATGGCGTATCAGGCGGAGCGGGGCACTGCTCCGATCGTACCGCCTGCGGCCGCTGCTGGCGTAGGCGACCGCGGGGGGCGAGTTCCGGCCGCGGCTGCTATCATCCCGGCCCGCACGCAGGTTCCCTCGGAGACGTGTTTCCATGCGCGGCAGCGACGCCACCCGGATCTACTTTGAGCGGGCGGCCGATGAACTCGACCTCTCCACAAGCATGCGGCGGCTGCTCGCCACGCCCAAGCGGGAGGTGCAGGTGCAGCTGCCTGTGGAACGCGACTCCGGCGAGATCGCCACCTTTATCGGCTACCGCGTGCAGCACAACGACGCCCGCGGCCCATTCAAGGGAGGCCTGCGGTACCACCCGCAGGTGGATCTCGACGAGGTCCGGTCGCTGGCCGCGCTGATGACCTGGAAGACGGCGGTCGTCGACATCCCATTTGGCGGCGCGAAGGGGGGCGTGGCCGTCGCGCCCCAAGACTGCTCGCTGCGAGAGCTCGAGCGAATCACGCGGAAGTTCGTGGATGCCCTTCACGACCTGTTCGGACCCGACGTCGACATCCCCGCGCCCGACATGGGCACCACTGCCGACATGATGGCCTGGATCATGAACCAGTATGGCCGCTACCACGGCTTCGCCCCCGGATGCGTGACGGGGAAGCCGGTCGAATACCACGGCATTCCTGGCCGCGAGGAGGCGACCGGCCGAGGCGTCGGCGCCCTCACACTGAAGCTCTTGAGCAGGCTCGGACGGAAGATCCCGGGCACGCGAGTCGCGATCCAAGGATTTGGAAACGTGGGCTCCCACGCGGCAAAGTATCTGGCCGACGCCGAGTGCCGCTTGGTGGCCGTGGGCGATGCGACGTCGTCGCTGCGAAGCGACACAGGCCTCGACGTGCTCGAACTCCTGCGGCACACGCGGGCCAGCGGCGGCCGGCTCGCCGGCTTCACGGGCGGCGACATCATCCCCGCCACCGAACTCCTCGCCACCGACTGCGACGTGCTGATCCCGGCGGCGCTTGGGGGCGTGATCACCGCAGCCAATGCCGATGCCATCCGGGCGCCGATCATCATTGAGGCAGCCAACGCCCCGATCGAGCCCGAAGCCGACGACCTGCTCGCAGGCCGTGGCGTCGTGGTGCTCCCCGACATCCTCGCCAACGCCGGCGGCGTGACGGCCAGCTGGTTTGAGTGGGTGCAGAACCGCCAGCACTACCAGTGGGGCCTCGACCGAGTCCGCGGCGAGCTCGATCGGATCCTGGGCAAGGCCTTCGAGGAAGTCTGGCAGCTCGCCCAGTCGCGAAAGGTGCCGCTCCGCACGGCCGCCTACATGGTGGGCGTCGGCCGCGTGGCCCGAGCGACGGCCCTCGGCGGCGTGGGGTGAGGCAGCAGCTTCCCCGTAGCACACGTTTTCAACCTGTGTGTGTTCCTGACTCGCCCTGGGCTCGCGGCATACCATCCCTCGCATGTGATTCCGAAAGGGGGAGCAGCCGGATCGGGGGCACGCGCAGAAGCCGGTGCGACGTGTGCCACGCAGCGGTCGCACCGAAGCGTTTGAGCAGAGAACTCACACGTCCCGCCGGCGCCGAGCATGCCTCCGGCCGGCTGCGGCGCCGCTCCAACACGGCAGGTGTCCACCCGCACCCACATGGGCAGCCCCGAGCGGCCGCGACGGGGTCACCGGGTTGCAAACCTACACTCTGTCAATCCACAGGTTGAAAACCTGTGCTACGGTGAGTCACAGGTTGAAAACCTGCGCTATGGTGATCCACAGGTTGAAAACCTGTGCTACTTGGCGGGTCGCGGCAGGCCGGCGGCGTCGAGCACGACGGCACGCGTCTCGATCGCCACCGGTTCACCCTTCGCGACGGTGAGCTTCACCACCCAGCCGGTCCACTCCGGCGGATCGCAGGGATAGTAGTCGAAGACGAAGTTGCCAAGGCTGTAGACAATTGGGGCGCCGCGGTACACGTCCACCGTCTGCGTGACGTGCGGATGGCTGCCGATCACCGCCGCCGCGCCGGCGTCAATTATCCTGCGTGCGAAGGCCCGGTCGGCCTCCAGCGGGCCGGCCACGAGTTCGTCGCCCCAGTGAACGAACGGCACGACCACATCGGCCTGCTTCCGTGCCGCCGCGATGTCGGCCAGCAGGTCGGCCTCGCGGAGCGGAGCCACGCCCGGGGTCGCATCGGTCGCGGCGTAATCCGCCGCGCGAAAGCCGTTGGCCGCGAGGATCGCGATCC
>Ga0315904_10002411_pt1 | contig 29011 bp, 25 predicted proteins | sample LakEriMetagenome_6_FD_203529 | JGI IMG/M metagenome (GOLD analysis project Ga0315904, IMG submission 203529) | Freshwater fungal communities from buoy surface, Lake Erie, Ohio, United States - Buoy 12 MA120 | ecosystem: Environmental > Aquatic > Freshwater > Lake | place: USA: Lake Erie, Ohio...
TCGGCGGGATCACGGGACTTTCGCCGCCGGAAATATCGCGGGAGACGCCAGCGCAAGACGCTTCGGCCGAGAGCCCCGAATTGCCAGCTGATCCAGCCGTACCGGCCACCGAAACCGTTGCCGAACCGGCCGCCCAGACACCCGGCTGAACGGCCCGGTTTTTGAGACTTGCAAGCCCGGAGGTGCACCTGTATGTGTCCGCTCCTTGCAGTGGACAGGCACCCGTAGCTCAGCTGGATAGAGCACCAGACTACGAATCTGGGGGTCAGGAGTTCGAATCTCTTCGGGTGCACCATTAAAATCAAGGCTCTAGCGTCTTCTCGGAAAAAGCCAAAATTGCCCGTGCCCCACTGGTGCCCCGGTTGAGGCTCTGTAACCATCTGCAATTGTCTGGCTAGGCCGGTATTCGACGAAACTGACCGCCACCCTGTGCACGTCAGCGAACACATTGGCTTGGCGCTTCACTTAGCTGAAGCAAGCGTGGATGGGCGCACTCAAGCAGGGGCAGGGAACGGGGGGTATTCGAGCCGCAAGACTCGGTAAGACCTACTCACGTCTTTGGCCCTAAACCGCCGTTCGCTAGGCAACGAGACTTCGGGATGAAAGCCCTAGGGCGGGTCAGGTCTGATAGCAGGCGCAGTGATCGCCAGGCAATGCAGGTTCCGCCTGCAGAGCCTGGCCAAAACGTCTGTGCTCAGAAGCTAAATCCAACGCGCGCTTCGACAGTACGCGGGGGTCCGAAGCTGTCGTACACGCCCGAGAAGAACACATCTGCGCGCTGAACTCGGTAGAGCGTGTCGTCGAGATTTCGGCCGATGATCTCCACGTAGAACTTCTCGTTCGGCTCCGTCCAACGAACGCTGGCGTTGATGGCGCCATACTTCTCATCGAAGTTCTGAGGTGCATCGAGCGTCAGCGGGAAGATGATCTTGCCCCGGTAGACATATTCAAGATGGCTTCGCAGGCCGCCGCTCAGAACTTCGCCGTCATAGCCGATGCTGGCTGATCCGCTCCATTCGGGAGACAAGGGCAGTCTTGTTCCCGTCGGGTTCTGGTTGTTGGAAGGCGAGATGTAGTTGCCAAGCTCCAAGTCAAGATATGTTCCTGCCGCGTCAAACGAGAACCCGCCTCCGAGTTCAAACGCTGCATCGCGTTCGTAGCCAGCAAAGGGCGGGTCCATCAAACTGGGCCTAACAAACCGCTGCGCTGCGTCTGTTTGAGGCGTGAGGGGGACAGCCCGTGTGCTTGTCTTGCCGCTGCCACTCACGTGCTCCGTTGGCGCAGGACGACCGGAAACGACTTGAGCTGCAGGAACACGGTTGAGCGGGCCCATTCATCTGCCGCCTGCTCCGGCACCAGTTCGAGGCCCTCGCAAGCAATAGTTTGCAGCAGCGCCTGCGTCAGCATCTGCGCCATGTGCCGGCCGGGGCATATTTGTGAGCCTCCGCCAAAACTCGTTACCGCGGCGCTGTTGCGGTTGAGATCATAGGTTTCCGGCGCCGGGAAGGCGGCAGGATCGTGATTTCCTGCCGCCCACATCATCGCCACACGCGTGTGTTTCGGAATGAGAAAGCCGTTATGAAAAACATCGTCTGAGGTGTAGCGCTTGAAGATCAGCGCCACCGGCTGTAAGCGCAGCGCTTCCGCGATGGCTGCCGGCCAAAGCGAGGGCATGCGTTCGAGCTGCGCAAGGACCTCAGGTCGATGGGCCAGCACGTGGGCGACGCTGGTTGCCGTGGTCGCGACGGTGTGAAATCCATCGATCAGGAGCCCCGCCAACATCTTGCCCGCGCTCTTGGGCACGATGCCCGCGTATGCGGGATCGTCGACGAGGTCCAGCTGAGCCAACCCGCTGTCAAGCGCAGCCAGAATCGGATGAGGCTGGTGGGCAAGACTGCGCCGCGCGGCGCGGTCAAGGATGCTCATATATGCGGCGAACGCATCGTCGGTGGCTTGAAACGCTGCGGGCGTGTCGAAGCGGACGAAAACCGCCGACATGGCGCGTACGAGCGCGGTCACCGCAAGGGCCTCATGCTCGCTTAATCCGACGATGCGCGTCCAGAACGCCACGACAAATCTTTCGGCAATGTCGCGAGTGAAGTCGATACGCTGGTCTCGTGGGGTTGCAGCGAGCGTTTGGACGGCGATGGAGCGCGCGAGGTCGATCATGGACGGCGCCGCTTTTGGCCCAATCTGGCCCAGCGTCATTCGGCGCAGAGGCGCGCGGATGGGGTCGTTGTTGAAGAAGAACTGGTTGGCGAACCCATCCGCGATTGCCTGACCTGTGGTACTACTGCTGGCGCTTTCGCCGAACCCAAATCTCCTTGCCGCTGCGGCCATTTGCGCACTGAGCACGCCACTGGGAACATTGCCCATGGCGGGCATCACCGCCAGGGCGCGCAGATCCGCATGACGAAACACCACCAATTCATCGTCGTCGGTGCGCAGAAACTGCGGCTCTGGTTTTGCGAACACGGTTCGGCAGAAATCCAGAAAACCCTGATGGCCCGGCTTGAAGTTGAACGCCTCAATGTTTGCCAGGTCCGACACGACCAGCCGCACAGGTTCCGAACCGGTATCAGGGTCTTGCCCCGACCTGTTTCTTCCCGGCATGCTTCTTCACCTTTCCCCGTTGCTGGCAGCGGCGCACTTTTGCCGCCACCGCGGGTACGGTGACGGCATCGTGGAGCTAGATTTTCGCTGCGCGGCTAGAAGTTGAAGCCAACTCGGACCTCGCCGGTGCGAGGCGCGCCGTAACTATCATACACGCCTGAGAAGAAGATATCCGCGCGCTGTACTCTGTACAGTTCATCGGTCAGATTGCGACCTACGATCTCGACATAATAATTTCCGCCTGGCGCGGTCCAACGCGCGGTCGCGTTCACCAGGCTGGAGGCCTCGTCGAAGTTCTGCGTCTCATCGATTGTGAGCGGGAAGATTATTCTGCTGCGAGACACATATTCGAGGCGCGCCCGCAAATCACCTCCGGCAAGCGGTGTCTCGTAGGCCAATCCCATTGTTCCGCTCCATTCGGGCGAAAGCGGCAATCTCGTGCCGGACAAGTCGCGGTTGTTCGACGGCGAAATGTAGTTGTCGAATGTCGCGTCAAGATAAGTTGTGGCCAAATCAAACCGAAGGCTGTCGGAGAGGTCTACTTCCGTATTCAACTCGAAGCCCGTTACCGAGGCGCCCTCTGCATTGTTGACAGAGGCGAATGCGCCGCCGCCGCTACCCGTGAACACGAGTGTGCGTAGCTGCAGATCGCTATAATCATAGTTGAAGATGGACGCGTTGAAGGTCGCCCGGCCGTCCGCTGAGCTGGTGCGCAGGCCTGCCTCGTAGGCGACGATCTCTTCGGGCTGATAAAGGGTTGGAGGGCCCGCAGCCAAAAGATTGAAACCGCCGCTCTTGAAGCCCTGGCTCACTCCGAAATAGGTCATGATATCGTCTGTCGGACGATACTGGATCTGAACCTGGGGGGTGAAGGAATCAAAACTCGCGGTGACATCCGCGGTCGTCGCGGCAATGAAGTTCCGGGTTTGACCGGTCTTTTCTTCCTCATTGTAGCGCCCGCCCGCCATAAGGGCCCATTGGTCATTAAAGTGGTACGTGGCTTGGCCAAATAGGGCGCGCGCTTCGCCTTCGCTGGTCGTATTGGCGCGGGCAAAGGGCCCAAACGCGAACCAATCAACAAACTGCGCCCCTTCGTCTTGGTAAAGGTACGCGCCGAGCGTCCATTCAAGAGGACCGGGGGTCGTGCTGTAGAGCTGGAACTCCTGCGATATGGATTCGACTTCTGTAGTGGATACGAATGTCTCGTTGAAATCACCGGTGAAGTCATAGTCGAGTGCGTCTGCGGCATCGTAATTGGAATACCCTGTGATGGCTCGCAAAGCGAAACCGCCAAAGTCCCAGTTGAGTGTCGCGGCGTAGATTTCGCTGTCGCGTCGGCTTGAGACTGGGGAATCAAGCCGGATGTTGCGCTCATCGATGCGTTGCAGATTGGCTGGAACAAATGCGCCATAGAAGTTCGCGGGGAAGGCTCTGAAGCTCGGATCCGTCGAGATGCCATAGCCAACCGTGCCGTCATCGGAGGCGGTCTGCGCGAGGAACGTGAGGTCAGCATTCTCGCTAAGCTGAAACCGGACTTGACCTCGCAAGGCGGTGAAGTCTTGAGCGTCCAGACCCTCGCCAGTGAGCACGTTTTCTGTGTAGCCGTCGTCCTCGACGTAGGAAACGGCGAGTCGCCCGGCGACGGCTTCGCTGCCCGCATTCACAGCGAGTTGCGCTCGCCGAAGGTTGAAAGAGCCAACACCCAGAAGACCCTCGGCGCTCAGCCCCGCTTCAGGCGCCCGCGAGATGACGTTGATCGCACCGCCCGTTGCGTTGCGGCCGTACAGTGTGCCTTGCGGACCCTTCAAAACCTCGACCCGCTGAATGTCGAACAGGTCAGTCAGGATCATGCTCGACTGCGGGAGGTAAACGCCGTCGAGGTGGACCGCGTTTGAGGGATCCGAACCGATGCTGCGAACGTTGTTTGAGACGCCGCGAATGGCGACATTGGTTTCCCGATTGCCGAAAGAGATCGCGAGGCCGGGCACCAATTGCTGGAGATCGAACGAGTTGGTTACGCCGGATTCCGCCAGCATATCGGCGCTGAGCGCGGTCACAGACGCGGCCACATCCTGCACCGACTGTTCGCGCTTGAGCGCTGTAACAATGATCGGCTGCATTACGGCATCTGCATCTTCAGGCGCGGTCTGCGCATGCCCGAGTGCAGGCACCAGGCTCAATGTCAGCAGGATCGGCGTTGCTGCGGTCAGGTAACGCGATTTCATTGTGTCCTCCAGTCGTGAAGCGGTTTGAAGGATTAGTTACACAAATTGTTAATCAGTCAAACATTTTTTCCAAAATAGATAAAGTTTCGGAATTGGCGATGAAATTTCGCCACAGTGAAGCGCGCTGATTACTTTAGGCGCCGCTTCAGCAGGCTGGAGACAGCGAATGTCGTCAGCGCCATCGTCACGAGGATGATCAGAATGCTGAGCGAAAGGGCGTTTTCACCGCGGCCTATCGACTGATTGAGGAAGGCGACCGAAGTCGGACCAAACCCGAGGCCGATCCCTATGCTGAGCGAAACCGATACGGCTGAAGAAAATGCGCGGGTCCGGTCGGTGACAAGTTCCACGAGCGTGACGGCGCACGAAACGTAAGCAATGTTTGCAACGACCTGCCAGATCGCGAACGCGCACAGAGCTGCCCAGAGTTGGGGAATGAGCAGGAAACCTGCGCCCACCAGAAGGCCGAAGGCGCAGTAGCGAATGACGCCCACCCGGCCAGCAGTGCCATGTCTGGCCTGAGCTCGATCTGACAGCACGCCCCCGATCCAGGCTCCTGCAGTTCCGGCGATCAGTGTGGTCAGACCAAGATACTGTCCACCGGTGCCGGCCGTGAGCCCGTAGGTTCGCGTCAGCAGGGGTGTTTGCCAGGTCGTATATGCAAAGTCGGCGAGCGCGATCGACAGGCCGGTCAGCAACATCGGCCAGATCAGGCGCCGCCGGTCCCAGAGGTCCCTGAAACTTCTTTCGCCGCCTACCTTCGGATCAAAGCTGCGAGGCGGCTCCCGAAACCAGATCAGCACGGCGAACAGCGGAATGCCAATGGCTGCGAGAATGATGCACACCTGCCGCCAGCCCGACAGATCCCCGATGATAGGCACACCCGAGAAACTTCCCCTCTCGGCAATATCGAGAAGCCATCCACCGCCTCCAAACGAAAGGGAGGCACCGATTGAGGCACCAAGGTAGGTAAAGGCAATGGCGCGCGCGCGGCGTTCAGGTGGAAGGTAGTCGCAGAGCAGGGATATGCCGGCAGGTCCGATGACCGCTTCGCCAAGTCCGATCATGACCCGCGCTGTCAGGAGCCCGGTAAGATCCTGCGCAAAGCCAAACAGGAAGGCGCCGGTCGTCCAGATCACCACGCCGACCAGAAGGAGTCTGAGGCGATTGAAGCGGTCTGCGATCAGGCCGCTGATCAGGGTCGCCCCCGCATAGGTCAACGCAAAAGCTGTCTGGAGCGTGCTGTACTGAAGGTCGCTGACGGCGATATCCCGGCGGATAGAATCGATTAGGACAGACGGTAGATATCGATCTACGAACGAAACTATGGTGGTCGCGGTCAGCGCCAGAACAAAGAGTTGGGTTCGGTTGAAGCCGCCTCTGACGTGTCCAGGTGACGAAACGGGATCCGAAATGCGACTCTCCAGCGGGCGAAATCAGAAATCTATTTTCTCTATCGGAAAAATTCTTGACCGCCTGTTCTGGATTGTCAAGGTTGATGCATGGCAGACCCGAGTGCGCCGATGAAGATCTTCCTGGCCGGCATCCTCGCCGAGACGAACAGTTTCAGCTCGTGCCCAACGGGCATGGGCGCCTTCGAGGAACAGGGTATCCGGCTCAACGCCGACAGTCCTGAAGACCCGATGGGAATGCTCGGCGCCGTCAAATCGGTAAGACATGTGGCAGGGGCAGAAGGGCATACGCTCGTAGAGGGCATCATTGCGGCGGCTCAACCCCTTGGGCCGGTCGTAGAGCCGGCTTACCAGTGGCTCAAAGCCCGGCTTCTGAGCGACCTCGCGGCAGCCTTGCCTGTCGATGCTGTCGTCCTGCTGCTGCATGGCGCAATGACCTCGGAGAACTGCGAGGATTGCGAAGGCGATATTCTGGAGGGCGTTCGCGAGACGGCAGGCCCGGACGCTGCGATCGGGGTCTGTCTCGATCCGCATTGCCACTTTACCGAACGCATGCGCCAGCGCGCCGACATTCTGGTCGCGTACAAGGAATATCCTCACACGGATATCAATGCGAGCGCCGAGGCAACAGCGCAGCTCACTCTCAGCGCTGCCGCTGGTCGCATACAGCCCGCAATCGGCGTCTTTGATTGCCGGATGGTCGGCTTATGGCCGACGATCCAGGAGCCGATGAAGGGGTTTGTCGAAAAGATGCGCAGCCTCGAGCAGGAACCAGACATCCTGTCTGTCTCGCTCGGGCATGGCATGGCCTATGGAGACGTGCCAGAAGCCGGGGCAAAGGTCTGGGTTATCACCGACAACAAGCCTGATCTCGCTGACAGGATTGCCCGCGAACTCGGCGAGGAACTCTTCCCGCAGCGAGAAGCCATTGCGACACCGACCGTAGCTTTGGCGCAGGCAGTAGGCAGGCTTGCAGACTGGCAGAACACACGCCTTCTTGTCCTTGCCGACATTGCAGACAATCCCGGCGGCGGTGCACAAGGCGACAGCACTTTTATTCTCAAGGAGCTCATCGAGCGCGGAATTGGCCGTGTCGCCCTTGGCGGGCTTTGGGATCCTGGAGCGGTCCAGATGGCAAGAGAGGCCGGGGTGGGCGCTCGTTTCCGCATGCGTATCGGAGGAAAGACCGGCGCAGTCTCTGGCTCTCCGGTCGATGTTGTGGCGACAGTCATGCAGACGCTTGACGAGCATAGCCAAGATGATTTTGGCGCGCGGGCTTCGCTCGGACCCTCTGCCTGGGTCCGGACCGACGCCGGTCTAGACGTCGTTCTCATTTCGCGGCGCCAGCAAGTTCTGGGTACGGATTTGTTTTCGGGACTGGGAATCGAACTTGAGGCCTTGCGCGGGATTGTCGTCAAATCGATGCAGCACTTCCGGGCCTCGTTCGAACCGCTGATCGGTGAGGTCCTGTTCGTTGATACGCCGGGCCTGATGCGATCGGATTTCGAGGCAATCCCGTTCGTGCGCCGGGATCTCAATTACTGGCCGAGAGTCGCCGATCCCTTTGGCCAATCATGAAGCTGGATCAGCGAGCCATCGCTCAGCGATCTGTACCCACGCTTGAGCCCCGATTGCGATAAGGGAATCGTTGAAATCATAGCTCGGATTATGCAGGACGCAGGGCCCCAACCCGTGCGCTCCGCTGCGATGATCGCCGCTTCCATTTCCGATCATGAAGTAGCAGCCCGGCTTGTGTTGAAGCATGAAGCTGAAGTCTTCTGCGGCCATGCTGGGAACAAAGGCCTCCACCGCATCCTTGCCGACCAGATCCGTCAAGGCTCTGCGAACGAACTCTGCTTCAGCGGTATGATTGACGGTGGGTGCACAGTTGCGGATGAAGGTGACCTTGCTGGAAGCCCCGTGGGCAGCGGCAACGCTCTGCACAATCAGATTTAGCCTTGCCTCCATTCTGTCTGTAGTCTCTTCCGAGAACGTACGGATCGTGCCTTTCAGAACGGCCGAGTTCGGAATGACATGGACCGCTTCTCCGGCATTGAACATCGTGACGGAAAGAACTGCCGGTTCGGCGGGCGGCAGGTTGCGCGAAACAACGGTCTGAAGCGCAATTGCGATCTGGCACGCAGGCTGAACGGGATCACAGCTAAGGTCGGGCATGGCGGCGTGTCCGCCGTGCCCAGTGACTTCGATTGTAAACTCATTGCAGGATGCCATCATCGGGCCGGGCGCGACAGCGAAGGAGCCCACCGGCAGGTTGGGCCAGTTGTGCGCTGCAAATACGGCTTCCATGGGAAAGCGCTCAAACAAGCCGTCCTCGATCATGGCGAGCGCGCCCCGGCCGGATTCTTCGCCTGGCTGAAAGATCAGGTACACGGTGCCATCGAACTTGCTCGTGCGGGCAAGGTGCTTGGCGGCTGCAAGGAGCATCGCTGTGTGGCCATCATGTCCGCACGCATGCATCCGGCCTGCGACATTGCTTCGGTGCGGCAAGTCACTCGTTTCATTGATTGGCAGGGCATCCATGTCGGCCCGAAGACCGAGTGCGCGGTTCGACGAACCCCTCTTGATGATCCCGACCAGTCCGGTTTTACCGACATTTTCGACGACCGGGATCCCATACGAGGCGAGCTGCCGGCGGACGATGTCGGCGGTTCGTGTCTCGAGGAATGCGAGCTCGGGATTGGCATGAAGGTCTCGGCGCAGCGCTGTGAACGCTGGCGCGTCCTCGAGAATTTCAGCTTCAATCTTCATGGCTTCAGCTCACTTTGCTTGCGGGCATTTCGAACGGTGCGGGGTCAAGAAATCTTTGTACGGCGTTGTGCATAAGGCGCCCAGCGCCATCGGCTTCGTCAAGTGCTGTTGCGAAGAACACAGAGCCGAAAGAGAGAACGGCGCCGCCCGCAGGCGTTTCGAAGAAAGTGATGTCGGATCGCAAGGGCTGCTCTGCATCGATCAGCGTGTGCGTCAGGCGCTCTTCGTTCACGGGTAACATCGCAGCCCCGAAGGGCAGTGACGTCGCGACGACCAGCGCATGAGCCGGCGAGCCAAGCCGCGGATCGAACCTGTCGATTTCATAGCCCGCAGCCGCGACGAGACCGCGGTTCTCGCCAAAGACGTCGGCCTCGATGCCTTGGAAGAGAAATCGAGCACGGGGGTCGCCGGCCGCATCGGTCTTGCGGTAGGGCGCAGAGTCGGTTTCATCGCCCTGGCCCGAGTATCCGACCCCGGTCAGCAGGTTGGGCGGACGACCAATCCGCCGCCAGAGTCCGCCCAATTGCCCATCCGACTGATGGTGATACTGGCCTGGTTCTTCGGCCCACATGCGGATGCCGTTTTCTGCCCTGCGAACCTCCATGACGTGCGGGGCATCCGGAAGTGTGGATACACGCCAGTAAAATCCGTTTCCGCCAAGATAGATCATCCGTCCTCCCCGGTCCTGGAGAGTTTCGAGCGCTTCAAGGGTCTGGGCGCTATGGTACTCCGGATGGGCGCCCGTGATCAGGAGATCGCAGCCGCTCAGCGCCGCGCCGCCGCGCTCATGGAGATCGTGGTCGGTAACCACGTCATAAGGCTCGCCGATGGAATCCAGCCAGGAGATGATCCTCAAATCGTCGCAGAGCAGGACCTGCCCGCCAGCGACTTCTCCGAGGAAACCGGGTGCGCAGTTCAGGACCGGGCGGCGGGTCGAGACAAGGCCTATCCCTGAGCCATCGGTGTGACGTGCGTAAGTCGACAATCCGAACCGGCGCATCTGAGACGTCTCTTCAGGATTGTCCGCCTCAAGCTGCTTGCCGGAAGGGGACGCCCAGAGGCTGTTGCCATAGGCGAGATATGAAAAGGTCGACGCGAGAAAGACCAGTCGCCGGTTTTGAACCGGCCTTATGAAGACGGGGGCATAGCGCGTCAATGCACCCACGGACATCCGGACAGCGTATACTCCTGATCCGGCGTCGGCTGGAACTTTGATACGTGCCGTGGTTGCCCAGCGGCAATCAGACAGATCGTCATCGTGGAAGTGGATCGCGTCATACTGCGAGGGGGCGTAGCGCCAGTCATAATGGGATCCGGTCCATTCAGGGCCCGTTACGGCACGTTGAGGTGCATTGATCAGTTCAAGCGGGCCCGCCAACACACCGGTACCCGGCACGGTCTGCGATGACATCGACGCCGCAAAATCCCACTGCGCCGCGAGCAAGTCATCGACCCAAAGGGCGGGCCCGCTGATCTTTCCGTTGAAGCCGCGGCCGATCTCGAGAGTGCCTTTGATGTCCCGGGCGGAAGCCGGGATTTCGGCTTTGAATGAGGGTCTGTATTTATAGCCGGGCCCTTGAGGGCGCGTGGACAGACACAAGACGCCGTCTCTGGATAAAGCGACCTCAACGAAGGTCCATGAGCGAAGGTCCAGACGTACGTCGACTTCGACCGGGCCGAGCAGAGCGACGAGCCGCCCTTCGCGAAGCTGCAGTCGCACGGCGCCGTTACCCCAGTCGAGAACCGTGCCTGCGCCGCCGCGCGTCGGATGGATTGAAAGCTGCCATCTCCAGCTATTCGCGCTGGAAACAGCCGGTCCCGTGGAGGTTGTAGCGCGGGATCCTTTGTCCAGAGCCTGCTTGCCCAGTCGAGCGCCTACGGGCGCCGTCAGCGTTTCCTCGACGAAGCCGTTCGGCCGGGCCTCGCCCTTCAGGCCGCGCAGGCGCGTAAGGACGAACGCGGCCTCTCCAGCGCCCTCCGCCATCACCTCGATGACGTCGCCGGGATCATAGACCCATCGATCAGTGTAGAGCACGGGCAGCGGAGGTGGGTCTTTTTCAAGCATGCACAAAAGTTTTCTTATTTGACAAAATGATGCATTTGATTTTCTGTTTCGTCAATGAATCAGGTTTCAGACACGCCGGTTTTTGAGGGTCCGCCGCAGGACGGGGCGGCGTGTGATCTGCTTGTGATTGGATCGGGTGCATCCGGCTTTGCGGTAGCAGTGACCGGGCAGGCGCTCGGGCTCAAGGTCATTATGGTGGAGAAAGCGCCGACTTTCGGTGGTTCGACCGTCTCGTCCGCCGGGGTTATCTGGATTCCTTCGAGCCGGCAGGCTCAGGCAGAAGGTATTGCTGACGGGCCTGATCAAGTGCTCGCCTATCTCAAGGCAGAGGGTGGCAACCGTCTCGATCTGGCAAAAGCCGAAGTTTATGCCAGCCGCGCGTCCCGGATCCTGGAATGGTTCGAGACGCACACTCACGTCGACTACGCGCTCGCCAAGGCCTGGCCGGACTATCATCCGCTGCAACCCGGCGGCAGTTCGGGCGGCCGGTCATTGGGGCCGCGCCCGTTTGACGGAAGGACACTGGGAAGAAACTTTGCCCGCCTCAGGCCACCGCTCGCGACAACAATGATCCTGGGCGGCATGATCGTCGGGCGTGAAGACCTCGTTCACTTCTATGGCATGACCCGCAGCCTGACCGCGGCGCGCCACGTATTCTCCCGGTTTGCGCGCTATGCAGTTGATCGTGTGACTCATCCTCGCGGAACGCGGCTGTCGAACGGAAGCGCCCTGATCGGCATGCTCAGCAGGACTGCTTTCGAGAAAGGCGTTGCACTCCATCTTCGCTCGCCGCTTGAAAAGCTCATCATCGAAGGCGGCCGCGTGATTGGCGCCCGTGTCGCAGGGCGAGCCGTTTACGCGCGCTCAGGCGTTGTTCTGGCGACCGGCGGGTTCCCGGCGAATAGCGCGATGAGAAACCAGTTCTATGAGCATGTCGGTCTGGGGAAATCGCATCGCTCGCTTGCCCCTGAAGACAACACCGGTGACGGAATCCAGGCGGCGGCTGGCGCCGGCGCGGCGCTTGTCACCGATCAGAAGCACCCGGCTGCCTGGACACCGGTTTCGCTTGTGCCGCAGGCGGATGGAACGAAGCTGCCATTCCCGCATTTCTTCGACCGCGGAAAGGCCGGTTACATCGCCGTCTTGAAGAACGGACGTCGATTTACAAGTGAAGCCATCTCCTACCACGATTTCGTTCCGGCGATGATCGAAGCTTGCCGGGACCAGGCAGATACATTCTGCTACCTGATCTGCGATTCCGCTGCCATTCGCCGTTATGGTCTCGGCATGGCGCCGCCAGCGCCCGGCCAGGTCGGCCCGCATGTCAGGTCCGGATATCTGGTGCGCGGCGCAACAATCGAAGAGCTTGCGCGAAAGTGTGAAATCGACCCGGCCGAACTCGGGCGCACTATCGAAGAGTTCAACCAGGGCGCCGAGACCGGGGAAGACCTGCAGTTCAACAAGGGATCGAACGTGTACGAACGGTTCAACGGAAGCGCCGGCCAGCAACCGAATCCGTGCGTCGCGCCCGTCGGGAAGGGGCCATTCTATGCGGTCAGACTCTATCCGGGTGATATCGGAACCTTCAACGGCATACGCACTGATGCGAGCTGCAAGGCGCTGCGGCCGGATGGTCTGCCCATAGATGGCTTGTACGTGGTCGGAAATGATGCGGCCAGTTTCATGGGCGGCTCGTATCCCGGCGCTGGCATAACCCTCGGCCCCGCTCTCGTTTTCGGTCACCTCGCGGCGCACGACGCGGCAAGGCGATCCCCGCCATAGCTGCCGTCAGAACGCCTTCGACCTGATTCCAAACTTCAAATGAGACCACACCGATGCACCTGCTCGATATTCCGCAGCCCTACCTGATATTCGTTGGCGACAATGCCGACCGACTGGACGTCAAGACCGGCGCCGGGATCATGGAATGGCGACCTGACCGCTGTATGGGACAATACCGTTTCCCGGAAGGTGGCTGCGACCTCGGCCTTCCGGATCTTGATCCGGCTTCAGCCCGCAAGGCCGGAGCCGCGACCATGGTCATCGGCGGCGCGTCATTCGGCGGAAAACTCCCGCCCCGCTGGGAAGAGGCGGTGAGCGAAGCGATCGATGCCGGTCTGAATGTCGCTTCCGGCCTGCACGACAAGCTGGGTGCGCGCCCGCATCTGGTCAAGCGCGCAGCAGAGAAGGGCGTTCGGCTCTTCGATGTTCGAGGTCTGCCGGAGGGCTTCTCGCCGCCCATTGCCAAAGGCTCCCGGCGCACGGGAAAGCGTCTTCTAACCGTTGGGACGGACTGCGCGGTCGGCAAGAAGTTTACGACCCTAGCGCTTGAGCGCGACATGCGCGCGCGGGGTCTGAAAGCGACCTTTCGTGCAACCGGTCAGACGGGTGTACTTATCTCCGGGCAAGGTCTGGTGATCGATGCGATCGTCGCAGATTTTCTCGCGGGCGCCGTTGAACTCCTGTCGCCGGACAACGCGAGCGACCACTGGGACTTGATCGAGGGGCAAGGGTCCCTGTTTCATCCGGCCTATGCCGCCGTCAGTCTGGGCTTGCTTCACGGCAGCCAGCCTGACGCATTTGTTGTGTGCCATGAAGCAACCCGCGACCGGATCCTGGGATATGAAGACTTCCCGACGCCCACGCTCGCCGAGTGCATCAGCCTGCACGTCGCCAATGGGCGCCTCTTGAACCCGCAAATCCAGTGTGCCGGGATCAGTCTCAACACGTCCAATCTTGCGCCGGACGAAGGCCGAAGGATGAGACAACAAATCGAGGACGAGCTTGGGCTGCCATGCGTTGACCCCTCGGTGACCGGGATGGATCCCATCATCGACCATATCCTCAAATGGTGAAGCGCGCCGTTTCGGTCTCGTCCGAGCGCTGGCGGCTTGCCGAGCCCTTTGTCACGAGCCATCAGGCCTATCTGTTTTCTGACTTCGTCGTCGTGGAACTGCGCGAGGGGAGCTGCGTGGGACGAGGAGAAGCGTCCGGCGTCGAGTACAAAGGCGAAACACCGCAGTCGCTGCTGGATGATATCGAGCGGGTTCGCTCCTTGCTTGAGGCGGGCCTTAGCCGGGACGAGCTGCAGCGCGTCTTGCCGGCTGGGGGCGCCAGAAATGCGATCGACTGCGCGCTTTGGGCGCTCGAGGCAGACATCAAGGGCATCCGTGCAGCACGTATCGCCGGCGTGCGGCCGACCAAGTTCCAGACGGTAAAGACCCTTTCGCTCAACACCCCAGAGAAGATGGCCGACCAGGCCCGCCGTGCCCGCGAGTTCGGCATCCTGAAGCTAAAGCTCGATGCCAGTGAGCCGACGCCTTGCGCATCAGCGGTGAAGGCGGCCCGGCCGGATGCAAGACTGATTGCCGACATAAACGGCGGGTGGACACTGAGCGAGCTTCGTCTGTTTTCCCGCGAGTTGGCGGCGATCGGCGTCGAGATGATCGAGCAGCCGCTGGCCGCTGGCGAAGACAGCGAAATAACGAGGTCCGATTCTCCGATTCCCCTTTGTGCTGACGAGTCCTGCTCGACGCGGGAGGATCTCGTGCGCCTTCCGGATGGCTATTCGATGATCTGCATCAAACTCGACAAGGCTGGCGGCCTGACCGAAGCCCTTGCACTTGCGAATGCGGCGCGCGCCCAAGGGCTGCGCCTGATGGTCTCCAACATGATCGGAACTTCACTGGGCATGGCGCCCGCAAGCCTGATTGCGGGCCTGTGTGACTATGTCGATCTCGACGGTCCCCTCCTGCTCGAAACTGACCGGGTTCCGGGAATCATGTACCAGGGCGATCAGGCTGCACTCTTCGAAAGGGATGTCTGGGCGTGAGCGCGCGCTGACGCCAGAGCCATGCGCTAACAGAGCCGATTGGCAGAGGGAAAGGATAGCGTTAGAGTTTCCGCTATGGAAAATCTCGACTCGACCCTTCTCGCCTCAAATCCGGGTTCGACCCTGCGAACCATACGCAATTCCAAGGGTTGGACACTCTCTGACGTCAGTGAGCTCACCGGTTTGTCGGTCTCCACGCTTTCCAAGGTGGAAAACGGAAAAATGTCGTTGTCCTATGACAAGATGGTCAAGATCGCGACCGGGCTGGGGATAGATATCGGGGTTCTGTTCGCCGTCGCGTCCTCCGCGCAGGCCTCACCCGTCGATGCCTCGCCAATGGGACGACGCAGCGTGACACGCCGGGGCGAGGGCAGGATCGTTGAGACGCCCAGCACACGCCAGCTCTATCCGGCAGCTGATCTCCTGAACAAGCAACTGGTTCCGATCATCGTTGAGGTAAAGGCGCGTTCGCGGGAGGAGTATGGCGACCTGCTGCGCCATGCAGGCGAGGAGTACGTTCTGGTGCTGGAAGGCGCGATCGAACTTCATACGGAGTTCTACATGCCGACCTTCCTCGACACTGGCGATTCAATCTATTTCGATTCGGGGATGGCGCATGGCTATGTCGCAGCGGCGCTGGGCCCTTGCAAAATCCTCTCGGTGATGTCGACGAGTGAATGGGCGCCTGAAATGCGAAACGGGTCTGCAGCAGCAGAGGCGCTCGGTCGTCGTAAGCTGCAAGTCATTCGGGCGCAGTAGGCCTTTAGAGCAGCTTTCCCTCCATCACGGGAATACAGCTGCCGCTGATCCAGGCCCGAACCGCGCCGTCAACGTAGCGGGCTTCACAATGCATGTGGCTGGTGCGTCCCATCTCGACGCCTTGGATGATATCCAGCGACAGGCTGTTACCGCCCGTCTCGCTCAGCAGATGCGCCGTCAGCGCGCCGGCCGCGCTGCCTGTCGCAGGATCTTCGATCGTTCCGGACAGTGGAGCAAACATCCTTGCCCGGACGCCGCCTTCAAACGGCGCGTAGAGATAAAGCAGGCAGATCTTGGCGAGATCTGGCCGCTCCTCGCCCAGCTTTCGAAAGGCGTCCGGCTTGCAAACAGCCTTTGAAAGCACCGTGTCGGTGACGGGAACACAGATGGTCGACAGGCCCACGGAGACCAGGGCTGCTGGACCAATCTCGTCTGGTGAAAGGCCGGCACACGCCGCAATGGCCTCCTTGCAGGGAGTCTGCAGACGGGTGAGGGGCAGAGGCGCGGCAACCTTGCAGGCGGATACGCGTCCACCGACGCGTTGAGCCTCAACCTCCACAATTCCGCTGCCTTGTTCGAACCGCAACAGCCCGTTGTTGTCGCGGCCTTCGCTTGCCAGCAGCCAGGCGGTGCCGACATTCGGGTGGCCTGCGAATTCCAGTTCCATGCCTGGGGTAAAAATGCGCACGCGCGCTGTATTCTCGGGGCGTTGCGACGATTGCACGAACGCCACTTCGCTCATGTTGAATTCTCGAGCGAGGTTCAACATGTCTTCTGTGCACAGCCCGTCTGCGTCCGGGAACACTGCTAGAGGATTTCCGCCGAAGCGTGTCTTTGCAAAGACGTCGAGGGTGACGAACCGATAGTTTTTCATGCGACTTCTCCTGCGCGCTGGGCAGGAGTGAGTTCGTCCAGCGCCGTCCGGTAAGCCTTGTAGAGGCGATCGACGATCTCCTCAGCGTCTGCCTTTGACAGGATCAGTGGCGGCGCCAGGCCGATGATGTCTCCGAATGGCATCGTCCGTGAAAGGAGGAGTTGCTGGTCACGCGCAAGCGCCGACACTCTTGCGGCAAACTTCAGTGAACTCGGCAAGTGCCGCTGCGGCGTGCCTTCCGCAATGAACTCGACCGCGCAGAACAGGCCTTCTCCCCTAACGTCACCAACGAGAGGTTCACCCTCGAATCGCCGTTTCAGACTGGCGAGGAGAGCCTCGCCGACAGTCCGCGCATTTTCGCAGAGGTTGTCGTTTTCGATGATCTCGATATTGGCCGACGCGGCCGCAGCCCCAAGGGGGTGGGCAGTATACGTGAAGCCATGCCCGAACATGCCGTGCTTGGCAGCACCAAGCTGCAAGGCGTCCCAGACTTTTTCGCCGACAAGAACGGCCGACAGGGGAGCGTACCCGCTTGTCAGGCCTTTGGCGAGCGTCACCAGATCCGGCTGGATACCCCAGCGTTCTGACCCGAGCATGTATCCCACGCGGCCAAAGCCGGTCACGACTTCGTCGATCATCAGTAGGATGTCATATCGCTTAAGCACCTCCTGGATCGCCGCCCAGTATCCGGCCGGTGGCGGGACGGCCCCGCCGGCGCCGATCATGGGTTCAGCAATGAAGCCGCCGACCGTCTCGGGTCCCTCGAGCAGGATCAGTTTTTCCAGATCGTCAGCGCATTTGCGAGCGAAAGCTTCGGGACCTAGTCCGTCGGACCAGAACCCATCGGGTGCGGTCGTATGACGGACAACGTCCGTCACGAGATCGAATCCCTGATGATAGGCCGGCAGACCTGTAAGGCTGCCGGTCATGATCGTTGCGCCGTGATATCCCCGCCGCCGAGCGATGATCTTCTTCTTCTTTGGAAATCCCCGCACATTGTTCGTGTACCAGACCAGTTTGACCTGTGTTTCGTTGGCATCAGAGCCGGACAGGCCAAAGAAGACACGCTTCATTGAAGGGCCGCTGATCTGCAGGAGTTTTTCCGCAAGCTCGATGGCGGGCTCGTGTGTCGCGCCGGCGAATACATGGAAAAAGGGCATCTGGCGGGCTTGCTCGGTCATGGCGGAGACGATGCGCTCCTGTCCGTATCCGACATTGACGCAGTAAAGACCTGAGAAGCCGTCGATCAGTTCTCGCCCAGAGGCGTCGCGTACACGAATGCCAGAGCCCGACCTGACGATGAAGGGCGCGGGCGTCTGGCCTGCAGCATAGTCGCTGACATGCGTGAACGGGTGAAGCACTGACCGGCGATCCATCAGCTCCAGCATGCTCGGTGTTTGCTCGGACGTGGTCATCAGTGCCGTTTCCTCTTGTCATTCCCGAGATCAAAATGTAGGGGATTTCAAAAATGGAAACAAGTTGCTCAAACGTAAAACACGAGGAAAATCCGATGCGAAAGAAAATAGATCCAGTGGGCGCGCCCGAAGTCATTGGACCCTTTTCGCACGGCATTCTGGCTGAGGGCCGTGTCCTTTACGTGTCGGGGCAGGGTCCTCAGGATCCGGTATCGAAGACCTTTCGCCTCGGTGACTTTGAGCAGGAAGTACGGCTGACCATGGACAATGTCGGCCGGGTCCTGAGCGGTGCAGGCGCCGGCTGGGAACATGTTGTCCGCGTGGGTGTCTACCTTGCTCGCACATCAGACTTCAGCGAGTTCAACCGGATCTACAGTGAGTATGTCCGAGAGCCATTTCCCGCACGCACGACCATAATCTGCAGCCTGTTGGCGGGCATTTCGGTTGAGGTCGATTGCGTGGCCGTGCTTCCCGTCTCGCCGGAAGGTCCTGCCTGATGATCATCGGTACGGTCAAAGAAATCAAAAGCCATGAGTACCGTGTGGGCCTGACGCCGGAAAGCGCGGCGGAGCTTGCCAAGTCCGGTCACAGGGTCGTTGTCGAAACAGGCGCGGGCCTAGGGATAGGTGCGAGCGACGAGCAGTATGTATCTGCGGGCGCCGAGGTGCTTGGCACGGCCGGCGAGGTTTTTTCTTCGGCGGAAATGATCGTCAAGGTGAAAGAGCCTCAGAAGGAGGAGAGAGCCCGGCTCAGGCCGGACCAAATTCTCTTTACCTACCTCCATCTTGCGCCGGATCCTCAGCAGGCGGAAGATCTCGTTGCATCGAACGCGGTGTGCATAGCCTATGAGACTGTCACGGACGACGTCTCAGCCCTGCCGCTTCTGAAACCTATGAGTCAGGTGGCTGGCCGGCTGGCAATTCAGGCTGGCGCGAGCGCGCTTGAAAAAGTTCATGGTGGGCGAGGGGTTCTGCTCGGAGGCGTCCCAGGTGTGCCTCCGTCTAGAGTAACGATCATCGGGGGCGGTGTCGTCGGATTGAATGCAGCTCAGATGGCAGTCGGGCTCGGCGCTGACGTAACGATCTTTGACAGGAATGTTGACGTTCTCGAGCGGCTCAATCTGCACTTTGGTAGTCTTGCTAAGACTTGCTTCGCTAACGCGACTGCGATTGCGCAGGCGTTGCAGTCATCGGATCTTGTAATCGGTGCCGTTCTTATTCCCGGAGCTGCCGCGCCGAAGCTGGTGTCACGTTCCGACCTGCGTTCGATGAAAGCCGGTTCGGTTCTTGTGGACGTGGCGATTGACCAGGGCGGTTGCTTCGAAACCAGCCGGCCGACAACCCATGACGCGCCGACATTTGTCGAGGAGGGGATCGTGCACTATTGCGTGGCAAACATGCCGGGAGCGGTGGCCAGGACTTCTGCTTACGCGCTCAATAATGTCACGCTTCCGTTTGTCGCCCGGCTTGCTAATCTCGGATGGAAGGCGGCTTTGAAGGCGGACCGCCATCTGGCCAATGGTCTCAACGTATGTCGCGGGCACATTACGAACGGAGCCGTCGCCAAAGCGCTGGGCGCTTCCTTTGTGGAACCGGCAAGTCAGTTCTAGTTTGGGCGCCGTCGCATAGTTCGTACACGGTTGGGCAAACTGAGACTGTTTGCCGACTTTGACGTGCAGCCATGTTGTTCATGGCCAACGGCAACTGCGCGAGCAACGAACGGCACGATTGTACCGATTTTGCCAGTCAATGAACCTAAGGGTCGGAGCCAACTTGGCCCATTCCTGCCGATCACGAACGTTCCTGAGGCTGAGGCCGGAGCCAACTACTTCTTTGGGCTGTGAGGGAAACCATCGCTTCCGAACCCCGGCCAAACGGCCGCCGGTTGAGGCTGTAACTTATTCTCCAAGGCATCCTCTCGACCGCCCCTTCCAAACCCTTCTCCCAGGAAGGGAGAAGGGGCGGAGTTTGAAGTTTCAGTGCACTTCGCTCGCGCTAAAAGCGCAAAGACGCACCAACCAAAAAGTCAATTGTCTGATACTGGGCCTGCAACTTACTACTTGCCGCTCCAGGGAGGTTGGGATCGTCGATGAAAAAGGCGCGAACCTCGCCAAATGCTGTCCAGCGTTGGCCAAGCGCGAGATCCGCACCCAGAATCCCCTGGCCAGCCAACAAGCCCGAGTCAGAGTATTGCCCCGCTGCCGGGCCTCCAGTCAGGTCGAAATCAACCTCCCTCACAAAACCGACCCCCGCACCGACATAGGGTTGAACCGCGCCGAGCGCTCCGAAGCTGTACAGACCGTTCACCATGATGGCGGTTGAGGCGTAGTCGCCCTCGCGGGCAATGCTGGTCGGCAGGCTGTCCACGTCGCTCGACCGATACGTGTACTCGATCTCACTGCGCCATGGACCCGCGTAGTCGTAGCCTACGGCACCGCCGACCATCAACCCGCTGCTGAACTTGGCGTTCGCATTTGTACCGCCAGTGCTGATGTCGCTGTCATTGAGCGTCGACAGCCCGCCATAGGCGCGAGCGTAAAAGCCGGGTTCCGTCGCCGGGGCTTCAGCTTGAGCCACACCTGCGTATGCCGCCAGAGCCGCCATAATGACCAGTTCGTGTTTAATCATGCCTTCATCTCCTTGCTCTGAGGCATGTTGGATACGTTTCATGTCCAGCCTGCGATAGGCTCGCCGGAGGCCGTTTGCACCAGCTGGAGGCGTTTCTGCACGAATGGCGCTCCGGTGGGGCAACTGATTCACCAATGGCGGGGTTCTTGCAGGAATGGTCAGGCTTTCGGAAACTTGGCGGCGACCTCCGCCTGGCGGCTGCGGGAGACCGGAACAGTTGCGCCCGAAAGCAGCACGCAGGACATACGACCTTCCTCCCGCCGAACTCCCGCTACCTGAGCTCTGGCGACCCAGTGCGAGCGGTGCACCTGAAGGCCTTTGTCCGACGCTGCGAGTTCCGCCACGGCCTTTCCGAACGAATAGAGAATGAGCGCCTCGCCGCGGGTCGTCTTAACGCGGAGGTAATGGAGCTCGGCGCTGAGCATGACGAGTTCGCGGCCCAATGCGGGCGTCAGCCGCGCCAGAAATGGCAGGTCCACGTCATTGTCCGCCGCCCGAGGCGGGGCGCATTCCGGGCCTTTCACGGGTGGCTCGCTGCCGGTCGAGACCTCCACATCTCGCGCCACCGCTGGACCTTCTTCGAACAGTGACAATTGGGGGAGACGCAGCGTCCGCGCCGCGTTCAGCCCTAGCCATACCAGCATAATCGGCGGGGCCAGCGCAAAGACTTCGTCGATCACCAATGCGCTCAGCGACTGGCGCATTTCGCCCGGGTTATCCTCCAATCCGAACGCCCAATCGAGCCCAACTGCCACCGGCGCGAAGAGCCCCGCGCCTATACCGCCCGCGACGGCGATCTGCTGCCAGGGGGCGAGACTACGCGTCAGCCGAAGCTGCGACACCCCCAGCTGCGATAGCTGCAACAGCCCGAGCGGCAAGCCGACGTGTGCGATCCAATAGAGACACCGCTTCACCGGCTCCAACATGCGCGACGACTCAGGGTTGAGTAGAGTCAACAGCATCGCTAGCCCGGCGCCTGAAACGGCAAGGAACGAAGGCCAAGAGATGGCAGCTTGCTGCAAGCGTGTTTGACGGAATAGCATGCAGTCCTATTGGCAGAGCGGGCGTAAATGGCAACTGATTGGCTCGATGTTGAGACGCTCGCTGTGGCCGTCTAAACTTGCGACAACATTGGCCCATTCCGGCCGATCACCAGCATGTTTTTTTGCGCCTAAGCTCGGTCAAAATTTCACTGAAACGGTAAAGCCCTTGGCGAAGTCGCGAAGGCCTGAATTCTCAAAGCATCAAATCTTTGAGAATCTTGATTCCCGACCGGCTGACCGGGACCTCTTGTCCGCCGACCAGGGCCCGCCAGCGGCCTTGGCCAACGTTCTCGAACAGGCTCACAGCTTCAAGCTTCACTAGCCATGACCGATGAACCCTTATGAAGCCCCGCGCGCAAAATCGGTGCTCCGCATCGGTCATTGTCATTTTGACAAGCAGGCTGTCGCGGGTGCGGATCAGCCGGACATAATCCCCGGTCGCTTCAACCGCCACAATGCTCGCCAGATCAACCGGAACAAGTCCTTGCTCCGTTTGAACAACCAATAGCCTCGCTTCCAGCGATGGTGCCGGGCTGGAGTCAGCCGCCGCCCGAGCTAGATCGTGAAGCTCAAGCAAGCGGCGATGGGCAGAAGTTATTGAGATAAGGGCATAGATGAAATAGCCCTGCAGCATCTGCCATGTCAGCCCCGGTCCGCCGAACCACCAATAAGTCCAGATCCCCGACACTGCCCAATTTAGGCAGGCATCGAAGAAGGAGATGGCCATCATCCACCCGAACACGAAGCCAGTCGAAAACAATCCGTGCCAGATGATAGCCCACGGAGATCCTGCCGGAGCATAGCCCGCAAGTCGCAGCACCGCATATCCGAGAAAACCGAGCGACAGGCCGTTAGCTATCCCCGGGACGACCGCGCTTACAAGGCTGCCTTCGCGTGTCATGAAGAAAACGGTCGCGTAAAGAACGGTGAGGGCCCCCGAAGCGCAGAGGGCTAAATGGATCGGCGCCATGCGGGCGATCGCCGTACTCGAGCTTGCTTGCATTAGGTGGCCTCCAAAGCTGGGCCGTTCGTCGGCTGGGGTCGACGGCACGACGCTAAATCTAGTTATTTCGTCGATAATCTTGTTCAAGGTTCCAGGCAGAGGCGAAAAGCGTCCGGGTTGATCAAGATTCTTCGCTCTCTCAAGCATCAAGGATAACTCAATGCGGCCAGTACTGCTCCCGCGATACAGATCGTTGCCCGCTTTGATGACAGCGTTCTTGTTGGCCGGTCTTACGGGGTGCACCACCGCTCCTGAAAAGCCGGAGACGATTGACCTCATTCTTCGCGATGTGCGGGTTGTGGACACACAAGCGGACACATCTTCCGAACCTGTTGATGTTGCAGTGAATGAGGGCCTGATTGTTCGCATTGGCGACCTCGCCGACTGGCAGGCAGCCAGAGATGTCGACTTGACTGGGCACTACCTGTTGGCCGGGCTCTGGGACTTACATGTCCACTTGGAAGCCTATAGTCCGGACGGGGTCCAGAAGCTTGAGCCGTTGGAGTGGGCAATTCCTTTGTCGATGTCCTACGGCGTGCTTGGCCTGCGCGATCTCGGATCGCGAACCGATGAAATCCTCGAACTTCGGGAAACGCTCAATTCCCAAAGAGATACAGTGGAAGCAGCACCACTTCTCAAGGTCGCAGGCCAGTCATTTTCTGGTCGGCAGCCATGGGGTGATTTTGACCATACCCTTTTGCCAGCGACCCCGGCCGAGGCGGAGGCGTTGGTGAACGAGCAAGTTTCGAAAGGCATTGATTTCATCAAGACGCATGATTTCATCGCGCCAGACATCTATGCAGCAATTACGCGTGCCGCGGGCGTGCAGAACTTTCAGGTGGTGGGACATCTGAGAAGCTATTCTGGACCGCTTGAATCAATTGCAAGCGGTCAGCGCGATTTTGATCACCTTCCTCCCGAACTGCTTTCGTATTGCGGGTCAGATGGAGAAGAGGACGCCGAGAATTTCTATGCTGGCTGGTACACGGGTGGTCCAGGATACTACGAGCGCGCCATGACTGCGCTTTACCAACCAGAGGGCTGCGCTGTGTTGTTCCGGAAAATGGCTGAGGCAGGAGCAAGTGTTACACCGACCTTGAGTGTTCGCTCGCCAGTGAGCGACCGAATGTTTCAAGCTGCGGAGCAATTTTTGCCGGCTGACCGGCTCGTTTCCTGCCGACAGACGCGGACCTTTTCTGTGAGTTCGCCAGGAGAGGACCGTCGTTCGTACTCACAGATGACGTCCGAAGTTGTTCAGCAACTCAGCGCCTCAGGCGTCTTGATTGGGACGGGAACAGATGGCTCTCCAGAAACATGCGCGATACCCGGCCTGATCCTTCACGACGAATTGAAAGAGCTCAGAGATTCTGGACTTACGGTCCCGCAGGTTCTCGATGCGGCTACGCGCATCTCGGCCATGATCGCCGGCTCTGAAAAGTCGGGGCGCGTCGCAGAGGGATATTTCGCCGATTTGGTCCTTACCAAGTCCGATCCTCTTGGAAGCCTCGGAGCGCTCGACGCGATAACAGGCGTCGTGGCGGCCGGTGCCTTCCTTGGCGCAGAAGACCTCGATGCCTTGCGTGCCAGAGCGCAACTGGCGAGCGGGCAATAGCAGGCCGCAGTCAAATTCAACAAGCCCGATTTGCTCGGACCTGAACACCCCAGATGCTTTCGTACCTTGTTTCCACCGTTCCAAACTAACGGCGGCTTTCGGCGATCTGCCGCTTTGCTGAGGGCACGCAGCCGAACGACACGATCGAGTTGACCCTGCCGTTCACCGACGATGACGATGGGAGCTCACCTGGCCCTAATCGGTCATCGGTTTTTCTGGTATGATATTAATATGACGAACTACGCAGACGACGCTGAAGCTTTGTTTCGGGACTTTGCCCAGAAGCACTCCTTTACCATCGAGAAGGTCGACGAGCCGAATGTCGAGCTAATGATGAGGGTCCCGCCGCAGCCGGGGCTTTCGCTTGAACTTACACTAGGGCTCCAAAACAACGACGAGCTGAACGTCAGCTTCGGTGAGTTTTGGTCCCACTTCTTTCCTTACGAGAGCAAGCGGCAACTCGTTTCGGATGCGCTAGATGCGTTAGTGGTGGGAGACTGCCGGCTGGCAATTCACACCCAACTTGGCGGCGTCGTTAAGCGGGTGCTCGAACAGCGCTTTAACGGAGCGTGGCAGCCGATCTATACTGCCTTCGCCCGCATCGAAGTCCCGTTCCTAGGGACAAAGACGTCGTATGTGCTCAACGAAGGAGCGCGTTCGCGCTGACCAGCCAATTTCGGCGAAATAGCGCCCCCGATGAATCGAGAATGGAACGGCAGGCAAATCCAACTCCTGCCGCTCCAGGTTTTCACAGATCGATGCCAGTCGAGATTTCCAGCGCATCGTCAACGTCAACGCCCAGGTACCTGACTGTGCTCTCAAGCTTTGTGTGTCCGAGCAGGAGCTGGACAGCCCTCAGATTGCCGGTCTTGCGATAAATAAGGGCGGCCTTGGTGCGCCTGAGCGAGTGCGTGCCATAGGTTGCAGGGTTCAGCCCGATCGAGGCCACCCACCCCTGGACGATGCGGGCGTATTGCCGGGTCGAGAGATGAGGCGAGGCTTCCAGTCGGCTCTGGAAGAGATAAGCGTCAGCACCCGGCATCCCGCTTGCGAAAAGCGCAGTTATCGACCGGCGGGTGTTCTCCGTGATCTCGAACTGCACGGGCCTGCCGGTCTTCTTCTGGATGATCACGCCGCGCGACTTCACGTGTCCGCCGGCCGCAACATCGCCAACCTTCAGCCTGACCAAATCGCAGCCCCTGAGCTTGCTGTCGATTGCGAGGTTGAAGAGGACGAGGTTTCGCACATCGCCTTCAAGCTCAAGCCGGGTCCTGATCGACCATACCTCCTTCATCTTCAGGGCTGGCTTCTGACCGGTCAGTTTGCCAGCCGTCAAACGGCGAGGTCCTGCTGTTCCTGAGCCCATGCCAGCCGCTTCACTTCGTCTTCCATGATGTTCCTCCTGTTCAAGCCGCTGCGCAGCGCAGGCGGCTAAAGGGGAGGCTTGCAACTGGCATGGCGCGGCCGATCGAAGGCGAGCCTGTGGACTTGAATTTGGTGCTACCCAGTAGTACTTTACGGCCACAAGGAGAGAGCTCATGTCTGTAAAATCTTCGATCTCGCTCACCGACGAACAGGATGCCTTCGCACGCCAACTCGTCGAGAAGGGGCGATTTCCATCTGTCAGCGCTGCCTTGCAGCAAGGACTGGAACTGTTGCGCCTTCGTTTCGAAAATGACGAGCTGGAGCTTGAGGCCTTACGAACTCTTCTGCTCGAACGGCGTAGCGGAAAGTTCGTATCGGGCGATGACATGACGGACGTCATTTCTGGCGCAGCGACCCACAAGCGCGCCAGACATGGCATATGAGGTCGTCTTCGCGGCCGATGCCCGACATGACTTCACACTGATTTTCGAGTTTTTGTTCGACAGCTATGTTGGCTTTGGCGATGACACCGAGACCGCCATCGTGCGCGCAGAAACTCGCGTGCAGTCGATCCGTGCAGACATTACTCAATTGGGACAATTACCCTATCGCGGAACGCTGCATGACGAAATGCTGCCTGGACTGCGCCATTTGACAATTGGGCAGGCCATTGTGTGGTTCGACATAGATGAAGATGTGAAACTTGTTCGTGTGCTCGCCGTCTTTTTTGGCGGCCAGGATCATATCCGCAGAATGCTAACCCGATTGCTCGGTGAGTAGCTCAATGGCGCAATCGGATCGTTCCTGCCCGTCGCCCGCTATGGCAATCGGATCCAACTTGGCCCGTTTTTGCCGTCGAAGCTTAAACTCACCGATGTCCGTTCTCGGTCAGCCTCCCGCTGGCGGTCACTCTCGATATGCGATCAGGCAACGAGCTGTAAGCTGAGCTTCTTGCCTACAGCTTCAGCCGCCTTTGCAAGCGTCGCGAGCTCCACGTGATCGTCTTTCGGATCGAGCAGCCGATCAATCTGGCTACGGCTCGTGTTCATGCGCTTCGCCATTTCCACCTTCGTGATGGCGCTGGTTTTCATGGCTTCTTTGATCTGCCAGGCAAACACGCGAAGGAGCGCCACTTCCTGGGCGCCCTCATAGATTCCTTCTTCTTTGAGGAAGTCGTCGAAACTTGAGCCGATCCCTGCTTTTGATTTCATCTTGCTCATTGTCCGATCTCCTTCTTTCGATCCTTTGCGAGGTCCAAGTCTGACTTTGGTGTCGCCTTTGTCTTCTTGATAAAGCCGTGAAGAAGGATCATGCGACCTTCCTCTACGCAGAACAGAACCCGCGCGATGCGGTTTCCGGGAAGGCTTGAGCGAACCTCGTGCAGGCCGCCTCCCATGGGCCGACTGATTGGCATGCCTATTGGCCAACCATATTCCACTGTCTTGATATCAGATCCGATGATCTTCCGCTCAACTTCACCGACATCGTCCTTCAGCCAGTCGCGCACGGGCTCATTACCTGATGCGGTTCGAAAGAACACAACCTCGATATTCTTACGTGTGTCTGCCAACTAGCTTTATCCTTCTCATCCTAAATGTACCGCCAGAGGTACATTGTCAAGAGGATTGATCTGTTCCCTTTCGAACCGAGACTGGCCGCTCGGGCAAAGAAGTGATGCCGTAAGGCTGGATTGTTTTACTTTCAGTGCGTCTTGTCCGATCTTATTCAGCCTCGCTCCTAAAGCAGCCGTCCGAGATTGCGTGCTGATTGATCGCAATCGGCGAAGTCCTGCCTGGTTTTTGTCAAGCGGCCGAACGGCTGGACCGAGGCGACCCCGCCGGACGCCGAACCTGAAGATCAGAGCCGGCTTGGCCCATTCCTGCCATCCAATCCGTGCGCATTTTTGCCAGCGCGTAACGCCGCGTCCGGCTACTGATGTGGAACGCGATTGATTGCTTCAAGAATCTCTGACTGTTCTTTCGCCAGGGTACGAAGCGGCTGTTTCGCTGTCTTTGCAGCTCGTTTTGGCTTCGCTTAGGGAAGTGTGATGAAGAATCGTAACCCGAGAAAAGCGATATTGCTTGTATTTGCGATCATAGTGCACGTTGCGCTGGCAGCTATTGTGGTGCCGTTCATCGCAGGGAATCAAAGCTTGTGGTACACATCAGTTGTCGCCGGGATAGTTGCATTTGCTGCTCTATTCGGCTTTTTTCGCGTATGGTACTCCAGTCGAAAAAAGCCATAGAAAGATTTCATCCGAACCGGTGTTGGTGCAGATGGCTAGTAGCGCAGCGCTAGTGCTGTGACCCCCGATACTTCATCCGTTTGAAGTCACAGCCGGTTCTGCAAGTAGAAGCCTAAATCCTCCAAAGCGGTCATCCGTCCTCAAGCGTCGGAAGTCGGCGAAGTCCGGCCTGGCAGCGGTGAGGAAGCCGAATGACTGGACTGAGGCGACCCTGCCAGAGGCCGAACCCGATCATCGGACCCGACCTGGCCCTAAACAGACTGACCTGCCCCAGGTTTTTCGGACCAGATCTTGCTTAGGACGCGACCATCTTGAACGTTGGTCATCATGCGAAGTCCCGTTTTGCAGGCGAAGAGGTGGTGACGATCCGCCACGCAGGGGATTGGTAGCCGCTAGACTGCTGTGAGCTCAGCAGCCGAAATCATCAGGCTGGATGAAAAGCGCCGCAGATGATCCCAAACAGCGCCAGCCTGCGCATCGCCTATTCTGTGGATTGCATCCGGATAACATTCCGGTCCGAGGAGTAAGGCCCTGGACTGATGGGGCGCGCGTCAGCATTCCGAGCAAGCCATGTCCCTAATTCTGACCGGCTGAGCCTCGTGCGATCACACGCAGCCGCGTGATCGGGGGGCGATACTTTAAACATCAGGATGAGATCGGTGTTTCTCCGATCAGTCTGATCGGAAGCCGCAGTAGTGCAGAGCTTGAATCCTCACCGTGCGGATTGTTTCGGGCAGTTTCGATACTTTTTCGGCAGGCGTTGGGATCCTGTGCGCCTGCCGATTTATTACACTGTAGCCCGCTGCGCGTAGATTTCTTGCTTGACCGCAATGGTTCGATCGGCTCTCAAAAAAGCTGAAATTTTGTGATGAGGCGCTCTATGATCCGCTCTTCTTGTCTCGCCGCCGCCATGCTGATGCTGGGCGCAGTTGCCTGCACCCCCGCCGCAGAAAAGCCGGCGGAAGAAACCGCAGAAGCGACCTGCCCGGATGATGGCCCGCGCCTGCCCGGCACCGGCTTGTGCCAAGGCCGCGTGGCGAATTATTTCGATCCCGCGAGACTTGCACGCGTCGAACGCAATCTTCCTGAAGACTGCACTTACGTCATCAACGAAACCATGACGCCCGATGAAAACGAGGCGATCCTTTACAA
>Ga0315904_10002414_pt1 | contig 28974 bp, 19 predicted proteins | sample LakEriMetagenome_6_FD_203529 | JGI IMG/M metagenome (GOLD analysis project Ga0315904, IMG submission 203529) | Freshwater fungal communities from buoy surface, Lake Erie, Ohio, United States - Buoy 12 MA120 | ecosystem: Environmental > Aquatic > Freshwater > Lake | place: USA: Lake Erie, Ohio...
TAATGGCGGCAACACCTGAAGCTAAAGTCAAGGCCAAGATCAAAAAAATCCTGAAAGACAACAACGTCTATTTCGCCATGCCAATCGGCACTGGCTACGGCAGTTCAGGAGTCCCCGACTTTCTTTGTTGTGTCAACGGACACTTCCTTGCGATTGAAGCCAAGGCAGGTAAAGGCACGACCACAGCATTGCAAGACAAAAACATTCGAGAGATAAAAGAATGCGGTGGCACAGCCGCTGTCATTGCCGAAGAGCAACTCGAATATCTCGAACAACTTATTCAACTGATGAAACAATGAAGGAGCTAACGATGAGCGAGTTCTGCGCGGGGGTAAAAATTTTGCTGGAGCGCATGAAGTCCAACCCCGAGGACTTTGAAATGGTTGAGTACCATATGGCTACCGACCAAGGTGTACAAGGGCGCTTCTACCAATTTGCGCAGTCAATGGACGATGTAATTTTGGGTAAGCAAAACAAAGACAGACCGTGGCGAGACTGGCAGTACTTCACCGAGGAGGAACGCCAAGCCTTGGTTGAGGGGTTCAAGGAAATGAAGCGAGCCAAGTTTGACAAGACGGTCATGGAGCGGGTGTTTGATGAGCAATACATTGAACGTCAACAGGAGCGAATACGGTTTGCTACCCAAAGCATAAACACAGCCAACTTACAAAACATGGCGGCAAAAGGCGCACAACAAACACCTCCGGGTACTTTCATAACTACAACCACCAACACAGGCAGTGGGCTTATGAGTGCTATTGGGCTTGGGGGCGTGTTCAAATGAACATCATCACGGTTGACTTTGAAACTGCCTACGGCGGCGACCTTGGGTTTGCCAAGCAGACCACTGAGGAATACATTCGGGACAAGCGCTTTGAAGTTGTCGGTGTTGCAGTACAGGTAAACGATGGCGAGCCGGAGTGGTTTAGCGGTACACACCAAAAGCTGTACAGCTTCCTGAACAAGTATGACTGGAAGAACTCCATTGCCTTAGCCCACAACGCAGTGTTTGATGGGGCGATTCTGAATTGGCAGTTTGGCATCACCCCCAAGGGTTGGCTTGATACGCTGAGCATGGCACGTGCGCTTCATGGTACAAACGTAGGCGGGAGTTTAGCGGTGCTGGCCGCTTACTACGGCCTTGGAGTCAAGGGCGAACAGGTCAAGCAGTACATCAATTACTTCCGCAAGGACTTCAGCAAAGAAGAGTTGGTTGACTACGGTGTCTACTGCAAGAACGATGTGGCACTGACGTGGGACTTGTATGGGTGCATGAGCCAAGGGTTCCCCGCATCCGAGTTGCGCCTGATTGACCTGACCGTGCGTATGTTCACCGAGCCAGTGTTGCAGTTGGACAAAGACTTGTTGCAAGACCACTTGATCTCAGAGCAAACACGTAAAGCCGAGTTGCTTGCCGCTTTTGACAAAGACATATTGATGAGCAACCCGCAGTTTGCCAACTTGCTTGTATCGTTTGGTGTTACGCCGCCAATGAAGAAAAGCCCCGCCACTGGCAAGCAAACCTTTGCGTTCTCTAAGACGGATGAAGAGTTCAAGGCCCTGTTGGAGCATGAGGATACTCGGGTACAAGCAGTAGTTGCGGCCCGGCTGGGAACGAAGTCAACCATTGAGGAGACGCGAACCGAGCGGTTCATTGGGATTGCCAAACGAGGGCCAATGCCAGTTCCCCTCCGATACTACGCCGCTCACACCGGACGGTGGGGTGGTGACGACAAGATCAACTTGCAGAACTTGCAACGCAAGTCACCGCTAAAGAACGCCATCCTTGCACCGTTTGGTTACGTGATGATTGACTCAGACTCATCACAGATTGAAGCACGTACGCTGGCATGGTTAGCGGGACAGGACGATTTGGTTGAAGCATTTGAAAGGGGCGAGGATGTATACAGAATCATGGCATCTGCTATCTATGGCAAGGCTGTCGAAAAGATTACCAAAGACGAGAGGTTTGTCGGTAAAACGACGATTCTTGGCGCAGGCTACGGCATGGGCGCGGCAAAGTTTAAGGCGCAACTTAAAAATTTTGGTGTTGAAGTTACGCTTGAAGAAGCACAGCGAATTATCGATACGTACCGAGCTACTTATCCGAAAATTACTGCACTGTGGAAGTCTGCGGCGAATGTCCTCCCTGCGATTATCGGCGAGCAAACGACGGCGTTTGGGCGTGGCGACATACTTAAGGTAGATGGGTCACAGGGCATCCTACTACCCAACGGACTGCGCTTGAAGTACCCCAACTTGCGTTGGGTGGAGATGGAAGAAAACGGCAAACCCCAGTTTGTGTATGACACCAAGAAGGGCAAGGCAGTTATCCCCAACCGAATCTATGGCGGCAAGATAATTGAGAACGTATGCCAAGCACTTGCACGTATCGTGATAGGTGAGCAAATGTTGATGGTGGCCAAGAAGTATCGCGTGGTCATGACAGTGCATGACGCCGTGGCTTGTATTGCACCCGAGGCCGAGGCTGAAACAGGTAAGGAGTACGTTGAGTTGTGTATGCGCCTACGTCCGTCGTGGGCACCCGAGTTACCGTTGAACTGCGAAGCAGGGTATGGGAGAAGTTATGGGGATTGTTAATAAGCCATTGATCGACAAGTTTTTTGATCGTGTCACGTCCAATGAGTATGGGTTGCCGGTAGAGTTTAGACACAACGTACCGAAGAAGGATGTGCAAACATTTATTTTGTCGCCCGAAGTTGCGTTGAGCGCCGAAATGCTTGTGCGTTCTAAGTCTTTCAAGATGCCGACTCTTACTGAATTGCACATGCCATACCCGCACACGGTGATCGAGTACCCGCTAACAGAGGACATTCGCAAGCTACGCCACAACGGACTTATCAACGGCATCGTTGAGATAATACGCATCGGCGCGTACATCCATGAGATCAACGAGGGTGTATTTACTTGTTTGCCGTATTGGGAGTTCATTGACGGCAGAATCCAACATAGCTTTTTTACGTTTTTGTTTGGTATGAATGCCCTCGGCGCACTTAAAGTGTCTCTTAGCTCTAGGGTCAATGGGGACGATGCTGTTGATTGCAACATCATACCGTGCGTATCGTTCATTGTGGCCGCAGAAAAAGCGGGGGTTCCACCTGAGCGTTTTAAACAGCTATTTGAAGCACCTGAAACACAACAACACATCAGAGAAGCCGCCACAGAAATTCCATGCCTTATGTTTGCCTCTTATCTTTTGCTTAGCTGTAAGAGCGGGGTAGGGCGGACTAAGGTTCCCGCACGGATACCCCCCAAGGGTACAAAACTCGGCGGTAAAAAACAGAAGGCATACTCTGCTAGTGCGTACACATTGTTGCATTTGGAAGAGATTGAGAACGCCACCACCGAAGGTGTTGTCAGTCGCCGTTCAGATATTTCAGCCCATTACGTGCGAGGCCACTTCAAACAACGCAAGAGCGGTATCTATTGGTGGAATTCATTTGTGCGCGGCAACGGGGAACCCCGTAAACGCGAAGCTTACTTAGTAGAGGAAACAGCATGAATATCGTATGGTCGTTCAGTAGCCTGAAAACATTTCAGCAGTGCCCCAAGAAGTACTATCACACCAAGATAGCCAAGGACGTTGTTGAACCTGACACAACGGCAACGCTGTACGGCAAGACGGCACACACTGTGGCCGAGGAATACATTCGGGATGACAAACCAATCCCGCCAGCGTTTGATTACATGCAAGACACGTTAGATGTACTGAAGCAGATTGATGGAGAGAAGCTATGCGAAGTGAAGTTGGGCTTGACGAAGAATTTGGAATCCTGCGATTTTCACGCGACGAATGTATGGTGGCATGGTATAGCCGATTTGGTAGTCATCAACGAGGCGAAACAGTTGGCGCACTCAGTGGACTACAAGACGAGCAAGAGTGCGCGGTATGCGGATACCAAGCAACTCGATCTTGTGGCTGCTGGCCTTTTTGCCAAGTTCCCAAAGATCATGAAAGTGAAATCAGCCTTGATATTTACTGTAAGTAAGGAGTTCGTACAAGCTACGCACTACCGAGAAATGATGCCGAAATATTTGGAGCAGCCAGCAAAAGATGTTGCACGAATTGAGGCGGCATTGGAAAATGGGGTGTGGAATCCAATCAGTGGGCCACTGTGCAAGTTCTGCTCAATTAAAGAATGTGAATACAACAGGAGTTAAAGATGCCCTACGTAAACAAACCAAGACCATACAAAAAAGAATACAAGCAACAAGTTGACCGAGGCGAACATGAAGACAGGATGGATAGACAACGTGCAAGAAACGAGATGGACAAAAAGGGCATTGACCGTACTGGAAAGGACATCGACCACGTGGTTCCATTGTCCAAAGGGGGAACAAATGCTAAAGGAAATCTTAAACTCAAAACGCCGAGCGCCAATCGTTCGTTCACTCGCAACTCAGACCATACGGTCAAAACCAACAAGCCAAAAAAATGAACATATCAGCGTATGAGTGGCCTCGTCCACCGGGGTTCACTCCATTCGAGCATCAGAAGACAACATCAGAGTTTCTCGTCAACAACCCCAAGTCGTTTTGTTTCAACGAGCAAGGTACAGGCAAGACAGCGTCAGTGATTTGGGCAGTAGATTATTTGATGAAGTTAGGTGTAATAAAACGTGTGTTAGTGATTTGCCCACTGTCGATCATGAAGTCGGCATGGCAACAAGATTTGTTCAAGTTCGCAATACATCGTACGGTCTCTGTGGCGCACGGCTCTGCCAAGAAGCGCAAGGAAATCATCAATGCGGGGTCAGAGTTTGTCGTTATCAATTTTGATGGTGTTGGAATCGTTAAGAGTGAACTGCTCAAGGGTAAGTTCGATTTGATTGTGGTTGATGAAGCGTCAGCGTATAAGAATGCTCAGACAGATCGTTGGAAAGACCTGCGCGACCTAACAAAAGTTATCAAAGGTCTGTGGATGTTGACCGGAACGCCAGCCGCACAGTCGCCTGTGGATGCTTACGGATTAGCAAAGCTGATTAACCCGCACGGCATCCCCATGTTCTTTGGTCAGTTCAGAGATCAGGTGATGTACAAGATCAGTGAGTTCAGATGGATACCCCGCCCCGAGGCCAAGCACATTGTTCATAAGGCACTCCAACCCGCCATTCGGTTTGAGAAGCGTCAGTGCATTGACTTGCCTCCGATGACATACGTTGATCGTGATGCACCGATGACGACACAGCAGATAGGCTTCTACAAGTTGTTGAAGTCACAGATGTTGATCGAAGCAGACGGCGAAGAAATCTCTGCGGTGAACGCCGCCGTGAAGGTCAGCAAGCTGTTGCAAATTGCATGTGGCTCAATCTACACCGACACTGGTGAAGTGATTGACTTTGATGTGTCCAACCGCATGAGTGTGGTACGTGAAGTGGTTGATGAGAGCAGTAACAAGGTGCTGATATTTGTACCCTTTACACATACCATCGCACTGCTTAAAGACTACCTGACCAAGCACAAAATAACGTGCGAAGTCATCAACGGCGAAGTGAGTGTTAACAGACGTTCAGATATTGTTCAGCGTTTTCAAGCTAACCCTGAACCCAAAGTTCTCATCATCCAACCACAAGCGGCCTCCCACGGATTAACCCTAACTGCCGCCGACACCATCATCTGGTACGCTCCCTGTACCAGCGTAGAAACATACCTCCAAGCCAACGCACGAATTGACCGCCCCGGTCAGGTCAACCCAATGACAGTCGTGCATATAAATGGCAGTCCAATAGAGACAAGGATGTACGGCCTCTTGCGAGGCAACGTGAGTAATCACAACCAAATCATTGACCTGTACCGACAAGAAATAATTTCTGAAGGTACTTGACAATGTCAAGTTCTGTGATAGACTGAACCCCCAAACAAATGGAGCTAACTATGGACGCATTAGAAGTTCAGGACGGAGAACCCACTCCATCCTTACCCCTCGACAAACTTGCCGCTATCTACATCAAGATACGCGATGCCAAGGACACACTCACAGCAGACTACAAGAAACAATACGCCGCTCTAGAAGAACAGATGGGCGTACTTGAAACTGAGATGCTTGAGACATGCAAAACAATGAATGCCGACAGCATTCGCACAAAAGCTGGCACGATCATCCGTTCAATAAAGTCACGGTATTGGACGAACGATTGGGATTCTATGTATCGTTTCATCAAAGACAACGATGCGTATGGCCTGCTGGAAAAGAGACTTCATCAGACACACATGAAAGAGTTTCTTTCCGAGAATCCCGACCTGCTTCCTATGGGCTTGAACGTAGAAAGCGAATACACCGTGGTTGTTAGACGTTCTAAGGAAAACTGAAAAATGAGCAACATTACTTTGTTAAACCAAGACCTCCCCGACTTCCTGCAAACCGCTGGTGTCAGTGAGCTTACAAAAAACCTTGCTGGTCGCACTGGCGTTAAACGTATCGTCCCAAAGAACGGAATCTTCCGTAAAGTGGTTGGCGGTGAAGAGATGGGTAAAGTCAAGGGTGACTTGGAAGTTGTTGTTGTCAACGCTTCTCCCAAAGTTGGCCGTATCTTTTACGCTAAGCAGTGGACTCCTGAAGCTGAGCCAAGTGCGCCCGATTGTTTCTCTAATGATGGCAATGTGCCTGATGTTGGTTCAACTAACAAACAGTCTGATCGTTGTGATTCATGTGAGCAAAACATTAAAGGTTCAGGCATGGGTAACTCCAAGGCTTGCCGCTACTCTCGTCGCATCGCTGTGACTTTGGTAGAAGACTTTGGTACTTCGCTTGAAGGTTCTGTGTATCAAATGAACTTGGCATCCAAGTCTTTGTTTGGCGACAGTGTCGGTGACAACACTCATCCGTTTGAGAGCTACACCAAGTACTTGGCCAACAACGGCAAGAGCTTGGACTACGTCGTTACACAGTTGAGCTTCAACGAAGACAACGACAACCAGTCCATCTTGTTCACACCTGTGCGCTTCATCAACAAAGAGCAGTACGCAGTTACAAGCAAGGTTGCCGCATTGCCTGAGACACAGAAGATGGTCACCATGACACCGTACCAAGCCGATGCGTCAGGCCGTGCGCCCAAGTTGGAAGCACCTAAACCTGCGGCGTCAGCCCCTGAAGCTGAGGAAGCTGAGGAAGCCGAAGAAGCGCCAAAGAAGCGTGAGTCCAAGAAAGCCGCTGAAGTTACACCGACTGCCAAGAAGAGCCTCGCCTCTGTCGCGGCGGCTTGGTCAACAGACGAGGAATGACGCATGTCCTATGGTTACAGCCAAAAGTTAGTTGACGCCAACGCAAAGGCCGACGCTGAATCTTTGGGCGTAGCCTTGGGCCGCTTCTGTATAGACAGGGAGATTACAGCTACATCAGTAGCGAAAGAACTTGGTGTGAGCCGCATGACGGTTTACAACTGGTTCTGGGGTGAGTTCGCCCCGTCTCCCGCCTACTCTGAACAGATAGAGCGTTTCATGGCACGGCACAAAAAGCGCAAATAACGATGTCCACATTTGATCTGCTTGACACCGTACTCCCAACGGAGGGACGGTACTGCGTGATTGGTATAGGGCGGTTTCCCGATCAGAGATTTGCAGATACCAGAGAAGAAGCTGAAGAAATAATCCAAGAGTTTGTTCGTGACAAGGTCGATGCCTATTTTGGTTGCGCTAAGTTTGGTGAGGCAGACGACCGCACACACGACAACGCCAAGTACTTCCGCTCAGTGTGGATAGACATTGATTGCGGCCCGACCAAGGGCGTACCAAACGCTAAAGGGATTATTGAAGGCTACCTTGACCAGTACATAGGACTGGCCGAGTTCAAAAAGTTTTGCAAAGCAGTCGGCTTACCCCAACCAATCTTGGTGAATTCCGGTAACGGCATTCATGCCTACTGGCTACTTGAAGAAACGCTATCCCGCAAAGAATGGGAACCGTTGGCCAAGCGGCTTAAACAACTGTGCAAAGAGCACGGCCTGATTGTTGATGAGAGAGTGTTTGAAGCGTCGCGTGTCCTGCGCCCGATGAACTCGTTTAATTTCAAAGACCCCAGTAATCCAAAACCTGTGGAGATTTGGAACGAGAACTCAGCAAGGATACCTGCCGAGGAGATGCGCAAGTTGTTGGGCGCACCTGAGCCTAAACCGGAAGAAGAAAAGCCCGACTTCGTGCCTTCGTCGATGAGTCCGATGATGGAAGCACTGATGGCCAACAAGGTCAAGAAGTTCAAGAACATCATGCTCAAGGCCGAGAACGGCTGTGCGCAACTCAACTACTGCTTCACAAACCAAGCCGAGATTGACGAGCCACTGTGGATGTCAGCGCTGTCGATTCCAGCTTTTTGCGTAGACGGGGACAAAGCGGCACACAAGATGTCCGACCAACACCCCGAGTATGACCCCGCCGAGGTGGACAACAAACTCAGGAACATACGCAAGCGCGGTGGCCCACACCACTGCACAACATTTGAAGAGCGCAACCCCGGTGGGTGCGATGGGTGTGTACACAAAGGCAAGATCACTTCACCTATCGTGTTAGGAATAGAAATAGAAGCGGCGGAAGAAGCCGACAACGAAGTCGTGGTTGAAACCGACAAAGGAGAGACCAAATACCAAATACCTGAATATCCGTTTCCGTTTTTCAGGGGTAAGAAGGGCGGTGTGTATGTGCGCCCCGCCGAGGACGAGGAATCTGAACCAAAGCTGATCTACGAACATGACCTGTACGTGGTCAAGCGGATGAAGGACAAGGAGCTTGGGGAGATAGCTTTGTTCAGGCATCACCTGCCGCATGACGGTGTGAAGGAGTTTTCAATCACAACTGCGGCGATCTCATCGAAGGACGAGCTACGCAAGCAACTTGCGCAACAGGGTGTGATGGCACACCACAAGCAGTACGACAACCTTGCAACGTATGTCGTTACATCAGTAAAAAATTTGCAGTACACAAAGAAGGCAGAAACAATGAGAACACAATTTGGATGGGTCGAGAACGACAGCAAGTTCATCATGGGCGACAAGGAGATTACCAAGGACGGCACGTTCTACAGCCCACCGTCATCAACAACTGAATTCTTTGCCGAGAAGGTTCACACCAAAGGCGACATGGAGAAATGGAAAGAGGTGTTCAACCTGTACGCGATGAAGGGCATGGAGCCACATGCGTTTGGGGCACTGACAGCGTTTGGTTCGCCACTGATGAAGTTCACCGGACTCAAGGGCGCAATCATCAACGTGATCTACGAATTTGCCGGATCAGGAAAATCAACCATCCTACGCATGTGCAACAGCGTGTACGGAATGCCGTACGAACTCATGTCGATTGAGAAGGACACGCTCAACGCCAAGATGCAACAACTGGGTGTGATGAACAACCTGCCCAACACAATCGACGAGATCACCAACATGCTGCCCAAGGACTTCTCAGACTTGGCATACGGCATCAGTCATGGCCGAGGCAAGAACAGGTCAATGTCACAGGTCAACGCCCTGCGGGTCAACAACACATCATGGCAGAACATGACCTTGTGCTCGGCCAACGCCAGCTTTTACGAGAAATTGACTGCATTGAAGAACAGCCCGGACGGTGAATCAGTGCGGTTACTTGAGTACAAGATAGAGCCGAACGACTTGATTGGCGTGGCCAAGGGCAAGGAGATGTTTGACCACCAACTGAACAACAACTACGGCCATGCTGGGGAAATCTACCTTACGTGGCTGGTGAACAACCTAGAAGAAGCCGTTGATCTGGTCAAGAAGGTTCAGGCCCGACTGGATAGGGAAGTCCAGTTTACCGCACGGGAACGCTTTTGGTCGGCCACAGCCGCTTGTAACATTGCCGGTGGTTTGATTGCTCGTCACCTTGGCCTGCACGACTTTGATATGGGCGCGGTCTACGATTGGCTCAAAGCAATGCTGGGTGAGATGCGCCACGATGTGAAGCCCCCGCAGTCAACTCCGATTCTCACGCTTGGTGAGTTCTTGACCAGCCATGCAAACCATACTTTGGTGGTCAATGGGGAGGTGGATGCTCGAAGTACTTTGTCGGCACTACCAATTCAGGAACCGAAGTTTGAGTTGCTGGTACGCTACGAGCCAGATACACAACACGTTTACGTTGCAGCCAAACAGTTCAAAGAGTTTTGCGTCAAGCAGCAGGTCAATTACAAAAGTTTGCTCAAACAGTTGGGCGACCTTGAGGTATATACGGAGCCTTGTAACAAGCGTATGTCCAAGGGTATGAAGATCGTGTCCCCGCCGATACGTACCTTGAAGTTTGACGCATCGAAGTCTGAGTTCCTACGCATTGACGTGATATTGGGCATTGATGAAAATCGAGACAATCTCTTATCAGCTTGATTGGAGCAAGTTTCGAGTCGGCCAGTCTGTATTTGTACCCTGTATTGACCACGCCGAGGCGCGAAGAACGCTGGCCGCTGTAACAAAAAGGTTGAAAATATCTATTGTTACAAAAGTAGTGATCGTGGATGGGGTGAAAGGACTGCGGATTTGGCGCACCTGAGTTAAACTCACGTCTGAAAGTTAGCTCCTTTCGTTGCCTCTCCTTTTACCCCCGCCTGAGTGCGGGGGTTTTTTATTTTCGGCCAGCTTTCTCTGCTTCTTTAGCGGCTTGACGGGAAGGTTTGAGGGCTTTGGTAAACAGTCCCGCGTCCTTATCGGTAAGAGTAACGCCGCGCCATGATTCCGCACGTGACTCGGCGCGTTGTTCAATTGAATCCAAGATGTTTTCATCCGTAATTTCAAACGTGGGGAAACGCTTGTTGAACTTAACTACGTCTTTGTTGATAAGTTTATTGAATTCCTTAAAATTTTTATTACGGAATTGTTTTTCAATTTCATCGGTTAACGTATCGCGCTCATTGACAATCCTTTGTTTCAAACCAATTACTTTGAAATTCACATACTGTGTGTTGGCCAGCAGATCAGAACGGAAACCGACAGCCTGCCCAATTAACTCACCTGTGCTGAACGCATCTTTAGACAAGATTTTTACGCCCTTGTTGTCTTTTGCGCCTTCAGTGAATAAATCGTAAGCAGTCATAAAGTTGCGGAACCCAGCAGGAAAAGTTTTTTGCACACCTTTGTTGATGTCGCCATGATAAAACGCTTCGATACCCTCAGCCAAAGACAGAAGCATGTTTATACCGGGGCCAGCTTTTTCTATGGCAAGATTTATAATCTCGTCTTTAATCCCTTTTGTTTCTTTGCTTTCACGTATCCACAGATTGTTAAGGCCGGTGCGACCTGAAATATCAAGACCAGTCAAAGCGTTTGCAACTCCACGTTCTACAACTTCCGACAATTTTTTACCGCCGATTTTTACGCCGCCAAGTTGTTCCTCAAGCCAAATAGTACGGAACCACAACTGAAAGTTCATAGACTTCATGTCTTCTGGCCAGTCGTCATCCTTCATTTCTTCCCAAGCCCAACCAAGCAAGCCCATGACTACGCTGAACATGGGAAGGCCAACAGCGCCAGCAAGAATAAATGAAGTACCCATAGTGCCAAAGAATTTTTTAGCGGCTTCAGCACGGGTGCGCCCGTCCATTGGGACAGCCATCTCTTTGAAGTTCTTTAGCAGGAACAAAGTCACGTGCAGCGGATACATCATGAATTGAGTCAATACCTTGCCCGGCAAACTGCGCATGAATCCGGGTCGGTTGTAGTCACCATAGTTGCCAAGGGCTTCATTGGTGTCGTATGTTGCCTGCTCAATAGACTGTTCAAAGGTTTTGCCCGCTTGACGGTTCAACCTGAAAGAAGACATGAACATCATTTCACGAGAGAGGCGCTCAGTTGAGTGCATCAAGCCGCCAAGTACAAGCATGTCCACGGTGGACTTACCAAAGCTCGCAATTGGGGACGACAAGTTTTCGGTGGGGGTCTTTTTGTAATCAAAGACTGCGTTAGCATACGTAGACGTCGTTACATCGCGGGCCAACATTTCACGAACCGCTTTGCGTTCTTCTGGGGTCAATGCTTTTGAATGTTCAACAGAAGGCGCAACCCAAGACTTAGTGCCATCTTTGTTGTCTTTGTATGCGCCAAACTGTTGCCACACCTTCATCATGCGGCCCATTTCGCGGGTAGCGTTGACTGTTCCGTATCTAGACAACACCGGCATACCGGTTTGGAAAATACTCAAAGGTTGCAACAGTGCGGAACTTGCGCCGCTCAAATAGAAAATGTACGACGCTTTGTTGAGTAAACCAACAAACTTAGCTGCTGGGCCTTCTACAAAAGCACCCAAAGATTCACGAACGCGATTGCCCATTTCAGTGACAAACGGCTCATATGTTGGGCGGTTTAAAATTGAATCTTTTGCTGCCGACACAGAATTACGTAGCAACGGGGCGTACTTGATACGAGCAAGCTGCGTTGCCATCTTTGCAGTGGTGTGCGCCACATTGCGTAATAAGTCTGGACGGAAACCAGTTATCCCTTTGCGGTGAATAAACTGCTTACGGAAACTTTGATCCGGCATTGATTGCAAGTACACCTGATACACAGCGTCTTTGAGAGTTTCTTTTGCTTCAGTATCGCCAAGGTCTGCGCCATCAATAGTGTTAAAAATTTCTATTAGCAAAGCGCTACTATCCGCAGTGCGGTTGCGTAAATCTCTAATGCTGTTGCCGTGTACAAATTCTTGGTCGGTCAAGAGTTCCAACAAATTGTCGGCGCGGCGTTTTTCAAAGGCCGAGTTAGACTCGCCCGGTTTTTGTTTGACACGCTCATCAGCAAACTTTTGCATGGCGTTATCGCGTTCTTCAGCGGTTTCAAACATGAAGAACTTACGGGTCTTGCCTTTACCAATTGCCAAGTAAAAGTCTCCCACACGCACCAATGGGAAGTACGGCGTGATCTTGCTACCGGTTTCGTAGATTGACCTGATCTTCTTCATCAGGTTTGCTTTTTCTGCAATCGGCAACTTGGAGTCAGTGATCTGGTCGTCGAGTAACTGAGTAAAGTACTGAGACAGACGTTCAAAATGTTGTTTGATCTGCTTATACACACGCTGACCATTTGCGCCAAGTTCTTTGTATTGCTTGTCCAACTCGGCATTGCGTACTTTGGCCAACGGGTCTGACGGGTCTACTTCTGCAAGAGTAGACATAATCGTAATTTTGTCTAGCTTAGCCCGCAATGTGTGGTCGGCACGGAACGCACGTTCAATATCTTTGGTCAATTCTCCCGCCGATTTCAACAACTGAAGTGTCATGCCGTTCATCAAGCGCAGTAAACGCGATGTATTTTTTAACTCCGGCACTGTGTCTCCAGCCCAATCAGTTAAAAATTCAGTGGTAGGTAGTTTGACCAAAGCGTTGCGCTGCATGAGCGTTGCGCGTTTCCAAAGAGCTTTGAGTGCGGGTATAACTTCAGTTGGGTTCTGCAACATTTGAAGCACTGTCACTGCTTGAGAGAAATCGTAGCCTTTCTTAGACTCTGAGTATTGTTCGGCGGCAACCTTGACCGCCCTATCAACTTCTTTTTGCGTCCTTACTGCATCTCCGACTTCCTCAGCTTCGTTATTAAGTCCTTCACCGATGCTGACTTTTCCAGCACCCCCAGTGCCCTGCCCAGTGCTTGCGGATAAGCTTGGTCGCCATTCGTCTCCTGCTCCGCCAGTGCTTTCCATTGGCTTAGAAGAACCTTCATTCTCGATTTGCTGGTACCCGCCAGCGTCTTTGAAGCGGTTTCCACGAGGCTTGAGATTTCCATCACGGAACTCCTTGTTCAAAAAGTTAAAAATATCTTGGTTAGTTTTGATATGGCTGGTTAAATTTTTCTCCAGCGAAGCCAAATTTAAATTTGGAGAAACCTTCAACAATATCATTACCCGTTGCATTTCACTTGCAAAATCAGCACCGTGGCTCCGCACTCTAAAGTGCGCCAACTCATGGATCATCGTACCAATCATAGACAGCGCAATTTCCTCCGGACTACCACGCAGGTCGGTTGTTGCAGGATTGATAAACATACCACGGAACGGCAATATGATACTGACACCGTAATATTCATTATCAATACTTGTGCCAAGTGCCTGCTCAGCAAGAGAACCGTACTCAGCCCCAGAAGCAACCAAGGCATTACGAAGCGTTTGGAAAGTTTTTCCAATTGTTGCCAAGTACCTATCGTAGCGTTTGCCACCAAATTGCGCACGTGCTTTGTCTGAAAGAGACTCGCCCCCACTCTTTAATGACTCAGGTAACCACCCAAGGTTTTCTAATTGGTTCAAAATGGACTTAGCGTCACCCGTTAGTGTTCTTTCTACAGAAGTTCTATATCCGTCTTTATCGAGACTAAAAACATCAAGCCCAATTATTTTGTTGTTTGAATCAAATTTGAGTAGAAACTCTTCCCCTGCTTCTGGGCTAAGTGTAAAGTCAAGTAACGTATCTATAGGGTCTGAACTAGCTCTTATATACGTGGTGTTATCATGAATCATGACCTTTTGCGGGTCAATTTGATTTTGCGGTATGGTCAGTTCATCAAGACGTGGCGCAGTATTTTTTAAATCGTCAAGAGACAACTCAGGAAGCTGACGGTTATTGACATACAACACGCCGTCTCTAACTTCAACTTCATCGCCGGGTTTGATAAGCGTAAAGGCGTTGTCTGTCATTGGGGCGTTAGGCTCCAATGTTTCTGCGGTAGTCAACGAACCATCGCTGTTTACGTACTGAATAGTGCCAAAGTTTTTTACACTCGCGGCCAAATCAAGTTGGCCATATATAGCAGTAATGTAGTTAAAGATTTTTTGGAAATCTTGGCCTGCTTGCTGAGAAAAGTTTTGTCGGTTTAAATCAAATGGATACGCAGCATCTTCAGGTTTTACGTTAGGCGCAGGAGATACGTCAACATAAAAAACTCGTTCAATTTGTTTGCCATCATAACCGGGTCTATCTTTGATGTTGGTATCAAATTGCCACAAGCCGTTTGACAATATGTGCGTATTGCCTTTGTATGGGGGCCTTGCCTTTTCTTTTGTTACGTAAACACGTGCAGTGCCCCAAGCAAAATTTACATTTGCAAAAGGAGTGTAGTCTTGGATTGGAAAATTGTTTCCAAGGTTTAAAGTTTTTTCACGCCCATTTCTTGTTACCGTTACATCTATGTCATCGAATAAAGGACTGAACTCTAAGACTGGAGCATCTTCTAAATCGTACACATCAAATTTAATTTTCTTTTCTTCGCCAGTAGATGTGTCCGTATATGTTTCTGGTACTTGGATAACCACAGCCGTACCGTGACCGTCGGGAAACAAGGATTTATATTGCTCGATAGTGTCGGGATTGGATGAAGTGGTAATCTGTGGAGCAGGCCCAGAACCATCAAACGCTTCTTTTAAATCATCCCCAGTTGTTACCATACGTGACAACACACCATCGCGCAAAGACACAATTTCTAGTTTTTTGTTTTCAAACAAGAACAGCATCTTGGCAACACCAAGACCGCCTGATGCACGCTTAGTACCTTTGACAGTACCCGCAATCTGCAAAAACTGATTACCCATCACGCTGGTCGGCATACCGGGGCCGTTATCAACTACGCTTATGGTGCGGTTGCTGTCGTCTAACTTTATGTCAACCTTACCTTTTGTAATTTGCCCTTTTTCCATTCCCTCTTTGATTGCGTCAAAACCATTTTGAAACAACTCTTTGATGGATACCGCGCCAATATTTTCAGGTGAGCCATACAGTTTAGTGCCAAGCATTTTGCTTAGTCGTTTCTGATTGACACTTGGCATGGCCGATATAGTTTCCCCCTGCACATCAGGGGTTGTATCTTTGCTTGTACGGCTGACCTGCTCGCCCTTACCTTTGAGCTTTGGTGGGCGGCTCTTCAAAATGTTTTCAGTAGCGACAATCAAGTCGGTCAAGGCGTTGGTATCGTTCTCACCCATACCAAACAAGTCACGTATCGCCCGCACAAAACGGCTCAAATACGATACGTCTTCCTCAAACCCTTCGGCGTGCATAAGGAAGTCTTGCATGGTCTCGTCTGTCAAACCATAAGCAACAAACTCGCGTGGGTCAGAGAAAATATCGCCGTCATACTTGAGCTTGACCATGTGCATTGGCAGCTTGTTTTGCTTGGCCAAATCTTCGTATGCACGCCCAGCACTGTTCATTGTGCGAATAAGGTCTTGGAATGCTTTTACAACCGGCTGGTTAAGGTAGATACCTTTGTCAATAAAAGCTTTGGCCAAAGCAATCTTGCGGTTTGTCGCTGCGTGCAGCAACTCGTGCAGGACGGTGGTGTTATTTATGCCTTGGTCATTGCCAAAGGACGCACCGCGCACGTATATGACTTGATCGCCTGTCTTGTAGTTTTCAACGTAGAGCGCAATTGAGCGATCCCATGCAGCGGCGTTCTTAGGAGTTTTTAATTGGTCAGGTACTTCTTGGCCTTCTTCAAGCACCACAAACCGAACCTTGGTTACAAATCCACGAAGACGTTTGGCCAACCGTTGTTGAAACTTTGTACCTGTCTTGGCAATATGGGATATTGCTTGCACACCTGTGGTGAACTTGTCGTACTTGGTATCTGCGGGTTCTTTGGTAGTAGTTGACGCAGATGGGCCAGACAGTTTGGCTTTGTTAACCGCATCAATACCAGCTTGTATCTCGGCTTTTTCTTTTGCAGAAATATCAGGGCGTGACAAAGCGGCGTTGATACGCTCGCCGGGTTTAGTTCCGCGCAAGGCTGGGTTGCCCTTGAGTATGAGCAGTTCTTTAATTGCCTCGCGGCGCTTAGCCCTTGTTGCTTTGACGGCTTCTTCGTATTCGTTCTCTGACTCAAACTCGTCTTCAGTTATTGGTTTGGCCAAAGCATCGAGCGTGCTGTTGATACGGGTAAGCGCACGTTCAGCACGAGCTTTTTCTGCTTGAACCGGCGCACTCTCAGCAAGTTTTTGTTTTTTCTGTTCTTCAGTAAGTCTTACTGGCGCACCACGGGGTTTGGGGGCAAGTTGTTTGACAGCGGCTTCTAGTTTTGTCCTTGCGTCGGCAAGAGCAGCTTGAGTTTGTTCGCTTTTTGCATAATAGTTTTGTCGTGCAGCGTTTGCGTAGTCCACCAAAGGTTGGCGAATAGGCTCGGGTACATGCGCAGGGAGTTCTGATGCGCTCTGGAATACGCCCTGCCGAGTATCACCTTGTCTTATAACGCCAGATTCTTTACCCGTTGGGTCTTTGACAAACGTATCACCGTCGCTTGCAAACAAAACCTTAGCGCCATTGCCTAGCTCAAGCGTTTCCCTTGCACCGTCTTGTTTGTTTTCCTGCTCATTTGCGCTACGAAACCCTATTGCACTCGGTTTCGTCCCTTCTCGTTTAATAGTTCCTGCAACATCTTGTCCAGCAGAAACCACTCTACTTCGCTTAGCGCCTTTAGCTCCTCCGGGGGGTACGACTGCACCGGGCTGTCCAACCACTGGAACGCCTGTTCGACTTGTTGTGGGGTCAATTTGTCCAACATTTGTTTCTCCTTGTGCTTCTCTTGCAGCAAGCGCATCGGCCTCATCCTGTTCTTGTATTTCTGTTGCGGCTATTTGTACAGCTTCGGTTGGGTTAAAAGTCACACCCTCAGACAACAGTTCTTGTGCACGAGCTTTTACGCGATCTTCTTGTGGTTTAGTAACCAACTCAGCAGCAGCTTCTTTTTCTTTTATCTCTTGCCCAATTACTTGTGAAGTGGCAATACGGCGTGCGTCGTCGTCAGGTATGCCTTGTTCTTCAGCTATCTGTGTAGCCAGCGAATTGATTTGTTCTTCGCGGTCAAGATTTACTGATGCTTTACCGCCGAGGGGTGTTGGAGGAGTTACTTCCGCACCGGGGCGCACTGCACCTAAATCGGTGGTGATAGATGGTTCTCGTTCTAAGTCAACACCGGGGCGTTCTGCGCCAAGGTCATCTAAAGTAAATTCTTCCTGTTGCTTTTGCTGTCTTTGTTGGCGTTCTTCAGGAGCCAAAAATCCTTTTGACCGAGCAATCAGTTCAGACAACCCTTCGTAGCTTGTATCTTGCTGGTACGCGCCTTCACGGGGGGCAGGGGGAGCAAGCAACTCGGCAACTTTTTGCCCGCCTTTAACAACACCTATGGTTGTACCCGCAGTCACGCCAGACTGAAGAATTGTTTGACGCAAAGTCTCTTCAAGTTGTTTGTACAAGTCCGTCAAGTTTGGGTTTTTGTTTAACCCGATTTCTGGCATTGCATCAATTGCGTATTGCGTAGCAGTGGTAGCTAATTCTGAGGGCAGTTCAGTTGCAATAGATTGAGCCACGTACTTAGGCACGCTATCCACGCCGTACTTGGCAATGTGAGATTTCAACCCAGCAAGAGCTTTGGTCATACCAAAACGCTCAAAGAACACTTCGGCTGCGGCTGTTGGGATAGCTCTTGCCGCCGATGCTTTACCAGACAAACCAGCAGCACGACCTTCTCCGTAGGCATCCCCAAACTGTTGAACTGCGGCCTGCGTTAATACAGGCAAAGCAGTACCTGTTACAGCACTCAAAACCAAAAACGGTGCTTGGGAACTTAAACTTGTCATTGCCCCTTGGAATGACTTTTCAAATATGCTTTCGCCTTGGGGGATAGCACCTTCACGGGCTTCTTCGATACGACGTGCGTTGTTTAAGTTGTTGCTAAATTGTTTATCACCAGTCAAATCTGCATAGGCTTGCAACAAACCCATGCCCGACTTAGTAAATTGAGAACGTGTCCCCGCGCCAACGCGATCCATAAAATCAGCATCGGCAAGTTCTTTGGCGCGTTTTTGCGCTGCAATATCAGCTTGTTCACCCACCACATCAGCGGTCATTTGTTGCAAATCGGGTCTTAATCTCCCGCTCAACGCTTGCGCTTTAGCAAAATCTTCTGGGCGTTCTATACCCTGCTCAGCAAACCGTTCGGTTTGGGCTTCAAGGCGAGGGTCAAACTGCCTTGCTGTTTTAAGATCAAAGGATTTATCCATCGCCGCATAACGGCCAGCGATAGCCCGAGCAGCACGGCCATATACATCTTGACGCTGTACCATTTTGTCCAATGCAGCTTGGCGCTGATCGGCTGGCAATGCGTTAAGTTGTGCCTGAACTGCGTTTACAAACTTGGGGTTTACAACAGCTTTATCTTCGGTTGGAAGTTCAGGAATTTTCCTGTCTTCCATAATGCTGCGGTATGGTTTATTTTGTTGCTCAACGACAGATGCCCAAGCATCATCACCGCCCATAACATTTGATTCAGGGGGCGGGTTTACACGTTTTTGTGGCTCAGGATACCTTTTACCCTCTACAGTCCGAACAGGGCCTTGAGGTTTTCTGGGCACGTAATTTTTAACGTCCGCAGGTTTTTCCGCCGGAAACAAATCAGAAAGACCAAACTCTTCTTGAGGCGGTGGGGTTAATGCCTCTTCCAACGAAAAATCTTTAGCCATAGTGACCCCTTATTGTGCTGCTACGGGCGTGAATTTTTGTGTCTTTGCGTTCCATTTACCGGGGCCTTTTGACGTACTATATACGACTCCATCTTTTAGGTCGGCGGCTGTAGCGTTGGCAGGTAACGGTTGTGCAGCAGGAGGTTTTGATGTTGGTTTGTCGCCGCTGAGTTTTCGCTTATTTTCAAGTTTAATTTCAATCTCTCTGTCAATTAAGCGTTTTTCAATCTTATCTTTTTCGTCTTGGCTGGTGGCATTCTGCCAATCTTCATTACGCAATGCGGCTTTCTTGCCTTTAGTATTAGCGTCTTCTGCTTCTTTGCTGCTGAGTTCTTCTTTTGACACGTCAACTTTTGATTCTTCAACATCCTTTTTAGTGTCCCCAATGTCTGACGTGACATTGCTTGAAACAGTACTTGTAGATTTGATGTCTTTCGTGCCTTTTAGCTCAAGGATTATTCGCGCCGCCATAGCATTTAAACGCGTCTTGTACTGCGCAGGTGTCTCACCTTCTTTCATTGGGTTTGTAGATTTAAGGTCTTCCGCAATATCTTCTTTGTTTTCAATGTCAAAGTTGCGTGTTGCAGCTTTGGCTGGTGCGTTGAGTTTTACCGCTTTTGCAGCAACTTCTCCCAGTGCTTTGTTTTTCGCAATATGCGCGGCATCCGCAGCCTGTTGGTCTCGGCGACCTGCTTCGGTAAGTTGACGTGCTTCGCCAACCAGACCAACTCGCATCTTGTACTGTGCGTCTTCTAAATTGTTTTTAGCACTCATGAGCGCACGTTTTTCTGCACGGTCGGCTTGAAGGGCCTTGCCGTACATGTCTCCAAATTTCCCAGCACCCGCACCTAAACCGCGAACAGCGTTACTGCCCTGAAGAATCGCTGGTATTGCTGCAATAGCAGCCAAACCTTTTTGTTGTCTTAGCTCCCCAGCCTGCTGCTTTTCTTGTTCAGCTATACGGTCGCCCTGAGCTTTGTATGGGTTTGGGCCAGCCATGTCTTGTACTTCTTGGTAATACGCTTTTGTATTTGCTCGGCGTTGGTCTTCCGTCATTGTTCTAGGCTGGTAATTCATTATGTTTTCATAAGACTGACCCAGCCTTTGATTCCACACTGCTCTCTGGTCTGCATCGCCAGTGCCGCCTTCTTCGTCATCGTTTAACTCGGCTAGGACTTCCCGCATCTTGTCTTCAGTTACTAAACTTTGATCGTTTCCTGCAAACCCCATAATGCCGCCCCGTGCGGCTTGTACCATTGGTGCTTGTGGAGTTGCTTGTATTGTTGGTGCCTGTTCGGGCATCATGTTGTACGCGCTGGCCAAGCCTCTGCTTTCTGAAGCACGGGTAGCCAACTCTGTCTTGGCGGCTTGAAGTTCTGCCGCACTGGATGGTTGTTGAATGATTTGCTGAAGCTGCTCATCGCTAAGTTTGGATACCGCCCGCGCCATTTCTGTTGGGTCATCCATTGGAGAATGAGCAATATCAGTATCTCCGCCGTCACGGAACGCAACCATGCCACCACCGGCATAAGACCCAGCCAAGCCACCCTCTGCTTTAGGAGAAGGCGATCCATACATTTGGTTAAGGCCATAAGCGCCCATACCAAGTGCGCCCACCGTCTGCAATGTAGATGGAGGAGCTTGATAAACCGATTGCGTAGACTGCTGACCCAGCGGCAAGCCACGAACCATGTCGGACATGAAGCCCAACTGTTTATACGGGTAGTTCTGTTGGTTGATGAAGTCCTGATACGCCATGTCCAGCGGACGCTGGGCTTGCTGTTGCTGCTGTTGACCGTATGCGCTTTGCAGTTGGTTGATGCCCATCTTCTGGCCATATTCGGTTTGACCGAGTTGACCCAACTGCCCTGCGGCTTGCAAGCCAGTCTGAAGACCCTGCATACTCAAACCAGCGCCGTACTGGCGTGACTGCTCACCCATTCGTTGAGCTTCTAAATTTCTTCCCATGTCAGCATTAAATTGCTGTTGGGCGTTTTGAAACGCTGCTTGTTGTCCTGTGGCTGTTATGCCTTGGAGTTGTGAATTCAAAGCTCGTTGTGCTTCAGAATCCACAATCGCGGAACGACTTCCACCAAACGCGCCTTGTTTAACAGCTTGAGCCTGACGCATGGGTTGCGCCATTTCGAAGTCGCGCAAAGCCTGACCTTTTTGGTAATCCACCACATTCTGTGTGTACGGATTCATGTAGTCTTGAGCGGCTTGGTTGTTGAACTGCCCGCCTTGGAATTGACCGCCTTGGTAATTTGTGTTTAAAGCACCAAGGCCAGCCATGCCAGCCATGCCTGAAGCTTGATTTAACAGCGCAGAAGGCTGCATACCGGCAGCACCCGCAAAAGCTTGTTCTTGCATTGGCTGGAAGCCAGCAATGCGCTGCCCACCGTATTGTTGGTACGGGTTTTTGTTAATATCAGTCAGCGCAGACGCTTTGGCCAGTGTGTCTTTGGCGTAACCACGTGCCCACTCAGGTAACTCTACAGTGGTTGTAGTTTTATCAGGGGTGCTTGGAGCGTCACCGCCGCCATATACGCGACCACCGGGTTTTAGCCGAGTTACGCACTCGCCAAGGGGTTCGCCTAAAGCGTAAAGTTGTCTGCGTGAATAGTTCATACTGGCTCCGTGCTCAATATCTTTGTGTAGACTTTGTCGGTGTGCTTGTACCCAAGGTACTCAAACAGCCGAGAATTGTCCAAATGAATTTTGGTATGCATGATGATTCTGTTGACACCATCTTGCTTGAGCACGTCCTCGGCATACTGGAACAATCTAATCCCAGTACGGCCTTGACGGAATTCTTTCCTGAGAAAATATATGTCTTCAAAGGCGGTCTTGCAGGACATATAGTGTAAATGCGGTTGCACAATAAAGATTATGTAACCAATCAAGTTCCCTTCAGCCCTGCATGTGACGCACCGCAACATACCGTTTACTGCCAAACGCCCGTAGGCCAAGTAGTCTGGCGCTAAGGGAAAGTCTTTGGTTACACACAGTTCATCGTAATGTTCTTGCAAAATGTGCTGCAACTCATCCACAAATGTGGCTGGGTCTTCATTGGCATATACGATGCTTGTGACTGCGTTCATGCTGGCAAATATTTTTCAGACCGGCTGTTTTTGGCAACCTTGCCTTTACCTACAGTTTTGCCGCGAGCCTTCTGAATCCTGTCCATCATGGCGTACAGCTTACGTGCGCCAGCCTCAGTCGAGCCGTTGCCCAACTCAGAAACGATACGTGCAGGTATCACAAACTCACCGTCGGCTAAACGTGCAGGTTGCTTTTTGCCTATCACAGCAGGGATAGAGTCAGACACGCCGTCACCGGGGCCACGAAGCAGTCGGCCACCATCTGAGTAGCCACCAAGGTTGTAGCCCGCATCAGAGATACCACCAGAAGCCATCATGCCACCGTCAGCAGCCCGTGGGACATACCGTTGGTTGTAATATTTCTGCTCCCGACCATATGGGTCGGACACGGGTGTTGGGTTTGTTGCATTGGCCTCGTACGTGTACTGCTGGCCGGGGTCAGAATCAACGGGTTTTTTCTCCCTTGCTTTCTCCTCTGGTGTAAACGCTGTTACAGCCATACCCGCCGCCTGCAATGGGTTTTCCTTAGCGTAATTTACAAGGCTGTCAAAAGTTGCCCCCTTCTTCAGTGCTTCAAACCGCTGGGCGGTAGTCATGTTTTCTGGAGTAAGAGCGGGAGGGTTGGCGGTAGCAGTTGCTGCGGGTGAGGGTACTGACCGCGCCAAGTTGTAGTTACCCTCCATAGGTGCTTTTTGGTTTGTTATATCGTAATTGGCCATCCTTGGCGCTGAAGTATCCAAAGGCGCTTTCATACCCGGCCCCGTGCCTGTTGAGATGTAATCAAACTTTAGAGCAGGAGCGGCTTCAACTACAGGGGTTTCAGCTATAGGGACAGAAGCGGGAGGAAAATCGGGGCCGCGTAATGAAGTAGCTGGGCTAACTACGGGTGCTGGGGCAGGGGCAGGGGATAACTGTGTAGAGGCGACCTCAACTCGAGGTACAGCCTGCGTTACTTGAGGTATAGGCTGCGTTACATTCCCAACAGCATCTACTGTTACTGGGCTTGGGTTTATAGGCGCGGTTTCAAACAAATCCGGTCTTGGAAATTTACTTGCATCCACAATAGGGGCTGGGGGTGTTGCTACTGCCGCCGCTTCTGGGGCTGCCGTCGCCGCCGCTTCTGGAGCAACCGATGATGCGCCAGCTTGCATCAAAGAACCACTTAAACCAGCGCCACCATAAGCGCCCAAGCCAGCCATCAAGCCTTTCTTCAAGCTGCCTGTCGCAGCAGTGTATCCACCACCCACCATCAAAGCTGCCATAGGAGCGCCAACACCCGTTGCTGCCAAACCCGCGCCAATCACCATTGGGAGCATACGCTTCAAGAACCCAGCCTCGGGTAAACCCGTATGTGGATTGATGGTCAGATGACCACCGGCAGCCATAGCCAAGTCGTTTAAACTCTTGACCTCGCTTTTTGACATGTGGACGAGGGTTGTATCTGGACCGCGACCATGCGCAGACAAGTGTTGTGCAGCGTGCTTTAGGCTCATAGTTGCCTCGTGTAAACAGGGGTGACTGATCGTATCATGTTGAGAGTGCTGAGACAAATGTAATTGACCCAATAGCGGATGGCACTGCTGGGTACGGCATAGGGGTTGTTTGGGCTGCGCGGTAGTCGATGTAGATGCCTGTTGCACCGCCAGATGTGGCAGCTTGGTTTGTACCCCACCACAACCCAACAGAGTCCCCAGCATTCAATTCAAAAGTAACCTCTGAGTACCCGCAAACAAAATTTGGAAGCAGCGCACTCTTTCGAGCTTGGAGGGTAAAAACAGTTGTTGAGTTTGGTACATCCGCAGCAGATGTAGAGCCGTTTACACGCAACCAAACAACAGCATCATGGATTGCATTGTCATTGTTGGCAAACTGAAGGCTGTATGTAATCTTGTAAATGCCAGAATACTCTGCTGTTGCCGTGTTGCCAACATTTAACGTAAACCCGCTGCCCTCGTCCAGTGTGTCCCATTGAATAATGGTTGGAGTATCTGCCGCCGTTGCGTATTGAATTCCCCCATCTGATGCTGCAATAAATGGGAACTGAAGAAACCGCCCGCCGTTATCACTGAGCAAAGCCCCAGTCAAGTTATCAAGCTGGTTGAAATACAGACGCAGGATGTTTGAGTATTGTTCAATAAACTCGGCGTTGTACTCGTTCGGAGCCGCTGGCAGTCGTGGCTGGACGACTGGGCGATATCGGTTGATGATGGTTGTTGCCATCAGCGTCTGCCGTCTGGTCTGATGTCAATCCGAGGCACACCCAACTGCCATTGGACACCAAGTTCGCTTGAACTTACCTTGAACGCCATCTGACGACCACGAATCCGTACATACACCTGTTGGGTGAACTCTTGGATGGCGTAGGTTCTTTGGTTCTGGTAGTTCTGTGTACTGACCACTTCAGGGTTGTTTGAGTTCCCGTAAGGCGCACCTGAGTTGGCGCGGGGCAGTACCGTAAACATGGCGGTCGGCTGGTTCACATTCGATCCGTCAAACGTCAAGTCAGGGATCAATCTCCAGACAAACCCAAAGTTGTGTCCATCCCCGATGTCAAAGTCAGAGGAAGTCACCTGCGCCACAATTGGCACGGACGGGTTCACTGTGCCGTCATCTACTCCGCTCTCATGGTACAGAAGCTGTGCGTTTGAGTTGCCGCCTGCCACGCCGTATGTGGTTGCCATTGGGAATGAACGAAGAGAACTGTCCAGCCATGCTGTGCGGCCTTGGTTTGCGTTCTGGTAGTTGTCCCAGTCGCCGTAGTACCAAGTGTTTTCCAAGTGGTTGTAGATCACATAGCGGTCGATCACAGATGAGTTGGCAGAACAATACTGCCACCATACTTCACTGTAGCCCTCGTTTGTGCCAGCGCAAAACTGAAACGACTGCTCAAGGTTGATGTCGTTAAACACATACTCCCGCAAGGTGGACGGCAAGGTCTGCACCCGACCAGAGTACATATAGAACTTGTCCGTACCCATCCAGTAGGTAATGTTGTTAGCGGTCGCTATCGCATTTGGCCCAGCAATAGATATGTTGTCGCCCATGATCTGGAAGCTCCAGACATACGGTGGGCCAAGGTACTGCATGGAATAAATCGCTGAATCCGTCAACACCAAAATCTCTTGACGGGTCTGCATGGCAGTCACAATTTGTGAGCCATGACTCAATCGGTAGCTACCCGCTTGGTTTGTTACAGCCGGAATCCATGTAGCAAAACTCTCTTGGTCAGACCAGCGTATCAGTAAGGGGTCTTGAATGGCGCTGCCGTAATCGTTTACACCAAACGCAAGAACAAACCTTGAGGCATCCGACACCATGACAAAGTTGGCAACCGTTGGGCAGGCTGAGTCAGTGGTTATATTTCCAGACTTTGTGGCAATCGTAACGCTTGGGCCAAGGTATTGGCCTCGGTTAAATGTGCTGGCTGACGATGAATTTGCCCAGTAGTACAGCGCACCGCCACGGGGGTTGAAAATCAAGTCCTCGCCAAAGTTTGACTGGCTCCACAAGCGAAGTTGAATGCCGATACCCGTAGCCGCAGGAGAACCCCAACCCGTGAATGTGGTGGACTGTGTCACTACTGCGTTGTCGGCATGGGAGGCGGCTGCGCCTGAGCCTGTGCCACTTAATCCACGGGTACAAAATAAAAATTGAGTTGAATTTCTACTTGTATAAGAGATGTTCTCTGAGTCAATCAGAATGTTTCCGGCTGCTGAAAACGGAGTTGCGTCATCCACTGTGATTGTGGTGACAGAGTTGTTTATTGCCCCATCAAGTTGGTTTGTTGCTGTACCAAAAACAATACCACCCCAAGTGCCTGCACCCCAGCCCACATTCAGAGAGTAAATATCTACACCCGTTGTAATCTGGTATGCAGCAACTACCGATGACCCGCCGTTGCCCGAATCCCCTGCGGTTGCATTGACAGAAGCCGTGATGGTGTACTGGTTGGAGCTAACGTAGGCCGTAATCTGAAACTCTGCGTTCAGGATGGTGGCAGTGATGTTGCCGCCCAAAGAAGCTGCGCCACTGTATGTAACGAAGTCACCTGCCTGCGCACCGTGGGCAACATCCGTGACTGTAATGATTGGTGACCCAGTGGTTGCGGCAAAGGTGGCCTCACCTGCGCCAGTGGTAAAGCGCAGTGGGGTAACGTCATACACAAAACCATTTGGCCCGTTTTGAATGTAGTACTTGAGGTTTGTACCTATTGCCAACAAGTTGTAGCCCGCCAAATTAAGCCAGTTCCACAACCCCCGAGCAACACCCCAAAGCGTACCGGTTGTGGGTTTTAGCGTAGATGTAGTTGTTCCAGTGTCGGCTGCCCATCCGCCAATCTTCTCCGGCTGGCCTGAGCGAAACCGAATCTTGTTGGAGGCGTAGTAACCGCCCTCGTTGGAGTAGGAGGTGTTCTCCCTGTTTACACCGGGGCGGAATTGTAATTTTTGAAGTGGCACTTCTTAACCCACGTTACGTTCAAAATGAGGGCAGTCCACAAGAGTGGAAAAATTTCCGCCCCAACGGTTTTTGACATTCAAAGACTCCCAGTACGCACCCAAGGGGGCAATCGTTGCCTTGTCCCAGATTATCTTCCCATCCTTGAAAAAGTTCAAGTCGATGGCGCACCGCTTTAAATGGATGCTTTTCATGGTTCTGGAGCGCCCTGTTTTGACGTAAATGGCTTGCTGTTCTGGCGTACGGGCAAGCTCGCCACCGGTAACTTTAAACCCTTGCTCTGTGGCGTATTGAATCAGTTTGCAGGCATCCAGCAAGAATGCCGCTTGTTCGTTGGATAGGCTCATTTCTTCCTCATGTCAGCAAGTTTTTCAATTGTTCTGCCACCAAAGTAAGCACCCATAATCAGCATACCCCAGTTTCCAAGCAGGGTGACGTAACTTTCATTTGCGTTGTAGCCGTAGGCAGACATCATGGCAAACAGGAAATACCCTAGAAAAATGGCAATTAAGCTCATGGGGCGGATGTTCTTAGACAGCCATGAATCACTGGACATGTCTGCTTGCCAGCGGTCAGTTACGTTGTCTGCGTCACTTTGGGCGGCTTTTGCAAATAACTCCATCTCAGCCAATTCCATCTTGGCTTTTTCTATGCCAAGCTCTAACAGGCGTTCTTCATGGTCGTATTGAAGTTCTCGCAGCTTTGCAACATCTTCTGACGTGGGGTTGTCAGGAATCTTTACGCCAAGCGTTTTTTCTACAACATCTTTGCCTTTGGCTTGGATGGCAGACGACAGTAACCCCAGCCCGTTTTGGGCTAGGCTACCGAGGAGGGACGCTACTATTGGAATCATCTCTTGCCTTTCGTTCAAGCTCTCGCCTGAGTTTTTCTACCTTCTCTACTTGCATCCTGACTTCTTGCTTGGCCTCCAGAATATCCAGATACAACAAACCAAGCAACGGCAACAAGAACCCAACCAAAACCGAAGCAGCGACCCATCCCATCACGTCTTCCCCCAACGATTTACGAGGAGGAGGAACGACCAGAGGTAGAGGAGGAATATAGTAGTCGCTATCAGGTACGCTGACTTTGCCTGAAGGTTTCTTTTTGCCTCCTGCCGTTGCCATTGCTTGTACCTCTGCTGCGCTTCCTGTTTCAACCTTGCCTGTTCTTGCTCCTGACCAATCGTTTCCCGCATCTCAAATACCCTGCTGTACAACGCACCCAACTCAGGCGGGGATTGATACACCATTGTTTCTCTAACAGTCACTATCAGTTCTGCCATCTGCTGTTGCGCCAACACTCGTTGCAACGCAGCTTCCATCAGGTTGGCATCAGGGTCATAGACGTTCTTGGACTTTTCTTCTGCCTCCCGGATGTGTGTTGCTAACTGTTCTTCAAGCCTAAATAGCTTTGTAAGCTGACTGACGATGTCTGCCATGACTTGGGTTTCGTCAACGGCAATGTAGGTTTCTTTCTTTTTCGCCACAGGCTGGGGCGTGGCTGGCTCGGGGTTTGTCCCAAACAACTTTTGCCAAAAACTGCGAACCTGCTTTGCATCAGAAACAATCTCATTGACAGTCTTCTTGACTTCCATGAAAGACGTTTTGGCGTCTTTGTACAGCTTGCATCCCTGCTTAATAGCGGCGACACAGGCATTGGCAGCAAAGAGGATACTGATCGGGTCAATTTTCTACTCCGTCAGGCCGTGCGTTGCCACATATACACGACGATATATGGTTGAAGATTTGCATTTGCGCCACTTGAACCCGCAGACACGACTGTTGTTGTAATATTTGCTGTGCTGGAGTTTGTTGTGCTACCGGATTGAGATGGTATTCCAATACCGGGATTTCCTCCTCCAGCACTGTACTGAAAAGTTGATCCAGTAACATGACCAGCATAAGGATGCGTGTGTCCAGAATCCGTAGAAGTAGCTGTGTGAGTGTGGCTAACAGTAATTGCATTTGAACTACCG